>LN899544.1_pt4 | contig 149562 bp, 155 predicted proteins | sample 1252501 | NCBI scaffold set LN899544.1 | reverse complement strand
GCCTCCCATACCGGAAGTAACTCGTTACCTGCTATGGCCTATTGTCCGATATCCTTTGAATGACGCGCCTGCCATGAATCTATGGCTAATGGGTCATCGAATGGACTTTTGCCAAGATCGGTCACTGTTGATCGTTGGTGGTGCGGGATGACCTCTGGCTGATAGCATGTGCCGATGCAGGGCCATTGCTTGATGTGTGGGAGGCTTTACTCCGTGTATTTAAAAAATCTCTAAAAATGCAGAAGGCATTGATGAAGGAAAATGATTCCATGCTTTTAGCTTTGGCTTCAAAAGGAAAATGCCTGGCGCGTTCGATCTGATATTTACAGCTGTAGATTGGAACTTCCGGGCTGATTGGAATCAGGAGTATTGACTTTGGGGACACATATGACCGGTAAATCTTCCACCCGTCTCGGGGATATTGCTTCCGATCACGCCTGCCATTTCCCGCCAACCCCCAGCATTGAGGCGTCGCTTGACGTGAATGTCGACGGCATCCCCGCCGTCCGGCAGGGTGATTCTTATGCGCCGCACGCCTGCCCCACCTGCCCCGCTCCGGCGCATGATCGGGCGCTGTCAGGAGGATCGGGCTCGGTCTTCATCAATGGTAAGCCGGCCGGCCGTATTGGTGACGCGATTTCCTGCGGAGGCGCAGCAGATGAGGGATCCTCATCTGTGTTCATCGGAGATTGACCAAGCCGCGCCTTGCTCAAGTATCGCATTTGAGATACATTTCGTGTAGCACAGGAGGCCACCATGCCCGCGCAAACTTCAATGCTGCACGTCCGCGTGGACGACCAACTCAAAGCCCAAGCTGCCGAGGCGCTGGCCGGGGTTGGCTTGACCCTGTCGGATGCGGTCCGCATCCTGCTGACCCGCGTCGCGCGGGAGGGCGGGCTGCCGGCCGGTTTGACCGCCGATCCGGACGCCTATGACGCGTGGTTCCGCGCAAAGGTGCGCGAAGCACTTGAGGATGACCAGCCGACCATCCCGCATGTCGATATCATGGCGGAAATGCGCGAACTGATCGAGCGGAAGCGCCGTGCCTGAGGTGGAATGGCGGCAAGCCGCGCGCGAGGATCTGCGTTTGATCTTCGCGTACATCGCCGATGACAATCCGACAGCCGCGCTCGCGCTGCTGGAAGAGATCGAGGCGAAGGTTGGCAAGCTGCCTGATCGGCCGAGGGCGTATCGGCCGGGCCGGGTTGCAGGGACACGCGAAATGGTCGTCCGGCCGAACTATCTTGTGATCTATGCCGAGGTCGGGGGAGCGCTGGTGATCCTGCGGGTCTTGCATGCGGCGCAGATGTGGCCGTGAGTGGCGAGGGTGGCAAAGTCGGCCCTTAGCCGACGGTCGAGTCAGCGCCATGCTGCGTGGTGGCATTTCGCAAAACTGCCGTTCGCAAGGTGTCGCAGAAAAATCTCGCCATGACGATAGCGGGGGGCGGTCACAGCATCAACGCCGGCTTAGGGTGGGGGATCACCTCTCGGGCGAAGGAGCACTGCGCGGACTGTCGGCGATGGCTTTTGCTCTTGCGAAAATGCCTATGTGAATCGGACTGTTCTCATGATTCTCAGAATCTCACATGGGTGCTTGAATAAGCTATCTGCACACCCAAATTGAGAAAGTGGATTGCGGGGATAAGAACATGATAACGGAAACGCATATTCGGCAATGGGCAGATCGCATTGAAGCGCGTTCCCTGCTGCCTGTACTTGTTCGTCGCCTGATCCGTGAAACCACTCCGGGTCTGAAGTCGCTTCGCTTTCCCGGCAATGATGCAATCGCCCTTCACGGCGTTGATGGTGAGGCAGTGAGTGAGACCTCAACCCCGTGGGTGCCGGCTGGAAAGTCGCTATGGGAAATGGGCTGCGATCAATCTCCCTCCACAAAGGCTAACGCCGATTATGATAAGAGGGTCAAAGAATTCGATGCCGAAATCCTGAAGGATACAGCATTTGTCTTTGTGACCCCAAGACGTTGGGCTAGCAAAGAGGAATGGCTGACTGAGCGCCGCGCAAGCGGGGACTGGGCAGAGGTCCATGCTTGGGACGCGGTGGATATCGAAACATGGCTGGAAGAGGCTCCCGGGACACGCATCTGGCTGGCAGAACGGCTTGGATTGAGCCATCCCGGATTAATTTCCCCTGAAGACTGGTACAGAGGCTGGGCGAGCGCGTCGACCCCAAGCATACCGGCCAGATTGGTGGCGGAACGAAGGGGCGGTAAGAGCGAGACGTACCAGAATATGCTCCGAGATGGTGATCGGACAATTCCTATCATCGCGGATAGCCGACAGGAAGCAGTGGCCTTTTCTATTGCGGCTCTGATTCAGGCCGATGCCTATGATCTTCTGGACCGAATGGTGGTCGTGACCTCATCGGACGCGGTGCCAGGTGCTGGGACAGGCCAGAAACCGATCCTTGTACTAGGTGGTGTTGACAAAAGGGATTCACAGGGTGGCCTGATCGTGATTCAAGCTGGTACCTGCAATGGAGACCAGCTTGGCACGAGACCTGATGTCGGACGAGGAATGGGCGTTTCATGAGCGCTTCATTCTGGCCGTGCGCGCCCCGAACGGGCGCAAGCCCGCAAATCACCGCCTTGTTCTTGATGGGATTTTCTGGATCGCGCGGACCGGCTCTCCTTGGCGCGACCTCCCAGAAGAGTTCGGGAAGTGGTCCAGTGTCTACCGCCAGTTCCGGCGCTGGACCCTGGCGGGGTTGTGGGAGCAGATCCTCGAAGCGCTGAACGAAAGTCGGATCGTGCCGGATGCGCTCCAGATGATCGACAGCACCGTGATCCGCGCCCATCATCAGGCAGCGGGCGCAAAAGGGGGACTCCAAGACAGGGTTTTGGCCGTTCAAGAGGTGGTTTCACGACCAAGGTCCACCTGCGCGTCAATGCTGCCGGGCTGCCAATGAGGTCGGACATCACGCCGGGCCAGACATCGGACTACCTGGGCTTTGATCTGGTCATGGACGACAACCTGCCGGAGCCTTGCATCCTGCTGGCCGATCGCGGCTATGACTCCGACAAGGTTCGCAAAACCATGGAGGCGCGTAGCATCCTGCCGGTGGTCCCGATGCGCAAGTCTCGCAGGCTCCGTGTCGCTGTCGATCGCAGGCTCTACCGGCTGCGGAACCTTGTCGAGCGGTGCTTCAACAAGCTCAAGAACGCTCGCCGTGTCGCCACCCGCTACGACAAGACCGCCGAAAGCTTCCTTGGCTTCATCGATATCACGTCGATCCGCCTCTGGCTCCGCCATTTGTCAACATGACCTAAGACGGAATGCTTTTCCATTATGGGGCCTGAAGATGACATTGCATTTCATCGGGCCGCGCTGTTTTGGGCTTCCTTGTACCATCTCATGTTCCTCAAAGATGCCGAGAAGTTTAACCGCGCAAGATTGACTGAGACTCTGACGAAGGCGTCAGCCCTGTTCGAAGTCAACATCAAGTTCTTCTGTCGGTCAGACAATAAAAAAGGCTTCGAAGAAGTTGACGTTCACTCATACAAGAAGCCCAAAAAGATACCTAGGTGGTGTTGACAAAAGGGATTCACAGGGTGGCCTGATCGTGATTCAAGCTGGTACCTGCAATGGAGACCAGCTTGGCACGAGACCTGATGTCGGACGAGGAATGGGCGTTTCATGAGCGCTTCATTCTGGCCGTGCGCGCCCCGAACGGGCGCAAGCCCGCAAATCACCGCCTTGTTCTTGATGGGATTTTCTGGATCGCGCGGACCGGCTCTCCTTGGCGCGACCTCCCAGAAGAGTTCGGGAAGTGGTCCAGTGTCTACCGCCAGTTCCGGCGCTGGACCCTGGCGGGGTTGTGGGAGCAGATCCTCGAAGCGCTGAACGAAAGTCGGATCGTGCCGGATGCGCTCCAGATGATCGACAGCACCGTGATCCGCGCCCATCATCAGGCAGCGGGCGCAAAAGGGGGACTCCAAGACAGGGTTTTGGCCGTTCAAGAGGTGGTTTCACGACCAAGGTCCACCTGCGCGTCAATGCTGCCGGGCTGCCAATGAGGTCGGACATCACGCCGGGCCAGACATCGGACTACCTGGGCTTTGATCTGGTCATGGACGACAACCTGCCGGAGCCTTGCATCCTGCTGGCCGATCGCGGCTATGACTCCGACAAGGTTCGCAAAACCATGGAGGCGCGTAGCATCCTGCCGGTGGTCCCGATGCGCAAGTCTCGCAGGCTCCGTGTCGCTGTCGATCGCAGGCTCTACCGGCTGCGGAACCTTGTCGAGCGGTGCTTCAACAAGCTCAAGAACGCTCGCCGTGTCGCCACCCGCTACGACAAGACCGCCGAAAGCTTCCTTGGCTTCATCGATATCACGTCGATCCGCCTCTGGCTCCGCCATTTGTCAACATGACCTAAGACGGAATGCTTTTCCATTATGGGGCCTGAAGATGACATTGCATTTCATCGGGCCGCGCTGTTTTGGGCTTCCTTGTACCATCTCATGTTCCTCAAAGATGCCGAGAAGTTTAACCGCGCAAGATTGACTGAGACTCTGACGAAGGCGTCAGCCCTGTTCGAAGTCAACATCAAGTTCTTCTGTCGGTCAGACAATAAAAAAGGCTTCGAAGAAGTTGACGTTCACTCATACAAGAAGCCCAAAAAGATACCTAGGTGGTGTTGACAAAAGGGATTCACAGGGTGGCCTGATCGTGATTCAAGCTGGTACCTGCAATGGAGACCAGCTTGGCACGAGACCTGATGTCGGACGAGGAATGGGCGTTTCATGAGCGCTTCATTCTGGCCGTGCGCGCCCCGAACGGGCGCAAGCCCGCAAATCACCGCCTTGTTCTTGATGGGATTTTCTGGATCGCGCGGACCGGCTCTCCTTGGCGCGACCTCCCAGAAGAGTTCGGGAAGTGGTCCAGTGTCTACCGCCAGTTCCGGCGCTGGACCCTGGCGGGGTTGTGGGAGCAGATCCTCGAAGCGCTGAACGAAAGTCGGATCGTGCCGGATGCGCTCCAGATGATCGACAGCACCGTGATCCGCGCCCATCATCAGGCAGCGGGCGCAAAAGGGGGACTCCAAGACAGGGTTTTGGCCGTTCAAGAGGTGGTTTCACGACCAAGGTCCACCTGCGCGTCAATGCTGCCGGGCTGCCAATGAGGTCGGACATCACGCCGGGCCAGACATCGGACTACCTGGGCTTTGATCTGGTCATGGACGACAACCTGCCGGAGCCTTGCATCCTGCTGGCCGATCGCGGCTATGACTCCGACAAGGTTCGCAAAACCATGGAGGCGCGTAGCATCCTGCCGGTGGTCCCGATGCGCAAGTCTCGCAGGCTCCGTGTCGCTGTCGATCGCAGGCTCTACCGGCTGCGGAACCTTGTCGAGCGGTGCTTCAACAAGCTCAAGAACGCTCGCCGTGTCGCCACCCGCTACGACAAGACCGCCGAAAGCTTCCTTGGCTTCATCGATATCACGTCGATCCGCCTCTGGCTCCGCCATTTGTCAACATGACCTAACCACCGGGGCAATCGCACGGGCGCTAGAACGGCGATTGTCGCTGGCTATGGGGCGACGGTTTCCAGCCTGTTCACCGCCGCTCACCCGCAGCCCGCATTCGAGGGGGAGGCGAATGACCTTGGCGACGTGTGGTGGGATTACCCCGACACGTTCCCTGGCCTGCAAATGGCCGCTCACCAGCAAATCCTGATCGAGAGCAACTGACATGCCTGTTTACTCGCAACGTATCGCCGCCACGCGCAGCCTCTCTGACGCTCCGCTGGGCACTGTGTTTCTTCCCGGACGGGTCGAACCTGATCCGCTGACGGATAACCTCATGGCGGCTCTGCCGGCCGGTTCTATTTGGCTCGATCCGCGGTCTGGTTTTGCATCTGGGTCGTGGACTGATCGCAAGAGCGGAGAGGTATTCGCGCTCGGCACCAATACCGGTGCGGCCATGCCCGCCGTGGTTCAGGACGCGCAAAATGGTCAGCGGGGCTTGCTGTTCAGCAACGGCACGTCCGGTTGCCCTCTCGTATCGACCTCCGATGATATTTGGCCGATTGAGGCAAGCTATACTCTGGTCGCGATGATCAAGCCAACCGGCGAGGCATCTGCGGTTGGCGGGATTGCCGCAAACCAGCGGATCGAAACGTCGCAAACAGGGGGCGTGCAGACCGGGGCGAGCCGCTTTGGCTATGTCGTCTCCGCTTCGGTTCTGGCTCTCAATCATCAGACCCGGGATTCAGCCGGGGCCACGACCACCAACATAGTGCAGTCGGTGACCGGGGCCGCCGCCGGGACTGCGGCCCAAATGTGGATGGCGTCGTTCGATCGCCCCGGCGGCGCGGCAGAGCTATGGCTTAACGGGGCCGTGAACCGCGCGGTGGCATCGGGCATTACACGGCAGAATGAGGAGGGCCACCTTGTCGTCGGGGCGGCAGGCTATATCCCAGGCACGGTCTACAACCCGCTCCGTTACGTCAACCTGCTCGGATTGATCATGGTGCCCGGGCTTGCTCTGCATCAGAGCGGCACGCAGCAAACCGAAATTCGCCAGGCCATCGAGGCCTATGCTCGCGGCAAACTCGCCATCTGGTGATCAACAAGAAAAGCCGGGCAGCCCCACCACAAGCCGCCCGGCTCTCCCTCTTGATAGCGCGCCCGGCGCGGCCCTGCGTCACATACCGGACACAATGATCTTCACGGCCAATTGGAAATACGATGGATCTTATCAAAGACTTCTGGGCGCTGGCGGCAGCGCTGGTCGGCGGCATTTTCTGGCTCGCGCGGTTGGAGGGTAAAGTGGCGAAATCGTTGGAGGAAATCGAACGATTGGAAAAGCGGATCGAACGCGACCGGGCCGACATGCGCGATGATCTGTCGGACGTGAAAGAACTCCTGGCCGAGCAAAACCGCGACATCAAGATCCTGCTGGGTCGCGGGCATCAGATCCATTGGAACGACCGCACCCAACCCCCGAGGTAAGCCATGCATTGGGCTGCATCATCCTGCCTCGGCCTGCTGCTGACCGGGCGCTACAAGCCGTTCTGCGCCGTGGTTTACGAGACCCGCGACTGCGCCGCCCGCCGGGCTTTTCTGCGCGCCATGGACCGGGTGTTTGAGCCTGACCACTGCCGGATCATCTGGGCGACATGGGCGGTCGGAAACGCCATCCGCTGAACGACTGATTTCCTGACGACGTGAGCACCACCCTCTCGCCCAGCAATCGTTGGGCGAAACACCGATTCGCACCCGCCCTGAGCACCACCTCTGCGGCGGGCTTTTTCATGAGGACATGATGAGAAATCCATTCGTAGCGCTTTTCGCGTGGCTCTCCGACGTGTTCGGATCGAAGTCCAAGGCGAAGAAGGCGGCCGGCGCGACCGGCGCGGCCGGGGTCATCGCCGCAGCCGCCATCTTCATCGGACCATGGGAAGGCGAGCGCACCGAGGCCTACCTCGACCGCATCGCCCAGCCGCCCGTCTGGACCGTCTGCTACGGCGAGACGCGCGGCGTGAAGGCCGGCGACCGCTACACCAGCGCGCAATGCACCGACATGCTCATGGCGGCGCTTGCGACCTATCGCGACGGCCTGACCCGGTGCGTCCCGGCGCTGCCGCAGCAGCCCGAGGGTGTGCAGGTGGCGCTGGTGTCCTGGTCCTACAACGTCGGGACGAGCGCGGCCTGTGGCTCGACGCTCGCGAAGAAAGCCAATGCCGGCGACTGGCAGGGCGCCTGCAACCAGCTCCCGCGCTGGGACAAGGCCGGCGGCAAGCCCGTCAAGGGCCTGACCAACCGGCGCGCGGCTGAAACGAAACTCTGCCTCAATGCACTGAAAGGACAGTGACCATGCTCAAGGGAACCCTCGCGCTAGTGCTGCGCCAAGTTCTGCTCGTCTTTGCCGGGATGCTGGCATCGGCCGGCATCATCACCGCGACCGCCGATCTCGGCTATTACTGCTTCGACACCCGCTTTGTCGCCGATGCGACGGCCACGGCACTCATGCTGTTCCTAGGCGGGGGTGCCTCGGCCGGCGCAAGCATGCTCTGGCGGATCTGGGCCAAGAAGGGCGGCGGCGTCACCTGACCGCTGGAACGACATCGGGCGGGCCGCACCACACAGCCCTCCCGATCAGGTCGGGGCAACCACAAACCAATTACCACCACGAAAAAGGACTACTCGCCACCGACCCCTGCAATCTGCACGAGAGCTTCCGCGAGGTGAAGTTGCCTTTTTGGTCAACCTCGCTCGGACCCGTTTAGGTTGTGCAGTTGCGTCTCGCCTCATGCTGTGGTTATATCGGGTCGGCAGCCGAACGCGCGCTGCCTCTTGTGCTACTGTTAAACCCACCACGAAGACCGCCCCTCGGCTCACACCGGGGGGCGGCTTTTTTGCGTTTCAAAGGTTTGATCGAGCCTGTGCCTCAGATAGGGTCCGGGTGATGGCACAGTCGCACTCACCCGTCCTTACGGACAGCCGTTAATAATCGTTGACAACTTTAACGTGCAATCCTTAAGCACCGCAAACAGCGCGTTCGGTATCAACCTGACTTCGCCCAACCTCTGACATTGGGAATTTCCATGCCTGTCTACACGCTTAATGTTTTCTCTAACGCGGCCATCGGCCAACCCAACGGATTCCTCGGTGGAGCCCAGAATCTCGCTGTAAGCGCTGTGGATGTCATGCAGATTCAGGACAACGACCCGGTCCTGCAAGACGAAAGCAACAGTCCCCAAGAATCTCTGGACCTTGATGGTGAGCAGGTTCTGGCCGCGGCTCTTGGCCTCGCATCCGCTGGGCAGGTTGTCCGGAGCGTCTTCAAGCAGACGATTGTCAACTCGACCACCGGCGAAACCGGCACTGCCTACACCATCCGGATCTACTCCGGCACATCCAACGAGAACCTTGGTGGACAGGTCGGCGACTACTACTGGGCGTCGACCATCAAGGTCAGCGCCGGGGATGTCGTCTCGCTGAGTTCGACCGGCGATAACGACTATAACGGCACTGTCGACTACAGCACTCTGGTGGCCTGCTTCACGCGCGGCACCGCGATCCGCACGCCTCGTGGCGAAGAACTGATCGAGACGCTGAGCGTCGGTGACATGGTGCTTACGCAGGACCGCGGCGAGCAGGCCGTGCGTTGGATCGGCTCGACGCTGGTGACGGCTGATCGCCTGCAAGCGCAGCCGCACCTGCGCCCGATCCGCATCAAAGCCGGTGCGCTCGGCACGGCGATTCCGAGCACCGACCTTCTCGTCTCGCCGCAGCACCGGATTCTTGTCCGCTCCCGGATCGCACAGCGCATGTTCGGAGTGAACGAGGTTCTGGTCGCGGCCAAGCAGCTTGTCGCAATCGACGGGATCGACGTAGCCGATGATGTCGAGGCGGTCGAATACTTCCACATCCTGTTCGACCAGCACGAAGTCGTCGTTTCCAATGGGGCCGAGAGCGAGTCTCTCTATACCGGCACCGAGGCCCTGAAATCAGTGGGTGCCGCAGCGCGCGAGGAAATCCTGGCGCTGTTCCCGGAGCTTGCGCAGGACGACTATACGCCGGTGGCTGCGAGGCAGCTTTCGTCTGGTCGGCAGGGCCGGACGATGGCGGCCCGCCACGCGCAGAACCGCCAGGCGCTTGTCAGCTGATACAAGAATTGCAGCTTCCTCGGGCCGCATTGGCTCGGGGAGACGTCGGCGGCGGAGAGAGCGGCCACGAAATCGGCCCGCGCCCGCTCGGGATCGACGGTGCCGCGGTCGAGGCCGAGGCAGGCCAGCACGGCCAGCTGGTAGTCAGGGTCGCCTTGGTCGCAATGCGCCAGGAGTGCGGCGCCCATTCCGCGAGCGTCGGTCACCGTCCGAAATCGCCCGATATCCTCCTCATAGGTGACTGGCCTGATCGTTTTCGTGCTCGGCATCTCGCCACCCCGCATTGCTGACCCCTCGCAACCCGCCGCGCGCGGGATTGTTCCGCTTGCCCCGTCCCGGTTCGCCCGGGGCGGGGGTCTTTTTGCGTTTTGGACCGATCTTGCGCGGCGATTGACTCCGGCTCGGTCTGCGATAGTGTCTACAACGTCGCCGCGCCGGCGTGGATCATCCCAGCACCATCTGTTTGACCGCTGCCCGAGGGGCCTAATGCGCTGCGCGATCTACACCCGGAAATCATCCGACGAAGCCGCCGAATCCCACCTGGGCAGCACCACGGTCCAGCGCGAGTTGTGCGAGGCCTATATCACCAGCCAGACTGGCGAGGGCTGGACCTGCCTGCCGGACCCCTACGACGATATCGGTTGGTCAGGCGGCACGCTGGCCCGCCCGGCCCTCAAGCAGCTGCGCGCCGACATCGTGGCGGGCAGGGTCGACGTGGTGGTGGTCTACAAGATCGACCGGCTGTCGCGCAGCCTGAAGGATTTTCTCGACCTGGTCGAGGAGATGGACAAGGCCGGCGTCACGTTCGTCTCGATCACCCAAGCCTTTAACACCACGACCTCGATGGGCCGGCTGATGCTCAATGTCCTACTGAGCTTTGCGCAGTTCGAGCGCGAGCTGACCGGCGAGCGGCTGCGGGATTGGTTTGCCGGCGCGCGGGCGCGCGGAATCTGGACCCATCCGCGACCATTTGGCTATCAGCGTGGCGAGGATGGGCGTCTGATCGTGGTCGAGGATGAGGCCGAGGTGGTGCGTCTGGCCTATCGCCTCTATTGCAAGCTGGGATCGGGCCGGCTGGTCGCCAACGAGCTCAATCTGGCGGGCCACCGCAACAAGTTCGGTCGCCCCTGGGCCGGCCACGCGACCGTGGTGATGCTGACCAACCGGCTCTATATCGGTGATCGCGTCCACAAGGGAGTGGCAGAGCCGGGCCAGCATGTCCCGATCATCTCCCAGGAGCTCTGGCGCAAGGTCCAGCAGCGCATGGAGGTCAGCCGCCGACGCCGCGCGGGAATGAAGCGCGACCCCGACGAAAGCCTGTTGCGCGGCCGGATAAAGCACGAGCTTGGGCGGGCGCTGATCCATGTCACGGCCCGCGGCAGGACGGGCGACCACTATCGCTATTACGTGCCGCATCGCGAGCGATACGGCCCAGGCGCGCGACCGGAGCATAGGTTCCGGGCCCGCGCTCTTGAGGATGCCGTCCTGATCGCCTTGGGGCCGATCATCGGCCGGGATCTCGAGACGCTGGCGCACGCCGCCCGGCTGCGGGTGATCCAGAAATGGGTCGAGATGGTGACCGTCGGCGACACCGACATGGTGATCTCGCTCTATTCCGGCGGCGAGATCATTGCTCCGCACAGGAGCGCGCTGTTGATAAAGCCGCGGCCCTGGCCGCGTGGCACCATGCCACCTTGGCTGCGCCAGTGCCAGGCAATGATGGCGACGGGTGTCAGCCTCAACCGGACGGCGAAAGCGCACGGTGTTTCCGCGGCGACGCTGTCGCGGGCAAACCGGGCCTATCCGCGCCCTTCATCTTCGCCATAAGGCGCAAGGCCCGCCAGCAGGGCGCGGCAGGCCAGCGCGGTCCGCGTTTCCGCCGGACCCTGCACGCCGTCGCGCTTCATGGTGACCACGCTATTGGTGCTGATCCCAAGGAGCGCTGCGGCTTCCTTGTCCGTCTTGATGCGGCCGGCCAATTTCATCTCGGCCAGCCAGCGGGTGAAGGCTTCTGGGGTCATGCTGCAAGATCCCGGTGCCGGCCCTGCTGGGCATCCCAGATGCAGCCCTCGCGGATTGCATCAGCCCCGGCAATGGCTTTCGATGCGCCGGCGAGCTGCCAGTTGGCGTCGATCAGCTGGGCGATCAGACGAGCGGGCAGGGCGGCGATCACCTCGTCGGGGATTGCCCGCAGCATGGCTGACACGCTTTCGGGGTGTGCGGAGATAGAGCACATTTTAATGGCCCTATTGATTTTGCGGCTGTGGTCGATATGGTCGGTCATGTCAGCGCCTCTCGGCTGAGGTGTGGTCCGGTCCAGCATCGGGGCCGGTGGATCGAAACATTGTCTTTTGCGGTTCTGGCGGTATAGCCATTCCCGAGGCCCCGCTTGGAAACAGGCGGGGCTTCATTTTTCGGATCAGTTGTTGCTGTAACGGCTGTCCATGTCGCGGGTCAGGCTGCCGGCGCAAGGTAATGGAGCATGATGATGATGGGACTGAAGCCGATCAGCTGTCGCGTGATGGCGTTCGACGTGACCGAGGAGGAACTGATCGCGGACGAGCTTCGCGAGGTGATCCCCGGGTGCGAGGTCAAGGCGGTGCGCCGGGTCGGCCGGGATCGCTGGCTGGCCGACGTACGCAAGCTCGGGAAGCGGGAAACGGTAACCGAGACGATCAAGACACATGTCGTCGATGACACATACCTCGGGATCGAGGTGCTGGGCTATGCGCCGATCCGGCATGTGGCCTGAAGGCTAGCGGGCATGCCATAGGCCGTCACTCATCGCGCATCCTCCTGGTTTGCCAGCCGCAACAGCACGTCCGCATGGCACGGCTGATCGAGCGGACACCAGCAGGCCAGATCGCGACCGCGAAGATGATGGACGTTAGCGATGATCCGGCCGATGTGGCTGTCCGGGTGAGCGACCGGCGGGCAGAAAGAGCCGTTCGACATGAAGCCCTCGACGGCGGAAGCGAAGCGGCGCACCGCCTCGGCCGCGTCGGGAATGCCCGGTTCGCCCACCCGCCACGGATTGCCCCATCGCGTTGATCGGTCAACCTTCACCGCGCTCTCGGGCATTCGCCATCCCTTCGTGCGCTTGAGCTGGATTCGCTTTGGCGTCATCGCGCGTCCTCCGGGGGCTGGGGGAGGGCGGGCCTGCGGGTCAAGCACCAAAGCTGAAGAAGGGCGATGTTCCCGCCGGTCCAGCTGGCTGCGGCCCATTCGGCGCTGATTAATCCGCCGGCCACCATGCCGACGTTGATGACGGCGTTCATCATGGAGATGCCGAGGCTGATCATGCTGACGTTCCTCCGTGGATGGGGGGGAATCGGCAGGCTACGGGGCGGGGGCGCAAAACCGGGAATAGGTTCAAGGAACCATGGGGCGCTTCGCAATACGCGCCCCAACCGGGGTATGATATTGTTATCAAAGGGGAAATGGTGGGCGATAACGGATTTGAACCGCTGACATCTTCGATGTGAACGAAGCGCTCTACCGCTGAGCTAATCGCCCGGTGCGGGCTAGATAGCCGCAGTCGACGACAGCCGCAAGAGGCTTCGCAGGAAAAAAAGTCGCGCGGCAGCCCGTCACGAAGACCGGCGACGCAGGCGCAGGGTAATGACCTCGCCGCCCGTGCCATCCGTGCGCCGGCTGATCCGGGCGCGGCCCAGCGGCGGAAGCGCCAAGGTCATGCCCGCGGCGATAGCCGCGCCAAGCTCGGCCAGGGTGGCCTCGACGATGGTCTTGATCTCGTTCTGACGCAAGCCGGTGCGATGACCGACCAGAGACAGAAGTTCCCGCTTTTGCAAGACCTTGGCTGTTTCCGGCTCGGCCTTCTCTCCGACGCGCGGTTTTCGCTCTGACAGTGCCATGAAGCACCCCTTTCGGCGTCGCGGTCTAGAAAAAGGCCGCGCGGGATGCCGCGCGGCCTGGTCGTCAGTGGGCGACGGCAGCGCCGCCTTCCTGGTCATGGGCGGCGAGCCGGCTGGCGGCGGCCGCCTCCTCGGCGGCCTCGTCCCATTCCACGGGCTCGGGCTGGCGCACCAGGGCCTGTTTCAGCACCTCGCGCACATGGCTGACCGGAATGATCTTCAGCCCTTCCTTGACGTTGGCCGGGATGTCGGCCAGGTCCTTTTCGTTATCGGCCGGGATCAGCACCGTCTTGATGCCGCCCCGCAAGGCCGCCAGCAGCTTTTCCTTCAAGCCGCCGATGGCCATGGCATTGCCCCGCAGCGAAACCTCGCCGGTCATGGCGATGTCCTTGCGCACCGGGATCTGCGTGAGCACCGAGACGATGGAGGTCACCATCGCCAGGCCGGCCGAAGGGCCGTCCTTGGGCGTCGCGCCGTCCGGGACGTGGACGTGGATGTCGATGGCGTCGAACTTCGGCGGCTTCACCCCGATCTGGGGCGCGATCGAGCGCACATAGCTCGCCGCCGCGTCGATCGATTCCTTCATCACCTCGCCCAGTTTCCCGGTCGTCTTCATCCGGCCCTTGCCGGGCAGTTTCAGCGCCTCGATCTGCAACAGATCGCCGCCGACCTGGGTCCAGGCCAGGCCCGTCACCACGCCGACCTGGTCGTCCTTTTCGGCCAGGCCATAGCGGTGGCGGCGCACGCCCAGGTATTCCTCGGCCTTTTCGGGCGTCACGGCGACGGATTTCACCTGGCCCTTCAGGATCTCGGTCACGGCCTTGCGGGCCAGTTTCGCGATCTCCCGCTCCAGCGACCGCACGCCCGCCTCGCGGGTGTAATAGCGGATCACATGGGTCAGCGCCTCGTCCGAGACCGAGAATTCACCCTTGCGCAACCCGTTCGCCGCGATCTGCTTGGGCAGCAGGTGCTGGCGCGCGATCTCGCGCTTTTCGTCCTCGGTATAGCCGGCCAGAGAGATGATCTCCATCCGGTCGAGCAGGGGCCCGGGCATGTTGTAGCTATTGGCCGTGGTCACGAACATCACGTTCGACAGGTCGTATTCCACCTCCAGATAGTGGTCCACGAAGCTCGCGTTCTGTTCGGGATCCAGCACCTCCAGCATGGCCGAGGCCGGGTCGCCGCGGAAATCCTGGCCCATCTTGTCGATTTCGTCGAGCAGGATCAGCGGGTTGGTGGTTTTGGCTTTCTTCAGCGCCTGGATGATCTTGCCGGGCATCGAGCCGATATAGGTCCGGCGGTGGCCGCGGATCTCGCTCTCATCCCGCACGCCGCCCAGCGAAATGCGGATGAATTCGCGACCCGTCGCCTTGGCCACGGACCGGCCGAGCGAGGTCTTGCCGACGCCCGGAGGGCCGACGAGGCACAGGATCGGACCCTTCAGCTTGGCCGAACGGTTCTGCACCGCCAGGTATTCGACGATGCGTTCCTTGACCTTTTCCAGCCCGTAGTGATCGGCGTCCAGCACCTGCTCGGCCTTGGCCAGGTCCTTGCGGGTGCGCGACTTCACGCCCCAGGGCAGGGCCAGCAGCCAGTCGAGGTAATTGCGCGAGACCGTGGCCTCGGCCGACATCGGCGACATCGACTTCAGCTTCTTCAGCTCGGCCTCGGCCTTTTCGCGGGCCTCCTTGCTGAACTTGGTGGCGTTGATGCGTTCTTCCAGCTCGGTCAGTTCGTTGCCGCCATCCTCGCCGTCGCCCAGCTCCTTCTGAATGGCCTTCATCTGCTCATTCAGATAGTATTCGCGCTGGGTCTTCTCCATCTGGGTCTTGACGCGCGACTTGATCTTCTTCTCGACCTGCAGCACGGACATCTCGCCCTGCATCAGGCCATAGACCTTTTCCAGCCGCTCGGCGGTGACCAGCGTCTCCAGCAGGTCCTGCTTGCGGTCCAGCGCAATGCCCAGGTGGCCGCTGACCAGATCGGCCAGCCGCGCGGGATCGCGCGCCTCGGCCACGGCCGAGACGACTTCCTCGGGAATATTCTTGCGCACCTTCACATAGCGTTCAAATTCTTCCGCTACGGCTCGGGTCAGGGCGGTCAGCGTGTCGGAATCGCCGGGCTCTTCGACGAGGCTCTCGCAATGGGCCTCGAAGAAATTCTCGTTCGGCACGAAATCGGTGATGCGCACGCGCTCGCGGCCCTCGACCAGCACCTTGACGGTGCCGTCGGGCAGCTTGAGCAGTTGCAGCACATTGGCCAGCACGCCGGTGCGATAGATGCCCTCCGGCGCGGGCTCGTCGACCGCGGCATCCTTCTGTGCCGCCAGAAGGATCGGGCGGTCCTGTTCCATCACGGCTTCCAGCGCGCGCACCGACTTTTCGCGCCCGACGAACAGCGGCACGACCATGTGTGGAAACACCACGATGTCCCGCAAGGGCAGGACCGGATGGGTGGTTTGGGCGAATTCGTTCATGGAATCAGTCCTTTCTCGCCAAGTGGCGCAACCCCTGGAACAGGCAGTCTGCGCCCCCTGCTGGCAGACAAGATAAGAAGCTGGACGGCCGGGTTCAATGGCTGAATGGTTCGCATTTCGTTCGCATCCTTCACAACATGAAAAACCCCCGGCGGTCAGCCGGGGGTCCATGCTTCCGGGAGGAGGGAAGGCTCAGGTCTTGTCGCGGAAGAAGTCGTTCAGCTGGTTGTCGGCCTCTTCCTTGGTCCAGCCGTATTTCTCTTGCAGCTTGCCGGCCAGCTTGTCCTTCTTGCCGGCGACTTCGGTCAGCTCGTCATCGGTCAGGTCGCCCCATTGCTCCTTGACGCTGCCCTTGAGCTGGTTCCATTTGCCTTCGACGATATCCCAGTTCATCTCGCACTCCTTCGCTGGTCCGGCCTGCACCGGATCCGTTGGCGTTACGAGGGGACAACCATGCCGCCAGAGCCAAGGTTCCCGGGTTTTTCCCTGCGCGATCCGGGAACCAAACCCGCTCCGGCGTAAGGCGCTGATCCGCCTAGGTCATGTTGACAAATGGCGGAGCCAGAGGCGGATCGACGTGATATCGATGAAGCCAAGGAAGCTTTCGGCGGTCTTGTCGTAGCGGGTGGCGACACGGCGAGCGTTCTTGAGCTTGTTGAAGCACCGCTCGACAAGGTTCCGCAGCCGGTAGAGCCTGCGATCGACAGCGACACGGAGCCTGCGAGACTTGCGCATCGGGACCACCGGCAGGATGCTACGCGCCTCCATGGTTTTGCGAACCTTGTCGGAGTCATAGCCGCGATCGGCCAGCAGGATGCAAGGCTCCGGCAGGTTGTCGTCCATGACCAGATCAAAGCCCAGGTAGTCCGATGTCTGGCCCGGCGTGATGTCCGACCTCATTGGCAGCCCGGCAGCATTGACGCGCAGGTGGACCTTGGTCGTGAAACCACCTCTTGAACGGCCAAAACCCTGTCTTGGAGTCCCCCTTTTGCGCCCGCTGCCTGATGATGGGCGCGGATCACGGTGCTGTCGATCATCTGGAGCGCATCCGGCACGATCCGACTTTCGTTCAGCGCTTCGAGGATCTGCTCCCACAACCCCGCCAGGGTCCAGCGCCGGAACTGGCGGTAGACACTGGACCACTTTCCGAACTCTTCTGGGAGGTCGCGCCAAGGAGAGCCGGTCCGCGCGATCCAGAAAATCCCATCAAGAACAAGGCGGTGATTTGCGGGCTTGCGCCCGTTCGGGGCGCGCACGGCCAGAATGAAGCGCTCATGAAACGCCCATTCCTCGTCCGACATCAGGTCTCGTGCCAAGCTGGTCTCCATTGCAGGTACCAGCTTGAATCACGATCAGGCCACCCTGTGAATCCCTTTTGTCAACACCACCTAGCGCAGGCCCATGTCGGCCAGCGCCCGGGCAATTTCCGCCGGCAGGCCGGGCTCGTCCTCGCGGCCCGGCGGCAGGTCCGGGGGGGCATCCTTGGCCGCGAGATAGCGCCAGCCCTGGAACGGCCGGCGCGGCACCGCGGCCACGCGCAGCAGCTGCGGGTCGAGGATCAGGGCGCAGCGGCGGATGCCGTCCTCGCCCTTGACCTCGTCGAGGCGCAGGATGCGCTGGCGCGCCTGCATCACCCCCTTGAACACCCAGTAGATCGAGCCGCCGTCCAGCAGCTCGGCCTCGCGCTTGGGCCACATGCGGGTGACATGGCGCGCCGGGCCGCCCTGAAAGCGGTGCTGCTGCCATTGCGCAAGCTCGGCCGGGTCGTCGCAGCCGACACAGAGCTTCATCAGGTTGAGCGATGCGGTCATGCGCCAGATATAGCCCAGTCGCGGCGGCGTGCAACCGCGCGGCCTTGAACCGCGGCGCCTGCGACGATAGGCGCGGGGGGCGCAGCCATGGAAGACATCATGCCCGATCCCCAATTCCCCCCGTCGCGCAGCCAGCCGCTGCCGGAATTCATCGCCATGCTGGCGCTGATCTTTGCCGTCATCGCCTTTTCCATCGACTCTATGCTGCCGGCGCTGCCCGAGATCGCGGCCGAACTGACCCCGGATAACGTCAACCGGGCGCAGCTGGTGCTGACCGCCTTCGTGGGCGGGCTGGGCCTGGGGCTGCTGGCCGGCGGGCCGCTGTCGGACGCGCTGGGGCGTAAGCCGGTAATCCTGGCCGGCTTCCTGCTCTATGCGCTGGCCGCCGTGGCGGCGATCTTTGCCGATTCGCTGGAACTGCTGCTGGTGGCGCGCTTCGTGCAGGGCCTGGGTGCCGCCGCGCCGCGCATCGTGGCGCTGGCCATGGTGCGCGACCTCTATCAGGGCCGCGAGATGGCGCGGATCACCAGCTTCGTGATGATGATCTTCATCCTGGTGCCGGCCGTGGCGCCCTCGATCGGGGCGATCGTCATCCATCTGGTCGGCTGGCGCGGCGTCTTCGGCTCCTTTGTTGTCATGGCGGCCCTGGGCGGCGGCTGGCTGCACCTGCGCCGGCCCGAGACCCTGCCGCCCGCCGCACGGCGGGCGCTGAGCCTGCGCAGCCTTGCCTCGGCCGCGCGCGAGGTGCTTTGCGACCGGCAGGTGCAGCTGGTGACGCTGGTGATGACGCTGGGCTTCGGCCAGATGTTCGCGCTGCTGAGCTCGGCGCAGCAGCTTTTCGTGCAGACTTATGGCAAGGGCGACGATTTCCCGCTGTGGTTCGCCGGCATGGCGCTGCTCTCGGGCAGCGGCACGGTGCTGAATGCGCGCTACGTGGTGCGGCTGGGAATGCGGCGCATCGTGACCATGGCCTATTGGATGCAGGTCGTGGTCTCGGCGGTGATGATGGTGCTGGTCTTTGGCGACCTGCTGCCGCAGGCGCTGCGCTTCCCGGCCTTCTTCTTCTGGGCGGTCAGCGTGTTCTTCATGGCCGGCGTGACCTTCGGCAATCTCAATGCCATGGCTTTGCAGCGCATGGGCCATGTCGCCGGTATGGCGGCATCGGTCGTGGGGGCGGTTTCGACGCTGGGGGCGGTGGTGATTGCGGCGCCGGTCGGGCTGCTCTACGACGGCACGGTGCGGCCGATGCTGCTGGCGACGCTGGCCTGCTCGGGCCTGGCCGCCTGGCTGATGCGGCGCGTGCGCGAGGGCTGAGCATGAAAAAGCCCCGCTCCCCAAGGAGGAGCGAGGCTGTCTGGTATTCCGCAGCGGTGGGTTATGCGCACTGCGGAAGCGGGTCTCAAGAGCTTCGTACTAAAAGCAGGATCAAGCTACAGCCACCGGCCGCCGCTTGCTATTCGTAGTATTACCTATGGATGTGTCCCGGGGGCTGCGCGGCGGCAATGCGGGGAAAGCTGGCAGCCCGTAGGGGAGTCGAACCCCTCTTTTCAGGTTGAAAACCTGACGTCCTAACCGATAGACGAACGGGCCACGCGCGCCGGCGATGCGGACATTTAGGCCAGCTTTGCCGCTCGCGCAAGGGGCGGCGCGATGTTCCGGCGGGAAATTTTTCCAAGGCGGAGCAGGGAATTCGCCGCAGGCAAAGGCGCCGCGGCTGTTTGGTCCGGCCGATGTTCCGTAACCAATTAATCTGCAGTGTCACCAATTAATCCGCAATTGATCTGCGAAGACCCACAGAGGTCTCGCGCTTATCGGAGAAGATCGCGCGTCGTTGCAGTCGCCGATGACGCTGCGCCCAGCGGTGGACGTGGCCGGGTGGACATGGCGCGCAGGCGGGAAGTGCGCCGCAATCTCGGCCGCGATCTGGTGATAGGTCAGTCGGTCAAGGCGCGCCAAGATGAAGGCCGGCAGTTCGGGATCGGCGTCGATCTTGGGGGCGCGGCCCATGCGGTGCTCGCGGCGATGCTCGATCACCGGCACGTCGCAGGGCGGAAGGTCCGAAAGACGGCCGTCCAGATGCGATTGCCGCAGCGTGGTCAAGGCGCGGCCCAGGCGGTCGAGTGCGGAGGCGGCGATGCCCACCTCGGCCAGGGCAATGTCGATTGCGGCCAGGGGATCAGCGGCCATGCTTCCACCGCTCGGCCTGCCGGAGCGCGCCGATCTGTGCCATGGTGATCCCCGGGCAATCGGGGAATTGCTCGGAGACCGCCAGCGCGACCCCCAGATCCGTCATGTCGCCCAGCCGGGCGCTGACGAAGGCCACAAGTTTGGCCTCCATGCCATTCTGGGACGCGGGATCAGCCGTGGTAACAGGGGCATTTAACCCCCCGTTAACGTCTCCGTTCATCAGCGCCTCGATCCGGCCCATCATGTGATCGAACCAGCCACGCGCGGCCGTCATGTCCGCCAAGATGCTGTCCAGGTTATCCCCGTTGCTCATGTCGCGTTCCTTTCCCGAAAGCACCCGAGGCGGTCCCTGCCTTCCGCCTCGGGCTGGATCGCGGCCACCCCCAACCAGGCACCGCGATATGCGATTGTCAGTCCAGCGCGTCGGGCGGCAGGCCCAGCTGCGCCGCGATCTCGGCTGCGGCGTCGGCCCGCTCGCGGGCTACGGTCTGTGGCAGCTCGCGGTTCAGCGCGGGGCGGAACAGATACGACCAGGCCGGGGCACTGGATGCGAGGAAGCCGTCGAAAGCCTCGAGATTCTGGCGGCACAGCGGCGTAGCACAAAGGTGGCTCCGGAAATCTGAACAGCCGGGATAAGTGGATTTTCCGCGTATGAGCCGGGCCAGAAATTGATCCAGTGGATCAATTTCCCGGCGATTGGGCAGCATGATGCTGCGAGCGAGGAGAAGACCATGGGAAGACGACCGCGCCGGAACCACACCCGGCCTTCAAGGCGAAGGTGGCGGCAGCCGCGATCAAGGGCGAGAAGACGCTGATCGAGCTGGCGCAGGATTTCGACGTGCATCCGAACCAGATCAAGCAGTGGCGTGACCAGCTGCTCGAGGGCGCGACCGGGGTGTTCGGCGAAGCCGCGAAAGCTGAGCCAGAACCGATCGTCGATGTGAAGACCCTGCATGCAAAGATCGGAGAGCTGACGCTGGAGAACGATTTTTTGTCCGGCGCGCTCGGCAAGGCGGGTCTGTTGCCGAGCGCAAAAAGATGATCGACCTCACTGCGAAGCTCAGCGTCAGCCGCCAGGCCATCGTGTTGGGGATCAGCCGGGGCAGCGTCTATTACAAGCCCGGTCCGGTGTCGGCTGCCGATCTCAAGCTGATGCACCGCATCGACAAGCTGCACATGGAATTCCCCTTCGCGGGCAACTGGATGCTGCAGGGGCTGCTGGTTCAGGAAGGGTTCAAGGCCGGGCGGCTGCACGTTGCCACGCTGATGAAGCGCATGGGCATCGAGGCGCTCTACCGCCGACCTAACACCTCGAAGCCAGCGCCGGGGGCACAAGATCTACCCCTATCTGCTCAGGAAGCTGCCGACACCCGGCCCAACCAGGTCTGGGCGATGGACATCACCTACATTCCCATGGCCCGCGGGTTCATCTATCTGGCTGCCGTGCTCGACTGGTTCACCGAAGCCGTGTCCTGGCATGGCGGGTGTCGATCACGCTGGAGGCCGAGTTCTGCAAGGAAGCCGTCGCGGAGGCACTGGCACGTCACGGCACGCCCGAGCTATTCAACACGGCTCAGGGAAGCCAGTTTACGTCCATCGACTTCATCAAGGTTCTGGCCGCCCGAGAGATCAAGTCCACATGGATGGCAAAGGCGCCTGGCGCGACAACGTCTTCGTCGAGCGTCTGTGGCGGACGGTCAAATACGAGGAGGTCTACCTGCGGGCCTATGCCAGCGTGTCTGAGCCCCGCGCCGGGATCGGCCGCTATCTCGGCTTTTACAACAGCCGCCGTCCGCATTCATCGCTTGACGGGAAAACGCCCGATCAGGCCTACTTCACCCCGCCAATGCCCGAAGCGGCAGCGGCATAACCGAGGCAGAAAACCACTTGGAAATCGCCCAGGACCTGTTCAGATCAATCGAACCACCTCTGTAACCGGATCCGAGATCCAGCGATCCGTGAAGGGTGCTATGGCCGGCGGCGTTGCCATCGGCCAGATCGAGGTGAATCATGTCACGGGAAAGGTCATTATCTATCCGATGGGAGCCGCGCCTGCCGCGGGCGTCGGGCCTGATCCTGACGAATTGCTGCGCAGAAGAGAAAGCCCCGCAATCCCTTCGCTGGCTTTTCCCGGCTTGTGGACCGATCTGAAACACGGTCCGGCCAAGTATGCAGGTCGGCGCAGGGAAAACCAGGATGGATACCACACCTGGACCGAGGCCGAGACTGCGCAGTTTCTGGCATTCCACAAGCCAGGCAGCAAACCCAGGCTGGCTGATCTGCTCATGATGAACACGGTGCCGCGCGCCAAGATGTGCTCCGCCTTGGCTGGCAGAACATCAAGGGCAACCGGATCAGATACCGGCGGCACAAGACCGAGACTGGCGGCGACTACCCGATCCTGCCTGAATTGACCGACGAGCTGCGGCATGTGCCTTCCGGCCGGATGTTGTTTCTCACCCACGGCGAGGGACGGCCTTACAAGCCCGAGACGTTCGACAATTGGTTCAAGGATCAATGCAAGGCGATGGGCTTCCGCATTGCTCGCGCATGGCCTGCGTAAGGGGCAGGCGACGCGGATCGCAGAGGAAGGCGGGACAGAACTTGAGGTGATGAGCTTCCTTTGCACATGCGACCCCGAAAGAGGGTGCGACCTACACGAAAAGGGCTCGGCCGGGCGCAACTGACCGACCAGGGCTTGTTTCGAATTTTCCGGGGCAAAAACAGAACGGAAGTTGTCTAACCTTGGCGGTAGGTTAGACAATGTCACCATGCAACTGTGTGAAAGTAAAGAGAAATTGTGGAAAGTGGCAGCCCGTAGGGGAGTCGAACCCCTCTTTTCAGGTTGAAAACCTGACGTCCTAACCGATAGACGAACGGGCCACTTTCTTGTTCCGCCAAGGTCTGTGCCGGCGGCGTGGGGCGGTGTTTAGGGCTTGGGCCGCAGGGCTGCAAGCGGAAAAATCGCCCGGGCGGGAAGTTTTTTCGCGGTCCTTCAACCAAGCGGCGCGGCATCGTCAAGGCGCAGGCGCACCCGCTCGCGACCACCCCATTGCGACAGCTCCAGCCTGCCGGCCAGGTGGAATCGGCGGCCCTTCGCGCCCAGCAGGGCCGGACCCAGCGGGCCAGCCATCGCGCCCCAGGCCACCGCTTCCAGCACCGGGCTGCCGGGGCTGCGGAAGCGCAGGCGCAGGTGGCTGTCGCCCATGGTGCTGGCGCTGTCGATCAGCTGGTCGGCAAAGGCAAAGCGCGGCGCCGGCGCCGCTTGGCCGAAGGGTCCGGCCCGGTCCAGCATCTGCATCAGCTCGACCGTGGCGCCGGCCGGGTCCAAGAGGCCCGAGATGCGCAGCTCGCCCGCACCGCTGCGCGCGGCCATCTCGCGCGACAGCAGCTGCGCCAGCCGCTCCATCGCGGCGGGGACCAGCGCCTCTTCCACGGTCAGCCCCGCCGCCATGGCATGGCCGCCGCCCTTCAGCAGCAGCCCCTCGGCGGCCAGGCGCTGCACGGCGCGTCCCAGGTCGACGCCCGGGACCGAGCGCGCCGAGCCCTTGCCGATGCCGCCCTCGACGCCGATCACCACCGAGGGCAGGTTGGTCGCCTCTTTCATCCGCGCGGCGACGATGCCGACCACGCCCGGATGCCAGCCCTGGCCGGCGGCCCAGGCCAGCGTCCCGGCGCCGCGCGCCTCGACCTGGGCCAGCGCCTCGTCGCGGACGGCGGCCTCGATGGCGCGGCGGTCGCGGTTCAGCTCGTCCAGTTCCGCCGCCAGGCGCTGCGCCAGCGCGGCATCGGTGCAGGACAGGCACTGCGCCCCCAGGTCGGCGCGCCCGACACGGCCGCCGGCATTGATGCGCGGCCCCAGCAGGAAACCGAGGTGAAAGGCGTTCGGCGCCGAATCGAGCCGCGCCACATCCGACAGCGCCACCAGCCCCGGCCGCCCGCGCCGGGCCATGATCAGCAGCCCCTGACGCACGAAGGCCCGGTTGACGCCGACCAGCGGCGCCACATCGGCCACCGTCGCCAGCGCCACCAGGTCCAGAAGCGGGATCAGGTCGGGGGCATCATGGCCCGCGGCACGCAGCAGGCTGTTGCAGCGCACCAGCGTCAGGAAGACGACGCCTGCGGCGCAAAGGTGGCCCAGGGCGCCGTCCTCGTCGGCGCGATTGGGGTTCACCACGGCCAGAACCGGCGGCAGCGTCTCGCCGCCCTGGTGGTGGTCCAGCACGACCACGTCGCAGGTGGCGGCGGCCAGCGCCTCGTGGCTCAGCGTGCCGCAATCGACGCAGACGATCAGGTCGTGGTTTTGCGACAGTGCGGCGATGGCGGGGGCGTTCGGGCCGTAACCCTCATCGATGCGGTCGGGGATATAAAGCGTCGCGTCGCGGCCCTGGCGGCGCAGCCAGTCGATCAGCAGCGCGGCCGAGGCGCCGCCGTCCACGTCGTAATCGGCAAAGACGGCGATGCGCTGGCCGGACAAGGCGGCGGCGGTGATGCGCTCGGCCGCCTTGTCCATGTCGCGCAGCCGCTGCGGGTCGGGCAGCAGGTCGCGCAGCTTGGGGTCCAGATAGGCCTGCGCCTCATGCGCCGGCACGCCACGCTCGGCCAGCACGCGGCTGACGGGCAGGGGCAGCCGGCTGTCCTGGGCCAGCGCCTCCGCCGCGCGTTCCAGGCTGGTCTCGGGGCCGCGCCACGACCGGCCGGTCAGCGAGGCGGTGACGGAAAGGAAGGCGGGCGAAAGCAAAGCGGTCATGCGGGCTTCATCCCCCATGACCGCCCGCTGTTCAAGATGCCGCCCGCTTACTTGACCGGGTTGCGGTAGATCATGCGCCGCACCGAGCCGGTCTTCGAGCGCATCAGGATGGTCTCGGTCTGCAGGTAGTTCGGCTCGCGCTTGACGCCGGCCACGATCGAGCCGTTGGTGACGCCGGTGGCGGCGAAGATCACGTCGGCGGTGACCAGCTCGTCGCGCGAATAGATCCGGTCCAGGTCGGTGATGCCGGCCTTCTTGGCGCGGCCCTTCTCATCCTCGTTGCGGAACAAGAGCTTGCCCCACATCTGCCCGCCCATGCATTTCAGCGCGCTGGCCGCCAGCACGCCCTCGGGCGCGCCGCCCGAGCCCATGTACATGTCGATGCCGGTCAGCTCCGCCTCGGCGCAATGGATCACGCCCGCGACGTCGCCGTCGGTGATCAGCCGGATCGCGGCGCCGGTCGAGCGGACCTCGGCGATCAATTCCTCGTGGCGCGGACGCTCGAGGATGCAGACGGTGATGTCGCTGTCCTTGACGCCCCGCGCATTGGCCAGCGCCCGCACGCGCTCGGCCGGCGCCATGTCAAGGCTGACCACGTCCCTGGCATAGCCCGGACCGATGGCGAGTTTCTCCATATAGACGTCGGGGGCATGCAGCAGCGTGCCGCGCGGCGCCATGGCAATGACGGTCAGCGCGTTCGGCATGTCCTTGGCGGTCAGCGTGGTGCCCTCCAGCGGGTCCAGCGCGATGTCCACCTCGGGACCGTCGCCGGTGCCGACCTCCTCGCCGATATAGAGCATCGGCGCCTCGTCGCGCTCGCCCTCGCCGATGACCACGACGCCCTTGATGTCGAGCATGTTGAGCTGCTCGCGCATGGCGTTGACGGCGGCCTGGTCCGCGGCCTTCTCGTCGCCGCGGCCGATCAGCCGGGCCGAGGCATGGGCGGCCGCCTCGCTGACCCGGGCGAGGCCCAGCGACAGCATCCGGTCATTGAAATCCTTGGCCGAGCTCATACGGAAATTCCTTGTGTGTCTGATCGTGTTTCTGATCCCGGGGGGCTTCTACGCCCGCGACCTGCACCGGGCAAGACTGCGCGCGCTAACGGCTCAGCTTTCGGCAAGCTCCAGCGCCAAGGCGTGGATGCGCGGCACGATATCGCCCAGGGCGGCATGCACCAGCCGATGGCGGGCGACATGGCCCAGCCCGGCGAAGGCGGGGCTGGCCATGCGGATGCGGAAATGCGTCTCGCCGCCCTCGCGCCAGCCGCCATGGCCGCGATGGCTCTCGCTTTCGTCCAGGATCTCCAGCCGCGAGGGGGCGAGCCCCGCCAGTTTCTCGCGCATCTCGTCGGCAATCATCCGCATCACCCCTTTCATGTCCCGCGAAATAGCCTAAACTGCCTGTCCCGTTCAGGACAAGGCAGTCAGATGAGCAACAGCGACCCGTTCGGCTTCGACATATCCGCCGCTTCCGACAAGAAGAAGCGTTCCAAGGGCCGGCGCGGCATGTCCGGCGCCTTCGAAACCTCGCGGCGGGTCTGCGACAAGGAAGGCTGCAACGAGCCCGGCCAGTACCGCGCGCCGAAATCGCCGCGCGCGCTGGACGACTATTACTGGTTCTGCAAGGATCACGTGCGCGAATACAACCTGAACTGGAACTATTTCCAGGGCCAGTCCGAGGCCGAGTTCCAGGAGTTCCTCGACAATGCCACGGTCTGGGAACGTCCGACCAAACCCTTCGGCCGTGCGGCGCAGGAACAGAAATGGGCCCGCCACGGCATCGACGACCCGCTGGAGATCCTGGGCGCCAACGGCACCAACCCCGAGGTGCGCAAGGCAGCCAGCCGCAAGCTGCCGCCGACGGAGCGCAAGGCGCTCGAGATCCTCGAGGCGCGCGATACCTGGACCCGGACAGAAATCCGCAAGCAATACAAGTCGCTGGTGAAGGATCTTCACCCGGATATGAATGGCGGCGACCGCTCGGACGAGGATCGGCTGCAAGAGGTGGTCTGGGCCTGGGACCAGATCAAGGACAGCCGCAGCTTCAAGGATTGAAACAAAGGGGGCTTTGCCCCCCCCCCGCGCGTTCCGCGCTCCCCCCAGGATATTTGTCCAAGAAAGAAACTCACGGGGTCGCGAACATGCGGCCCTTTCTTTCTTGTTCAAATATCCCGCGGGGGTCCGGGGGCGCGAAGCCCCCGGCCGCAGCCTTACAACTCGCGTTTCAGCGCATCGGCCAGGTCGGTGCGTTCCCAGGAGAACCCGCCATCGGCTTCGGGCGCGCGGCCGAAATGGCCATAGGCCGCGGTGCGGCGATAGATCGGCCGGCACAGTTCCAGATGCTCGCGGATGCCGCGCGGCGTCAGGTCCATGGCGCGGGCGATGGCGCGTTCGATCTCGGCCTCGGGGACGTCCGAAGTGCCGAAGGTGTCGGCATAGATCGACAGCGGCTTCGCCACGCCGATGGCGTAGGAGAGCTGGATCACGCAGCGCTTTGCCAAGCCGGCCGCGACGACGTTCTTGGCCAGGTAGCGCGCGGCATAGGCGGCCGAGCGGTCGACCTTGGTCGGATCCTTGCCCGAGAAGGCGCCGCCGCCATGCGGGGCCGCGCCGCCATAGGTGTCGACGATGATCTTGCGCCCGGTCAGGCCGGCGTCGCCGTCGGGGCCGCCGATGACGAAGGTTCCGGTCGGGTTCACCCACCATTCGGCGCGCTCGGTCAGCCAGTCGGCGGGCAGCACCTCGCGGATATAGGGCTCGACGATGGCGCGGATGTCGTCCGAGCTCTGCGCCTCGTCCTTGTGCTGGTGCGAGAGCACCAGGCTGGTGACCTCGACCGGCTTGCCGTTTTCATAACGCAGCGACAGCTGCGATTTCGCGTCGGGGCCCAGCATCGGCTCGGCGCCGGATTTGCGCGCCTCGGCCAGCCGGCGCAGGATGGCATGGGCATATTGGATCGGCGCCGGCATCAGCTCGGGTGTCTCGTCCACGGCATAGCCGAACATGATGCCCTGGTCGCCGGCGCCGTCGCGGTCGACGCCCTGGCTGATATGGGCCGATTGCTCGTGCAGGTAGTTGTGGACGTGGCAGGTGTTCCAGTGGAACTTCTCCTGCTCGTAGCCGATGTCGTGGATGGTGTCGCGGGCGATCTGCGTCACCCGGCCCATGTATTCGCCCAGCTTCTTCTGGTCGGTCAGGCCGATCTCGCCGCCGATGACCACGGTGCCGGTGGTGGCGAAGGTCTCGCAGGCGACGCGGGCGGCCGGGTCCTCGGCCAGGAGCGCGTCCAGCACCGCGTCGGAGATCTGGTCGCACAATTTGTCGGGATGCCCCTCGGATACGGATTCCGAGGTGAACACGTAGTTCTGTCTGGCCATGGAGGTGCTCCGTTGAATGACGCCGCCACGCCAGGAAGCCGTTGTGGCGGTCAACGTTCAGCGATAGATCACGCCCCGGTTGCCGTCAACCGTGCTGATGACGCCGCCGCGCGGCCAGGATCAGAGCCGCTAGCACCAAGACCAGCGCCGGGCCGTCGCCCCAGCGCGTCCAGGGCGTGGGCGGCAGCGCGCCCGGCAGCGCGGCATCGATGCGGCCGGCCCGGTTCAGGCCCAGCGTGGCGCGCAAGCCGCCGCGCGCGTCGATCACCGCCGAGACGCCGGTATTCGCCGCGCGCATCAGCGGCAGGCCGGATTCGATGGCGCGCAGCCGCGCCTGCGCCAGGTGCTGCCAGGGCCCCGAGAGCGCGCCGAACCAGGCGTCGTTCGTCACCTGCAACAGCCAGGCCGGCCGCGTCTCGCCCGCGATCAGGTGGCGCGAGAAGATCGCCTCGTAGCAGATCAGCGGCTGCATCCGGGGCAGGCCGGGCAGGTCCAGCAGCCGCGGGCCGGGACCGGCGGAATAACCGAAACCGTGCTGTGCGGCGAAGGCGCGAATGCCGAAGCGCGCCATCAGGTCGCCCCAGGGCGTGTATTCGCCGAAGGGAACCAGGTGGAACTTGTCGTAGACCGGGCCGATGCCGCGTGCCGAGAACTCGGTCAGGCTGTTGAAATAGCGCTGGCCCTCGCTTCGCTGGATGCCCAGGATCACCGGCGCGCCGGCGAAACCGGCGATCTCCTGCGGCGCGGTGCCGGACTGGTCGAGCAGGAAGTTCACCGCCGTTTCCGGCCAGATCACCGCATCCGGCGCCGGCCGGCCGGGGTCGCGGGCGGCGGAAAGGTCGAGAAGGCGGCGGAAGAACACCTCGGACCAATAGGGGTCCCATTTCAGCGCCTGGGTGGCGTCGGGCTGGACCAGGCGCAGCTGGATGGCGGTGTCGGGCGGCAGCGGTTGGGCCAGACGCGCCAGGCCGGCGCTGAAGGCGGCGGCGATGACCAGCGCCGACAGGATCGTGCCCGGCACCGCCCCGCGCAGTTGCCGCGCGGGACCGCGCCAGAAGGCGAGCGGCAGCGCCGCCGCCAGCATGGTCAGGCCGGAAAGGCCGATGGCGCCCAGCGTGGCCGCCAGTTGCGCAGCCGGGGTGCCGATCCAGACATGGCCGGTCAGTGTCCAGGGCAGACCGGTGAAGATCCAGCCGCGCAGCCAGTCCGACAACACGATCAGCGCTGCAAAGACCAGCCCTTGCCGGGGGAAGCCCGGGGTCAGCCGCGCCGCGGCCCAGGCGGGCAGGGTCCAGAACAGCGCGCCGCCCGCCGCCATCAGCGCCAGGGCAAAGGGGGCCATCCAGCCATAGATCTCGGGTTCGACCAGGAAGGGCTCAACGATCCAGGACATGGCCAGCGCGAAATGGCCAAGGCCCGCTGCGAAGGCGTGCCATGCGGCGGGCCGCGGGCCGGGCGCGCGGGCGATGCGCCAGCAGAGCGCGGCCAGCGCCAGCACGGTCAGCGGCCAGAGCCCCCAGGGCGCCTGTCCCAGCGCCGCGCCGGCGCCGAGGATCAGGTCGAGCGCAAGCGCCGACCAGGACGGGCGCCCCGGTCTTGCGGGGCTCGGCACGGCTGCCGCCGCCATGGCGCGCCTCAGGCGTCGGCCGCCGTGTCGTCCGGGCTGGGGACGGTGTCGGCTTGCGGCGCCGCGGCTTCGGCTTCAGGTGCAGTCTCGGCCGGCGCATCGGGCTGGGCCTTGGCGCGGGACTTGCGCGGCGCGCGCGGCTTCGCGGGCTTCTTGGCCGGTTTCTCGGCGGCCTCGGCAGGCTCTTCGGCCGCGGCTGCGGCGTCCGGGGCGTCGCTGGCGGCTTCGGGCTGGGCCGTCTCCGCCTTGGGTTTGGTGACGCGCGGCTTGCGCTTGCGGACCGGCTTTTCCGGGACTGCCGCTTCGGTTGAGGCCTCGACCACCGCCTCGGCTGCGACTTCGGGCGATGCCTCGGCCACAAGCTCGGGCGTCTCCGTTGCCGGGGCGGGCTCGGAGGCCAGCGCGGGGGCCGCTTCCGGCGCGGGCTTGGCCTTGCGGCTGCGGCTGCGCTTGGGCTTCTCGGCCGGCGCAGGCGCTTCGGCGGCCGGCGCGCCCTCGGCCGCAGCGGCGGTTTCGGGCAGCGTCGGCGCCAGATCCTCGGCCTCGGCTACCGGGGTTTCCTCGGCGGGCTCCAGGAAGCCGGGGCGGAAGGTGCGGGTCATGAATTCCGGCATGTGATCGCCCATGCCCATCACCGGATGGCGGTCGGTGCGGCGATCCTCGCGGCGCTCGTGGCGGTCGTGGCCGCCGCGTTCGCCCCGGCGGTCGTCGCGCCGGTCGTCGCGGCGCTCCTCGCGTGCCGGGCGGTCGTGGCGGCGCTCGGCCTGGACAGGCGCCTCGGCACGGGATTCCGGCGCGGCGGCGCGCTGCTCGCTGTCGTCGCGGCGGCCGCGGCGCTCGCCCCGTTCCCGATCACGGTCGCGTTCCCGGCCGCGCTCGCGCCGGCCGCTGCTCTCGCGGCCCGAACGCGGCGCGTCCTGGGCGGCGGCCGAGAGGCTGAAGCCCTCGGGCAGGGCGGCGCGGGGCAGGCTCTGCTTGACCAGCGATTCGATGGCGGTCAGGTATTTCTCGTCCGCGGGCGTCCCGATCGAGATCGCGGTGCCCTCGCGCCCGGCGCGGCCGGTGCGGCCGATGCGGTGGACGTAATCCTCGGCATGGCTCGGCAGGTCGAAGTTGATGACATGACTGACCGCCGGAATGTCGAGACCCCGCGCCGCCACGTCCGAGGCAACCAGGAAGCGCAGCGTGCCTTCGCGGAAGCCGTCCAGCGTCGCCATGCGATGGCGCTGGTCCAGGTCGCCGTGGATCGGCGCGGCGTCATAGCCATGCGCCTTCAGCGACTTGGCGACGATGTCCACGTCGGTCTTGCGGTTGCAGAAGATGATGGCGTTCTTCAGCCCGGCTCCCTCGGCGTCGATCAGGGCGCGGAGAAGCTCGCGCTTCTGCTTGGCGGACTGGTCGCGGCGGGTCGGGGTGATCTCGACCAGCTTCTGGGTGATGGTCTCGCTGGTGGTGGCCTGGCGGGCGACCTCGATGCGTTCGGGCGAATGCAGGAAGGTGTCGGTGATGCGCTCGATCTCGGGCGCCATGGTGGCGCTGAAGAACAGCGTCTGCCGGGTAAAGGGCGTCAGCTGGAAGATGCGCTCGATATCGGGAATGAAGCCCATGTCGAGCATGCGGTCGGCCTCGTCCACGACCATGATCTGCACGCCGGTCAGCAGAAGCTTGCCGCGCTCGAAATGGTCCAGAAGCCGGCCCGGGGTGGCGATCAGCACGTCGACGCCGCGGTCGATCAGCCGGTCCTGTTCGCCGAAGGACACGCCGCCGATCAGCAGCGCCTTGGTCAGCCGGGTGTGCTTGGCATAGATGTCGAAATTCTCGGCCACCTGGGCGGCCAGTTCGCGCGTCGGGCACAGCACCAGCGAGCGCGGCATCCGGGCGCGGGCGCGGCCGCGGCCCAGGAGCGTGATCATCGGCAGGGTGAAGCTGGCCGTCTTGCCGGTGCCGGTCTGGGCGATGCCCAGCACGTCGCGGCCTTCCAGCGCCGGGGGAATCGCCCCGGCCTGGATCGGGGTCGGGGTTTCATACCCGGCCTCGGCAATGGCTTTCAGAACCTTGGGGTCCAGCTTCAGATCGGAAAACTTGGTCATTCAGGGCTTTCGTATAGCTGTGCGGGGAACATCCCGCACTTTTTGCGTCCATCGCCGACTGCCGGGAATTGGGGGCCGCGCGGCGGGTCGGGACGCAATTTCCGCACGCCCCTCGCCATGCCTGCCGGATGCAGACAGGCTGCACCTAGCCGAAAATCCGGGCTGCGTCAATCTGATGCGGGAATGCGGCACGCGGCGGCATGCGGCGCGCGCCCTGGCCATGGTTGACGGCCCCCTTGGGCAGGCGCTATCCCGACGCGATCTTACGGATGGAAGCCATGAACCTTTTCTCGGATATTCGCGCGCTGGTGATCGACGCGCTGGCGCAGATGGAACAGGCGGGCGAACTGCCCGCCGGTCTCGACACCGCCAATGTCACGGTCGAGCCGCCGCGGGACGCCGCGCATGGCGACATGGCGACCAATGCCGCGATGGTGCTGGCAAAGCCCGCCGCCAAAAAGCCGCGCGACATCGCCGAGGCCCTGGCCGCGCGGCTGGCCGCCGACCCGCGCATCACCTCGGCCGATGTGGCGGGGCCGGGCTTCCTGAACCTGCGGCTGGCGCCGGCCGAATGGCAGGCGGTGATCCGCGCCGCGCTGACCGAGGGCAGGGACTACGGCCGCTCGGACATGGGCCGGGGCCGCAAGGTCAACGTCGAATTCGTCAGCGCCAACCCGACCGGGCCGATGCATGTCGGCCACACCCGCGGCGCGGTCTTCGGCGATGCGCTGGCGGCGCTGCTGGATTTTTCCGGCCATGACGTCACGCGCGAATATTACATCAACGACGGCGGCGCCCAGGTCGATGTGCTGGCGCGTTCCGCCTATGAGCGCTACCGCGAGGCGAATGGCCTTGAGCCCGCGATCCGCGAGGGGCTCTATCCCGGCGACTACCTGATCCCGGTGGGCGAGGCGCTGAAGGCGAAATACGGCACCCGCCTGCTGGACCAGCCCGAAAGCGAATGGCTGGCCGAGATCCGCGACTTCGCCACCGAGGCGATGATGGAGATGATCCGCGCGGACCTGGCGCTGCTCAACGTCCACATGGACGTGTTTTCCAGCGAGAAGGCGCTTTACGGCACCGGCCGCATCGAGGCCGCCATCGACCGCCTGCGCCAGGCCGGGCTGATCTACGAGGGCGTGCTGGAGCCGCCCAAGGGCAAGACCCCCGAGGATTGGGAGCCGCGCGAGCAGACGCTGTTCCGCTCGACCGCGCATGGCGACGACGTGGACCGGCCGGTGAAGAAATCCGACGGGTCCTGGACCTATTTCGCGCCCGACATCGCCTATCACTGGGACAAGATCGACCGCGGCTTCGACGCGCTGATCGACGTCTTCGGCGCCGACCACGGCGGCTATGTCAAGCGCATGACGGCGGCAGTCGCGGCGCTGTCGAACGGCCGCGTGGCCTTGGACGTCAAGCTGATCCAGCTGGTCAAGCTGTTCAAGAACGGCGAGCCCTTCAAGATGTCGAAACGCGCCGGCACTTTCGTCACCCTGCGCGACGTGGTCGAGCAGGCCGGCGCCGACGTGACCCGCTTCCACATGCTGACGCGCAAGAACGACGCGGCGCTGGATTTCGACTTCGACAAGGTTCTCGAGCAGTCCAAGGACAACCCGGTCTGGTACGTGCAATATGCCAGCGCCCGGGTGAACTCGGTGCTGAACAAGGCCGCCGGCATGGGCGTCGACACCGCGGACGCGGCGCTGGCGGCGGCGGATCTGTCGCGGCTGAGCCATCCGGCCGAGCTGGAGCTGGCGCGCAAAGTTGCAGAATGGCCACGCACGGTCGAGATTGCGGCCCGCGCCAACGAACCGCACCGGATCGCGTTTTTCCTCTATGACATCGCCTCGGACCTGCATTCGCTGTGGAACCGCGGCAATGACGAGACCGCGCTGCGCTTCGTCCAGGACGGCGATCCGGCGGCGACGGCGGCGAAAATCGCCCTGGTGCGTGCCGTCGGCGTTGTCATTTCGGCCGGTCTTGGTATCTTGGGGGTGACTCCGGCCAAGGAAATGCGCTGACCAAAGGCGCCCTGTCGGGATCGAGCAGATAAACGAGCAGCGTCGGAACAACCGGCAGGCAGGCAGGAATGACGGTGGTAGATTTCCGCTCCTCGGGCGGGTTTGACGGGTCGCAGCCGCAACGGCTGGCGCATGACTATCCCTATGGCGAAACGCAGGAACAGGTCTGGCAGGACGACGGCTGGGACGCGCAGCACGACGCTGCGCCGGCCGAATCGCCCTCGCTGCTGGGCCGGGTGTCGCGGCTGACGCATTACCTGGGCGCGCTGGTCTCGGTCGGGCTGATCGTGATCCTGGCGGTCTGGGGCTTCAAGCTGGTGGTGCGCGACGTCTCGGGCGTGCCGGTGATCCGCGCCGTCGAGGGCGAGGCCCGCACCGCGCCGGAGAACCCGGGCGGCGAGCTGACCGACCGCACCGGCCTGGCCGTGAACACCGTCGCCGCCGGGCAGGAGCCGAAGCGCGTCGACCAGGTCGCCATCGCCCCGCCGGCCACCCCGCTCGGGGCGGAGGACGTCGCCATGGGCGCGCTTGGCGCCACGGCCCAGGCCCCCTCGCATCCGGTCGACCTGCCGCTGACCGACGACACGCCGCGCGTCATCGCCCGGCCGGACGGCGAAAGCAGCGAAGAGCCCGACATGGTCGCCGATGCGGCGATCTCGGACGCGCCCGCCGCCTCGGAAGCGCCGGTGAACGAGGTCGTGACCGATCTCGCCGGCAACGAGACCCGCGACGTGGCGATCACCAATGCGCTGACCGAGGCCGGCGCCGCGCCCGCCGTCGCCCCGGCCGCGGTCGCGGGCTCGCCGCGCCCGGCGCCGCGCCCGCGCCGGCTGGCCTCGGCCGCCGTGGTGACGAGCGATGCCGCCCCGGCGCCCGCCGCCGCAGCCGCCGTGACCGAAGCCAGGCCCGAGGACGCCCCCGCGCCGACGCCGGCGCCGGCCAAGGTCGCCTCGGGTGCCTCGCTGGTCCAGATCGGCGCCTTCGACAGCGACAAGCTGGCGCGCGGCGAATGGAACCGGGTGTCGAACAAGTTCGGCGCGCTTTTCGCCGGCAAGGGCATGGTCGTGCAGGAGCACAAGGCCAACGGCCGCAGCTTCTGGCGCCTGCGTGCCGCGGGCTTCGCCTCCAAGGACGAGGCGCGCCGGTTCTGCGCCGCGCTGATCGCCGAGGGCGTCGACTGCATCCCGGCCACGGCGAAGTAATGCCCTCGGCCACGATCCTTGGCGGCATCGCCGGCCCGGACCTCGACCGGGCCGAGCGCGATTTCTTCCGCGCCGCCGACCCTTGGGGCTTCATCCTGTTCGGCCGCAACATTGACACGCCCGAGCGCCTGCGCCGGCTGACCGCTGACCTGCGCGAGGCCGTGGGCCGCGACGCGCCGGTGCTGATCGATCAGGAGGGCGGCCGCGTCCAGCGCATGCGCGCGCCGCATTGGACCGACTGGCCGGCGCCGCTGGAGCAGGCCGAACGCGGCGAGCGCGCCGTCTGGCTGCACCATCACCTGCTGGCGCTGGAGCTGCGCGCCGTCGGCATCGACGCCGATTGCGCCCCGGTGCTGGACATCGCCCGCCCCGAGACGCATGCGTTCCTTCGCAACCGCTGCCTTGGCACCGACGCCGCGACCGTGACCCGGCTGGGCCAGGCGGCGGCCGATGCCATGCTGGCGGCGGGCGTGCTGCCGGTGGTCAAGCACATGCCGGGCCATGGCCGAGCCCAGGTCGACAGCCACCACGGCCTGCCGGTGGTCGAGGCCACGCTGGCCGAGCTGGAGGCCACCGATTTCGCGCCCTTCCGCGCGCTGGCCGACCTGCCAATGGCGATGACGGCGCATATCCGCTTTACCGCCATCGACGACGCGCCGGCGACCGCCTCGCACACGGTGATCGGGCTGATCCGCCGCAGCATCGGCTTCGACGGGCTCCTGATGTCGGACGACATCGGCATGCAGGCGCTGTCCGGCAGCCCGGCCGAGCGCGCCCTGGCCAGCATCGACGCCGGCTGCGACCTGGTGCTGTCCTGCAACGAGACGCTGCCGCAGATGGAGAGCATCGTCGCCGCCGCCGGTCCGATGGGGACCGATGCCCTGCGGCGCGCCGATGCGGCGCTGGCCCTGCGCTGCATCCCGGCCGATCAGGACATTGCCGCGCTGCGCGCAGAACTGGCGGCGCTTGGCGGGCTGCTGGCCTGAGCGGTTGACGAACCCCGCGCCATCGCCGATTCTGCCCGCATGACCAGGGTTCCCTATCTGACACCCGTGCCCGACCCGGACCCCGCGCCGCCGCTGCCGGGGCTGGAGCCGCCCGACCATGCCTCGGACCGGGCCGCCGCCCGCGCCGATGAGGTGCTGGTCGTCGATGTCGAGGGGTTCGAGGGGCCGCTGGACCTGCTGCTGAACCTGTCGCGGATGCAGAAGGTCGACCTGCTGCAGATCTCGGTCCTGGAACTGGCCGACCAATACCTGGCCTTCGTCGACCAGGCCCGCGCCCTGCGCATCGAGCTGGCGGCGGATTACCTGGTCATGGCGGCCTGGCTCGCCTTTCTGAAATCGCGGCTGCTTCTGCCGCCCGATCCCGAGGCCGAGGGACCGAGCGCCGAGGAGATGGCCGCGCATCTGGCCTTCCAGCTGGAACGGCTGAACGCCATGCGCGAGGCGGCGGCGCGGCTGATGGCGCGCGACCGGCTGGGGCAGGACCGTTTCGCGCGCGGTGCGCCCGAGGTGGTGACCCGCCAGCGCCAAGTCGCCTGGCAGGCCGGGCTGATCGACCTGATGCGGGCCTATGCCCGGCTGCGCACCCGCGACGAATTCCGGCCCTATGCCTTCGACCGTCGCGACGTCTTTACCATGGAGCAGGCACTGGACCGGGTGCGCGGGCTGATCGGCTTTGCCGGCGACTGGACCCAACTTGCCGCCTTCCTGCCCGAGGGCTGGGAGGCCGACCCGCAGCGCCGCCGCTCGGCCACCGCCGCGACCTTTGCCGCCACGCTGGAGCTGGCGCGGCAGGGCCGGCTGGAAATCAGCCAGAGCGCCAGCTTTGCCCCCATCACCATTCGCAGACGCCCGGAATGACCGACGAACCCCTTGACCCGCACCGCTTCTCCCCGCCGCCGCTGCCCGAGCAGGAGCGCATGGTCGAGGCGGTGCTGTTTGCCTCGGCCCATCCGATGAGCCTGCGCGAGATCGCCGCGCGCCTGCCCAAGGGCTGCGACCCGGCCGAGGTGATGCAAAGCCTCTGCGCTCGCTATGAGGGACGGGGGGTGCAGCTGGCGCGTGTCGGCGATGCCTGGGCGTTTCGCACCGCCGCCGACCTAGGCTTCCTGATGCAGGAGAGCATGGTCGAGAGCCGGCGCCTGTCGCGCGCCGCGACCGAGACGCTGGCGATCATCGCCTATCACCAGCCGGTCACCCGCGCCGAGATCGAGGAGATCCGTGGCGTCGCCGTCAGCAAGGGCACGCTGGACCAGCTGATCGAGCTGGAATGGGTCCGCATCGGCCGCCGCCGGCAGACCCCGGGCCGGCCGGTGACCTTCGTGGTGACCGAGGCCTTCCTGGATCATTTCGGGCTGGAAAGCGCCCGCGACCTGCCGGGGCTGGCCGAGCTGCGCGCCGCCGGGTTGCTGGAATCGCGCCCGCAGGCGGCACTTGCGCCCACGCTGTTCCGGGACGAGGATGTCGAGGCGGACGCGTCCGGGGCCCTGGCCGACGACCTGTTCGAAGATGAATGAAAACAAGGCATAGCGCCATGAACATGAACCAGCTTGTCAATATGCTGACGCGGATGGTTTCGAATCGCCTGCTGAACTGGGGCATGCGCCGGATGAACGCGCCGAAACCCGGCGAGCGGCAGACGCCGCAGCAGAAAAGCCGCGAGAAGGCGGCACGCGAAGCGGTGAAGCGGGCGCGCCAGGCGGCGCGGATCACCCGTCGGATGCGGTAGCGGGGGCTCTGCCCCCGTCCCTGCGGGACTCCCCCGGGATATTTCGGCAAGAAAGAAGCTCAGGCGAACTGCTTGGCGAGCTTCAGACCCTGGCCCTGGTAGTTCGAGGCGATGCCGCTGCCATAGAGCCGGTCGGGGCGAGCGGCCATGCGTTCGTAGACCAGGCGGCCGACGGTCTGGCCATGCTCCAGCGCGAAGGGGGCCTCGTGGCAGCGCACCTCGAGCACGCCGCGCGCGCCCTGGCCCGGGCCATGGCCGAAGCCGGGGTCGAAGAAGCCGGCGTAATGCACGCGGAATTCGCCGACCATGGCAAGATAGGGCGCCATCTCGGCGGCGTAATCGGGCGGGATCGCCACCGCCTCGCGGCTGACGAGGATGTAGAAGGCGCCGGGGTCGAGGATCAGCTGGCCGTCGCTGGTGCGCAGCTCGTCCCAGAAGTCGCGGGCCCGGTAGGCGCCGATGCGGTCGAGGTCGATGACGCCGCTATGCGGGCGGGCGCGGTAGCCGACCAGGTCGCCGGCCTCGGGGCGCAGGTCGACCGAGAAGCCCAGGCCGTCGTCGATCAGCGCCTGGCCGCTGACCAGCGGCTCGCGGGCGTGCAGTTCCTGCAGCTCGGCGTCCGAGAGCACGGCCTGGCCCTGGCGCAGCCGCAGCTGGTTCAGACGCATGCCGGGCCGGACCAGGACCGAGAAGCTGCGCGGGCAGATCTCGGCATAGATCGGGCCGTCGTAGCCGGGCGGCAGGCGGTCGAATTCGGTGCCCTCGTCGGTGACGAGGCGGGTCAGCAGGTCCAGCCGGCCGGTCGAGCTTTTCGCATTCGCGACCGCGTCGAGGCCTTGCGGCAGCGACAGCCGCTCCATCAGCGGCACCAGGTAGACGCAGCCCTTTTCCAGTACCGCGCCACCGGTCAGGTCCATGCGGTGCATCTCGAAATCCGCCAGCCGGTCGCTGACCTTGCGGCCCTGGCCGGCGAGGAACGAGGCGCGTAGCCGCCAGGCCGTCGCGCCCAGCCGCAGGTCGAGGCTGGCAGGCTGGATCTGCTCGGGCAGGATCGGGCTTTCGGCGCGGATGGCGCCGGAATCGATCAGCTGGCGCAGGCGGGAATCGGGCAGGACACCGTTCACGGCAAACCCTTTCGGCAAAAGGAAACGCCCACCCCCGCAAAGGGATGGGCGTTTTCGGAATGGTCGGGCCGGCGAGATTCGAACTCGCGGCCTTCCGCCCCCCAGACGGACGCGCTAACCAGGCTGCGCCACGGCCCGACGAGGGGCATATAGAGCGAAGCGGGCGGCCAGCACAAGGGGCCAAGCGCGGAAATCTGGTCGGGAAATTCGATTGTTGCAACCTGCTGCGGCAAGGGGCGCGGTGGCATGCGCCTAGCGCAGGTCACGCAGCGCCATGCGCAGCTGTCGGGCCCGGTCAGACAAGGGGCGGCCTTGCAATTCCAGCCGGCGCAGCCGGGCGGCGGCGGTGGCGAGGCGGGCCAGCCAGTCGGGCGCGGCACCGGGCCGGTCGAACAGCGGCAGGGATTCGGCCGGTTTCGCGGCGCGCCGCGGCGAGCGCGGTTGCGACGTTGATTCGGGCGCAGGCGTGTCCGGGCTTGCGGCCGCCGGCTTGGCGGCGTGGTCCCGCGCCTCGCCCAGCCGTGCGGCGCCGATCTCGCGCAGGCCCAGGCCGCGATCCGCCGCGATCAGGCGGCGGGCGCCGCGGATGCTGAGCCCTTCCTCGCGCATGACCTGGCACAGACCTGCTGCCAGCCGCACGTCGTCGGGGCGGTAGTAGCGGCGGCCGTCGGCGCGCTTGACCGGGGCCAGTTGCGGGAATTGCGATTCCCAATAGCGCAACACATGCGGCGCGACGCCCACGAGGCGCGAGACCTCTCCGATGGATCGGAAGGCGTCGGGCGACTTGCTCATCAGCCCTTGCGCCTGTTCCCGGCCGCGACGCGGTCCTTCATCAGATGCGAGGGCCGAAAGGACAGCACCCGGCGCGGGGTGATCGGCACTTCCTCGCCGGTCTTGGGGTTGCGGCCGACGCGTTCGTTCTTGTCGCGGACCGAAAACGTGCCGAAGGACGAGATCTTGACCTGTTCGCCGCGCACCAGCGCATCCGAAACATGGCCGAGCACGCTTTCGACGAGTTGGGCCGATTCGTGGCGGGACAGACCCACCTCACGGAACACGGCTTCGGCCAGGTCCATGCGGGTCAGGGTAGAGTCGCTCATCTCGGAAACCTCATGAATGCTGTGCAGGATGATTTCTTTAGGGTGCCGAGTCAACAACCGGCTCTGCGATTCCGTTCCCGCATGCCGGATTTTGTTCCGCGTTATTCGCGCCTTACCAGCAAGACCCCGCGCATTCCCGGCGCGCATGGGCTTGGAGGGCGGGGTTTTGCTTCCTATCTTTGCAGCGTAACCCAGGACGGAGCGGCAGACATGGCGGGCGGTTGGGCACGCGACGAGGCGGTCAACGAGCAGATCGATATCTCGACCCAGGAGGCGATCGAGCGGATGCGGGCGCGCAACGCGCATCGCACCGTGGGCGACAGTGCCGAATTCTGCGACGAATGCGACGAGCCGATTCCCGAGGCCCGGCGGCAGGCGATTCCCGGCGTGCGGCTATGCGTCGAATGCCAGTCGGGGCGCGACAAGGCGTTCCGCCCGGTGGCGGGCATCAATCGGCGCGGGTCCAAGGATTCGCAGTTGAAGTAAGGACTTGCGGCGGCGCATCGTCGGTTGGACAATAGACTTGAATATCTATCATGTTTATCGTGAAATTTTCCGCAGGTTGTGCTAGGCTGCGATCATGGCGCAGCAACCCGCTGCCGGTTTCATGGGAGGCATGAGATGACCAGCAAATGGAAGCGCAAGCTGAAACGGGCGCTGATCGAGGAGCGGCAGAAGCTGAAGGGCGCCGCCGGCGTGCTGGACGACAGCGCGGCGAACAGCCGGTCCGAATGACAGTCATGGCAAGCCGGCAGGCGGCGGGGGAACCCGCCGCTTTTGCATTCACCAGCGCAGCACGGCCGAGCCCCAGGCCAGGCCGCCGCCGATGGCCTCGACCACCAGCAGGTCGCCGGGTTTGAAGCGGCCTTGCGCATCGGCGACCGACAGCGCCAGCGGGATCGATGCGGCCGAGGTATTGCCGTGGTCCGCGACGGTCAGCACCACCTTCTGCATCGGCAGATGCATGCGCTTGGCGGTGGCCTCGATGATGCGCAGGTTGGCCTGGTGCGGCACCAGCCAATCCACCTGCTCGGGCGCGATCCCGGCCTTGTCCAGCGCGCGATGCGCGGTATCGGCCAGTTTCTCGACCGCATGGCGGAACACCAGGTTGCCCTGCATCCGTAGATACCCGGCGGTGCCGGTCGAGGCGACGCCGCCGTCGACATAGAGCAGGTCGCGATACTGCCCGTCGCTGTTCAGGTCGGTGGCGAGGATGCCGCGGTCCTGCGAGGTGCCGGCGGCGCCCTCGGCCGCCTCCAGCACCACGGCGCCGGCGCCGTCGCCGAACAGCACGCAGGTGCCGCGGTCGGTCCAGTCCATGATGCGGCTGAAGGTCTCGGCGCCGATGACCAGCACCCGCTCGGCCAGGCCGGCGCGGATCATCGCATCGGCATTGGCCAGCGCGAAGACAAAGCCGGCGCAGACCGCCTGGAGGTCATAGGCAAAGCCGCGCGTCATGCCCAGGCCCGCCTGCACCATGGTCGCGACCGAGGGGAAGGTCAGGTCGGGGGTCGAGGTCGCGACGATCACCGCGTCGATGTCCCGCGCCGCCAGCCCGGCCTTGTCCAGCGCCGCGCGGGCAGCCAGGATGCCAAGGTCGCTGGTGCGCTGGCCCTCGGCCGCGAAATGGCGCCGCTCGATGCCGGTGCGGGCGCGGATCCATTCGTCGCTGGTGTCCAGCTTGTCCTCGAACCAGCTGTTCTCGACCACCCGTTCGGGCAGGTAGTGGCCGGTTCCCCGGACGATCGCTCGCCGCATCAGGACGCTCCCTCGGTTGGCGTGGCGCCATCGGTCTCGGCGCCGGCATGGATCTGGGCAAGGCGCGCCGCCAGCCGGTCCTGGAAGCCGGATTGCGCCAGTTGGAAGGCCAGCTTGACCGCAGCCGAAACCCCGGTCGCATCGGCCGAGCCATGCGATTTCACCACGGTTCCGTTCAGGCCCAGGAAGACGCCGCCATTGACGCGGCGCGGGTCGATGCGCTTTTGCAGCCGCTTCAGCGATCCCATCGCCAGCAGCGCCGCGAATTTCGACAGCACCGACTTGCCGAAGGCTTCCTTGAGCAGGTCGCCGACCAGCTTGGCGGTGCCCTCGCCGGTCTTCAGCGCGACATTGCCGGTGAAGCCGTCGGTGACGATCACATCCACCCGGTCCGAGGGCAGATCGCCGCCCTCGACGAAGCCGACATAGTCGAAATTCGCCGCCTGGGCCGAGGCGGGCATCAGCTCATGCGCCTGCTTCAGCTCGGGGCGGCCCTTGTGTTCCTCGGTGCCGACGTTCAGCAGCCCGACGCGCGGCCGGGCCAGGCCCAGGCCGTTGCGGGCATAGGCGGCGCCCATCAGCGCATAGGCCAGCAGGTCCTGCGCATCGGCGCGGATGTCGGCGCCCACGTCCAGCATGACGTTGAAGCCCTGCGGATTGCGCGAGGGCCAGAGGCAGGCGATGGCGGGGCGGTTCACGCCGGGCAGCTTGCGCAGCCGGATCATCGACATCGCCATCAGCGCGCCGGTATTGCCGCAGGAAACGGCGGCCGTGGCCTCGCCCTGCCGCACGGATTCGAGCGTCGACCACATCGAGGTGCCTTCGCCCTTGCGCAGCACCTGGCTGGGCTTGTCGCCCATGGTCACCACGCCGGGGGCGTCGCGGATGTCGCAACGCGCCGCAAGCCCGGGCCGGCGGGCGACCAGGGCTTCCAGTTCGGCGCCGGGGCCGTGCAGGATGAAACGGATATCGGGGTTCTTCTCGGCGCTTTCGGCAATGCCGGCGACCACCACGGAAGGTCCGCGATCGCCGCCCATTGCATCAACCGAGATCACCACGCCCCCGGTCGCCGGGGTGCGCGGCAGCGTCGTGGAGCCTGCCGAGACCATATCCGCGGTCAGTCCGCTCAGGCCGCGTCTTCGTCCAGGTCGACCTCATTGGCCTGCGCCACGACCTCGCGGTCGGCATAATGGCCGCAGGAGGGGCAGACGTGATGCGGGCGCTTCAGCTCGCCGCAGTTGCTGCATTCGTTCGGGTTGCCGGCGACCAGCGCGTCGTGCGAGCGGCGCATGTTGCGGCGGGACCGGGTAACTCGGTTCTGAGGGACGGCCATGTCTCAACCTCAAGTGGTTCGGGGGGCAACCCGACTGGGCGGCCCCGGATGCTGATTTCGTTTCTGGGGCGGGCATAGGCCAAGAGCGCGTGAACCGCAAGGCGCGAAACAAGTCTGGCGCACGGGGGCAACGGTCCGGGTGATGCCCCGCCGGTCGGATGAAGCGCGGAAAATAGCGGCTTTGCCGGTTTTCGCAAGGGAAAACTTGGATGGGCGGGAAGAAAGCGCCGCCGGGCGGCGCTGCCTCCGGCGGGAGTATTTGGAAAACGGTGAAAGCGGGCGGCAGCGGCGCCGGCCTGGGGTGCGGGCCGGCGCGGCGGGTTCAGCGGCCCAGCTTGGCATGGACCTCGTCGAGGTCGACTTCATGCCTGGGGTATTTGTTGTCGGGGTCGTCAAAGTCGTATTTGAACAGCTGGAAGTCCTTCTTGTAGATCTCCCAGACCAGGTGGCGCGACAGGTCGTCGAAGTATTCGCTGATCCTGTGCGCGCGCTTGGGGCCGTGGCCCTCCGATTCGTTGAACTTGGGCACGTCGTTCACGTCGAGCGTCACCGGGGTCGGCGCCGCGTCCAGCACCTTCTGCATGCCCTCGTTGAACTTCTCGGTGAAGAAGATCTGGTCGTAGCGGCCGCCGTTCACGATGAAGGTCGAGATATGGCCCGACATGGCCGACCAGTGGATGTCCGGCTCCATCGGCCGGCGCCAGCGGATGGTGTCGCGCGCGAACAGCAGGAAGCGGCGGAAGCTGGCGACCTGGTCGAACTCGAAGCCGTTCTCGGGGCTGCCGACGTCGATGCCGTAGCGCTGGATCAGCTGCGGCACCAGGTTGCCGCGATAGCGCTTGCCGTTCCTCTGGATGCCGGCGATCTTGTCGAAGAACGAGGACAGGATGCGGCCATAGGGATTCCTGACGCAGGTGAAGGTCAGCGCCTCATGCGCCTTGACCGATTTCTCGATCAGCGGCTGGCTGGCCTCCTGGTTCCACTTGTGCAGGCCGTCGGTGGAATCGTGGATGTCGCCGTCGAAATAGCGGCCGTGGTCCGAATAGAACATGATCTGCCCGATCGACGAACAGGCGCATTTCGGCACCACGCGATAGACCATGCTGCCGCTTTCGGTCATCCAAGTTCCTGGGAAGCCCATTCCGTGCCTTTCCTGTTCACATTGCCGCGCCCGCTGCGGGCCGGGTGCGGGCCGGGTTGCCGGCCCGGTCAAAATCGGTAAGGACACAAAGCAAATCACCGGCAGAGATTCAACCTGCTGTAGAGCGTTCCGGGCGCGAACCGGGAAGATGGGATAGAGAATGGCGCGGATTGCCTTCATTCTGCTTTGCCACAAGGATCCGAAGGGGGTCATTGCGCAGGCCAAGCGCCTGACCGCGACCGGCGACTATGTCTCGATCCATTTCGACGGCCGCGCCAATCCCAAGGACTTCGACGCCATCCGCGCGGCGCTGGCCGACAACCCCTCAGTGGTCTTTGCGCAGCGGCGCTGGAAATGCGGCTGGGGCGAGTGGTCGCTGGTCGGCGCCACGCTGGAGGCGGTGCGCTCGGCCGTGGCGGCCTTTCCGCTGGCGACGCATTTCTACATGCTCTCGGGCGATTGCATGCCGATCAAGTCGGCGGAATATGCCCGCGCCTTCCTCGACACCGAGGACTGCGACTATATCGAGAGTTTCGACTTCTTCGAATCGGACTGGATCAAGACCGGCTTCAAGGAAGAGCGGCTGATCTATCGCCACTGGTTCAACGAACGCACGCGGAAATGGCTGTTCTACGCCAGCTACGACCTGCAGAAGCGATTAGGCCTGACCCGCAGCATCCCGGCCGACATCCAGGTCATGATCGGCTCGCAATGGTGGTGCCTGCGCCGCCAGACCGTCGAGAAGGTGCTGGAGTTCTGCGCCGCGCGCTCCGATGTCATGCGCTTCTTCGCCACGACCTGGATCCCGGACGAGACCTTCTTCCAGACCATCGTGCCCCATGTCGTGCCGCGAAAGCAGATCCGCTCGCGCACGCTGACCTATCTGGTCTTCACCGATTACGGCATGCCGGTGACCTTCTACAACGACCAGTACGACCTGCTGATGGGCCAGGACTACCTGTTCGCGCGCAAGATCTCGCCCGAGGCGATCCGGCTGCGCGAAAGGCTGGGGGCGCTCTGGGCCGCGACCGGGGTGCATTTCCCGATCTCGAACGAGGCGACCGGGCTTTTCCGCTTCCTGACCGGGCAGGGCCGGGTCGGGCGCCGCTTCGGCCAGCGCTTCTGGGAGGCCGAGGGCAGCCTCGGGCGCAACAACACGCTGCTGCTGGTGGTCTCGAAGAAATGGCACGTGGCCAAGCGCCTGACCGCCGCGATCCGGGCCGAGACGACGATCCCGGCGGTGGATTTCCTGTTCAACGAGCTCGAGGCGCATCTGCCCGACCTGGGCGGGGTCGAGACCACGCTGGAAAAGCGCGACCGGCACCGCCGCGCGCTGATCCGGCTGCTGTTCGAGAATTTCGAGTCGAACCAGCTGGTGATCTGCCTCGATCCCTCGGCGCTGCACCTGATCCAGGACCTGATGGCCGACAAGGCCGACACAAGGCTGCTGCTGATCGATTCGGATTTCGACGACGACTACCTGCGCGGCCATATCGGCCGGGTCGGCCTGGCCGGGGCGCAGACCGCGCCCGAGGTGATCGAGCGGCTGCTGCCCACGGTGCGCGCCGACCTGGAGCACGAGGCCGAGCGGCTGCGCGACATGGATTTCCCCGGCTTTCACGCCATCGCCCCCTGGCGCAGCCCCGAGGAGAACGCCGTCCACCTGGCCCGCTTCCTCGACCTGTTGCCCGAGGCCGCGCTGAAACTGGCTAAAATCCCGCACCTGTTCACCGATTGAGGAGACATCGCCATGCCGGTCTATGACCCGCAGAACATCTTTGCCCGCATCCTGCGCGGCGAGATCCCGAACGACACCGTGCTGGAGACCGAGCACACGCTGGTCTTCCGCGACATCCGCCCGCAGGCGCCGGTGCATGTGCTGGCGATCCCGCGCGGCGCCTATGTCAGCTACGACGATTTCGCGGCCAATGCCTCGGATGCCGAAATCGTCGACTTCCACCGCGCCATCGCCCGCGTGGTGCGCGAGCTGGGCGTTGACCTGGACAGCGGCGCCGGCTTCCGCGCCATCACCAATGCCGGGCCGGACGGCGTGCAGGAGGTGCCGCATTTCCACATGCATATCCTGGGCGGCCGGCCGATGGGGCGCATGGTCTCGGCCGGCTGACCACCTCAGCGCGAGGTCAGCTGGACGAAGACGTCTTCCAGGTCCGGCGCCTCGACCGCCACGTCGCGGATCGCAAGCCCCGCGTCGCGCAGCGCGTCGATGAGCCGGTCGGCGGCAATGCGCGAGGGCGCATAGCTAAGCGCCAGGCGGCCGTCGGTGCGACGCTCGGCCCGCACGCCCTCGGGCAGGGCGGGCAGGGCGCGATTCTCGCCGGTGTCGACGATCAGCGTCTTGGAATCGGCGCGGCCGAGCAGGGCGGCGGTCGGCTCGGACAGGATCAGTTCGCCGTGGTCGATGATGGCGATGCGGTCGCACATCTGCTCGGCTTCCTCGAGGTAATGCGTGGTCAGGATGATGGTCATGCCCTGGTCGTTCAGCCGCCGCACGTTGCGCCACAGCATCTCGCGCAGCTGGATGTCCACCCCGGCGGTCGGCTCGTCCAGCACCAGGATCTGCGGCCGATGCACCAGCGCCTTGGCCAGCAGGAGCCGCCGCTTCATGCCGCCCGACAGGTGGCGCGAATAGCTTTCCGCCTGGTCGGTCAGCCCGACCAGTTCCAGCAACTCGTCGGTCCAGCGCTCGCGCTTCGGCACGCCATAGAGGCCGGCCTGCACCTCGAGGCTGGCGCGGGGCGACAGGAACGGGTCGATGTTCAGTTCCTGCGGCATGACGCCGATGGCGGCGCGGGACTGCCGCGGGTTCACGTCCTGGTCGAAGCCCCAGATCGTCACCCGGCCCGCGGTCTTGCGCACCAACCCGGCCAGGATGTTGATCGTGGTGGACTTGCCGGCGCCGTTCGGCCCCAGCAGGCCGAAGATCGAGCCGGCGGGAAACGCCAGGTCCAGCCCCTTCAGCGCCTGTTTCGCCGGCGCCTTGCCGGCCGCGGCATAGGTCTTGGTCAGGCCGCTGATTTCGATGGCGTTCGGACTGCTTGCAGGGGCTGGCATCGGCTCTTCGCGTTCATTATGATCGCCGCCGGTTTAACCGCGTTTGTCGTCAAAGCTCAAGGAACCGCCATGACCATCCCGGCCCCCGAGATCCAGACCGTCACCCGCTGGAAGGTCGCCTGCGACGGCGACGAGGCGCGGGGCCTGGGCCATCCGCGCGTCTGGCTGGCCATTCCGCAGGACAGCGGCTGGGTCGAATGCGGCTATTGCGACAAGCGCTTCGTCATCGACCGCGCCCACGCCCACGACGATCACTGACCCTGCGCCATGGCGGCCTTTGCGGGGGCGGCAGGGTTGCCGGCCTCCGGCGGGGGTATTTGTGAAACAGTGAAGGCGGGGGCCGGTCTTGGCCCGGTCGGCGCTTCGTGGCATCAAGGGGCCTTGGATTTGCCGGCAGAAGGATGGGGCGCAGATGACGGACGTATTCGGCAAGGGCCATCACCTGCATCTGATCGACGGCTCGGCTTTCATCTTTCGCGCCTATCACGCGCTGCCGCCGCTGACCCGGCGCTCGGACGGGCTGCCGATCGGGGCGGTCGCCGGTTTCTGCAACATGCTGTGGAAATATATCCAGGACGGCTCGGGCTCGGACCAGCCGACCCATGCCGCGGTGATCTTCGACCATAGCGCCAAGACCTTCCGCAACGACATCTATCCGCTCTACAAGGCGAACCGGCCCGAGCCGCCCGAGGATCTGCGGCCGCAGTTTCCCCTGACCCGCGAGGCGACGCGGGCGTTCAACATCGCCTGCATCGAGACCGAGGGCTACGAGGCCGACGACATCATCGCGGCGCTGTCCTGCCGGGCGCGCGATGCCGGCGGGCGCGTCACCATCATCAGCAGCGACAAGGACCTGATGCAGCTGGTCGGCGGCGGGGTCGAGATGATGGATCCGATCAAGGGCAAGCCCATCGGCCCCGACGAGGTGCGCGAGAAGTTCGGCGTCGGGCCCGAGCGGGTGGTGGACGTCCAGGCCCTGGCCGGCGATTCCGTCGACAACGTGCCGGGTGCGCCCGGGATCGGCATCAAGACCGCCGCGCAGCTGATCGAGGAATATGGCGACCTGGAGAGCCTGCTGGCACGCGCGGACGAGATCAAGCAGCCCAAGCGTCGCCAGACCCTGATCGACCATGCCGAGCAGATCCGCATCTCGAAGCGCCTGGTCGAACTGGATTGCGACACGCCGCTGGACTTCACGCTGGAGAGCCTGTCGATCCGGGCCCCCGAGGCGCAGGCGCTGCTGGAATTCCTGCAGCGGATGGAGTTCCGCACCCTGGTCAACCGCGTGGCCGAGAAGCTGGGGGCCGCGGTGCCGGCCGCGCCCGAGATTGCGGTGGCGGCAGTCGCGGGGCCGGTGGCGCGGGAATTGCCGGCCATCGACCGCAGCCGCTATGAGGTCATCCGCGACGAGGCGGCGCTGGCCGCCTGGCTGGAGGGCATCGCCGAGAGTGGCATCGTCGCCGTCGATACCGAGACCACCGGGCTGGACGAGATGGTGGCCGACCTGGTCGGGGTTTCGCTATGCACCGGGCCGGGGCGGGCCTGCTATATCCCGCTGGGCCATGTCGGCGAGGGCGCGACGGGCGATCTGTTCGGCGGGCCGGTGCTGGCCGAGGGGCAGATCCCGGCCGACCGGGCGCTGGCGCTGCTGAAACCGGTGCTGGAGGATGATGCCACCCTGAAGATCGGCCAGAACATCAAGTATGACGTGAAGATCTTTGCCCGGCTGGGCATCCGCATGGCACCGGTCGAGGACACCATGCTGATGTCCTATGCGCTGAATGCCGGCACGCACAACCACGGCATGGACGAGCTGGCGCAGACCTATCTGGGCCATACCTGCGTGCCGATCAAGGACCTGATCGGCTCGGGCAAGGCGCAGATCGGCTTCCAGCAGGTCGCCGTCGACAAGGCCGCCGAATATGCCGCCGAGGATGCCGAGGTGACCTGGCGGCTTTGGCATCATTTCCGTCCGCAGCTGGCGCGCGAGCGGGTGGCGAGCGCCTATGAGCGTCTGGAGCGGCCGATGGTGCCGGTGCTGGCCGGGATGGAGATGGCCGGCATCCGCATCGACGCCGATCACCTGCGCCGCATGTCGAGCGCCTTCGCCCAGAAGATGGCGGCGCTGGAGGCCGAGATCCACGCCCTGGCCGGCGGGTCCTTCAACGTCGGCAGCCCCAAGCAGCTGGGCGAGATCCTGTTCGACCGCATGGGGCTGGCCGGCGGCAAGCAGGGCAAGACCGGGGCCTTCTCCACCAGCGCCGAGGTGCTGGAGGACCTGGCGGCCGAGGGCCACGACCTGGCCTCGCGCGTGCTGGACTGGCGGGCGATCTCGAAGCTGAAATCGACCTATACCGATGCGCTGCCGCTGCATGTGAACGCGGCGACCGGGCGCGTCCACACCTGCTATTCCATCGCCGGCGCCCAGACCGGGCGGCTGGCCTCGACCGATCCGAACCTGCAGAACATCCCGGTCAGGACCGAGGAGGGCCGGCGCATCCGCGAGGCCTTCATCGCCGCCGAGGGGCACAGGCTGGTCAGCCTCGACTACAGCCAGATCGAGCTGCGGATCCTGGCGCATGTCGCGGCGATCCCGGCGTTGAAGCAGGCCTTCCGCGACGGCATCGACATCCACGCCATGACCGCGAGCCAGATGTTCGGCGTGCCGGTCGAAGGCATGGACCCGATGATCCGCCGCCGCGCCAAGGCGATCAATTTCGGGGTGATCTACGGCATTTCCGGCTTCGGCCTGTCGCGCAACCTGCGCATTCCGCGCGCCGAGGCGCAGGCCTTCATCGACACCTATTTCGAGCGTTTCCCCGAGATCCGCGCCTATATGGACCGCACCGTGGCCGAGGCCAAGCAGGACGGCTTCGTGCGCACGCTGTTCGGGCGGCGCATCAACACCCCGGGCATCAACCTCAGCGGCCCTTCGGCCGGCGGGGCGCGGCGGGCGGCGATCAATGCGCCGATCCAGGGCGCGGCGGCCGACATCATCCGGCGCGCCATGATCCGCATGCCCGAGGCCATCGCGCATCTGCCGGCGCGGATGCTGCTGCAGGTGCATGACGAGCTGGTCTTCGAGGTCGAGGAGGCCGCGGTTCCGGAGCTGATCGAGGTGGCGCGCGGCGTCATGCAGGGCGCAGCCGAGCCGGCCGTGCGGCTGGACGTGCCGCTGATCGTCGATGCCGGGCAGGGGGCAAGCTGGGCCGAGGCGCATTGACGGACACGGCCGCGCTCGTGGCGCGGCCGCTTGGGTATTTGCAGAGCAAAGAAGCCGAGGCCTCAGATGGCGCCGGAATGGCCCGAGGCGGCCATGTCGTAGCCGTCGAACATGCGGGCGATCATCCGCGTCAGCGGCCGGCCCTCGGGCGTGATGCGAAGGCCGGTCGCGTCGCATTCGACCATCTCGCCGAAACGCTCGGCCACCGGGGCGAAGAGGCGGGCGAGGCTGTCGGCGTCGAAGCCGTGGGCCGCGAATTCCTGTGCGTCGATGCGGAAGTCGCACATCAGCGCCTCGATCATGCGGGCGCGCCAGCGGTCCTCGGCGCTGAAGGCATGGCCGCGCGTGGTGGCGAAGCGGCCGGCGCGGACATGGCCCAGATAGGCGCCGGTCGCCGGCGCGTTCTGGGCATAGCCCTGCGGGAAGCGCGAGATCGACGAGGCGCCAAGCCCGACCAGCACCTCGGCCCGGTCGTCGGTATAGCCCTGGAAGTTGCGCCGCAGCAGCCCGGCCTTTTGCGCCGTGGCCAGCCCGTCGCCGGGGCGGGCGAAATGGTCGATGCCGATCTCGTCATAGCCGTCGGCCAGGAACAGCGCCCGGGCGGTCTCGAAGAGCTTGAGCCGGCCATGCGGGTCCGGCAGCGATTCCGAGGGGATCATCACCTGGCGCTTGGCCATCCAGGGCACATGCGCATAGCCGTAGAGCGCCACCCGGTCCGGCGACAGCGCCAGGAGCTTCTGCACCGATTCGGCGATGCGGCGCGGATCCTGCTCGGGCAGGCCATAGAGGATATCGGCATTCAGGCTGGCGACGCCGCGGTCGCGGATCATGTCCACGGCACGCTTGGTCAGCTCGAAGCTCTGCTCGCGGCCGATGATGCGCTGGATCTCGGGGTCGAAGTCCTGCACCCCGATCGAGGCCCGGGTCAGGCCCGATTCGGCCAGGGCGTCCATGCGGGGCTCGTCGATCTCGTTCGGGTCGATCTCGACCGAGAATTCGGCGCCTTCGGCCAGCGGGAAGGCGGCGCGGACGGCCTGGGCCAGGTCGCGCATCATGTCGGGCTGCATCAGCGTCGGCGTGCCGCCGCCCCAATGCAGCCGCGACAGCCGCACGCCGCGAGGCAGCGCGGCGCGCAGCGTCTCGAGCTCGGTCAGCAGCGCCTGGACATAGGCGCGCACCGGCGCATCCGATTGCGTGCCCTGGGTGCGGCAGGCGCAGAACCAGCACAGCCGCCGGCAGAACGGCACATGCATATAGAGCGAGATCGCCGCGCCTTCGGGAATCGCATCCAGCCAGCGGCCGAATTCGGCCCCGTTCACGGCGGGGGTGAAATGGGGTGCCGTGGGGTAGCTGGTATAGCGCGGGACCCGCGCGTCAAACAGTCCCAGGCGTTCAAGTTGCGATTGCTGTGTCATGACGCTATCCTTGCAGCAGAACACGCGCCAGGACATTGACCCAGATCAACATGCCACACGACGCCGCCCTTGTTGCGACGCAGCAGCCCTGCCACATCTGCCCGATCAAGGAACGGGCGGTATGTTCGCATTGCGGCGGCGACGAGCTTTCCGAGCTGGAGAGCATGAAATACTATCGCCGCTTCGAGGCCGGGCAGGTCGTGGTCTGGGCCGGCGACCGGCTGGATTTCGTGGGTTCCGTGGTGTCCGGCATGGCCGGGCTGACCCAGCAGCTCGAGGATGGCCGCACGCAGATGGTGGGGCTTCTGCTGCCCAGCGATTTCCTGGGCCGGCCTGGGCGCGACGTCGCGGCTTATACCGTGACCGCGACCAGCGACCTGCTCTTGTGCTGCTTTCGCCGCAAGCCCTTCGAAAAGCTGCTGATCGACATTCCGCGCATCGCCGGCCGGCTGCTGGAGATGACGCTGGACGAGCTTGACGCCGCCCGCGACTGGCTCTTGCTGCTGGGCCGCAAGTCGGCGCGCGAGAAGATCGCCTCGCTGCTGGTGATCCTGGCGCGGCGCGAGGCGGCGCTGATCAAGCGCCGGCCCGAGGGGCGCATCGCCATCGAACTGCCGCTGACCCGCGAGGCCATGGCCGATTACCTGGGGCTGACGCTGGAGACCGTCAGCCGGCAGATGAGCGCCCTGAAGCGCGAGGGCGTGATCGAGCTTGACGGCAAGCGCCGGGTCATCGTGCCCTCGTTCCAGCGCCTGGTCCTGGAAAGCGGCGACGATTCGGACGGCGGTCCGCTGAGCTGAGGGCAAAGCGGGGGCCAAGCCCCCGCCGGCCGGCCCCGTCAGCGCGCCATCAGCACCGGCACTTCGGCCTTTTCCAGCATGTTGCGCGTCGCGCCGCCCAGGATCGCCTGGCGGAAGCGCGAATGGCCATAGGCCCCCATGACCAGCATGTCGGCGCCGATCTCGGTCACGCGCCGGTTCAGGATGTCGCTGACCTGGGGCAGGGTGCGCGCCAGCACCGAGATCTCGGCCCGCACGCCGTGGCGGGTCAGCATCTGGCACAGCGCCCCGCCGGGGTCCGAGCGTTCGGGGCCGTTGGGCGAGGGGTCGATCACGGTGATCTCGACGCATTCGGCGGCGATCAGCAGCGGCAGGGCGCGCCGCACGGCGGCCAGGGCCTCGTTCGACTGGTTCCAGGCGATGACGATGCGCTTGCCGAAGGGCTCGGTCAGCTGGTGCGGCACGATCAGCACCGGGGCCGAGCCCTCGAACAGCGCCGCCTCGGTGATCGCCTCGGCATCGGGGGTCGCGCCGGCGCCATAGGGCCGGTTCAGCACCACCAGGTCGGAATAGCGCGCCCGCATGCCGACCAGCGTCGACATGCCGCCGACCTGGGCCACGGCGGAATCGACCGACCAGCGCACGTCCTCGGCGTTCAGCCGCTCGCGCACCTTCTGCTCCAGGTCGCTGGCGGCGGCCATGGCCTTGTCGATGGATTCCTGGAACACATAGGCCGAGGCGCCGGCATAGTAATAGCCGCTCTGCGTGTGATCGACGCCCATGCAGAAGACGTCGAGATGCGCATCCTCGCGCCGGGTCATGGCAAGCGCCGCGTCCAGTTGCTCGTGCTGGCCGGTCTCGGTCAGGACGGTCAGGATGGTCTTGTATCCCATGGGCAGTCTCCTTTTTGGCATTTGGTCCCGGGCGCCGGCTTCCCGGAAGGGAATCAAGGGCCTGGCCGGCGCTGGCGTGGCCATCCTGTCCGGTCAGGGGACGATTTTACACCCCTTGCGAACGAAACGATTGATGCAGATCAAAGTGTCACGAAACCGTGCGCCTGTAGAAGGTGGGTGTCGAGGCCGAAATTCCAGCGCATGCGCGGGTGATTCGCGGCCGCCGGCAAAGAATGAAGGACAGGAAAGTCATGTTGGATACCATCAAGCTGATCGCGCTGGGGGTGATCGCGGTTCTGGCCGCCCTCGCCGCCAATTACGCGCGACCCGATGATCCCGCCTATCTGGTGAACGCGCTGATCGTGATGCTGGCAGCCGGGTTCATGTTCATGCGGGTGCTGCGCCAGATGGGCAACGAGCAGCCGCTGCTCGACCCGCACCCGGAAAACGAATACCTGGACGGCGTGGTCCGGGCCGGGGTCGTCGCCACCGCATTCTGGGGCGTGGTCGGCTTCCTGGTCGGCGTGGTCATCGCCTTCCAGCTGGCCTTCCCGGCGCTGAACCTCAGCGACTTCACCATGGGCTACACGAACTTCGGCAAGCTGCGGCCGCTGCATACCAGCGCGGTGATCTTCGCCTTTGGCGGCAACGCGCTGATCGCGACCTCGTTCTACGTGGTGCAGCGCACCTCGGCGGCGCGGCTCTGGGGCGGCAATGCCGCCTGGTTCGTGTTCTGGGGCTACAACCTGTTCATCGTCCTGGCCGCGACCGGCTATATCCTGGGCGCCACCCAGTCCAAGGAATATGCCGAGCCGGAATGGTATGTCGACTGGTGGCTGACGCTGGTCTGGGTCGTCTATCTCGCGGTGTTCCTAGGCACGATCCTGAAGCGCAAGGAACCGCATATCTACGTGGCGAACTGGTTCTACCTGTCCTTCATCGTCACCATCGCCATGCTGCATATCGTCAACAACCTGTCGGTGCCGGTCAGCTTCCTAGGCTCGAAATCGGTGCAGGTGTTCTCGGGCGTGCAGGACGGCATGGTGCAATGGTGGTATGGCCACAACGCCGTGGGCTTCTTCCTGACCGCCGGCTTCCTGGGCATGATGTATTACTTCATCCCCAAACAGGCCGAGCGTCCCGTCTACAGCTACAAGCTGTCCATCATCCACTTCTGGGCGCTGATCTTCCTCTATATCTGGGCCGGTCCGCACCACCTGCACTATACCGCGCTGCCCGACTGGGCCTCGACGCTGGGCATGGTGTTCTCGATCATCCTGTGGATGCCGTCCTGGGGCGGCATGATAAACGGGCTGATGACGCTCTCGGGCGCCTGGGACAAGCTGCGCACCGATCCGATCATCCGCATGATGGTGGTGGCCGTCGGCTTCTACGGCATGGCGACCTTCGAAGGGCCGATGATGTCGATCAAGGCGGTGAACTCGCTGTCGCACTATACCGACTGGACCATCGGCCACGTGCATTCCGGCGCCCTGGGCTGGAACGGCATGATCACCTTCGGCGCGCTCTACTACCTGACGCCGCGCCTCTGGGGCCGCGAGCGGCTGTATTCCACCGCGCTGGTCAGCTGGCACTTCTGGCTCGCCACCATCGGCCTGGTGCTCTACGCCGCCTCGATGTGGGTCTCGGGCATCATGGAAGGGCTGATGTGGCGCGAGGTCGACGCCCAGGGCTTCCTGGTCAACGCCTTCGCCGACACCGTGGCCGCCAAGTTCCCGATGAACGTGGTGCGTGGCCTGGGAGGTGTGCTCTATCTCAGCGGCGCGCTGATCATGTGCTACAACCTGTGGGCCACCGTCGCCAGGCAACCCAAGACCGCAACCACCGCCGTCGCGGTTCCGGCAGAGTAAGGGCGCATCATGGCAATCCTTGAAAAACACAAGGTTCTGGAAAAGAACGCCACGCTGCTGCTGGTCTTTTCCTTCCTGGTCGTCACCATCGGCGGCATCGTCGAGATCGCGCCGCTGTTCTATCTGCAGAACACCATCGAGACGGTGACGGGCATGCGGCCCTATACGCCCCTGGAGCTGAAGGGCCGCGACATCTATGTCCGCGAGGGCTGCTATGTCTGCCACAGCCAGATGATCCGCCCGATGCGCGACGAGGTCGAACGCTATGGCCACTACAGCCTGGCGGCCGAGTCGATGTATGACCATCCGTTCCAATGGGGGTCGAAACGCACCGGGCCGGACCTGGCCCGGGTGGGCGGGCGCTATTCGGACGAATGGCACATCGACCACCTGACCAACCCGCAGGCGGTGGTGCCGGAATCGATCATGCCGAAATACGGCTTCCTGCATGACCGGATCATCGACGCTTCGAACATGCAGGACCGGCTGAAGACCGACGCGCTGGTCGGCGTGCCCTACAGCGAGGAGATGGTGACGAATGCCGCCGCCGATTTCCGCGCCCAGGCCGATCCCGACGCGGATGCCTCGGGGCTGGAAGAGCGCTATCCGGGCGCCTTGCAGCGCAACTATGACCGCCGCGCCGGCGTGTCGGAAATGGACGCCCTGATCGCCTATCTGCAGGTGCTGGGCACGATGGTCGACTTCTCGACCTTCGAGCCCGACCCGAACCGCTGAGGCCCGCCATGGAGATCTATTCCTTCCTGCGCGAACTGGCCGACAGCTGGGTGCTGCTGTCCCTGGTGCTGTTCTTCCTGGGGGCGATCGCCTTCGTCCTCAGGCCCGGCTCGCGCCGGCTGCACCGCGATGCCGCGGAAAGCATTTTCCGTAACGAGACGAGTCCCGCCACGGCGGGCGAGAAGGAGGTCGAGTGATGGCCGACACCGACGACGAGCACACCAGCCCCCAGAACCCCGACAACCGGATCGAGCTGGAACGCATGGCCGCGGACCAGGAGAACAAGGCGCAGATCGCCGCGCATCCGCCCGTGGGGCCCGACGGCCGGCCGCTGCACCGCCCGGTCGGCAGCACCCGCGTGGTGCGCGACCGCAAGGGCGTGCGCAAGGTGGTCGAGGTGCCCTCGACCGGCCACAGCTGGGACGGGATCGAGGAATACGACAACCCGCTGCCGCGCTGGTGGCTGTGGTCCTTCTATGCCACCATCGTCTGGGGCCTGGCCTATGTCGTGGCCTATCCGGCCATCCCGCTGCTGTCGGGTTCGACCCAGGGCGTGCTGGGCACGACCTATCGCAGCGATGTCGCGGCCGAGATCCAGCGCTTCAAGGACGCCAACGCCCCGATCCAGGCCAAGCTGGTCGAGACGCCGCTGGACCAGGTCGCCGCCGATCCGGACCTTGCGAACTATACCGCCAATGCCGGGGCCGCGATCTTCCGCACCTGGTGCGCGCAGTGCCACGGCTCGGGCGCGGGCGGCAATCCGGGCTATCCGACGCTCTTGGACAACGACTGGCTGTGGGGGGGCACGCTGGACGACATCCACACCACCGTTCAGCACGGCATCCGCGACCCCAAGGACGAGGAGACCCGCTATTCCGAAATGCCGAAATTCGGCACCGACGAATTGCTGGACAACAGCCAGATCGCCCAGGTGGTGAACTATGTGCTGGAACTGGGCGGGCAGCCGCATGACGCGGACCTCGCGGCCGAGGGCGCGACGGTCTTCGCCGACAACTGCACCGCCTGCCACGCCGAGGACGGCAAGGGCGACCGGGCGCAGGGCGCGCCGGACCTGACCGACGCGGTCTGGCTCTATGGCTCGGACCCGGCGACGATCACCCGCATCGTCCACGACGGCCCCTTCGGTGTCATGCCGGCCTGGACCGGCCGGCTGTCCGAGGCGGATATCCGCGCCGTCGCATCCTATGTGCACGGTCTGGGCGGCGGCGAATAGCGCCCAGACAAGCACCCCGAATCCGCGGCCGGGCAACCGGCCCCGGAGGCACCGGCCCCCCGTCCTGTTCGCGCGTTTCCAGGGGGGCCGGTGTTTTTTATCAAACGCGAATCCCCGGGGGCGGCGCAAGTCGCCTTCGCGCATGTCCGTGGCCATGATGCGACAATGCGGCCCATGCCGGCCGCTGCCCGGCCTGTGTATAAGTCGCCCAGCCCCGCGCTTGACGCAGATCAAAGCGCCCCCGCGGCCAGGGCCTATACCCAAGCCACGCGCAACAGGAGCCAATCATGTCGCAATCCGACATCGACCCGCCACGTCTCTATGCCGCCCGCGAGCCGATCTTTCCGCGCCGGGTGCAGGGCACCTTTCGCAACCTGAAATGGGTCATCATGGCGGTGACGCTGGGGATCTATTACCTCACGCCCTGGATCCGCTGGGACCGCGGCCCCAGCCTGCCGGACCAGGCAGTGCTGGTCGACCTGGCAAACCGCCGCTTCTATTTCTTCTGGATCGAGATCTGGCCGCATGAGTTCTATTTCGTCGCGGGCCTGCTGGTCATGGCGGGGCTGGGGCTCTTTCTGTTCACCTCGGCGCTGGGGCGGGTCTGGTGCGGCTATGCCTGCCCGCAGACGGTCTGGACCGACCTGTTCATCCTGACCGAGCGCTGGATCGAGGGCGACCGCAATGCCCGCGTCCGGCTGTGGAACGAACCCTGGAGCGCCAGGAAATTGCGCTTGCGGCTGTCGAAATGGACCATCTGGCTGGTGATCGCGGCGCTGACCGGCGGCGCCTGGGTATTCTATTTCACCGATGCGCCGACGCTTCTGGGCAACCTGCTGACCGGCCAGGCGCATCCGGTGGCCTATATCACCATCGCGACCATGACCGCGACGACCTTCCTGTTCGGCGGTTTCGCCCGCGAACAGATCTGCATCTATGCCTGCCCCTGGCCGCGCATCCAGGCCGCGATGATGGACGAGGACACGCTGACCGTCGCCTATCGCGACTGGCGCGGCGAGGAACGCGGCAAGATCCACAAGGGCGAGCTTACCCGCTCGGACGGCGGCACCAAGGGCGATTGCATCGACTGCATGGCCTGCGTCAACGTCTGCCCGATGGGCATCGACATCCGCGACGGGCAGCAGATGGAATGCATCACCTGCGCTTTGTGCATCGACGCCTGCGACGACGTGATGGACAAGATCGGCAAGCCGCGCGGGCTGATCGACTACATGGCGCTGCGCGACGAGACCGCCGAGCGCGCCGGCGGCCAGCCGAAGCCGCTGATGAAGCACATCCTGCGCCCGCGCACGATCCTGTATTTCACGCTCTGGGCCGGCATCGGCGTGGCGCTGGTCGCGGCGCTGTTCATGCGCTCGCCGCTTGACCTCAACGTGACGCCGGTGCGCAATCCGCTCTATGTCACCATGGCCGACGGCGCGATCCGCAACACCTATGCGCTGCGGCTGCGCAACAAGCAGGCCGAGGCGCATGACTTCACGCTTTCGGTCGCCGGCCCCGGCGGCAGCGCGCCTGCGGGCACCCAGGTCACGCTGGAGGGCCAGCCCGATGGCCGGGTCAGCGTCGCCGCCGACAGCACCCAGACCCAGCGCGTCTATATCACCGCCGAAAAGGGCTCGGCCCTGGCCGAGGGTGGACAGGCGGAGTTGACGCTGTGGGTCGAGGATGCCACCGATGGCGTCAGGGCCAGCATCGACACGGTCTTTCACGGAAGGAGCGAATGATGGCGCGCGAACTGACCGGCCGGCATGTGCTGCTGATTACCCTCGCGGCCTTCGGCACCATCATCGCGGTCAATGTCTTCATGGCCGTCAAGGCGGTCGGCACCTTCCCGGGGCTCGAGGTCAAGAACAGCTATGTCGCCTCGCAGACCTTCGACCGCGAGCGCGCGGCCCAGCAGGCGCTGGACTGGACCGTGACGCCTGACTACGACGGGCGCGAGCTGGTGCTGGTGATCCGCGATGCCCAGGGCAATCCGGCCCCGGTCCGGACGCTGGACGTGACCATCGGCCGCCCGACCCATGTGCGCGAGGACCAGCACCCGGCCTTCACCTATGCCGGCGGGCTGTTCCGCGCGCCGTTGCATCTGGCGCCGGGGCTGTGGAACATCCACCTGGTGGCGACGGCGCCCGACGGCACGGTGTTTCGCCAGCGCATCGACCACTACCACGGCAACCGGGTGAACTGAGATGGCCGACGCCACCCTGCACGACCACGAACTGCGGCTCTCGGCCTGCCCGGCCTGCGACGCGGCGCCCCTGGCGCAGCGCCTGGCCGATGCGCGGGGCGGGCAGGCCGATGTGATCCTGTCGCTGCCGACCATCCATTGCGCGACCTGCATCACCGATGTCGAGCGGGTGCTGACCCGCCATCCCGGCGTGCGCGCGGCGCGGGTGAACCTGACCCTGCGCCGGGTGACGGTGGACGCCCCGGGCATGAGTGCCGCCGAGCTGATCCCGGTCGTCGAATCCATCGGCTACGAGGCGCATGAACTCGACCCCGCCGCGCTGTCGGCCAGCGCCGCCGACCGGCAGGGCCGCGACATCCTGATGCGCATCGGCGTCTCGGGTTTCGCGATGATGAACATCATGATCCTGTCCGTCGCGGTCTGGTCGGGGGCCGACGCCGCCACCCGCGACCTGTTCCACTGGATCTCGGGCGCCATCGCGCTGCCGACGGTGGCCTTTGCCGGCCAGCCCTTCTTTGCCAGCGCCTGGCGGGCCTTGTGCCACGGCCGGCTGGGCATGGACGTGCCGATCTCGCTGGCGCTGGTGCTGGCCTCGGCGATCTCGGTCTATGAGACGGTGCATTCCGGCCATCACGCCTATTTCGACGCAGCGGTGATGCTGTGCTTCTTCCTGCTGATCGGCCGCTACCTGGACTACCGCACCCGCGCCGTGGCGCGTTCCGCCGCCGAGGAACTGACCGCGCTCGAGGTGCCGCGCGCCTTTCGCCTGACCGCGGCGGGGGAGGAGCCGGTGCCAGTGGCCGAGCTGGTGCCGGGCGACCTGATCCGCATCCGCCCGGGCGCCCGCGTGCCCGCCGATGGCGAGATCACCGAAGGCCGCAGCGAGATCGACCGCGCGCTGCTGACCGGCGAAAGCATCCCGGTCGCGGCCGCGCCGGGCATGGCGCTGTCGGCAGGCGAGGTGAACCTGACCGGGCCCCTGGTCCTGCGCGTGACGGCGGCCGGGCGCGACAGCTCGCTCGCGCGGCTGACGGCGCTGGTCGCGGCGGCGGAATCGGCGCGCGGGCATTACACCGGTCTCGCCGACCGGGCCTCGCGGCTTTATTCGCCGCTGGTGCATCTGATGGCCTTCTGCAGCTTCCTCGGCTGGTATCTGGCCACGCATGACCTGCGGCTGGCGGTGAACGTCGCCGCGGCGGTGCTGATCATCACCTGCCCCTGCGCCCTGGGCCTGGCGGTGCCGGCGGTGATCACCGCGGCCTCGGGGCGGCTGTTCCGGCGCGGCATGCTGATCAAGGACGGCACGGCGCTGGAGCGGCTGGCCGATGTCGATTGCGTGGTCTTCGACAAGACCGGGACGCTGACCATGGGCGTGCCGCAGCTGGTCTCGCTGGCGCCGATCCCGGTCGAGGCCCGGCCGCTGGCCATGGCGCTGGCCCAAGGGTCGGGCCACCCGCTGTCGCAGGCCCTGGCCCAGGCGCTGGCCGAGGCGGGCACGCAGCCGGCGGCCCTGGACGACCTGCGCGAGGTGCCGGGTTACGGCATCGCCGGGCGCTGGCAGGACCGCGGGCTCCGGCTGGGCCGCGCCGACTGGCTGGGCGCCAGCCATGGCGACGCGCGGCTTTCGGCCAGCTGGCTGGACCTGGGGCAGGGTGCCCCGATCCGGCTGGAGTTTTCCGACCGGCTGCGTCCGGGCGCCGAGGCCTGCGTCGCCCGGCTGCTGGCGCGGCGGCAGCGCGTGCTGCTGCTGTCCGGCGATGCGGCGCCGGTGGTCGAGGATCTGGCGGCGCGGCTCGGCATAGCCGAATGGCGCGCCGGGGTGACGCCGCTCGACAAGGCCGAGGCCGTTCGCGCGTTGGGCAGTGAAGGGCGGCATGTGCTGATGGTCGGCGACGGTCTCAACGATACCGCCGCGCTGGCCGAGGCGCATGTCTCGATCTCGCCCGCCTCGGCGCTGGATGCGGCCCGCACCGCCTCGGACATCGTGCTGATGGGCAGCGACCTTGCCCCGGTGGCCGAGGCGCTGGACGTCGCCCGCCGTGCGCGCGCGCGGATCAAGGAGAATTTCGCGATTTCGCTGGGCTATAATGTCGTCGCGGTGCCCTTTGCCATCGCGGGTCTCGCGACGCCGCTGATGGCGGCGCTGGCCATGTCGCTGAGTTCGATCAGCGTAACGCTGAACGCCTTGCGGCTGCGCTAGGGAGAATTGCCATGGAAGTCCTCAGCATCCTGATTCCGGTTTCCCTGGGCCTGGGCACGCTGGGCCTTCTGGCCTTTGTCTGGGCCCTGCGCGGCCGGCAATACGAGGATCCCAAGGGCGACGCCGAGCGCATCCTCAGCCAGGAATGGGACGACCATCCCAAGCCCTGAGCCGAAAAGCGGGGGTATCGGCGCACCGGAAGCGGGGTAGGGCCGGACAACCGACCGCAGAGCTCCGGGGCGTCTCTCCTTTCTGAAAGCGTTACCTTCTCGCAGAGCCAACCCGGGCAAATCGCCCTCTCGGATGATCGTGGCACGCAAGGCGCGCGTTGCAAGTAAGCGGTTCGCCGTTTCGCACCATCATGCTTTGGGCGGTCTTCCTTCAGTCAGCCCGTGGCATAGCATAAGGCGCGTCTTATGCCGAACCGCCATCATCGCGTAATCGACCGGCTGCCTGCCGCCCACCGCCATGCCGGTCAGGAAGCGCAGAGGCTCAGGACCACATGCCGTCCCTGTCAGCTGCCGGAAAAGGTGCTGTGGCGCAAATCGTTCCGGACTCGGTCAGACTCGGCTTGGGAATGGGCATTTCTGGTCGAATCGCGTCGGTTTCGCGGTTGCCGGCCCAAGCTCTGCCATTTTCAGCAGCCTGCTGACGCTGCCGAAGTCCTGTGACCAAGCAAGCCAAGGAAATGCCGGTGCGCAAGCCGAAGCCCTGAGGCTGCCCGAGTCCGGCGGCCAAGCAAAGTGCCCGGAACAAGCCAAGGCGCTCGAAAGACAAATCCCGGCCTCTCGACCGGGACTTTGCAGCGCTCATGCGGATCAGAGTTCATCGGCCCCGTGGTCGATCCGGCAATCAGGGACCAACCACCGTGCAGTCCTGCTGCCGCGCGGCCAGGCGGTCACAGGCCAATTCGGCGGTCTCTTTCGCCATGCCGACGAAATTCGCCTCGAAGCCGCGCTTGGTATTGGCGACGCGGCTGACCGCGCTGCCCAGCGCGGCGCTTTCCTGCAGCGCCGTCTTCAACAGCAACTGTTCCGCCTCGCGCTGCGAGCGAAACAGGCCCAGGGTCACGCCCCAGCCCTTGCCGCCGCCGGTTCCGCGCGAGACGATCTCGGTCGCCTCGGGCGCGGCTTCCTCAGGCTCCAGCGAGGCTAGGATGATGGTTTCCGAACGCCGCTCGGGCGCAGGCGAGGCCAGCAGCGCCAGGCTTTCCGGCTGCGGCGCGGTGCTTTGCACGAACAGCGAGGCGGAGCCGGCCGTATCGGCGGGCGCCAAGCTGGCCGACCGGTCGCCGCGCGGCGCCGGGGCAGGGCGGACCGCGTCGATCCGGTTCGCGGCCGGCTGGCTTTGCACCGGCTCGGCCATCGCTTCGGAGGCGTCGCCTTCTTCCGGGCGCGCCGCGGGGCGGGCGGCCCGGGCCAGCACCTCTGGATCGACGGCGGCATTGGCGACGGGGCCCGCGCCGGGCTTGCGGTTCGGCCGGGCGCTGGCGGCCAGCGTGCCGGCATCGCCCGTGGCGCGCGAACCAGCCCTGGCCTGGGCGCGCGACACCGCCGCCGAGATCGCCGCCGGGGTCACCACCGCCGCGGTCGAAGCCCGCGCCACCGGCCGGTCCGAGGCCGAGAGCTGCACCGAGGATGCGGCGGCGCCGGGGCTCGTCGGCACCACGGTCGCGACCTGCACCGTGCGGCGCACCTTCTTCTCGGCCACGAGCTGCGGCGGGGCGGGCTTTACCTCACGCACACGGGTGGGGGCCTTTCCGAAACCGGCATCCAGCAGCTGCGCCATCACCGCGTTGCGATGCGCGGTCGAATTGCCGCCCAGCACCGTCGCCACGATGCGCTTGGAGCCGCGCTTGGCCGAGGCGGTCAGGTTGAACCCCGCCGCGCGGGTATAGCCGGTCTTGATCCCGTCCGCGCCCTCGTAGCTGTCGAGGAAACGGCGGTTGGTGCTCGACACCGTGGCGATGCCGGCATCCGCCGAGCGGCGCGAGAAGATCGAGTAATATTGCGGGAAATCGTAGAACAGCCGCCGGCCCAGGATCGACATGTCGCGGGCGGTGGAATAATGCCCCTCGGTCGTCAACCCGTTGGCGTTGCGGAAATTCGAGTTGCGCATGCCGAGCGCGCGCGCCATCTGCGTCATCTGCGCGGCGAATTTCGGCTCGGAGCCCGCCAGGCCTTCGCCGATCACGGTGGCGGCGTCATTGGCGGATTTCACTGCCGCGGCGCGGATCAGATAGCGCAGCTCGATCCGCTGCCCCGGCTTCAGCCCCAGCCGCGACGGCGGCTGCGAGGCGGCATGGCTCGACACCAGGAACTTGCTGTCCAGCCGCACCTGGCCGCGCTCGATGGCGTTGAAGGCCAGGTAAAGCGTCATCATCTTGGTCAGCGAGGCGGGATGCAGCCGCGTGTCGGCGTTCTGCGAATAGATCTCCTGCCCCGTGCGCGCATCCATGACGAAGGCCGCGAAAGGCGCCGCTGCAACGGCCATGGGCATGGCCCATGCCAATAGGATCATCAGTCCCAAGCGGACATTCTTGCTGATTCTGCTCACGGTCCCGGTCTTTCTGCCTCTGAGGGCCCGTTCATTATGCGGGCCCTTCATTAATAAAGTGACAATAACACGCATTCCTGCGCACGGAAACCGTAAGTTTGGGGCCGTGGCGCGCAATCTGCCGGCGGTTGCATGCCCCTTGCGGCGGCGCCCCCAGGGCGGGGCTTACCAACCGGGGGGAAAGTGCCTATATTCGGTCGCAGAACCGTTCCCATCCTGTTGCAAGCCTCGTGACCAGACCGCAGATGACCAACTCACCCGGAGACCGCGACGAGGTCGAGCTGGGGGTCAAGACCCGCCCCCGCACGAAACGGCCGCCGATGTACAAGGTGTTGCTGCTGAACGACGATTTCACGCCGATGGAGTTCGTCGTCCATGTGCTCGAGCGGCTGTTCAGCATGACCCACGGCCAGGCGATCGAGATCATGCTGACCGTGCATCGCAAGGGGGTGGCGGTGGTCGGCGTGTTCTCGCACGAGATCGCGGAAACCAAGGTGGCGCAGGTGATGGAACTTGCCCGCCGTCAGCAGCATCCGCTGCAATGCACCATGGAAAAAGAGTAGAAATTGGCTGGATCACGGCTGGAACTTGTCTTTGGCGGTGAGCCGCCCGAGGGTCGCCTGTTGTTGCTGGGTGCCGGCGCCGACACGGACCTTTTCCCTTTCGACGCCGCGCGGACGCAGGTCGTGCAGGGGTTCTTTCCCGACCACCAGGCGCTGAAGGCGCGGGGTTTCGATGTCGTGACCGCGGCCTCGGGCTCCTTCGACGCGGCGGTGGTGTTCCTGCCGCGCGCCCGGGCCGAGGCGCGCGCCCGCATCGCTGAGGCGGCCTCGCGGCTGTCGCCCGGCGCCGCGCTGTGGATCGACGGGCAAAAGACCGATGGCATCGACGCCGTGCTGAAAGAGATGCGCGGCCTTGCCCCGGTCGACGGGATCGAATCGCGCGGCCATGGCAAGATCTTTCGCCTGACGCTGCCCGAGCCGGGCTGGCTGCCCGAGGACTGGGCGGCGCAGGATCACCTGGCCGCGCCCGGCATGGTGACGCGGCCGGGGGTGTTCTCGGCCGACGGGCCGGACCCGGCCTCGCAGGCGCTGGCAGCGGCCTTGCCGGAAAAGCTGCCGAGCCGGATCGTCGATCTGGGCGCGGGCTGGGGCTGGCTCTCGGCGCAGATCCTGACCCATCCCGGCGTCGGTACGCTGCATCTGGTCGAGGCCGATGCCACGGCGCTGGATTGCGCGCGCCGCAACGTGACCGATCCGCGCGCGCAGTTCCACTGGGCCGATGCGCTGGATTTCCGCCTGCCCGAGCCGGTGAACGGCGTGATCATGAACCCGCCCTTTCACGACGGCCGCGCGGCCGACCCGCGCATCGGTGCCGGCTTCATCCGTGCCGCCGCCGGGCTGCTGACCGGGGCGGGGCGGCTGTGGATGGTGGCGAACCGGCACCTGCCCTATGAGCAGGTGCTGAGGGACAGCTTTGCCGATGTGGCCGAACTGGGCGGCGATGCGCGCTTCAAGATCCTGACCGCCACCGGCGCGCGTCGCGGCGGTGCTGCCGGGCGCGGCCAGCCGAAGGGACATAGAAGATGAGCCTGTCGATCCAGGGCAAGACCGCCATCGTCACCGGTGCCGCGCGCGGCATCGGCCTGGCCATCGCCCGGCATTTCGCCGCGGTCGGCGCCAATGTCATGTTCGCCGACAGCGACGAGGCGGCGCTGGAAACCGAACTGGGCGCCGATGCGGCGGCCGAAGGGCCGATCCGTGCCTTTGCCGGCGATCTGGGCCAGAAGCTGACGCTGGCCAATCTGGTCTCGGCCACCATCGACGCCTTCGACCGCGTGGACATTCTGGTCAACGCCCATCGCATGGTGCAGGGCTGCGATCCGCTGGCGGTCAGCGAGGACATGCTGGCCGAGATGCTGCGCCAGAATATGATCTCGGGCCTGCGGCTGTCGCAGATGGTCGCCAAGCGCATGCTGGCCCAGGTCGAGAGCGGCGACACCCCGCCCCTGCAAAGCGGCGCCATCGTCAACCTGACCTCGCTGGCCGCCGACTGGCCGCAGCCGCAGATGCTGGCCTATTCCATCGCCAGCGCCGCGCAGGCGCAGGCGACGCGCGCGCTGGCCTCGGCGCTGGCCCCGCAGCGCATCCGCGTGAACGGCGTGGCCTTCGCCAGCATCATGTCGAACAACATGCAGCTGAAGCTGCGCGAGGATCCCGGCCTGCGCGACCGCATGATCGCGGCGACGCCCCTGGGCCGCATCGCCGGCGCCGACGAACTGGCCGGCACCGTGCAATTTCTGGCCAGCGAGGCCTCGGGCTTCATCACCGGGCAGATCCTGCGCGTCGATGGCGGACGCAGCCTGGGCGACCCGCTGGCGCCCGGCGTCTATTGAGCCGCGCCTATCAGGACTTGTCTTCCTCGGGATAGGCGGCCTTGCAGGCCTTGACCGCGGCGGCCGCATTCGGGGTCAGCGCCTGCTTGCGGGCGGCGAGGTTGTCGCGCTTGCGTTCCTCGGCCGCCGGGTCGATCGGCACGCGGTAGCGTTCGGTATCGGCGACCTCGCGCATGCAAGTGCGGTTGACGATGCGCGCATTGCCGTCCTTGTCGCGGATGACATAGGGGCAATCGTCCCATTCGGTGCGGCTCACCGTGCGTTCTTCCCAGGCATAGCCGCGCGCCAGGTTCGCCTCGACCTCGGCCAGCAGGTTCGAGACCGTGCGGTATTCCCGCGTGTTGCGGCTGATGCATTGTTCCTGCGGGGTGCCGCAGGCTGCGACGACCAGGACAGGCATCAGGGCAAGCAGGATGTTGCGGGTCATGGCGGGGATCTCTAGTTGTTTGTCGGAAAGCATAGGCCTGCGATTTCGGCAGGGCAATTCACGAATGCAGGGACAAGCCATGGAGATGAGCCAAGAACGTCAGGAAGCTGCGGCCTGGTTTCGCAGCCTGCGCGACCGCATCGTCGCCGCTTTCGAGGGGCTCGAGGATCGCGGTCCCGGCAGCGCCCCGCCCGGCCGCTTCAAGGTGCGCGAGACCCGGCGCGGCGAAGACGGCGGCGGCGGGCTGATGTCGGTGATGCGCGGCGGCCGGGTCTTCGAGAAGGTCGGCGTCAACTGGTCGGCGGTGCATGGCGAATTGCTGCCCGCTGCGCGCCAGGCCATGGCCGCGCGCGGCGTGCCGGGGATCGAGGCGGACCCGCGTTTCTGGGCCTCGGGCATCAGCCTGGTCGCGCATATGCAGAACCCGCATGCGCCGGCCGTACACATGAACACGCGCATGTTCTGGACGCCGGGCGCCTGGTGGTTCGGCGGCGGTGCCGACCTGAACCCTTGCCTGGAAGTCGCCGAGGATACGGCGCATTTCCACGACACGCTGCGCACGGCCTGCGCGCCGCACGGCGCCGATTACTACGACCGCTTCAAGGCCTGGGCGGACGAGTATTTCTTTGTCCCGCATCGTGGCCGGGCACGGGGCGTCGGCGGCATCTTCTACGACGATCTCAACACCGGCGACTGGCAGGCCGATTTCGCCTTTACCAAGGCGGTGGGCGAGGCCTTCCTGCCCGCCTTCCTGCCGCTCGCCGAAAAGCGCATGGCCCAGCCCTGGGGCGAGGCCGACAGGGACGCGCAGCTGATCCACCGCGGTCTCTATGCCGAATACAATCTGGTCTATGACCGCGGCACCAAATTCGGCCTGGCCACCGGCCACGACCCCGAGGCCGTGCTGATGAGCCTGCCGCCGCTGGCGAAATGGGTCTGATGCCGGATCTGCCCGACCTCTACCTGATGCGGCACGGGCAGACGGAATGGAACGCCGAAGGCCGCATGCAGGGGCGGCTGGATTCGGCGTTGACGCCGCTGGGCGTCGCGCAGGCGCGGCGGCAGGCCTGGCTTTTGCGCGACCTGACCGGACTTGCCCGCTATGCCAGCACGGCCGGGCGCGCGCAGCAGACCGCGTGCATCGTCTTCGCCGGCGCGGATTTTCTAAGCGACACCCGACTGCACGAAATCGACATCGGCCATTTCACCGGCCGCACGGGCGAGGCGCTGCGGGCCGAGCATCCAGCGCTGTTCGCGGGCGGCGCGCTGGACTGGTATGACCGCGCGCCGGGAGGCGAGCATTTCGCCGGGCTCCAGGCTCGGGTGCGGGCCTTTCTGCGCGAACTGTCGGGCCCGGCGCTGATCGTCACCCATGGCGTGACCCTGCGCATGCTGCGGCTTGAGGCGATGGGCCTGCCGCTGTCGCGGCTGGCCGAGATGCCGGTTCTGCAAGGCGCCGTGCATCTGGTCAGCCAAGGGCGACACCGGATGTTTCTTTAGCTGCGGGCGGGCAGGGGACGGGCCGGGTTGCCGACCACGGTGGCGCCGGCGGGAACGTCGCGCGTCACCACCGAACCCGCGCCGACGATGGCGCCGTCGCCGATGGTGATGCCGGGCAGCACGATGGCGCCGCCGCCGATCCAGACATCGTCGCCGATGGTGATCGGCTTGCCCCATTCCTCGCCGGCGGCCCGGCGGGCAGCATCGCGCGGCCGGTCCTCGGTCAAAAGCTGGACCGCGGTGCCGAACTGGCAGCGCGCGCCGATGCGAATCTCGCAGATGTCCATGAAAAAGCAGCCGTAATTCACGAAACAGCCTTCGCCGAAGTGAATGTGCTTGCCGTAATCGACGTGAAAGGGCGCGCGCACCACGGCGCCGTTCCAGCTGCCCAACAGCTGCGACAGCGTGCGGGCGCGGGTCTTGTCGCCGATGATGGTGGCATTGTATTCGCGCATCAGCCCCTGGGCCGTCTTGCGCATGGCGACCAGCTCGCCGTCGCCGGGATCATAGGCGCGCCCGGCCAGCATATCCGCGAGCGCGCTCAAATGAACCCCAGCTCCAGCCGGGCCTCGTCGGACATCATGTCCATGCCCCATTGCGGCTGGAAGGTCATCTCGACATCGACCTGCCGCACGCCCGGGATAGCCTCGACGGCATCGGCGACCCAGCCCGGCATCTCGCCCGCGACCGGGCAGCCCGGCGCGGTCAGTGTCATGACGATGCGCACGGCGTTCTCGTCGTCGATGGCGATGGTATAGATCAAGCCCAGGTCGAAGATGTTCACCGGAATCTCGGGGTCGTAGACCGTCTTGCAGGCCTCGACCACGCTGTCATACAGCGGATGCTCGGTTGTCGAGGGCGCGATCAGCGGATCGCCTTCCTTGAGGGTTTCGTCGGTCATTGCGCCCGTCCTGTGAAAGCCTGGCGCTTATATAGGGCGTGCTTTCCGCAGGGTCCAGCCCGGCTCTAGAAGCGGAAGTTCAGCCGCCGCGCCACGCCGATGCTGACCGAGGGCTGGTTGCGCTGTTGCACCAGCGGCGAATCGCTGGCATCGCCTAGCAGGCGGCCATAGGTCAGCCGGCCCATCAGCGCGGTGTCGGGCATGAATTCATAGCGCGCCTCGACGCTGAGCCGGGCGATATAGGCGCCGCCCTCGGGATCATAGGCGCGATGGCCGCTGGAGATCGATTCGCTTCCGGTGACGCCGAAATAGGTATCGGTGAAATCGTCGCTGCCCAGGCCCAGCTCGGCCCCGGTCCACAGCGTCAGCCGGTCGTTGTATTCCATGCGGTATTTCGCGCCCAGTTCACCCACCACGCCATGGTGGCCGCCGAAGCCCTTGCGGATGGCGCCGTAGCTGGTCATGTCGCCCATGCGATAGGAAACCTTGAGCCCCGCCTCGCCGGCGATGCCCACGTCGGACATGCCGTGCAGGTCGGGATAGTCGCTGGCATCGCGCTTGCCGATATAGTTCAGCGACGGCAGGAACGAGAATCCGTCCGGCTTGTCGCGGTCGGCATCGGCATTCTTCAGGATGAACCAGGGCGAGGCGTCCAGGTTGTCCGAGCCCATGTATTCCGGGCTGTATTTCACCCCCAGCCCGGCATCGAAGGAAAAGCTGCGCCCGGCCAGCGATTGCGCCATGGCCGGGGTTCCCAGCGCGGTGGCAGAGAGCAGGGCGAGCGCGATCAGGCGGGTCATGGGCGAATCCTTGTCAACTTGCCCGAAGGCATTGGGCGAAACCGCTTCCCGGGGCAAGCCCGCGCTGCGGCTTGCCGGACGAAAAGCCGTGATGTGTGGCTTTCAGGCGCGCAGCGCGTCCTCGAGCCGTTCCAGCGCCTCCATCCACAGCCCCTCGGCGCGGGTCATCGCCTCGCTGGCCTCGGCATGCTTGCGGCCAAAGGCCTCGGCCTTCTGCGCGTCGTCATAGGTGGCCGGGTCGGCCATGATGGCGTCGAGCTTTTCCAGCATGGCGGTCAGCTTCTCGACCCGCTCCTCGGCGCGGCGGGCCTCGGCGCGCAGTTCCAGCACCTGGTCGCGCGAGGGGCGTTTCGCCGTGGGCTTCGGCTCGGGTTTCGCGGCGGGCTTGTCCTCGCCCGAGAGCAGCATCTTGCGGTAATCGTCCAGGTCGCCCTGCCAGGGCGCGACCCCGCCCTGATCGACCAGCCACAGCCGCTCGGCCACCAGGTTCAGCAGGTGCATGTCGTGGCTGACCAGCACCACGGCGCCGGTATAGTCGTTCAGCGCCTCGGTCAGCGCCTCGCGGCTTTCGATGTCCAGATGGTTCGTCGGTTCGTCCAGGATCAGCAGATGCGGCGCATCGATGGTCGCGAGCAGCAGCGACAGCCGCGCCTTCTGCCCGCCCGACAGCTGCCGCACCTTGGTCTCGGCCTGCGCCTCCATCAGGCCGAAGCCGGCCAGCCGCGCCCGCAGCCGGGGCGGCGTCTCGTCCGGGCGCAGGCGGCGGACATGGGCCAGGGGCGTTTCGTCCAGTTCCAGCTCATCGACCTGGTGCTGGGCGAAATAGCCGATGCGCAGCTTGCCCGAGCGGTTGATCCGCCCCTCCATCGGTTCCAGCCGACCGGCGAGCAGCTTCGACAGCGTCGACTTGCCCTGGCCGTTGCGACCCAGCAGCGCGATGCGGTCGTCCTGGTCGATGCGCAGGGCCAGCCGGTGCAGCACCACCCGGTCGCCATAGCCGACCGAGACCCCGTCCAGCGAGACGATGGGCGGCGACAGCTGGTCGGGCTGCGGAAAGCTGAAGCGGTGGAACTTGGCCTCTTCCGGGGCCGTGATCGGCTCCATCTTGGCCAGCATCTTGATGCGGGCCTGGGCCTGCACGGCCTTGCTGGCCTTGGCGCGGAAACGGTCGACGAAGCTTTGCAGATGCGCGCGCCGCGCCTCCTGCTTCTTCGCTTCGGCCGCTTGCAGGGCGCGCTTTTCGGCCCGGGTGCGGGCGAAGGTGTCATAGCCGCCGCTGTAAAGCACCAGCTTGCGGTCCTCGAGATGCAGGATATGGCCCACGGCGCGATTGAGCAGGTCGCGGTCGTGGCTGATGACGATCACGGTATGTGGATAGCGCTGCAGATAGCTTTCCAGCCATAGCGCGCCTTCCAGGTCCAGATAGTTCGTCGGCTCGTCCAGCAGCAACAGGTCGGGCTGCGAGAACAGCACGCCGGCCAGCGCGACGCGCATGCGCCAGCCGCCGGAATAGTCGCTGGTGGGCCGCGCCTGGTCCTCGGTCGAGAAACCCAGGCCGCGCAGGATGGTGGCGGCGCGGGCCTCGGCCGACCAGGCGTCGATATCGGCCAGCCGGGTCTGGATCTCGGCGATCCGGTGCGGATCGGTCGCACTCGCGGATTCCGCCAGCAGGGCGGCGCGTTCCTCGTCGGCGGCCAGCACCGTTTCCAGCACGCTTGTCGCGGTGCCCGACGCCTCTTGCGCGACGCCGCCGATGCGGGCGCGGGCGGGCAGGGTGATCGCGCCGCCGTCAAGGCCCAGCTCGCCCCGGATCAGCTTGAAGAGCGTGGTCTTGCCGGCGCCGTTCGGCCCCACGAGACCGACCTTGTGGCCGTCGGGAATGGTGGCGCTGGCCTGCTGAAACAGCGGCCGGCCGGCGATGGAATAGGAGATGTCGTCGATGCGCAGCATGGCCCCCGCATGGACGAAGCGCGCGCGGCCGTCAATCCTGCGCCCGCTTTTCAAGCGCCGCGTCGCATGGTAACCGGGCGCGCAATTCCGGGCCATCCCGCCCGGATCAGGAAAAGGACGACCCCAATGGCGACCGAACGCACGCTTTCGATCATCAAACCCGACGCCACCAAGCGCAACCTGACCGGCAAGATCAATGCCAAGTTCGAAGAAGCCGGCCTGCGCATCGTGGCGCAGAAGCGCATCCAACTGACGCTCGCGCAAGCCGGCCAGTTCTATGCCGAGCACAAGGAACGCCCCTTCTACGGCGAGCTGACCGAATTCATGACCTCGGAGCCGGTCGTGGTGCAGGTGCTGGAGGGCGAAGGCGCCATCCTGAAGAACCGCGAAGTCATGGGCGCCACCAACCCGGCCAATGCCGACGAGGGCACCATCCGCAAGGAATTCGCCCTCTCGGTCGGCGAGAACTCGGTGCACGGCTCGGACAGCCCCGAAGCCGCCGCGCGCGAGATCGCCTTCTTCTTCTCGGGCCTCGAACTGGTCGGCTGACCCGGCTTCTTTGCTCCGTAAATACCCGAAACGAAAGGGCCGCCCATCGAGGCGGCCCTTTCTTCCTACTGCCGCTTCGCCGTCAGATCGAAGCTGATCCCGACCGCAAATCCCACGGTGCTTTCGTCGGCATAGCCGCTGCCCACGCCGAAATCGCGCCGGTCCACCTGCATCCGGCCCTTGGCCGTCGCCATATCGCCCTCGATCACCAGATCGAAGGGCAGCTCCGCCGACACGGATTTCCCGGCGATGGTCAGCGTGCCGCGCGCCACAGGACCCGCGCCCTCAGCCAGGATATCCGCATCGAATGTCGCGGTCGGATGCGCGGGGGCGTTCAGGAAATCCGGCCCCTTGGCGCTGTCGCTGACCGAGCCCAGCTCCAGCGAGGCGATGTCGATGTTGACCGTCACATGCCCGGCCTGCTCTTCGGGATCATAGTCGATCGCCGCATCCCATGTGCCGAACCGGCCCGAGATCGGGCTGCCCGCCTGCACGACCTCGATGGCGAGCGTCCCTTGCTCGACCGCCCAGCCCGAGGCCACGGGCGCCGTCACGGCGGGCGCCGCGGCATCCTCGTCGGCGGCAGGCACCGCCAGGACTGCCGTTGCGCCCCAGATCGCCAGCGCGGCCAGCGCCGCCAGCAGATGCGACAGCAGGGCGGGACGTGCCGGCGGCGGCTCGGGCGCGCGGTCGGGATGGCCGGCCATGCGGCTCATGGTGCCGTCGCGGTCGATCAGCGCATGTTTCACGGCGCCCGCGACATGCAGCCCGATCAGCCCGGCCAGCACCCACCAGCCGGTCTCGTGAAAGTGCGCGAAACGCTCGGCCAGGGCGGCATCCTGGGGCACACCGGGCAGGCGCTGGCCCAGCGGCCACAGGATGCGGGAAAACCCGCCCGGCGCCGCCGAATGCAGCAGCCAGCCGGTCAGCGGCATGATGACCATGCCGACCCACAGCGCCCAATGCACCGCCTCGGCGACGAAGCTTTCCAGCCGCCGGCCGGGATGCAGCGGGCGCGGCTTCCGCTGGGTCAGGGTCCACAGGATGCGCAGCACCGCCAGGACCAGCACGGCCACGCCGACGGTCTTGTGGATCGAGAAGGCCCGGAACACCGCCTGCATCTGGTCCTGCGCGCCCGTCGGCAGGCTGCCGGCATAAAGCCCCAGGCCGATGGCGGCCAGGATCAGGACCGCGACGGTCCAGTGGAAAAAGCGGGCCACCCAGCCATAGGCGCGGGGCGTGTTGCTGGCTTGCATGCGGTCACTCCATCATTTCGCGCCAGTGCCGGCGGCACAGCGAGACATAGGTTTCATTCCCCCCGATCTGGACCTGCGCGCCGTCATGCAGCGCGCGGCCTTCTTCATCCTGCCGCACCACCATGGTGGCCTTGCGGCCGCAATGGCAGATGGTGCGCACCTCGCGCAGGTCGTCCGCCCAAGCCAGAAGCGCGGCCGAGCCCGGAAACAGATTGCCGCGGAAATCAACGCGCAACCCATAGCACATCACCGGCAGGCCCAGGTCGTCGGCGACGCGCGCCAGCTGCCAGACCTGGATCTCGGTCAGGAACTGCGCCTCGTCGACAAAGACGCAGGCGCAGGGACCCGCATCGGCGATCAGGGCGAAAAGGTCGGTGTCCGGGGTGAAGGTGGTGGCGGACTCGGCGATGCCGATGCGGCTGGCGATCTGGCCTGGCCCGGCGCGGTCGTCCAGCGCGGCGGTCAGCAGCAGCGTCTGCATGCCACGCTCGCGATAGTTATAGGACGCCTGCAGCAAGAGCGTGCTCTTGCCGGCATTCATCGTCGAGTAATGGAAATAAAGCTTGGCCATGTCGGCAGATAGCCGCGAGGGCCCGATGCGGGCAAGCCGCCGCCCACAGGCGGCGGCTCACGTTTGCGCGGGGTCAGGCGCGGCTCAGGCCGATTTCGGCGCGCGCGAGGGGCGGCGGGCCGGGCGCTTGCGCGCCGGCTGCTGGCCTGCGGGGCCGCCGCGGCCGGCCGGACCGCCGCGTTCGCGGATCTTCGCCGCCTCGAAGGGCACCTCGCCGCCGACCACCGGGATCGGCGCCTTCATGGCCTTTTCGATGGCGCGCAATTCGCCGATCTCGGCCGGGGCGCAGAAGGCGATGGCGCGGCCGTCGCGGCCGGCGCGCGCGGTGCGGCCGATGCGGTGGACGTAGTTCTCGGGCACGTTGGGCAGGTCGTAGTTATAGACATGCGCCACTTCGGGGATGTCGAGCCCGCGCGCCGCCACATCGGTCGCGACCAGCACCTTGGTCTCGCCGGCGCGGAAGCCGGACAAGGCGCGCTCGCGCTGGCCCTGGCTCTTGTTGCCGTGGATGGCGGCGACCTTGTAGCCCCATTTCTCCAGCAGCTTCGACAGCTTTTCCGAACCATGCTTGGTGCGGCCAAAGACGATGGCGAGTTCCTCGCGGTGCTTGGCCAGATATTCGGCCAGCAGCGTCGCCTTGTCGCCCTGGTTCACGAAATGCACGCCCTGCGCGATCTTGGCCGCCGCCTGGCCCGGAGGGTTCACGGCGACCTTCAGCGGATCGGTCAGATAGCTGTCGGCCAGCTCTTCCATCAGCTTCGGCATGGTGGCCGAGAACAGCAGCGTCTGGCGCTCGCGCGGCAGCATCTTGGCGATGCGGCGCAGCGCGTGGATGAAGCCGATGTCCAGCATCTGGTCGGCCTCGTCCAGCACCAGATACTTGGTCTGCGACAGGTCGACCGCGCCGCGCTCGATCAGGTCGATCAGTCGGCCGGGCGTGGCGATCAGCACGTCGACGCCGCGCTCCATGCGCATGGTCTGGGTGTTGATCGAGGCGCCACCGACGACGCGGAACTGCCGGATGGCGGTGCCTGCGGCATAGGCGTCGATGTTCGCGGCGATCTGCGTCGCCAGTTCGCGGGTCGGCGCCAGGATCAGCGCGCGGCAGGTCCGGGGCTCGGGCTTGCGGCCGATGTTCAGCAGCCGCGTCAGCATCGGCAGGCCGAAGGCTGCCGTCTTGCCGGTGCCGGTCTGCGCGAGGCCCAGCAGGTCGCGGCCCTCGACGATGCCGGGGATCGCCTTCTCCTGGATCGGCGAGGGCGCGTCGATGCCCATCGGCGGCAGGTTCACCGCCACGCGGGCGTCGATGCCCATGCGGGTGAAGGGGGTGTCGATATCGGGAATCGCCCGGCGGATGAACTTCTCCTCGGGCTCGTCGCGGTGGCGGCGGTGGTTGGTGGTCGGCTTGGCATTGCCGCCGCGGAAGGCCGGTTTCGGGCCGCGCTCGCCGCGGGGCTGGCCCGAGGCATTCTGGCGCGGCTTGCCCGAACGGTTCGGGCGGGTGGTGTCTTGCGTCATGTCATCTTTCGGCCATGCGGGCCGCGTATCGGCACGCATGACAAGGGGCCGCATCGCGTGCGGCTGGTTGCGAGGGGCGGGCGCGATACGCTATGCCCGCAAGCCTCCCCGCGTGAATGGGAAACCGGAAAAATGTGGCCGACCTGACGCGCAAGGGCGTCGCTGCTCACGCGGCAGCGGGCGGCAACTTGGTGCAGATGAGGGGTTTTGCACGAAAAGTCAAGTGCGGTCGGTGGAATCCATCCAGATCGTCACCGGCCCGTCATTGACCAGCGACACCGCCATGTCGGCGCCGAACGCGCCGGTCTGGACCGGCAGGCCCAGGTCGCGCAGGGCCTGCGCAAAGGCCAGGTACAGCGCCTCGCCCCGCGCCGGCGCCTCGGCGCTCGAGAATCCCGGGCGGTTGCCGGTGCGGGTATCGGCGGCCAGGGTGAACTGGCTGACCACCAGCACCGCGCCGCCGATGTCGGTGACCGAGCGGTTCATCTTGCCCGCCTCGTCGCGGAAGATGCGCAGCTTGGCGATGCGGGCGGCCAGTTTCGCGGGCGCGTCCTCGGGGTCGCCCTGCATGGCGCAGACCAGGACCATCAGCCCGGGGCCGATGCGGCCGATGCTGCGGCCCTCGACGGTGACTTCGGCGCGGCTGACGCGCTGGACCAGGGCGCGCATCTCAGCGGCCCAGCATGATGCCCAGCACCACGAACATCAGGCCAAAGACCGATGCCGCCAGCGCCGCCATGTTCACCACCACGACGCGGCGCATCACGGCCCGCATCTGCGCATCGTCGGTGACCCGCGCCTTGGCCCGCGCGGCGGTCAGGATGCACCAGGCCAGCGCCACCAGCCCCAGGGCCGTCAGCCCGGTTCCGCCCCAGATCAGCCCGTCCCAGATCGTCATCGCGCCCTCCGTTTGCCGGGCACGGCCTAGCGGCGATTGCACCCGCCCGCAAGACCGCCTAGACCCGGCGGCAAAACAAGGAGCGGATCATGCAGGACGACAACGCCTATGGCATCGCGGCCGGAGAGCTGCGTCAGTTCATCGAGCAATACGAGCAGCTCGAGGCGGAAAAGAAGGACGTGACCGAGCAGCAGAAAGAGCTGATGGCCGAGGCGAAGGCGCGCGGCTACGACACCAAGGTCATGCGCAAGGTCATCGCGCTGCGCAAGCGCGACAAGGACGACATCGCCGAAGAGGAAGCCATCCTCGAGATGTACAAGGCCGCATTGAACATGATCTAGCGCTGGGGAGGCGCCCAGCAGCTCGGGATCTGCCAGTGCCTTGCCCTGGGCCTGCAGGATTGAGGCATGATCTCGCTTCTGCGCGGTATCGGGCGACTGGACTGCCCTGGAAAAGTGGCGAGCACCGACTGGCGAACCAGGAGGTGCTCCATGCGAGGTGCCAGGCCTTGGTCCCTCCTCCAACCGCGCCCGGCTATCCGCTGTTCGGCGCGGAGCTCTTGCGCCGGTCTGGCCGGTCGGGCTGGGCGAAAGCCTGGCGGATCGCGGCAGCCAAGACAGTTCTGGCCGCGCGAGACATGGCAAGGACGTTCCATCCAGTAAACGCGACAGCGCTGCCAGGTGGCTTCGAAAACCCGGGCGATAGCGGCCTTGAGGCCGGCAAGGGTCGAGGCGGGGCACATACGGTCCAGCGGGCCGTTTTGCCGCCGAGGGCTGTTCACCAGCCGGATCCCGCCAATCAGGGAACGCAGGAACTCGATCCAGAAGGTCTCGGCTTGCAAAGGTCCGATAGCAAGACCGATGATCTCGCCGGCTGTTGGCGGCGACGGCGATCAGGCCGCGACCGGCACGATGCGGCCGCCTTGGCGCATCTGGAAGGTGGCGTCCAGCCAGAGATAGGCCATTCGGGCGGTTCAGGCGCTCGCCAAGCCTCTCGTCTTCGCCATAGGTCTTGAACCAGTGGCGCAGCATGGCTCATTCCCTGCACCGCTTCGACACGGTGCTTTTCGAGGTGCCGCCCATCGTCCGCCCCAGCTCGGGCATCGGGTAATTGGTGCGGCTGCGATGCGATGGGGCGGGCGAGAAGGGCGGCGAGGGCACCGGGGGCATGCGGATCCTGCCGGGGCAGGGCCTCACATTTTTTCCGTCACCTATCTCGGCTTGCCTGCGGCTCGGGGCGTTGCTAGGTTGCGGCACACGACCGGACGAGCCGGGCACAAGACGATCTCGGTGTGCAGGGCGCGGACATGGGAGCGAATTGATAAAACGAAGCAAGTGCCCTCCGGGAATGGTTCGGCCTGGTCTCGCCGTCCCTGCGGTCGGCACCATGTTGGCCGCGAGGCCGGGGCCTTGCCGGTCGGCCGGTCCCGCCAGATCCGGCTCTGTTTTCTAGGCCGAGGACGACATGCCCTTTACCATCGCCATCGACGGGCCGGCCGCTTCGGGCAAGGGGACCATCGCCCGCGCCCTGGCGCAGGAGCTGGGCTTTCAGCATCTGGACACCGGGCTCTTGTATCGTGCCGTGGGCGCGCTTGGCGGCGATCCGGTCGCAGCGGCGCGCGGTCTGGCGCCGGGGGATCTGACCCGCGACGACCTGCGCACGGCCGAGGCCGGCCAGGCCGCAAGCCGCGTCGCCGCCATCCCCGAGGTGCGGGCCGCCCTGGTCGATTTCCAGCGCCGTTTCGCCCGGGCCGAGCCTGGCGCGGTGCTGGACGGGCGCGACATCGGCACGGTGATCTGCCCCGAGGCCGAGCTGAAGCTTTATGTCACCGCCAGCGACGATGTGCGCGCCCGCCGCCGCGCGCTGGAGCTGCAGGCCGACGAAACCGCCATCCTGGCCGAGCTGCGCGAACGCGACGCCCGCGACGCCGCCCGCGACGTGGCGCCGATGCGCCCGGCCGGGGACGCGCTGCTTCTGGACACCAGCGACATGAGTATCGAACAGGCGGTGGCCCGCGCCATCGCCGCGGCGAGGAGGGCCGGAGCATGAGCATCTTGACCGAACTGACCGTACCGGTGCTGCAGGCGCCTATGGCCGGCACCGCGACGCCGGCGCTGGCGGCCGAGGTCAGCCTGGCGGGCGCCTTGGGCGGCATGGGCCTTGCGACCGTCAGTGCCGCGCAAGGGGCGGCGATGATGGCCGAGGTGCAGGAGCGCATCGGCTCGAACCGCTATCACGTCAACCTGTTCTGCCACCGCCCGGCCACGGCCGATCCGGCGCGCGAGGCGGCCTGGCTCGACTATCTATCCCCCGAGTTCCGCCGCGCGGGCGCCGAGCCCCCCGCCGCGCTGCGCGAGATCTTCACCAGCTTCCTGGTCGACGAGGCCATGCTGGCCGCGGTGGTCGCGGCGCGGCCGGCGATGGTCAGCTTCCACTTCGGCCTGCCGCGCGCCGACCAGCTGGCGGCGCTGCGCGCCAGCGGGGCGCTGCTCGCGGGCTCGGCCACGTCGTTGGCCGAGGGCGAGGCGATCCGCGACGCCGGGCTCGATGCCATCATCGCCCAGGGCTACGAGGCCGGCGGCCATCGCGGCATCTTCGACCCGGACGGGCCGGACGAGCAGCTTTCGACCATGGCGCTGATCGAGGCCCTGCGCCCCTTGGGCCTGCCGCTGGTCGCGGCGGGCGGCATCATGGACGGGCGCGATGCCGTGCGTTTCCTTGATGCCGGCGCGGTCGCGGTACAGATGGGCACCGCCTTCGTCGCCTGCCCGGAATCCGCGGCCAAGGCCCCGCATCGCGCCCTTCTGGGCCAGCCGGGGCAAGAGACGGTGATGACGCGGGCGATCTCGGGCCGGCCGGCTCGGGGCTTTCCCAACCGGCTGACCGCGCTTGGCGCCAGCGCCGAGGCGCCGCCCCTGCCGGATTATCCGATCACCTATGACGCCGGCAAGGCGCTGGCCGCCGCCGGCGGCACCGATTACGCGGCGCAATGGGCCGGCACCGGCTATGCCCGGGCGCGCGCGATGCCCGCCGCGGACCTGGTCGCGACTCTGGCGCGCGAGATCGCCGAGGCCCGCAAAACCGGCTGAAAGCCTTGCCTCGACGGGCAATCGCCGCTATATGGCGCCCGTCGGGACAAGCGATGGGGCCAGGACAGGCCGCTTCACATCAGGGTCGGGCGCAAGCCGCGACCCTTTGCGCTTATCCCGGATGACTACAAAAAGACCGGCGGAGCCAACCGCAAGGCCAGAAAACCGTGCAAAGGAAACTGATTATATATGTGCGCTAAAGCGACCATGGAGGAATTCGAGGCCCTCCTGAACGAAAGCCTCGAAATCGACACCCCGGACGAAGGTTCGGTCGTCAAGGGCAAGGTCATCGCCATCGAGGCGGGCCAGGCCATCATCGACGTCGGCTACAAGATGGAAGGCCGCGTCGATCTGAAAGAATTCGCGAACCCCGGCGAAGCCCCGAACATCCAGGTCGGCGACGAGGTCGAGGTCTATCTGGACCGCGTCGAGAACGCCCGTGGCGAAGCCTCGATCTCGCGCGAGAAAGCCCGCCGCGAGGAAGCCTGGGACCGCCTGGAGAAAGCCTATGCCGCCGAAGAGCGCGTCGAAGGCGCCATCTTCGGTCGCGTCAAGGGCGGCTTCACGGTCGACCTGGGCGGCGCTGTCGCCTTCCTGCCCGGATCGCAAGTTGACGTGCGCCCCGTGCGCGATGCCGGCCCGCTGATGGGTCTGAAACAGCCGTTCCAGATCCTGAAGATGGACCGCCGCCGCGGCAATATCGTCGTGTCGCGCCGCGCCATCCTGGAAGAGTCCCGCGCCGAACAGCGCGCCGAAGTCATCGCCAACCTGACCGAAGGTCAGACGGTCGAGGGCGTGGTCAAGAACATCACCGAATACGGTGCCTTCGTTGACCTGGGCGGCGTCGACGGCCTGCTGCACGTCACCGACATGGCCTGGCGCCGCGTCAACCACCCGTCCGAGATCCTGTCGATCGGCGAGACCGTCAAGGTCCAGGTCGTCAAGATCAACAAGGACACCCACCGCATCAGCCTGGGCATGAAGCAGCTGCAGGCCGATCCGTGGGATACCGTGGGCTCGAAGTTCCCGATCGGCTCGGTGCATTCCGGCCGCGTGACCAACATCACCGACTACGGCGCCTTCGTGGAGCTGGAAGCCGGCGTCGAGGGCCTGGTCCACGTCTCGGAAATGAGCTGGACCAAGAAGAACGTCCACCCCGGCAAGATCGTCTCGACCTCGCAAGAGGTTGACGTGATGGTGCTGGAGATCGACGAAGCCAAGCGCCGCGTGTCGCTGGGTCTGAAGCAGACCATGCGCAACCCGTGGGAAGTCTTCGCCGAGACCCACCCGGTCGGCACCGTCATCGAGGGCGAGGTCAAGAACATCACCGAATTCGGTCTGTTCGTCGGCCTGGAAGGCGATATCGACGGCATGGTCCACCTGTCGGACATCTCGTGGGATGCCCGCGGCGAGGACGCGATCCAGGACTTCCGCAAGGGCGACGTCGTCAAGGCGGTCGTGCAGGAAGTCGACATCGACAAGGAACGCATCTCGCTGTCGATCAAGGCGCTGGAAAACGACGCCATGGCCGAAGCGGTCGAAGGCGTGAAGCGCGGCTCGGTCATCACCGTCACCGTGACGGCGATCGAGGACGGCGGCATCGAGGTCGAATACAACGGCATGAAATCCTTCATCCGTCGTTCGGACCTGGCCCGCGACCGCCAGGACCAGCGCCCCGAGCGCTTCCAGGTCGGTGACCATGTCGACGTCCGTGTCACCAACATCGACACCAAGACCCGTCGCCTGGGCCTGTCGATCAAGGCACGCGAGATCGCTGAAGAGAAGGAAGCCGTCGAACAGTATGGCAGCTCGGATTCGGGCGCCTCGCTGGGCGACATCCTGGGCGCCGCGCTGAAGAACAAGGGCTGATCCGCGCGATCGGCTGAAAATGGCGCCCCCGGTCCTGCCGGGGGCGCTTTTCATTGCCCGGTCGCCATTTCTGCACCATAAAGTGTTGATATATACCGCAACCAAACCGCGTCCGGCCGCGTTCACCGATTGATTGCCCGGCTGCCCGGACTATGATCGGGCGACAGGAACCCTTGGACCCTCCAGATTCAGGAAGCGCAATGATCCGATCCGAACTGATCCAGAAAATCTCCGAGGAGAATCCCCACCTGTTCCAGCGCGACGTCGAGCGGATCGTGAACACGGTGTTCGAAGAGATCATCGACGCCATGGCGCGCGGCGACCGGGTCGAGCTGCGCGGCTTCGGCGCCTTCTCGGTGAAAAAGCGCGACGCGCGCCAGGGCCGCAACCCCCGCACCGGCGAGTCGGTCAGCGTGGACGAAAAGCACGTGCCCTTCTTCAAGACCGGCAAGCTTCTGCGCGAACGGTTGAACGGCGAGGCCGAATAGGCCAGATTGTCGCCGGCCCGTGAGGGCATTTCATTCTGCGGGGTAAGCCATGCGCGCGATCCGGTTCGCTTTCTTTGTCATTCTGGCCGTGGTGCTGGTGCTGGTCGCGGCGGCGAACCGCGACATGATCACCGTCAGCCTGCTGCCGCCGGCCGTGGCGCCCTTTGCCGGTGGGCAATGGTCGCTGACCATGCCGGCCTTCGTGGCGCTGTTCCTGGCCATGGTCTTCGGCGTGCTGGTCGGCCTCATCTGGGAATGGCTGCGCGAGTCGCATCTGCGCGCCGAATCCAACCGCCGCGCCCAGCATCTTGCCGATCTGCAGCGCGAGATGGGCCACCTGCGCCAGACCCAGGCCGCTGCGCCCCGCGACGAGGTGCTGGCGATCCTCGACAATGCCGGCAAGACGCCCGCCGCCTCGGGCAGCACCCTGCCGGCGCCGCGCTGAAGCCATGGCCGTCTCCGTCAAGATCTGCGGCCTGACCGAGGCCGCCGGCCTTTCGGCGGCCGTCGAATCCGGCGCCCGCTATGTCGGTTTCGTCTTCTTCCCGAAATCGCCACGACACGTCAGCGCCGAACAGGCAGCGGCGCTGGCGGTACAGGTGCCGCTGGGCATCGCCAAGGTCGGGCTCTTCGTGAACCCCGACGACGCGGCCCTGACTGCGGTTCTGGACCGCGTGCCCCTGGACCTGATCCAGCTGCACGGCGAAGAAACCCCGGCCCGGGTGGCCGAGGTCCGCGCCCTGACCGGCCTGCCGGTGATGAAGGCGGTCGGCGTGGCCGAGCCCGCCGATCTGGACCAGCTCTGGGACTATGGGCTGGTCGCGGACATGCTGCTGATCGATGCGAAACCCCCCAAGGGTGCCGAGCTGCCCGGCGGCAACGGCCTCGCCTTCGACTGGCGCCTGCTTGCCGGCCGGCAGATCCTGAAGCCCTGGCTGCTCGCCGGCGGCCTGACCCCGGACAATGTGCACGAGGCGATCCGCCTGACCCGGGCGCCCGGCGTCGACGTGTCCTCGGGCGTCGAAAGCGCCCCCGGCGTCAAGGATCCCGAGCGTATCCGCCGCTTCGCCGCCCGCGCCACCGCGCCGATCCTGTGACGCCACCCGTCGCCTTTCGCGAGGCCCGGCGCGACGAGGTTCCCGCGGTGCTGGCGCTCCTGCGCGACGACCCGCTGGGCCGCGGGCGCGAAAGCGGCGATCTCGCACCCTATCTCGCCGCTTTCGACGCCATGCAGGCCGAGGCCGCGAACCGGCTGATCGTCGGCCTGCTCGGGGATGACGTCATCGCCTGCTACCAGCTGACCTGCATCTCGGGCCTGTCGCTGACCGCCGCCCGCCGCGCCCAGATCGAGGGCGTCCGCGTCCGCCCCGACCTGCGCGGCCAGGGCATCGGCGCGGCCCTGATCCGCGATGCCGAGACCCGCGCCCGCGCCGCCGGCTGCACGCTGCTGCAATTCACCACCAACCGCAGCCGGACCGACGCGCATCGCTTCTACGACCGGCTCGGCTTTACCGCTTCGCATATCGGATATAAGAAATCCCTCTAAGGGACTTCTTTGCTCCCCAAATACCCACCCCGACCGCGCGCGAGGACAGCCATGGCCGAAGACCTGATCAACAGTTTCCTGAACGGGCCGGACGAACAGGGCCGCTTCGGCATCTTCGGCGGCCGCTTCGTCAGCGAGACGCTGATGCCGCTGATCCTGGACCTGCAGGCCGAATACGACCGCGCCAAGGAAGACCCGGATTTCTGGGCCGAGATGGACGCGCTGTGGAAACATTACGTCGGTCGCCCCAGCCCGCTCTATTTCGCGCCACGCCTGACCGAGGAACTGGGCGGCGCGAAGATCTATCTGAAACGCGAAGAGCTGAACCACACCGGCAGCCACAAGATCAACAACGTGTTGGGCCAGATCCTGCTGGCGCGCCGCATGGGCAAGACCCGCATCATCGCCGAGACCGGCGCCGGCCAGCACGGCGTGGCGACGGCGACGGTCTGCGCCCGCTTCGGGCTGAAATGCATCGTCTACATGGGCGCGCATGACGTCGAGCGCCAGGCGCCGAACGTGTTCCGCATGCGGCTGCTGGGCGCCGAGGTGGTGCCGGTGACCTCGGGGCGCGGCACGCTGAAGGACGCGATGAACGACGCGCTGCGCGACTGGGTCACCAACGTCCGCGACACCTTCTATTGCATCGGCACCGTTGCCGGCCCGCATCCCTATCCGGCCATGGTGCGCGACTTCCAGCGCATCATCGGGCGCGAGACCCGCTGGCAGCTCGAAGAGCAGGAAGGCAAGGGCCGGCTGCCCGACAGCGTGGTCGCGGCCATCGGTGGCGGCTCGAACGCCATGGGCCTGTTCCACCCCTTCCTCGACGATCCCTCGGTCCGCATCATCGGCGTCGAGGCCGGCGGCAAGGGCGTCGACGAGCGCATGCTGCATTGCGCCAGCCTGACCGGCGGCCGCCCGGGCGTGCTGCATGGCAACCGCACCTATCTGCTGATGGATGACGAGGGCCAGATCCTCGAAGGCCATTCGATCAGCGCCGGCCTCGACTATCCCGGCATCGGCCCCGAACACGCCTGGCTCAAGGAGCAGGGCCGCGCCGAATATGTCAGCGTGACCGACGACGAGGCCCTGGCCGCCTTCCAGACGCTCTGCGCGCTCGAGGGTATCATCCCGGCGCTGGAGCCCAGCCACGCCTTGGCCCATGTCATCAAGCTGGCGCCGACCCTGCCCAGGGATCACATCATGGTGGTGAACCTGTCGGGCCGGGGCGACAAGGACATCTTCACCGTGGCCAAGCACCTTGGCTTCGACATGAAGATCTGAAAGCGGTCCCGTTCCGCACGCATCAGGACGCGCCCGGCGGCATCCCGCCCCGGGCGCGTCCGGCGTTTCGGGGGCGGGTCAGTGCGCGGCCCGGGCCTCGGCCACCAGTTCGGCCAGGTCGGCGCGCGGCAGATAGCCGAAGACCGCCCGGTCGCCGACGACGAAGCTGGGCGTGCCGACCAAGCCGATCTCGTCGGCCAGCTGCAGCGACCGCTCGATGCGGGCGGTGATCTCGGGCGCTTCCATGTCGCGTTGCAGCCGTGCCACGTCCAGCCCGACCTCGCGCGCGACGCGCAGCACCGAAGCCTCCTCGGCCCTGCCGCGCACGGCCATCAGCGCCCGGTGGAACTGCGGGTATTTTCCCTGCGCCCGCGCGGCCAGCGCGGCCCGGGCGGCGTGATGCGAGCCCTCGCCGAAGATCGGGATCTCATGCACCACCAGCTTGACGCCGGGGTCGGATTTCAGGAAGGCCGTGACCTCGGGGGCGGATTTGCGGCAGAAGCCGCAATTGTAGTCGGAAAACTCGACCAGCACCACGTCGCCCCGCGCATTGCCCATGACCGGCAGGTCCGGCGCGTCGAAGACGGCGCGCTTGATCGCGGCGATCTCGGCCGCGTCCTGTGCCGGGGTAAGGCCCGGCACCAGCGACAGCCCGAGGCTCAGCGCGACGGCGATTGCGGCAAGGGGGCGGCGCATGGATGATCCTTTCCTCAGGGCTCCTCCTGAAAGCCATCGCTGCCCGGCTTGGTCAAGCGGGATGCCATGACATTTCCGTGCGGCTCGCTGCGGATCGCCTCGGCGATGCGGCGGATGCCCTCGGGGATGCGCTCGGCCGAGATCGAGGAATAGGCCAGTCGGAAGAAGCCCCGCCCGCGCGCCGGATCGGCAAAGAAGGGCCATCCCGGCTCGATCAGCACGTCGCGGGCCTTCAGCGCCTCGGTCAGCGCCGAGGAGTCGACGCCGCCGGTCGCCAGCCAGAAGCTGGAGCCGCCGTTGGCCTCGGGCGAGGCGAGTTGCAGGCCCTCTCGCGCGATGGCCTCCAGCATGACGGCCCGGCGGCGGGCATAGGCGCGGCGCATGCGATTGGCCTGGGCGTCGTAATGGCCCAGCGACAGGAAATGCGCCAGCGTGCGCTGCATGTGGCCGGGCGGATGGCGCAGCGCCATGCCGCGCAGCGCCCGCGCCTCGGCGATAAAGCGGGGATCGGCGACCAGATAGCCCAGCCGCACGCCCGGAAACACCGATTTCGAGAAGCTGCCGATATAGATCACCGCCCCGGCCCGGTCGATGGCCTTGAGCGCGGGCGAGGGGGCGCCGGCGAAGGACATCTCGAATTCGTAATCGTCCTCGACCACGGCAAAGCCCTGCGCCTCGGCCCGCGCCAGCAGTTCCTTGCGGCGGGCCAGCGGCATGGTGGAATTGGTCGGGCATTGGTGGCTGGCGGTGGTAAAGACCGCGGCCACGCCCGCCGGCACCGCATCGGGCGGCAGGCCGTGGGCATCGACCGGCACCGGCAAGAGCCGCGCGCCGCTGGCCGACAGGATCTCGCGCTGGCCGGGATAGGACGGGTCCTCGACCGCGCAGGAGGCGCCGGGCCGCAGCAGCACCTGCGCCGCCAGCCACAGCGCGTTCTGCGCCCCCATGGTCAGCAGGATCTCGCCCTGATGGGCGGCGATGCCGCGCCGGGGCAGGATCTGGCGCGCGATGTGATCGACCAGTTCGGCATCGTCGGCGTCGTAGAGATCGCCGGTCACGCTGTCGAATTCGCGCCGGCCCAGCGTGCGCATGGCGCAGTCGCGCCAGGCGGCGTGGTCGACCAGCGTCGGATCGGCCTGGCCGTAGATGAAGGGATAGGCAAAGCGGCGCCAGTCGCGCTCGCGGTCCGAGCGGCGGGCGCTGCCGAAGCGGCCCTCGAGCTTGCTGTCCCAGTCGAAGCGCGGCACCGCGGGGGCGAGGGCCGGGACAGAACCAGCCGGCTCGGCCTCGAGATGGCGCTCGATGGCGTCCGAGATGAAATGCCCGGCCCGGTCGCGGCTGGCCAGGTAGTCGGTCGAGACCAGCTCGGCGAAGGCCTGCGCCACCGTCACCCGCGCCACGCCCAGATGCCGGGCCAGCGCCCGGGTCGAGGGCAGCTTTTCCCCGGCCCGGAACCGGCCCGCCGTCACCGCCGCGATGATCTGGCGGCGCAGCTGCACCTGCAGCGGCAGGCCGGCGCCGTGGTCCAGGAAGAATGCGTCGGGGGGAATGGGCATGGCGGATCCGCGGCGGCTGTCGGAGGATCACTCCCCCGAATGCCGCCGCGGATCAAGTCCCGTCAGCCAAAGACCTTGGTCAGTGCCCGGTCGATGGTGTCGGTGATGCGGTCGATGTCGCCCTCGGTCGCGATCAGCGCCGGCGACAGGCAGAGCGTGTTGTTGAACCCGGGCAGCGAGCGGTTGGTCGCGCCGATGATGACGCCCTGCGCCAGGCATTCGGCGACCACGGCCTGGACCTTTTTCTCGTCCATCGGCTCGCGGGTCTTGCGGTCGGAGACCAGCTCGGCGCCGCAGAACAGGCCCTTGCCGCGCACGTCGCCGATGACGGCGTGCTTGTCCATCAGCGAGGTCAGGTTGTCCAGCACCCGGTTTCCCATGGCGACGGTGTTTTCCAAGAGCTTCTCTTCCTCGATGATGCGCATGTTCTCGATCGCCGCGACCGGCCCCGAGGTGCAGCCGCCGAAGGTCGAGATGTCGCGGAAGAAGCTCATGCCGTCCTCGGGTCTGTCCTTGAACATCTCGAAGACGCGCTCGGTGGTGACGGTGCAGGAGATCGCGGCATAGCCCGAGGCGACGCCCTTGGCCATGGTCACGAAATCCGGCTCAATCCCGTAATGCTGATAGCCGAACCAGGTGCCGGTGCGGCCGAGCCCGCAGACCACCTCGTCGATATGCAGCAGGATGTCGTATTTGTGGCAGATCTCCTGCACGCGCTGCCAATAGCCCTCGGGCGGGGTGATGACGCCGCCGCCGGCGGTCACCGGCTCCAGCACGATGGCGCCGACGGTATCGGGCCCCTCGCGCAGGATCACCTCCTCGATGGCGTCGGCGGCACGCTCACCGTAGTTTTCCACGTCCCATTGCTTGCGGTATTCCAGGCAATGCGGCACGCGCACGAAACCGTCGGGGAAGGGGCCGTAGGCGGTGGCGCGCTGGTCCTGGCCGCTGGTCGCCAGCGTGCCGATGGTGGTGCCGTGATAGTCGCGGTCGCGGTAGAGGATCTTCCACTTGCGGCCGCCGTGGTGGTTCGCCGCGATCTGGCGCACCATCTTGTAGACCTTCTCGTTCGCCTCGGAGCCCGAGTTCGAGTAATAGACCCGGCTCATGCCCGGCATCTTCTCGATCAGCTTCTGGGCGAAGATGGCGCCCGGCACGGTGCCGGCGGCGCCGGCGTAATAGTTCAGCTTGATGAGCTGGTCGCGGATCGCATTGGCGATGCTTTCGCGGCCATAGCCGACGTTGACGGTCCAGACCCCGCCCGAGACCGCGTCCAGGAACTCGCGTCCGGTCGCATCCCACAGCTTCATGCCCTTGCCCTCGACGAAGACGCGGGGGTCGATGGTCTCGTATTGCTTGTGCTGGCTGAGGTGGTGCCAGACATGGGCGCGGTCGGCCTCGACCACATGCGACATGTCGTTGGGATTCAGATCAAGCGTCATGGCCGGGCTCCTGCGGCAAAGGGGTTTCATCCTGACTGCGCCTGAAACGGGCAAAGGGATAGAGCCAGATTGCGCGAATAGATGAGGCCAGACCTGACGAGAGGTCAGGGGGCCGGTCGGCCCCCTGTCGGATCATTCCATGAAGAAGGCGAAGCGGATCACGAAAAGCGCCGCCACGATCCAGGTCGCCGCGTGAACTTCGCGCGCGCGGCCGGTCAAGAGCTTGATCGCGGCGTAGCTCACGAAGCCGAAGGCCAGGCCGTTGGCGATGGAATAGGTGAAGGGCATCATCAGCGCGGTCAGCACCGCCGGCGCGCTTTCGGTGACGTCGCCCCAGCTGATCTCCTCGAACTCGCGCACCATCAGGCAGGCGACATAGAGCAGCGCCGGCGCCGTGGCATAGGCCGGGACCGAGCCGGCGAGCGGGGCGAAGAACATCGCCAGCAGGAACAGCACGGCGACGACCAGCGCGGTCAACCCGGTGCGCCCGCCCGCCTGCACGCCCGAGGCGCTTTCGACATAGGCGGTGGTCGAGCTGGTGCCCAGGAGCGAGCCGGCCAGGATCGCCGTCGAATCGGCCATCAGCGCGCGGCTCAGGCCCTTGTTGGTATGGGCGGGGCCTTCGGTCAGCAGGCCGGCGCGCTTGGCGACGCCGATCAGCGTGCCGGTGGCGTCAAAAACCTCGACCAGAACCATGACCAGGATGACGTGGAAGATGCCCACGGTCAGCGCCCCGGCGATGTCGAGCTGCAGGAAGGTCGGCCCGATCGAGGGCGGCATGGAGATGACGCCGCCGAACTGGCTGGCGCCCAGCAGGATCGAGGCCACGGTGATGACCAGGATGCCGATCAGGATCGAGCCGCGCACCTTCAGCGCGTCCAGCGCCGCGATGATGAAGAAGCCGGCGATGGCCAGCAGCGTGCCGGTGGCGGTCAGATCGCCCAGGCCCACCAGCGTCGCCGGATTGTCGACGACGATGCCCGAATTCTTCAGCGCGATCAGCCCCAGGAACATGCCGATGCCCGCCGCGATGGCCGAGCGCATCGAGGTCGGGATGCCGGCGATCAGCCAGCGCCGGATGCCGGTCGCCGACAGGAACAGGAACACCAGGCCCGAGATGAACACCGCCCCCAGCGCCTGCTGCCAGGTGAAGCCCAGCGCGCCGACCACGGTGAAGGCGAAGAAGGCGTTCAGCCCCATGCCGGGCGCCATGCCGATGGGCCAGTTCGCCCAAAGCGCCATCACGGCCGAGCCGATGGCCGCGGCAAGGCAGGTCGCGACGAAGACCGCGTTGCGGTCCATGCCGGTCGAGGACAAAATGTCCGGGTTCACGAAGATGATATAGGCCATCGTCAGGAAGGTGGTGATGCCGGCGATCACCTCCGTCCTTACGCTGGTGCCATGGGCCGTCAGCCCGAAGTGCTTGTCTAGCATGGTTCCTCCCATCGGCGGTTTGCCGCCATGCGCTCACACTATGCGCAAGCAGGCAAGACCGACCATCCCGGTTCCAGCGACAGAGTTTCAATCGGTTATGGATAAATCGCGATTTTCAACGAAATCTTGGATCTGTTTTTAGGAATAGGCGCTTGCCTGAAAGCCCGTCCAGATGGTCTGTGCTATCAAGCCGGAAGAACCAGAAGGAAGCAAGCGATGCGATACAGCCGCGACATGATTGGCTATGGCGAGACCACGCCCGATCCGAAATGGCCCGGTGGTGCCAAGATCGCGGTGCAGATCGTCATCAACTACGAGGAGGGCGGCGAGAACAGCCTGGAACACGGCGACGCCGCCTCCGAGGCCTTCCTGTCCGAGATCATCGGCTGCCAGCCCTGGCCGGGCAAGCGGCACTGGAACATGGAATCGATCTATGACTATGGCGCCCGCGCGGGCTTCTGGCGGCTGCATCGCCTGCTGAAGGACACGCCGGTCACCATCTATGGCGTGGCGACCGCGCTGGAGCGCGCGCCCGAGCAGGTCGCGGCCATGCAGCGCGCCGGCTGGGAAATCGCCACCCATGGCTACAAATGGATCGACTACCGCGACATCCCGGCCGAGACCGAGGCCGAGCATATCGCCAAGGCGGTCGAGCTGCACACCCGCGTCACCGGCGAGCGGCCGCGCGGCTTCTACCAGGGCCGCACCTCGATGAACACGGTGGGCCTGGGATGCGAGGAGGGCGGCTTCGAATACCTGGCCGACACCATCGCCGACGACCTGCCCTATTGGCACGTCCACAAGGGCAAGCCGCAGCTCATGGTGCCCTATACGATGGACGCCAACGACATGCGCTTCTCCTCGGGCCAGGGCTTCGGCACCGGGGTCGAGTTCTTCGACTATCTGCGCGACAGTTTCGACGTGCTCTATGCCGAAGGGCAGGCCGGCGCGCCCAAGATGATGTCCATCGGCCTGCATTGCCGGCTGGCCGGCCGTCCGGGCCGCGCCATCGCGGTGCAGAAGTTCCTGGAGCATTGCCGCAAGCATGAGGGCGTCTGGTTCGCCACCCGGCTCGACATCGCCCGGCACTGGGCCAGGACGCATCCGTTCCAGCCGCGCCAGCGCCCGTCCGAAATGGCGCGCGAGGAATTCGTGCAGAAATTCGGCGGCATCTACGAGCATTCGCCCTTCATCGCCGAACGGGTCTGGGACGGCGAGATGGGCGCGATCCACGACACGCCCGCCGGCCTGGCCGCGCGCATGGCGCAGGTCTTCCGCGGCGCCTCGGACGAGGAACGGCTGGGCGTGCTGGTCGCGCACCCGGACCTGGCCGGCAAGCTGGCGCTGGCCAAGCGGCTGACGGCGGAAAGCACCTCGGAACAGGCCTCGGCCGGGCTCGATGCGCTGACCGATGCCGAGCGCGAGGCCTTCCAGGCGCTGAACACCGATTATGTCGCCAAGCACGGCTTCCCCTTCATCATCGCGGTCCGCGACCACGACAAGCCCGGCATCATGGCGGCGATGCAGGCACGCATCGGCAACGACACCGCGACAGAGCGGGCCGAGGCCGAGCGCCAGGTCATGCGCATCGCCGAGTTGCGGCTGCATGACGCGCTGAAATAGGATTCCCGATGAACAATATCCCGAAAGGCGCGACCATGGCCGCACCGAGTTATGCCGGACCCTTCGCCGGTCTGCCGCCCCAGACCGACCTGACCACCGACACCGCCGTCTTCACCGAGGCCTATGCCGTCATCCCCGCCAGCACGATGCGCGACATCGTGACCAGCTTCCTGCCGGGCTGGACCGGCATGCGGCTGTGGATGATCGCCCGGCCGCTCTCGGGCTTTGCCGAGACCTTCAGCCAGTATATCGTCGAGCTGCAACCGCAGGGCGGCTCGGACCGGCCGGAAGAGGACGCGGGCGTGCAATCGGCGATCTTCGTCACCGACGGCGCCGTCACCCTGACCATTGCGGGCCAGGTGCATGAGTTGACCCCGGGCGGCTTTGCCTATGTTCCTGCCGGCACGGAATGGACGGTGCGCGCGGGCGACCAGCTTTCGCGCTTCCACTGGTGGCGCAAGCGCTGGCAGGCGGTCGAGGGGCTGGACAAGCCCGAGGTGATCATCGCCAACGAACGCGACATCGCGCCGATCCCGATGCCCGACACCAATGACAGCTGGGCCACCACCCGCTTCATGGACCCGACCGATATGCGCCACGACATGCATATCACCATCGTGACCTTCAAGCCGGGCGGCTCGATCCCCTTCGCCGAGACCCATGTCATGGAGCACGGGCTGTTCGTGATCGAGGGCAAGGCGGTCTATCGCCTGAACCGCGACTGGGTCGAGGTCGGCCCGGGCGATTTCATGTGGCTGCGCGCCTTCTGCCCGCAATGCTGCTATGCCGGCGGGCCGGGGAACTTCCGCTACCTGCTCTACAAGGACGTGAACCGCCACGCGCCGATCTGGAAATAAGGCGCCCGCCCCGGTCGAAAGCCGGGGCGGTGTCGTTTCGGGGCTGGAAGATGTCCTCGATCCGGCAGTCGAAGAGCTGCGCCAGCCGCAAGGCCAGCGGCAGGCCGGGGTCGCAGCGGTGCCGCTCCAGCGCATCGACGGTCTGGCGCGAGACCTGGAGCGCCTCGGCCAGATCGCCCGCGCTGGGCCCGCAATTCATCGGTAGCGCAGATGCCCCGGAATCTGGCTTTACACCGCCTAGCCCTCGCGCCCGGCGGCATGGGCCTGCAGCAGGGCCAGCGGCACGATATCCAGCGTGCGGGCATGCGTCGCCGCCAGCACCACCTCGGGCGCGGCGAATTCCTGCGCGGCTTGCAGGAAGCGCGCCGCGCAAAGGCACCAGCGGTCGCCGGGCTTCAGCCCCGGAAAGCGGAACTCGGGCCGCGGCGTGCTGAGGTCGTTGCCGAGGTATTTCGACAGCGCCAGAAACTCGGCGGTGACGATGACGCAGACGGTGTGGCGCCCGGTATCCTCGGGGCCGGTGTTGCAGCAGCCGTCGCGGAAAAAGCCGGTCATCGGCGCGGTCGAACAGCTTTCCAGCTTGCCGCCCAAGACGTTCAGCGCGGGGTCCATGTCAGATCTCCTTCGGCTGCCAGTCGAGCCAGCGGCCGTGAAAATCGGCCCGGCCCAGATCCCATTCCCGCAGGCCGCCGGCCCAGAGCCGCAGCCGCAGGGCGGCACCGTCGCCGCCATCCGCCTCCATCGACAGATGCGCCAGCGGCGTGTCGGGCGCGGCGCGCGCGCCGGCGTCCTGCAGCGCCGCCTCGATCCGGTCGCGGGTAGATTGTGGAAAATACTGCGCGGCGACGGTGTGATAGACCAGCCGGCCCTGCGATGCCGGCCTGGCCAGCTGCGTCTCCAGCCAGTCGGCGGCATCGGCGCGCTCGACATGCGGCGGATGCTCGGCGGCGATGGAGAGCGCCGCCCGCAGCCGCGCCAGCCGGTCGCGCTGGTCGGCCCAGACATAGGCCATCAGCCGCGCCCCGTCGCGCTGCGGGTCGAGCGGGTTCAGGTCCACGCCTTGCGCGCCGGTGATCGCCAGCGCCGCCGGTTGCGGCGGCGTCCCGCGCCACAGCGGCGCCAGCCGCAGCGCCGAAGCGGGCTCACCGGCAAGAGTGGGTTGGAATCCCTTTTCATCGGCAAGGCTGTAGCGCGGAAAGTTCAGGTTCAGCCCGGCGCTGGCACCCAGCTCCAGCAGCTCGAAAGCGGCGGGCTGCGTCATCCGGCCCAGAAACCAGGCGCCGGCGATCAGCACCGCCGAGCGGCCGACCTCATTCGTCTGCGGCGCATGCTCGATGAATTCCAGGATAGGCCTGTCATGCTGCTGAATGATATCGGCAATCACCCTATCCAGGTCCACCCCGCCGCCCATGGCATAGGCGCGCGCCAGATCCGGCGCCTGTTCCGAAAGCACCAGCGCATGCAGCGCACCGCACAGCCGCAGCGGCAGGGAATCCGCGCCGACCGCCGGATCTCCCGGCCAGGATTTGACCCGCCGCCCGACCGGCCCCTGGTCGGCTGCAATGGCCCGCGTCAGGGATTCGCAGACCCGCGCCGTCAGGCCCGAGCCCAGGGCACGGCAGGCGCGCGTCTGATCGGCGAAGGCCTGCTGCCAGCCCATCAGCGGAACCGGTCGCCAAGCGCGCGCAGCCGCTCGGCCATGCTTTGCGGTTCGGCGGCGGGCGGGGCCTTCGGCGCGGGCGGGTCGGCCGGCTTTTCCTGCCGCGTGCCGCTGTTCCGCGCCGGGGCCACGCGGGCCGCGACCGCATTCATCAGCCGCGCGTCGTCGCCCGCAGCCAGCGCCGCCGCCCCGTCCGAGATGCCGCGCAAGAGGTCGTCCAGCCCCTCCTGCTCGGCCTTGGCGAAATCCGACAGCACATAGCCCGCGACCCGGTCCTTGTGGCCGGGGTGGCCGATGCCGATGCGCAGCCGCCGGTAAGCCTCGCCGATATGCTGGTGGATCGAGCGCAGCCCGTTGTGGCCGGCATGGCCGCCGCCGGTCTTGACCCGCACGCGGCCGGGCGCGAGGTCCAGCTCGTCATGCAGCACGATCACCTCGGCCGGCGTCAGCTTCAGATAGCGCATGGCCTCGCCCACCGCCTGGCCCGACAGGTTCATGAAGGTCGCGGGTTTCAGCAGCGTGACGCGCTCATCGCCCAGGCGGCCCTCGGCGATCTCGCCCTGGAAGCGCGCGCGCCAAGGGGAAAAGCCGTGGTCCGCGGCGATGCGATCGACCGCCATGAAGCCCACGTTATGCCGGTTTTGCGCGTATTTCGGGCCGGGATTGCCCAGGCCCACGATCAGTTTCATGCGTTTCTCCGTCGCTCGGCGCCAGAGTAACGGGGCGGGCGGCGAGGGGCAAATTTTATCGCTCTCTTGTCCTCGCGGGCTGGCGTTACTAAGACTCTGTCAACCTTTCGCGTCTATGAGACGACGAGGCGCCACCGCGCTTTCGGGTCGAATCGCGAAACGGGCAGGCCAGGCAGGGACAAAAGCAGGAAAAGACATGCACGATCCGGCAGAATTCTACATGAACACGCTCGTCCCCATGGTCGTCGAACAGACCAGCCGGGGCGAACGCGCCTATGACATCTTCTCGCGCCTGCTGAAGGAACGGATCATCTTCCTGTCCGGCCCGGTGCATGACGGCATGGCGACGCTGATCTCGGCGCAGCTCTTGTTCCTCGAGGCGGAGAATCCGACCAAGGACATCAGCATGTATATCAACAGCCCCGGCGGCGTGGTGACCGCGGGCCTGTCGATCTATGACACCATGCAATACATCAAGCCGCGCGTCTCGACGCTGGTGGTGGGGCAGGCGGCCTCGATGGGTTCGCTGCTGCTTTGCGCCGGCCAGCCGGGCAACCGCTTCTCGCTGCCGAACTCGCGCATCATGGTCCACCAGCCCTCGGGCGGCTTCCAGGGCCAGGCGACCGACATCCTGATCCATGCGCGCGAGACGGAAAAGCTGAAGCGCCGCCTGAACGAGATCTATGTCCAGCACACCGGCCGCACCCTGGAAGAGGTCGAGGAGGCGCTGGAGCGCGACCGCTTCATGTCGCCCGAGGAGGCCAAGGAATGGGGCCTGATCGACGAGATCCTGGAGCCGCGCGGCAAGGCCACGCCCGAGAAATAGGATAAAATCTCGGCAAGTCGCCGAGGTTTGGGATTGTGACGGGCAGGTGGCGCCCGTAACATATGCCGAAATGCGCGGGGCACGCTTCGTCCCGTCCGCGAACAGGCGGTCGCCCGGCAGTCACGCCGGGCCTCCGAGGCAATACGAGGATCGAACCGATGGCCAACCCGACCGGCGGCGACAGCAAGAACACGCTCTATTGCAGCTTCTGCGGCAAGAGCCAGCACGAGGTCCGCAAGCTGATCGCCGGGCCGACCGTGTTCATCTGCGATGAATGCGTCGAACTCTGCATGGACATCATCCGCGAAGAGACCAAGACCTCGGCGCTGAAATCCGGCGACGGCGTGCCCAGCCCGCGCGAAATCTGCAACGTGCTGGACGATTACGTCATCGGCCAGGAACATGCCAAGCGCGTGCTCTCGGTCGCGGTGCACAACCACTATAAGCGGCTGAACCACAGCTCCAAGACCGACATTGAGCTGGCGAAGTCAAACATCCTGCTGATCGGTCCGACCGGCTGCGGCAAGACGCTGCTGGCGCAGACCCTGGCCCGCATCCTGGACGTGCCCTTCACCATGGCCGATGCGACCACGCTGACCGAGGCCGGCTATGTCGGCGAGGATGTGGAAAACATCATCCTGAAGCTGCTGCAGGCCTCGGAATACAACGTCGAGCGGGCGCAGCGCGGCATCGTCTATATCGACGAGGTCGACAAGATCACCCGCAAGTCCGACAATCCCTCGATCACCCGCGACGTCTCGGGCGAGGGCGTGCAGCAGGCGCTGCTGAAGATCATGGAGGGCACGGTGGCCTCGGTGCCGCCGCAGGGCGGGCGCAAGCATCCGCAGCAGGAATTCCTGCAGGTGGACACCACGAACATCCTGTTCATCTGCGGCGGTGCCTTTGCCGGCCTCGACCGCATCATCGCGCAGCGCAACAAGGGCACGGCGATGGGCTTCGGCGCCTCGGTCAAGGAAAACGACGACAAGGGCGTGGGCGAGCTCTTCAAGCAGCTCGAGCCCGAGGATCTGCTGAAATTCGGCCTGATCCCGGAATTCGTCGGCCGCCTGCCGGTCATCGCCACGCTGGGCGATCTGGACGAGGCCGCGTTGATCACCATCCTGACCGAGCCGAAGAACGCGCTGGTCAAGCAATATCAGCGCCTGTTCGACCTGGAAAACGTCAAGCTGACCTTCACCGAGGACGCGCTGACCGCCATCGCCCGCCGTGCCATCAAGCGCAAGACCGGCGCGCGCGGCCTGCGCTCGATCATGGAGGACATCCTGCTCGACACGATGTTTGACCTGCCGGGCATGGACAGCGTGGCCGAGGTGGTGGTTAACGAGGATGCCGTCGACAACGCGACCGCCAAGCCGCTGCTGATCCACACCGACGCCAAGAAGGAAACCGCGACCGCCAGCTAAGACGGCCTGACGGTGTCGCGGTGATCTCGCCCGGCGTTGCCGGTTGGATTGGCTGGCAGCCCGCAGGACAGGCATGGACGCTGGCATGCGGCAGGCGTCTGTTCCTCGGATTGGTCGACTGGATCGGTGCAGCTGGGCTGCCGCGACTCTCGGGTCTGATTCCGCTCCGGCCCGTCTTCGCCGGCGGGGGCGGGACCGTCAGGCGCAACTTCTCTGGACCTTCCGGGCGAGTTGCGCCATATCTCGGCCAGACAAATTCAAGAGGTTCGCACCCATGTCGCTTCTGCTTCGCATCCTGACCTGGTGGAACAGCCAGACCCTGAACACCCAGGTCTGGACCAGGCTCTACGGCGAGAAGGTCGGCCAGGATGATCAGGGCAACGTCTATTACCAGTCGGGTGGCGGCAAGCGCCGCTGGGTGATCTACAATGGCGAGGCCGAGGCAAGCCGCGTCTCGCCCGAATGGCACGGCTGGCTGCATCACACCTACAAGCAGCCGCCGACGCAGGAGCCGCTGGGCCACAAGCCTTGGGAAAAGCCGCATGAGCCGAACATGACCGGCACGCCGGCCGCCTATCACCCGGCGGGTTCGCTCTATCGGGCCGAGCCGGCGCAGCGCCGCGACTACGACGCCTGGCAGCCCGAGTAAGCCGGTGACCAGCGCCGCCGAACGGGCCGAGCTATGGGTGGGCGCGGCGGTCCTTGCCGTCGCAGCCGGCTTTCTGGCCTGGTCCGCCGGCGGCAGCGCATGGCGCGGCCAGCTGGGTGGCGGCTATGAACTGCGCGCGGCTTTTCCGAACGTGGACGGGATCGAGGTCGGCACCGATGTGCGTGTCGCGGGGGTCAAGGTCGGCCGGGTGGCGGCAGTCGAGCTGAACCCGCAGACCTATTTCGCCGAGGCGCGGCTGCGGCTGCCCGAGCGGATCGTGCTGCCCACCGACAGCGCGGCGCTGATCCAGTCGGACGGCCTGCTGGGCGGCGCCTATATCGAGCTGCAACCCGGCGGCGCGGCCGAGAACCTGCAGCCTGGCGACGAGATCGAGGACGTGCAGGGCGCCGTCAGCCTGCTCTCGCTGATGATGAAATTCGTGGATTCGCAAAGCGCGGCCGACGAGGAGGGCGCCCAATGACCGAGTTTCTGACCCGCGCCTGCCTGTGCCTGCTGCTGGCGGCAGGCCCGGCGCTGGCCCAGGACGAGGTGCCGGACGAGGACCAGCAGCTGATGGTCGACCCGGCCTTCAGCGACGATCCGCAGGCAGTGGTGCCGGCCGAGCCCTCGGCCGCCGAGCGCCAGCGCGCCGCCGAGGCTGCCAAGGGCCCCGAGACCGCGCGCGGCCAGGGGGCGCAGCTGCGCGGGCTCGACAAGATCACCGGCCAGACCCGCGACTTCGAACTGGCCAACGGCCAGTCGGTGGAATTCGGCCGTCTGCAGGTCAGCCTGGCGGAATGCCGCTTTCCGGCCGCCGATCCCAGCGCCGACGCCTATGCCGAACTGACCATCACCGACCGGCGCGCCAACAAGCAGGTGTTTTCCGGCTGGATGATCGCCTCGGCTCCGGCGCTCTCGGCGCTGGACGATTCGCGCTATGACGTCTGGGTGGTGGCCTGCGACCGGGCCTAGCAGCTGGATCTGATCGACGGGTTGGTTCGCCATGTCGTGGTCGTCTCGAGGGCCGCATTTGCGATTGTGTCAGCCTGCAACAATGATGAGCTGGTGCGGCCTGTCGCTTTCTTCGAGGTGTGTCTTCAGTGCCGGATTGCGGCCTGCGGCGGGTGCTGCCTGGAACAGAACATCTCGCAGCGCTCGCCGCCCCAATCGGTCGCTTGCCGCGCAGGTGGTAGGGCACGGCTTGTCATGGCTGCGGCTTCGTCGGCGGTCATCCGGCCGAAGTCGGGCATCTCGGCGATCAGGCTGCCCATAACCGGGCCAATTCCGGGAATGGGACGCTGCAGCCGGGCCTGTCGCCAGATTGTTCTCTCGTGCGACGGCACTTTCGATCCGCGCTCGATCTCTCCGATCTGATCCGGCATGGTTTTCGGGCGCCGGCCAGGTTCTTGAGATCGTCGACGACTCCTTGTCTCTCGCGGCGCAGATCCGGGCTGTAAGCCGCTTGCGCGTGCCGACGATCTGGGCGCGCCGGGTCCGCAGCTTTCCCTGCGGCAATAGCCGCCCGGCTTATGGCCGGAATTGCATGAAGCCTGCCCCGAGCCCTGTATCGTCCGGTCCGGCTTCGCGCGCGTGCCTCGGGAGCGGCGGGCTTCGATCTGTGCGCGTTGCACGGAATCCCCAAGCTTCCGGCTCAGCCTTGCGAGCGCAGCTTGCGGTCGCCGCACCATTTCTGGCAAAGGTCGCACCATTAACCGCGGGATCAAACAGGCTGCCAGGCGCGGCGATAATGCCCGCCTACCCGGGGATAGATGCAGGGGATAGCCCAGCCTAGGCTGCTTTCGGACCGGTCTCTGGCCTGGTCGACAGAATGCAGCCCGGACCAGCCTAGGCTCAGGACTTCGGTAACGGGGTCGTCCCAGTCAAGCGGTTTTGCGCATACGGGATGTGCCGCCGGAGCGCGCGGTCTTGTTCTTTGAGAAAGTGATCTGCTTCCCTGTTCGGCAGCCTTCGCCTGAGATCGACCCGGGTGCATGCTTCGGTCCGTGGTCAGCGCTGTGGCTGCCAACATGATGCTGGTTCAATGCAATTCCGATGTGCCCATCTCATTGGCGTGCTCGATACGATCGGCATCAGTCCTGAGCACGGCATCACCGGAACCGCGTCCCGTGGGGACCTCGAAGGCCCGCGATCAGGCGGGCAGCAGTCTGGAATCTGTGTCTTCAGCCGGCATGAAGCACGGGAATGTCAAAACGGAAGTCGGTGTCATCCTTCCACATCCGGTGCAGGATCACGGCGATGCGGCGGGCCAGCGCAACCATCGCGCGCTTGGCACCCCGACGGCGCGCAAGTTTTGCCGCCCAGGTTCGCAGCCAGCTCGCCCGTCCACGATGCATCATGACGGTTGCGGCCTGGCACAGCGCGCGTCGAAGGTTGACGTCGCCTGCCTTGGTGATCCCGCCCGAGATGTCGCGCTCGCCCGACTGGTTGCGAGACGGCGTCAGGCCGACCCATGGTCCGACCTTCTTCGAGGATGTGAAGCGGGCGGGATCATCGACAGCGGATCGATAGGTCAACGCCACGACGGCGCCGATCCCGGGCATCGACATCAGCCGACGACAGACCGGATCTTCCTGGGAGAGTTGACGGACATTGCGTTCAAGACCCGCCAGCTCTCGCCGCAGCGCCGCGCGCGCGCGAAGCATGGGTTCGGTTGCCGCTTCCAGCATCGGGTTGCCCGCCGCCAGTTCGCGGATACGCTGTTCGAACCTGCCGCGGGATATGGTGCCAACCTTGAGCCCGAAGTTCCGCAGCAGCCCGCGCAGTGACATTTCCAGCGTGATAAACCCTTGTTGCACAGCCTTACGAGCGCTGAGCACCGCTCTAACCTCCTGTGCAGACACCGATTTGCAATGAACGGGTCGGAACCAACCAAGATGAATCAGACGTGCAATACCCTCTGCATCCCGCCGGTCCGTCTTGATCGGCATGGCCTTCAGGGCGCCTTTTACCTGTCTGGTTTCCATTAGAACGACAGGTAGTCCCGCATCTGACAACCCGCGATGCAGCCACTGCGACAAGGGGCCAGCCTCAAGCCCGACGGCGGCAATTGCGCCGTCCTGGTCGCAGATCCAGCACGACAGCGCTTTGGGCTCGCTGGCCACCTGCGCCTCCTTCACGATCTTCCCATGCTCGCTGATCACGCAGATCGCGGTCTTCTCCAGCGACACATCCAGCCCGACAAACAGCTTCATCCCGCAGTCCTCCATGTAGATCCGATACGGGAATGGCGCCAGCTTGCCCTCAATCTTGCAACGGTAACGGGCGGGTCGCGACGCAGGCCCCGTTACGGCACCTCGTTCTGGATCATAGCCAGAACAAGACGGTTGCGGCGAGCATGATCGCAGAGAAGAAGGTTTCCGGGCAGCGGTCGTATCGGGTGGCGACACGCCGCCAGTCCTTCAGGCGCCCGAACATGACCTCGATGCGGTTGCGCCGCTTGTAGCGCCTCTTGTCGTATTTCACCGCTTTCTTGCGAGACTTCCGGCCCGGAATGCAGACCTTTATCCCCTTGTCTTTCAACGAATCTCTGAACCAATCGGCATCATAGCCCCTGTCGGTCAGCAGCCAACCCGCTTTCGGCAGGCTGCCCAACAGCGCCGCCGCGCCGGTGTAATCACTGACCTGCCCGGCCGACATGAAGAACCCGATCGGTCGCCCCTTCGCATCCGCAACGGCGTGCAACTTGGTGTTCATGCCGCCTTTGGTGCGCCCGATCTGGCGCCCGCGCCCCCCTTTTTCACGCACAGGCTCGACGCCGTGCGGTGTGCCTTGAGGTAGGTCGCGTCGATCATGATCGTCTTGTGCTCGGCGCTCTCGGCGGCCAGGCCGGCCATGATCCGGGCGAAGACGCCGTTGTCGCTCCAACGCTTCCACCGGTTATAGAGGGTCTTGGCCGGGCCGTATTCCTTGGGCGCATCGCACCACCTCAAGCCATTGCGATTGATGAATATTATACCGCTCAGAACGCGACGATCATCGACGCGGGGCTTGCCATGGCTCTTCGGGAAGAACGGCTTCAAGCGATCCATCTGCGTGTCATTCAGCCAGTAAAGGTTGCTCATCGATCAGATCTCCTCCCGGTGCCTGAATCACGCGAAAGGCCTGAAATCAATGGGTCTGGAGCCTAGAGCTCCCGGCTGGCGGTTTGCGACAGGACAAGCGCCGTGGGCAGCGGCTCGGCCAGGAAATCCGCCTCGACCCGCAACGCCGCGGCCAGCAGGCGGCGATATTCGGCGCGCGGAATGGTCTGCCCGCCCATCGAGGCCAGGTGCGGATTGGGATATTGCGTGTCCCACAGCGTGAAGCCGCAGCGCGCCAGATGCTCGGAGATCCAGATCATCGCAGCCTTCGAGGCATTGGGCCGGCGCGAGAACATGCTTTCGGCGAAGAAGGCGCCGCCCAGCACCAGGCCGAACATGCCGCCGATCAGGCGGTCGCCCTCGTAGATCTCGATCGAATGGGCGTGGCCCATGCGGAACAGCTCTTGATAGAGCGCGAAGAGCTGCGGGTTGATCCAGGTCTCGGGTCGGTCGGCGCAGCCGCGCACCACGCCGGCGAAGTCGCGGTCGATGCTGGCCTGCCAGCCGCAATGCCGCAGGAAGCGCCGCATCGAGCGCGAGACATGCACGCCGCCCACCGGCAGGATGCCGCGCAGGCCGGGCTCGAACCAGTAGAGCTGCGGGTCCGCGGCCGAGCCCGCCATCGGGAAGACGCCCCGGGCATAGGCGGCCAGCATGGCGCCGGCCGTCAGGCCGCCGCTCATGCCCGGGCTGCCGGTCGCCGTCCCGCCATGGTCAGGTGCTGGCCATCTCGGCCAGCCAGCGTTCCAGCCAGTGGATCGAGTAATCGCCGCGCTGGATGTCGGGGTTCTCCAGCAGGGCGTGGAACAGCGGGATGGTGGTATCGACGCCGTCCACGATCAGCTCGTCCAGCGCCCGGCTGAGCCGCGCCAGCGCCTCGGGCCGGTCGCGGCCATGCACGATCAGCTTGCCGATCAGGCTGTCGTAATAGGGCGGGATGCGATAGCCGTCATAGATCGCGCTGTCCATCCGCACGCCCAGGCCGCCGGGGGCATGATATTGCGAGATCTTGCCGGGCGAGGGGGTGAAGTTCGGCAGCTTCTCGGCGTTGATGCGCACCTCGATGGCGTGGCCGTTGATCTTCAGGTCCTCCTGGCGGAATTCCATCTCGGCGCCGGCGGCGACCAGGATCTGCTGGCGCACCAGGTCGACGCCGAAGATCGCCTCGGTCACCGGATGCTCGACCTGAAGCCGGGTGTTCATCTCGATGAAATAGAACGCGCCGTCCTCGAACAGGAACTCGATGGTGCCGGCGCCGCGATAGCCGAGCTTGGCCATGGCATTGGCGCAGATGCCGCCGATCTCGGCGCGCTGCTCGGGCGTGATGACCGGGCCGGGCGCCTCTTCCAGCACCTTCTGGTGGCGGCGTTGCAGCGAACAGTCGCGCTCGCCCAGATGGACCGCGCGGCCGCGGCCGTCGCCGAAGACCTGGATCTCGATATGGCGCGGGCGCTGCAGGTATTTCTCGATATAGACCTCGTCATTGCCGAAGGCGGCTTTCGACTCGGCCCGGGCGGTGCGGAAGGCGTTTTCCAGGCTCGCCTCGTCCAGCGCCACCTTCATGCCGCGGCCGCCGCCGCCGGCGGTGGCCTTGATGATGACCGGATAGCCGATCTTGGCCGCCACGGCCTTGGCCGAAGCCACGTCCGGCACGCCGCCGTCCGAGCCGGGAACCACCGGGATGCCCAGCGATTTCGCGGTTTCCTTGGCGGTGATCTTGTCGCCCATGATGCGGATATGTTCGGCCGAGGGGCCGATGAAGGCGATGCCGTGATCCTCGACCATCTGCACGAAGCCGGCGTTTTCCGACAGGAAGCCATAGCCGGGGTGGATCGCCTGGGCGCCGGTGATCTCGCAGGCCGAGATGATCGCCGGTTGCGACAGGTAGCTTTCGGGCGAGGGCGGCGGGCCGATGCAGACGGATTCGTCGGCCATGCGCACATGCATCGCGTCGGCATCGGCGGTGGAATGCACCGCGACGGTGGCGATGCCCATCTCGCGGCAGGCGCGGATCACGCGCAGCGCGATCTCGCCGCGGTTGGCGATCAGGATCTTGTCGAACATCTGGCCGCTCACTCGACCACCATCAGGGGGGCGCCGTATTCGACCGGGCTGCCGTCGTCGACCAGGATGCGCTTGACGGTGCCCGAACGCGGCGAGGGGATGTGGTTCATGGTCTTCATCGCCTCGACGATCATCAGCGTCTCGCCTTCCTTGACCTGCTGGCCGATGCTGACGAAGGCATTGGCGCCGGGCTCGGGCGACAGATAGGCGGTGCCGACCATGGGCGAGGTGACGACGCCGGGCAGGCTGGCAGGATCCTCGCTCGCGGCCGGGGCGGCGGCGGCGGTCGAGGCTGCGGCAGCGGCGGCGGGTGCGGGCAGGGCGGCCGGGGCGGCGGCGACGGTCTGGACGATCTGCTTTTGCTGCTTCGACAGGCTGACGGTCAGGCGGTCGTTTTCGTCATATTCGCGCTTGACGGTCAGCTCGGTCAGCTCGTTGCGGTTGAGCAGTTCGGCAAGGGCCTGGATGAAGGCGACATCGCCTTCGTGATGGCGCTTTTCGTGACCAGCTTCTTTGGAATCGTCGCTCATGCCGTCCTCTGGATGTCGTTCATGGGGCCGCGTTCTCTGCGCGGCGGCTGCGGGGCTTATAAACCGGACTACAACCCGAGGGAAAGGGTTTCGCCGTCTAGCGCCGGCGTTTCCAGCGCCGGTGGACCCAGAACCACTGCGCCATATGCGCGCGGACCAGGCGCTCGAGATCGTCGTTCAACGCCTGCATCATCGCCGCCGGATCGCTGTGCGGGATCGGCGCGCCGACCTCGACGCGGAAGCTCAACCCGTCGGGCTGGCGGATGCCGGCGACCGGCACGACCAGCGCGTCGTAGCGGATGGCAAGCTCGGCCGGGGTCAGCACGGTCCTGGTGGGCAGGCCGAAGAAGCGCAGCTCGGCGCCGTGGTCGTCGAACTGGTCGAACCCCAGCGCCATCCAGCCGCCGCCCTTGAGAAAGCGCAGCATGGCGGCCAGTCCCGCGCGGCCGCGCGGGAACATCGGCTCGGCGATGGCGCGCATGGCGGGGATGTAGTGGCGGTTAAACGCCTCGTTGTTCATCGGCCGGTAGAGCGCACCGACCGGCCAGCCGCGCCCGGCCAGGGCCGCGCGCATGGCGTCGTAATTGCCGAAATGCGCCACCGCCAGGATCACCGGCCGGCCGGCCTGGGCCGCCTGCTCCAGCGCGGCAAGGCCGGGGCCGGTCAGCGGGTCGGCGGCGTGGATGCGGTCGACGAATTCGGCGCCGGAATAGATCTCGGCCAGCGAGCGGCCGGCGTTTTCCGGCACCGCGCGCAGCAGGTGGCGCAATTCGGCGGGCGAGAGATCGGGCCGGGCCATGGCGAGGTTCGTGCGGATGCGCTGGCGCCAGCCGGCAAGCGGGCCGAGCACCCAGGCGAAGAACCAGCCCATGGCCGGAATGCGGCGTTCATAGGGCAGGGCGCGCGCCAGCCCCATGATGGCCAGGAAAGCGCCGTTTGCGATGCGGTCGCGCAGGGGCACGGGCTCGGGTGTGTCGGTATCGCTCATCGCGGTCCTGCTCAACCGGCCCGGTTCATCGCGCGGGCCTCGCGCATCCAGACATAAAGGCCGGCGCCGACGATGATCAAGGCGCCGGTGACGGTCCAGAGATCCGGCAGGTTGCCCCAGAAGAGCCAGCCCCACAAGCCCGCCCAGATCAGGCCGGTATAGCCGAAGGGGGCGATGGCGGCGGCCTCGGCGAGCGCGAAGGCGCGGATCAGCAGCGCCTGGGCCACGGTGCCGAAGATGCCCAGCAGCGCGAAGGCCCACAGGTCCCCGGCCGCGATCGGCTGCCAGAAGAACGGCACCGCAAACGAGGCCAGCACCGAGCCGACCAGCGCCGACCACAAGACCGAGGTCGCGGTGGAATCGCTGCGGGCGATGCGGGTCAGGATGGCGCCGGCGGCATAGGTGCAGGCGCCGATCAGCGGCAGCACGGCGGCGGGCTGGAACACGCCGGCGCCGGGCCGGATGATGATCAGCGCGCCGCAAAGCGCCGCCGCGATGCCCAACGCCCGGCGGATGCCGATGCTTTCGCCCAGAAACAGCGCGGCGCCCAAGGTGATGAGCACCGGGTTGATGTCCATGATCGCCGTGGCCTCGGCCAGGCCGATGAATTGCAGCGAACTGAAGAACAAGAGGATCGAGCCGAGCTGCGTCACGCCCCGGAACAGCTGCACCACCGGCCGGCGCGTGGCGAGCGCGCTGCGCAGCCGCGGCGCCAGCACCAGCGCCACGATGGCGAGATTGGCGACGAAGCGCACCCAGACCACCTGCACCGGGTGATAGCGCGTGGCGAGGTATTTGCCGGTCGCATCCATCAGCGTGAAGGTGAAGATCGCCATGAGCAGCAGCAGGATGCCGGTAAGCTGCGTCGCGCGGCCTGGGTTGCCCGGAGCGGCGATGATCGGCGGCAGGGTGGTCTGGGGCGGTGTCATGCGGGTCTCCCCGCGTCTTATGCCTGTGGCGCGGGCCGGGGTCCATGGGGGCGGTCGCGCCGGGCGGAGCGGGCGCGATGGGTATTTGGAAAACAGAGAAGGCCGGGGCCTGGGCCGCGCGGGCGGTTTGGGTATTTGGAAAACGGAAAGCGGCGGAAGGGCCGCGCCGATGCGGGGGGCGCGGCCCTTGAAGGTCAGTCGAGCAGGCGTTTCGCCAAGGCGACGGTATCCTCGGCGGTGATGCCGAATTCCTTGTAGAGCGTCGGCGCCGGGGCCGAGGCGCCAAAGCCGGTCATGCCAATGAAGCCGGCTTTCTTTTCCTTGCCGCGCTCGCCCAGCAAGAGCCAGTCCCAGGGTTGGCGCACCGCCGCCTCGATGGCGATGCGGACCGGGCCCTTGGGCAGCACCTGGCGGCGATAGTCCTCGGGCTGGTCGCGGAACAGCTCCATCGACGGCACCGAGACGACGCGGGTCGGGATGCCCTTGGCTTCCAGCGTCTCGCGGGCGGCGACGGCGATTTCCACCTCGGAGCCGGTGGCCATCAGGATCACCTGCGGCTCGCCCGAGGCCTCGCGCAGGACATAAGCGCCTTTCGCGGTCAGGTTCTCGCCCGCGGTCTCGCGCAGCAGCGGCAGGTTCTGACGCGACAGCGCCAGCACCGAGGGGGCGGAATCGTTCGACAGCGCGATCTCCCAGGCCTCGGCGGTCTCGACCAGGTCGCAGGGGCGGAAGGTCAGCGTGTTGGGCGTGGCGCGGCAGATCGCCAGGTGCTCGACCGGCTGGTGGGTCGGGCCGTCCTCGCCCAGGCCGATGCTGTCATGGGTCATGACATAGACCACCGGCAGGCCCATCAGCGCCGACAGCCGCATGGCGCCGCGGGCGTAGTCGGTGAAGCACATGAAGGTGCCGCCATAGGGGCGCAGGCCGCCATGCAGCCAGATGCCGTTCATCGCCGCCGCCATGCCGTGTTCGCGGATGCCGTAATAGACATAGCGGCCGGTGCGGTTTTCCGGCGTGAAGGCGCCCAGATCCTTGGTCTTGGTGTTGTTCGAGCCGGTCAGGTCGGCCGAGCCGCCGAGGGTTTCGGGCAGTTCGGGGTTGACGGCTTCCAGCACCATTTCGCTGGCCTTGCGGGTCGCGACCTTGGGCTTGGCGGCCAGCGCCTGTTCCTTCAGCGCGGCGATGGCCGGGGCGAGGCGCGGGTTCGGCTCGCCCGAGATGCGGCGGGCGAATTCGTCGCGATTTGCCGCGGCATCGACCCGGGCGGCCCAGGCCTCGCGCGCGCTGCGGCCGCGGGCGCCGATGGCGCGCCAGTCGGCCAGGATGTCCTCGGGGATGACGAAGGGGCCGTGCTCCCAGCCAAAGGCGGCACGGGCGGCGGCGATCTCCTCGGCGCCCAAGGGCGAGCCGTGGGCGCCCGAGGTGTCCTGTTTCTTCGGCGCGCCGAAGCCGATGATGGTCTTGCAGGCGACCAGCACCGGGCGGTCGTCCTTGCCCGAGGCGGCATCGGTCAGCGCGCGGTCGATGTCGGCCGCGTCATGGCCGTCGCAGCTGAGCGTGCGCCAGCCCGAGGCCTCGAAGCGCTTCAGCTGGTCGGTATTGTCGGACAGCGATACCCTTCCGTCGATGGTGATGTCGTTGTTGTCCCAGAGCACGATCAGGTTTCGCAGCTTCTGGTGGCCGGCCAGCGCGATGGCCTCCTGGCTGATGCCCTCCATCAGGCAGCCGTCGCCGGCGATGACCCAGGTCTTGTGGCTGCACAGGTCGGCGCCGAACTGGGCGCGCATGGCTTCCTCGGCCATGGCCATGCCGACCGCGGTGGCGATGCCCTGGCCCAGGGGGCCGGTCGTGGTCTCGACCCCCTCGACATGGCCGTATTCCGGGTGGCCGGCGGTGATCGCGCCCCATTGGCGGAAGTTCCTGATCTGGTCGAGGCTCATCTGGTCGTAGCCGGTCAGGTAGAGCGTGGCATAGATCAGCATCGAGCCATGGCCGGCCGACAGCACGAAGCGGTCGCGGTCGAACCAGTTGGGCGCCGAGGCGTCGAACTTCAGGTGCTTGCCGAAAAGCACGGTGGCGACGTCCGCCATGCCCATCGGCATGCCGGGATGGCCGGAATTCGCCGCCTCGACGGCGTCCATGGCTAGGGTGCGGATCGGGGTGGCAAGGCGCCAGTGGGCGGGATCGGCCTGGCGGCGGGCGGCGATGTCCATGGGGAAAATCCGTGCTGTTGGAGGGCGGCACGTCCTGATAGGCAGGAGCCGGCGCGGTTGCAACCCCGCCTTGGAGCGCGCGGGACGGTTTGGCATGGTGGACAGGACGGCGATCATCGGCTTCCGGCAGGACCGGATCGGCGCGCGGCTGATCTGCCTTCTGAACACGCTGCGGCTGGCGCGGAAATTCGGCGTCCCCGGCCGCTACCTGTGGCTGTCGCAGCCCGACGGCCCCTATCCCGAGCTAGACGATCCGCGGCATTTCCTGACCGCCGAATTCGTCGCCGCCCATATCGAGATCGTGGCCGAGGCGCCGTCCCGCGCGGGCTTGCAGAACGTCCGCGCCGTGGCGCCGGGCATGAATGTCCAGGGCTTCGCCCGCGCCCTGGCCGAGGGGCGGCGCTATGAATGCGACAGCATGTCCGAGGTGGTGCGCTTCATCGACGAGGATGCGGCCGCGGTCGCGGCCGAGATGCGCGCCGTGGCCGCGGACCTGGCGCTGACGCCGCGGCTGGGCCGGGCGCTTGCCAGGGCGCGGCGGGTCATCGCCCGGGCCGGGGGCGGTGCGCCGGTGGCGATCCATGTCCGGCGCGGCGACATCCTGGACGGCGATCCCTGGTCCTATTCCTCATGGGCGTCGAAATACGTCCCGGACGAGTTCTTCCGTGCCTTCATCGCCGCCCATGACGGGCCGGTGATCGCCTTTTCCGACACGCCCGCCGCCGTCGCGCATCTGCGCCAGGGCGATCCCCGGGTGCTGCTGGCGGCGGATTTGCTGGACACCGCCGCGCTGTCGCCGGCCGAGCGCGACCTGCTGGAGCTTCTGCTGATGGCCGGCTGCGCCGAGGTCGGGGCGCCGAGCCACAGCGCCTTTTCCCGCGCCGCCGCGGTCGTCGGCGGCTGCCGGATCCTGGCGCTGCCGCCGGACCTGCCCGATGCCGCGCGCCGCGCGGGCTTCGATGCGGTGCTGGAGCGTGTCATCGCCCGGCCCGACAGCTTCTTCGCCCCGGGCGACCTGGCGCAAAGCGCCGCCTATGCCGCGCGCCATGCCGCCAGCGTCGGGCGCGGCAGCGAATTGGTCGATGCGCTCGCCGACCGCCGCGAACTGCTGGCGCGGTTCCCGTTCCTGTATCGCGAACTCGCCGCGACCGCCTGGAGCGCGGGGCGCAAGCAGAAGGCGCGGCGGCTGGCGCGGCAGGGGTTGGAATCGCCGCTGATCCGCAACCGCGACAAGCCGCTGTGCCGGCAGGTGCTGCTGGTCAGCGAGACCACCGACCCGGACCAGCTGGGCGCGGCCTTCGTCAACATGGTCTTTACCGGCCATGCGGCCGAGGGGCCGATCATGCCGGCCTTGGGCCTGCGGCTGCTGTCGGCGGACGGCAAGACCGCGCGGATGCTGGGCTTTGCCCCCGCGCTGCTGCCGCTCTACGCCCAGCCCGATGCGCAGGGCGGGCCGGGCCAGGTGTTGCCGCTGTGGGCGGTGCGGATCGACTGGTTCGAGTTCATCCGCGACCCCGGCCTGCAAAGCGAGGCGCTGAACTGGCCCGACATGTGGCGCAAGATGCGGCCCGCCGCCGAAGGGCTGGCTAAGGTCGAGGCGGCACTGGCGGCCGGCACGCCCCCGGCCCAGCCCGACGCGGCGGCGGCGGCGCGGCTTGGCTTCTGCGCCTCGGTCCTGCGGCTGCACGGCCGGCTCAAGCGTGCCATGGCGCTGCTGGAATGGCTGGACGCGGCGCGGCCGGGCGACTTCCTGACCGCCAAGCGGCTGGCGGACGCCTGTTTCGCCGCCGGCAACCGCAAGGCCGGCTGGCGCTGGCTGAACCTGGCGCAGGCGCGGGCGCCGGACCATGCGCTGCTGCTGCTGTCCCACGCGGTCCGCGCCGCCGAACAGGACGAACCCGAGCGCGCCGCCAAGGCGCTGGCCGAGGCCGAGGCCGCTTGGCCGGGCCTGCAACTGGAGCGCAGCGTCAGGCGCGCCGCGCGCGAGCTTCTGCCCGCGAAATCCTGAGCCGGCGCCGCAAATCCGGGCGCCGGGGCGACGGTTTCCGCCGCCGCGCGAAAAGATTTGCCAAGACGGCGCAAGCGCGCGCAACATGCCAATAAAACCAGACCATTGAGGGAGATGACCATGGCAAGCCCCGCAAGATCGGCCGTCGACCCGGTCGATGAGATCCTGCCGCCCCTGCGCATGACCACGCTGGGGTTGCAGCACGTGCTGGTCATGTATGCCGGCGCGGTCGCGGTGCCGCTGATCGTCGGCCGGGCGCTGAAGCTCTCGCCCGAGGACGTGGCCTTCCTGATCTCGGCCGACCTGTTCTGCTGCGGCGTGGCGACGATCATCCAGAGCCTCGGCGTCACGCGCTGGTTCGGCATCCAGCTGCCGGTGATGATGGGGGTGACCTTCGCCTCGGTCGGGCCGATGATCGCCATGGCCAATGCCTATCCCGGGCCGGACGGGGCGCGGATGATCTTCGGCGCCATCATCGGCGCCGGCATCATCGCCATGCTGATCGCGCCGCTGATCGGGCGGATGCTGAAATTCTTTCCGCCGCTGGTCACCGGCACCATCATCCTGGTCATCGGCGTCACGCTGATGCGGGTCGGGATCAACTGGATCTTCGGCAATCCAGTCGGGCCCACCGCGCCCAAGGTGGTCGATCCGGTGGCGGCCGGCTGGCTGAACCAGCTGAAGGACCTGGCCGGCACCGGCGTCGTCCCGGCCCTGCCCGAGGGCTTCGCCCCGGCGGCGAGCGTGCAGAACCCGCTTTACGCCCGGCCGGTGAACATCGCGATTTCCGGCGTGGTGCTGCTGGCGATCCTGCTGATCGCGCGCTTCGGCCGCGGCTTCGTCGCCAATATCGCGGTGCTGCTGGGCATGCTGATCGGCGCGGTGCTGACCATCGTCCTGGGCCAGATGACCTTCGAGAAGGTGGCCGAGGCGCATTGGTTCGGCATCGTCACCCCCTTCCACTTCGGGGCGCCGATCTTCGATCCGGTGCTGATCCTGACCATGGTGCTGGTGATGATCGTGGTGATGATCGAATCGACCGGCATGTTCCTGGCCCTGGGCGAGATGACCGGGCGCGAGGTCACGCCGCGCCGGCTGTCGGCCGGGCTGCGCACCGATGGCCTGGGGACGCTGATCGGCGGCATCTTCAACACCTTCCCCTATACCTCGTTCAGCCAGAACGTCGGGCTCGTGGGCGTCACCGGCATCAAGAGCCGCTTCATCTGCGTCACCGGCGGCGTGATCCTGATCCTGTTCGGGCTGGTGCCGAAGATGGGCGCGGCGGTCGAATCGCTGCCGACGGCGGTCCTGGGCGGGGCCGGGCTGGTGATGTTCGGCATGGTCGCCGCGACCGGCATCCGCATCCTGTCGACGGTGGATTTCGCCGGCAACCGCAACAACCTTTTCGTGGTCGCGGTCTCGCTGGGCTTCGGGATGATCCCGCTGATCGCGCCCGATTTCAAGCAATGGATGCCGCATGCCATCCATCCGCTGATCGAATCGGGCATCTTGCTGGCCACCATCGCCGCCGTTTTGCTAAACGCCTTTTTCAACGGCACCGGCGCCGGCAGCGTCGAGGAGGCCAAGCGCGCCGCCAGCATGGCCGATCACTGATCGGCGGGGCCGGGCGGCTCGCCCAAGGGGCGGATGCGTAGCCGGGTGATCCGGTTCTCGCGCCGGGCCACGACCTCGAAGCGGCAGCCGTGAAAGGAGAATACCTGGCCCGGCGTCGGGATCGACTGGGCCATGTGAATCACCAGGCCGGCGACGGTATTGGCCTCGTCGTCGGGCAGCGACCAGTCCAGCGCCCGGTTCAGGTCGCGGATGGTCATGGCGCCCTCGACCAGGTAGTCGCCGCGCGCATCGCGCACCAGCGTGGCCAGGGCATCGGTGTCATGCTCGTCGGTGATCTCGCCCACGATCTCCTCGAGGATGTCCTCGAGCGTGATCAGACCGCGCAGGCTGCCGTATTCGTCGACGACCAGCGCAAAATGCGTGCGCCGCTTCAGGAATTCGCGCATCTGCTCGTCCAGCGTCGTGGTGTCGGGGACGAAATAGGGCGGCATGGCGATGGTCATCACGTCGAAGTCGCGCAGCGCCTCGGGGCCGCGTTCCTGCAGGGCCCGGCGCACGCCGCGCAGCAGGTCCTTGGCATGGATGACGCCGACCACGTTCTCGCGCTCGTCGAGAAACACCGGCAGCCGGGTGTGCGGGCTTTTCAGCACCAGGTCCAGCACCGCATCGGGCGGCAGCCGCGCGTCGATCATCTGGATGTTCGAGCGGTGCAGCATGATCTCGTCGACCGCGCGTTCGGCCAGGTCCAGCGCCCCCAGCAGCCGGTCGCGGTCCTCTTTCTGCACCGTGCCGCTGGATTGCGCGATGGCAAGCGCCCCGGCGATTTCCTCATGCACCGAGAAGACATGCCCCGACTGGTCGGCGCGCAGCCCGAAAACCGCCAGGATGCCGCGCACCACCAGCCGGACCACCGCGACGACCGGCGTCATCAGCCGGGTGAAGACCGAAATCGGCCGCGCGACGCGGCTGGCCAGGTCCTCGGGCGCCAGGATGGCATAGGTCTTGGGCAGCACCTCGGAAAAGATCAGCACCAGGACGGTCATCACCACCGTCGCCGCCGCCACGCCGCTGGAGCCCAGCAGCCGGGTGAACAGCGCCGTCGCAAGGCTGGCCGACAGGATGTTGACGACATTGTTGCCCAGCAGGATCGAACCGATCAGCCGCTCGCTGTCCTCGGTCACCTGCAGCGCGCCCTGCGCCCCGGCGTCGCCCTTGTCGGCGCGGGAGCGCAGCTTGGCGCGGCTCGAGGCGGTCAGCGCGGTCTCGGAGCCGGAAAAGAACGCCGACAGCGCCAGCAGCACCAGGATCGCCGCGCCGGTCAGCCAGAAGGTCAGGTCCAGTCCGCCCGCACCGACCGGGGGCGGCGAGGCTGCGGCTGCGGTGGCGGCGGTCGTGGCGGCGGCCGATGCGGTCATGGTTCCTTTCCGTTCCGGCGGCCGCGCGCCAGCGGGTGATGCTTCAGCACCAGGTCGCGCATGCGGCTGTCCAGCACATGGGTATAGATCTCGGTCGTGCCTAGGTCGGCATGGCCGAGCAGGGTCTGGATGGCGCGCAGATCGGCGCCGCCCTCCAGCAGATGGGTGGCGAAGGCATGGCGCAGCACGTGCGGCGAGACGCGGGCCGGATCGATCCCCGCCGCCAGCGCCAGCTGGCCCAAAAAGCCGTTCATCGCCTGCCGGGTCATATGCCCCTCACGCGAGGCGGCGGGGAACAGCCAGCGCGCGCCCTTGCCGGCGACCAGCCGGCCCAGGGCGCTGTCCTCGGGCGCATTGTCGCGCAGATGCAGCCAGGCCGCCAGCGCCGCCCGGGCCGGATTGCTCAGCGGCACCATGCGCTCCTTGCCGCCCTTGCCGCGGATCAGCAGCAGCGCCGGGTCGCCCCGGCAGGCGCCGACCGGTAGCGCGACCAGCTCGCTGACGCGCATGCCGGTGGCATAGACCAGTTCGATCAGCGCCAGGTTGCGGGCGCGTTCGGTGTCGTTGCGGCCCAGGCGCGGCAGGGCGTCGAACATCGCCTGCACCTCGGCGCGGTCCAGGACCTTGGGCAGGCGCTGCGTCCGGCCCGGGCCGCTGATGCGGCCGGCCGGGTCGTCCTCGCGCCAGTCCTCCTCCAGCGCGAAACGCATGATCTGCCGGATCGAGGACAGCCGCCGCGCCCGCGTGGCCCGCGATAAGCCCTGCGCGTCGCAAAAGGACAGGTAGTCCTCGATCCCCTCGCGCGGCACGGTCAGCAGCGTCAGCCCGCGCGCGGCAAGCCAGTCGGCGAAGTCCTTGAGGTCGCGGCCATAGGCCAAGAGCGTGTTCCGCGCCGCCCCCGCTTCGGCCGATTGCGCGTCCAGAAAGGCCGAGATCCGGCCCTGATCGCCCAAGCCCTGGCCCGCCTGCGCCATGGCTCAGGGCGTCCCGCCGCCCGGCGCGGGCAGGATGACCGGCGCCAGCACCAGTTCCACCATGGCCTGCCGGGCGATGTCCTGCTGGCCCAGCACCCGCAAGACCCGAAGCCCGCGCGCCGCGCGCGGCAGGTCGCCGTCAAGCCCGGCGTCGGTGTCGGCGATGGCGGCCAGCAGCGCCTCGCCGCGCTTGTCGGCCAGGATCAGCTGCGCCGCCTCTTGCGGCACGTCCTTTTCCGAGGGACCCAGGAAGGCCGGGAACAGCACCGCCGCGCGGTCCTCGCCCTCGCCGGCGGGGGGGGCGCTTTCTGGCTCGCCCCCGGCAAAGCGCAGGAGCCAGGCGTCGAATTCGGTCGCGTCGGCGGGCGGATCGGTCATGACCTGCGGCTGGCCGGCCTGCAGCGCCAGCCACAGCGCGCTGCGGCCCGGCGCACCGTCAAGGCCCATGGCCGCGGTCTCGGCCCCGACCATCTCGGCCAGCGCCGGGCCAAGCCCGGCCGCGGCCATGGCGTCGAAGGCCGGCGGCAGCGCGGCGGCGGTCGCACTGGTGTCGCGCACGGCCAGCGCCTGCGCCAGATTCTGCACCGCCGCCGCCCGGTCCCAGACCCCGCCCGAGGCGGCGGGCTTCTGTTCCAGGTAGATCGTGCGCAGCTGCGAGGCCGGGATGGCGCCGGCCCGCGCCAGCCGCTCGGCCGCGTCCAGCCGCGCCTTCCAGCCGCCGTTCTGGTCCAGATCCGCCAGCGCAAAGGCCAGCGGCAGCGCCGACGAGGGCAGCGGCTGGCCGATCGCCTCGTGCAGGCGCAGGTCCAGGGGCGTCACCACCTGCGGCGGCGGCAGCTCGTCGGTGCTGTCGGCATAGCTGTCGTCCAGGTAACGCGCGAGCAGCGCCGCCATCTGCGGGTCGATCCGCCCCAGCGCCTCGGCGCCGTGGAAGACCAGCGCGGCGGCGGTCCAGTCGCCGCCGAGCGCCAGGCAGAAGATCCGCGCCGGGAAGCTGGGCGCGACGCCCGGGGTGCGGTCCATGGTCTCGCAGGCCTGGGCCTCGTCGCCGGACAGCAGGGCGATGTCGAAGAGCCGGCGAAAGCGTTCGGGATCGCCCGGGCCGGCGGTCTTGAGCAGCTCCTTGGCGGCGCCGGTCGCGCCCATGTCCAGTAGCTTGTCGACCCGGGCCAGGAACAGCCCGCCCTCTTGCCCGGCTTCGGCGCTTGGCGCGCGCAACTGGGCCGCCAGCAGCCGCCGTTCGAGCCGCCGCATGGCCGGCAGGCGCGGGTTCGAGGCGCGGATCAGCCGGATCAGCACCGCCGAATCGCTGGTGCCCCACAGGCCCGCCGGCAGGCCGGCGGCGCGGGGCGAGACGGTGCCCTTGCCGTCGGGATTGCCTTCGCCCAGCCGGGTGACGCCGACCGGCTCGAAGCCGCCGCTGGCGGCGATGTCGCGTTTGGTCTTGCGTTTCAGCTCGGGCGGGCGCGGGTCGCCGGGGCGCCAGGACGAGATGTTGTCGGGCTGCTGCACGCTGCCCGACAGCCAGTCGCTGGCCGAAAGCGGCGGCTTGGCGGCGGCGGGCAGGGCCAGCCCGGCCAGCAGCGCCAGCGCCAAGGCAAGGCGGCGCTCAGTCGAGGTCATCTTGTCCCGCATCCGTGCCCGCGGTCGCGGTTGCCGTCGCGGCAGGGGCGGTCGCGGGGGCGGTCCCGGCGGCGGTTTCCGCCGGCAGCGCCGGCACCGGCGCACCCAGGTCCAGCTCGACCGGCGTGCGCATCTCGCGCGGGTCCGAGGTCATGTCGCCGAAATAGGCGTAGCCGGCCAGTCCTGCCAGAATCAGGATCACCAGAATCACCACCAATTTCAAAACTCGCATGAAAAATGCCCTTTCCGCCTCGATCATATGCCGGTCTCACGCCGGTTCGCGCGAAATATATATGGCATTTCCCGAAAGATCACGCCATCAGTCACAGCCGTTGCGAATGAGGGAATCCGGTGGGGGTGATGCGGCGGAATATCGTGCTGATCGGGATGATGGGGGCGGGCAAGACCGCCATCGGGGGCGAGCTTGCGCGCCGCTTGCGCCGGCCGTTCGCGGATACCGATGCCGAGATCGAGCGCGCCGCCGCCATGACCATCCCCGAGATCTTTGCCCGCGACGGCGAGGATTTCTTCCGCGCCCGCGAATCCGAGGTGCTGGGCCGGGTGCTGGCGACCGGCAACAGCATCGTCTCGACCGGCGGCGGCGCCTGGATGCGGGTCGAGAACCGCGAGCGCATCGGCGCGCATGGCGTCTCGGTCTGGCTGGACTGCGACCTTGACACGCTGTGGCACCGGGTCCGGCACCGGCCCACGCGGCCCCTGCTGCAGACCGCCGACCCGCGCGGCACGCTGGAGCGGCTGCTGGCCGAGCGCGGGCCGGTCTATGCGCTGGCCGACATCCGCGTCCCCGCCCGGCGCGGCGACAGCATCGAGGAGACTGCCACCCGCGCCCTGGACGCGATCCGGGCGCATGATCCCGGCATTCTGGAGGGACAATGAGCATCGAAACCGTGCGCGTCGACTTGGGCGCGCGTTCCTATGACGTGCGCATCGGCCAGGGCCTGCTGGACCGCGCCGGCGCCGAGATCACGGCCTTGGCCGGGCAGCGCCGCGTCGCCATCCTGACCGACGAGACGGTGGCCGCGCGCCATCTGGCCGGCTTGCAGGAGTCGCTGGCCCGCGCCGGCATCGAGGCGCCGGCGCTGGCGCTGCCGGCGGGCGAGGCCACGAAAAGCTGGTCGCGGCTGGGCGATGCGGTGGAATGGCTGCTGGCGCGCCGGATCGAGCGCAAGGACCTGGTGATCGCGCTTGGCGGCGGCGTCATCGGCGATCTTGCCGGCTTTGCCGCCGCGATCCTGCGCCGGGGCGTGCGCTTCGTGCAGATCCCGACGACGCTGCTGGCGCAGGTCGACAGCTCGGTCGGCGGCAAGACCGGCATCAATAGCCCGCATGGCAAGAACCTGATCGGGGCCTTTCACCAGCCGGCGCTGGTGCTGGCCGACATCGACGTGCTGACCACGCTGAGCCCGCGCGATTTCCGCGCCGGCTACGGCGAGGTGGCGAAATACGGCCTGCTGGGCGACGAGGATTTCTTCGAATGGCTCGAGGCCAATGCGGCGGGGCTGGCCAGCGACGCGGGCCTGCGCCAGCATGCCGTGCGCCATTCCGTCGCCATGAAGGCCGGCATCGTCCAGCGCGACGAGACCGAGCAGGGCGAGCGGGCGCTTCTGAACCTGGGCCATACCTTCGGCCATGCGCTGGAATCGGCGACCGGCTATTCCGACCGGCTGCTGCATGGCGAGGGGGTGGCGATCGGCTGCGCGCTGGCCTTCGAGCTGTCGGCGCGGCTGGGCCTGTGCAGCCAGGAGGCGCCCTCGCGCGTCGCGGCGCATCTGGCCGCCATGGGCCTGCCCTCGCGCATCGCCGACATTCCAGGCGATCTGCCGGATGACGAGGCGCTGATCGGGCTGATGGGCCAGGACAAGAAGGTGCAGGACGGCCGGCTGCGCTTCGTGCTGGCGCGCGGCATCGGCCAGGCCTTCGTCACCGACGCCGTGCCGCCCGAGGCGCTGCGCGCGGTGCTGGCTCAGTCGCGGGCCTGATCCGCGCGCTCGCGCTCCTCGCGCTCGGCGTCGGGCAGCAGGCCGGCATCCTCCAGCCCCTCGCCATGGCCGGTCTGGCCGCGCGGCTCGGCCGGGCGGTCCTCGCGCGGGATGCGGGGCGGCACCGCCTCGTCATGGCCGAGCTTGGCGTCGCGGTCGCGGCGCAGCGCCGCCCGGCCCAGCATCAAAAGCGTGATGGGCGTCGTCGCCATGATGAAGATGCCGATCATCACCTCATGCACCACGACCCGGCCTTCCAGCAGGGTGAACATCAGCATCGAGGCCAGCACGATCAGCAGCGTGCCATAGCTGTAGCCCAGCGTCGGCGCGTGCAGCCGCTGGTAGAAGCTTTTCAGCCGCACCAGCCCCAGCCCGCCCAGCACCGTCAGCGAGGCGCCGGTGACGACCAGCAGCGCGATCACGACCGCGGCCCAGGGCGGCAGCTGTTCCAGGTGCCTCATTCGATCACCTCGCCGCGCATCAGGAACTTGGCGGCGCAGACCGTGGCGACGAAGCCCAGCACCGCGATGACCAGCGCGCCCTCGAAGAAGAAGACATTGCCGTTGACCATGCCGATGACCAGGAACAGCAGCATGGCGTTCATGTACATCGTATCCAGCGCCAGCACCCGGTCCTGGGCGCGCGGCCCGCGCAGCATGCGCCAGCAGGCCAGCGCCAGGGCGAGGATCAGCGCGATCTGGGCATAGCCCAGCGCGAAGCGGAGGATTTCGGAGCTCATTCGAAAATCTCCATCAGCAGGGATTCGTAGCGGTCGCGGATCAGGGTCTGCCAGTCGTCCTCGCTGCGCAGGTCGAGGACATGCAGCAGCAGGCGGCCGTCCTCCTGCTCGAACTCGATCCAGGCGGTGCCCGGGGTCGCGGTCAGGATGATCGCCAGCACCGCGATGGCGTTCGGGTCGCGCAGCCGCAGCTGCAGCTCGACGAAGCCCGAGTGATAGGCCGGGTGGTTCGGCCCCAGCAGCAGGACCCGCGCCACGGCGATGTTCGAGCGCAGGATGTCCCGGGCCACGATCCCCATCAGCAGCGGGATCGCCGACCAGCGCCGGAACTTGGGCCGGGGCGGATGCAGGTGCTCGACCGCCCAGCCGGCGGTCAGCGCGATCACCGTGCCCAGAGCCAGGTTGCCCAGCGAAAAGCTGGTCAGCAGCAGCCACATCAGCACCAGCACGGCCGAGAGCACGGGATGCGGGACGGCGCGGGTCATTGCCGGACCTCCGCCTGCGGCTCGGGCGTATCGGCGACGGTCGGGTCGGGGGCGCTGTTCTGCGCCGGCGCGGCGCGCACGTCCTGCGCCCCGGCCAGCACCGCCTTGCGATAGACGCCGGGCTCGAGCAGCGCCATGGCGGTGGCGCGGGTATAGTTCATCACCGCGTCGGCGCGCACGGTCTGCAAGCCGATCATCACCAGCAGCATGACCACCGGCACCACCTCCAGCGCCAGGATGCGCGGCGTCGGCCCGCCTTCCGCCCAGAAGCGGCGGATGCCGAAGCGCATCAGCGCGATCAGCGCGCCCAGGCCGGACAGGATCAGCATGGCGGCATAGATCCACAGGATCACCGGCAGCACGCCCGAGGCATTCAGGTTGTCGCGGATCGCGCCTTGCAGGATGGCGAACTTGCCGATGAAGCCCGGCAGCGGCGGCAGGCCGGCGATCATCGCCGCGACCAGCGCGAAGCACACCGCCATGGTCAGCCAGCTGACCGTGCGGGTGCTGGCCGGGGCGCTCATGTCCTCGACCGTGTCGAGGCCCATCGGCGCCCAGCGTTCGCTGAGCGGGTCGGCGTCGTCTTCGAACCTGGCGTTGTCGTCGCCGCCCTCGTCGCCGCGGCTGACCGGCTCGGCGATCAGGAAGAAGGCCGAGATCGCGGCGGTCGAGCCCACCAGGTAGTAAAGCGCGCCGCCCAGCATCAAGGCCCCGCCGCCGGCCTGGGCAAAGCCCACCGCCGAGAGCACCGTCCCCGAGGAAATGATCGCGATATAGCCGCCCTTGCGCACCAGCTCGGGCGTGCCGAGGATGCCGATCATGCCGAAAGCCATGGTCAGAAGCCCGCCGATCATCAGCACCGGCGCGCCGAACCCGGCCGAGGGCCCGGAATCGGGGCCCAGCACCAGCAGCGACAGCCGCAGGATGACATAGATCCCGACCTTGGTCATGATCGCCATGATCGCCGCCGCCGGCGGCGAGGCCGCGCCATAGGTCGGCGGCAGCCAGAAGCACAGGGGCCAAGCCGCGGCCTTGATCAGGAAGGCCAAGCCCAGGAAGGCGGCGGCGGTGTGGAACAGCATCCGCTGCGCATCGTCCAGCCAATAGAGCGCGCGGCCGATGTCGGCCATGTTCAGCGTGCCGGTGGTGCCATAGACCAGCGCCACCCCGATCAGGAAGAACAGCGAGGCCGCCAGGTTTACCGCGATGTAATGCAGCCCGGCCTTGATGCGCTCGGGGCCCGAGCCGTGCAGCATCAACCCATAGCTTGCCGCCAGCATGACCTCGAAGAAGACGAAAAGGTTGAACAGGTCCCCGGTCAGGAAGGCGCCGTTCACCCCAGCCAGCAGGAACTGGAACATGCTGTGGTAATGCTGGCCCTTGCCGTGCCAGCCGGCGGCGGCATAGATCAGCGACGGCCCGGCCAGCAGCGCGGTCAGCATCACCATCATCGCCGAAAGCCGGTCCAGCACCAGCACGATGCCGATGGGCACCGGCCAGTCGCCCAGGCGGTAAAGCCCGACCACGGTGCCGGCGTGGTCGCTGGCGGATTTCACGTCCGCCATCAGCTCGACGGAGGCGAGGAAGGTCAGGCCCACCGCCACCAGCCCTATCAGCAGCTTGGTCTGGCGGTTGCGGTCGTTGTAGAACAGCATGATCGCGCCGGCCAGCAGCGGGACCAGGATCGGCGCCACCATCAGGTGGTCGGGGCTCATCGTCTCGGGGTTCATGACTTGCGCTCCCGCCCGTCGACATGGTCGGTGCCGCTGACGCCGCGCGCGGCGATCATCACCACCAGGAACAGCGCCGTGGTGGCGAAGCTGATGACGATGGCGGTCAGCACCAGCGATTGCGGCAGCGGGTCGGCATAGGCGGTCGGATCGACGAAACCGCCCTTGGGCATGATCGGCGCCGCGCCGACATAGAGCCGGCCCATGGCGAAGATGAACAGGTTGACGCCATAGGCCAGCAGACACAGCCCGACGATCACCTGATACGAGCGCGGGCGCAGCAGCAGCCAGACCCCGGAGCCGACCAGAACGCCGATGGCAAGGGCAAGGATCAGCTCCATCAGGCGGTCTCCTCGGCAGGCATTTCGGAGGGCATTTCGGGGGCGGATTCGGATGTCTCGACCGGGCGGGCGCGCGGCGCGACGCGCAGCGACTGGTGGGCGATGGCGATCAGCATCAGCACGATGGCACCCACGACCAGCGAGAACACCCCGAGATCGAACAGCATCGCCGTCGAGAAGGGCACCTTTCCGATCACCGGCACGTCGATGTATTGCGCATGCGCGCTGAGGAAGGGATAGCCGAAGACCCAGGCGCCGGCGCCGACCGCCATGGCGATCACCAGGCCGGTGCCCATCCAGCGCACCGGCAGCACGGTCAGCCGCGCCTCGACCCAGCGCACATTGGCGGCGACATATTGCAGCAGCAGCCCGATCGCCAGCGTGACCCCGGCCGCGAAACCGCCGCCCGGCAGGTCATGGCCGCGCACGAAAAGATAGGCCGAAAGCGCGATGATCGGCGCAAACATCCATTGCATCAGCAAGCCGGGCACGAAGAGATAGGCTTCCAGAGCCTGTTCCTCGGCATCGAGCTGCGGGCGCGGCCGCTCGACGCTTTCCGGCGCCGGGCGGAAGCGGCGCAGCAGCGCATAGACCGTCAGCCCGACCACGGCCAGCACGGTGATCTCGCCGAAGGTGTCGAAGGCGCGGAAATCGACCAGGATGACGTTCACGACATTGGTGCCGCCGCCCTCGACATAGGCGTTGCGCAGGAACCAGTCGCCGACCGAGGCGCCGGGCCGCGTCAGCAGCACGGCCAGCGCCAGCGCCGTCATGCCGGTGCCGCAGGCGACCGCGATCAAGAGGTCGCGAAAGCGCCGCGAGCGGGCCGAGAAATTGTTGTCTCCGGTGATCTCCTCGTCGCGCTTGGGCAGCCAGCGCAGGCCCAACAGCAAGAGCGCGGTGGTCGCGATCTCGACCAGCAGCTGGGTCACGGCCAGGTCGGGGGCCGAAAGCCAGACGAAGGTGGCGCAGGTCACCAGCCCGGCGCCGCCCATCAGGATCAGCGCGGCGAAGCGGTGATACTTGGCCTGCCAGCCCGCCCCCAGCGCGCAGGCGCCGCCGACCAGCCACAACAGCGCGAAGACCAGCTCGCTGGCGCCGATGCCGGGCAGGGGCACGTTCCAGTCCAGCGGACCGACCGCGAACCAGGCCCCGGCCAGGGCCAGCAGGACCATGGCGCGCAGCTGCGCCTGCAACCCGTTCGCCGACAGCACCCGCACCAGCAGGCGCGGCGCGCGGATGGTGCCGAATTGCAGCAGCCAGTCGAAGCCGCGGGCGAAATCCAGCGCCCGCATCCAGCGCGGGCCTTCCTCGCCGGTATCGATCAGCCGGCGCGGCAGCAGGTAGAGCAGCGCGCCCAGCGACATGGCGATCAGGCTCATGACCAGGGCAGGGGTGACGCCATGCCAGATCTTCAGGCTGAAATGCGGCAGTTCGGGGCCGACGACGGCAATGCTGGCGGTCTCGAGCCAGGGGCCGAGCACCTGTTGGGGAAAGATGCCGATGGCCAGGCAGCTCGCCACCAGCACCGCGACCGGCAGCCGCATCAGAAGCGGCGGCTCATGCGGTTCCTGCGGCAGGTCCTCGGCCTTGGGACCGAAGAAGACGGTGACGATGAAGCGCAGCGAATAGGCGGCGCTGAACGCCCCGGCCAGCACGGCGACATAGGGCGCCAGGTTGTCGAGCGGGCTGCCGTTGTTCCAGACATAGGTCGCCTCGAAGAACATCTCCTTGGACAGGAAGCCGTTCATCAGCGGCACGCCGGCCATCGAGGCCGAGGCGATGATCGCCAGCGCCGCCGTGACCGGCATGGCGCGCGCCAGGCCCGACAGGCGGCGCATGTCGCGGGTGCCGGTCTCGTGGTCGATGATGCCGGCGGCCATGAACAGCGAGGCCTTGAAGACCGCATGGTTCACGATGTGGAACACCGCCGCGATCAGCGCGAAGGGGCTGCCGATGCCGGCCAGCGCGGTGATGAGGCCCAGGTGGCTGATGGTGGAATAGGCCAGCAGGCCCTTCAGGTCATGGCGGAACAGCGCGACCACCGCGCCCAAGAGCAACGTCGCCAAGCCGATGCCGGTCACCAGTTGGAACCACTCGCTCGTCCCCCCCAGCGCCGGGTGGAAGCGCAGGAGCACGAAGACACCGGCCTTCACCATGGTCGCGGAATGCAGGTAGGACGACACCGGCGTCGGCGCCGCCATGGCGTTCGGCAGCCAGAAATGGAACGGGAACTGCGCCGATTTGGTGAAGGCGCCCAGCACGAACAGCAGCAGCAGCACCGGATAAAGCCGGTGCGCGGTAATCTGCGGCCCCGCCGCCAGCACCTTGTCGAGGTCGTAGCTGCCGGCGATCTGGCCGATCAGGATCATCGCCACCATCAGGCAGAGCCCGCCCGAGGCGGTGACGATCAGCGACAGCCGCGCCCCGTCCCGCGCGTCCTGGCGCTGGAACCAATAGCCGATCAGCAGGAAGGAGATCAGGCTGGTCAGCTCCCAGAACACCACCAGCATGATAATATTCCCGGACAGCAGCAGGCCGGACATGGCGCCGGCAAAGGCCAAGAGGCAGGAATAAAGCCGCGGCACCGGGTCGTCCGGCCCCATGTAATAGCGCGCGTAAAGGATGACCAGGAAGCCGATCCCGGCCACCAGCACCATGAAAAGCCAGGAAAACCCGTCGATGCGGAAGGTCAGGTCCAGCCCGACCGAGCTGACCCAGCGGAAGGTGCCGGTGATGACCCCGCCCTCGGTCACGGCGGGGTAGAGCACCGCCAGGATGGCCAGGGCCAGCAGCATGGTCAGCCCGGCGAGCCAGGCCTCGGCATTGCGGGCGCCGATGGGCAGGGTGGCCGCCAGGGCGGCCGACACGAAGGGCGTCAGAACAAGCAAGAGCAACAGGTTCTGTTCGACCATCGGCGTCCTTATCGGGTTCGGGGTTGCAGCCGATCATAGCCGCCGGACCCGGGAAAACACAACTGACCCGGTCGGGAAAAACGCCCCGAATCCGCAGGTTCATGCAATTTTTATCGCGCGCGAGGCGGCCGGGCGTCAGGCGCCGCGGATCCGCGTCACGTCCTGCACCTGGCCCCCGGTCAGCAGCAGTTCGACCGGCAACGGGTGGCTGATGAAATAAAGCGGGCTCGCCGTCGGGCCATAGGCGCCGCAGGCATGGATCGCGAGCAGGTCGCCCGGTTCCAGCCGCGGCAGCAGGACGCCGCCGCCGAGCTTGTCGATCGAGGTGCAGAGCGGGCCGGAAATATCCTGCTTCTCCTCGGGGCGGGCGCCGTTTTCGTCGCCGCCGACGCGGTGCATGACGTAATTGCGCCGCAGCACCATGCCGAAATTGCCCGAGGCCGCCAGGTTGGCGTTGAGCCCGCCGTCGCAAATGGCGATTCGGCTGCCGCGCGACTGCTTGACCGCGATCACCCGGGTCACGAACCAGCCCGCCGGCCCGACGAGGTAGCGGCCCAGCTCCAGCACCAGCCGGGTGCGCGGGAAGCGCGCGGCGAAGGCATCGAGCTCGGGTCCGATGTCGGCCGCGATGGCGGCCAGGTTCAGCGCGTTGTCGCCGGGATGATAGGGAATGCCCAGGCCCGAGCCGAAGATCAGCTTCTCGGGCGTCAGGTCCAGCGCGGCGCAGGTCTCGGCAAAGACCTGCATGAAGATGCGCCAGTTCTCGCAGATCGCCTCGGGCTTCAGGCATTGCGTGCCGGAATAGATGTGCAGCCCGATCAGCCGCAGGTTCGGCAGGGCGGCGATGCGGGGCAGGGTCTCGGCCGCCTCCTCGACGTCGATGCCGAAGGGGCTGGGGCGGCCGGCCATTTGGTCGCCGAAGCCCTTGGGCACCCGTGCCGGCGCCAGCCGCACCAGCACCGGCTGCACCACGCCCAGCTCGGCGGCGATGGCATCGGCCAGTTCCGCCTCGCCCAGGCTTTCCAGCACCAGCTCGCCCAGGCCCCCGGCGATGGCGGCGCGCAGCTCGGCCTCGCGCTTGGCGGGGCCGGTGAAGCTGATGCGCGCCGGTTCCCAGCCGGCCTGCCGGGCCAGCTCGAACTCGCCGCCCGAGGAGATGTCCAGCGTGTCCAGCCGGTCGCGCATCCAGCCCAGCAGGCTTGGGTTCGGGTTGCTTTTCACCGCGAAGCTGACGGCGAACCAGCGGCCGAAATGGGCGCGCAGATGCGCCAGCCGCGCCTCGGCCGTGTCGGTGGAATAGACATAGGCCGGCGTGCCGAAGCGGTCCGCCGCCTCGGCCAGCTGCCGGTCCAGCGCCTGCGCCTCAAAGGCTGTCGGCATAGGCCAGGATCGCGTCGATGGTGTCGAAATTGTCCAGCGTCACGTCGCCGGGCTGGACATGGGCGCCGGTCTGCCCCTCGACAAAGGCGATCAGCCCGACCATCGAGACCGAATCCAGCATCCCGGTCGAGAACAGCTCGGTCTCGCCGTCGATGGGTTCGTCGATGTTCAGCTCGCGCTGGATATAGGAGATCAGGGCGTCCTTGGTCAGACTCATGCTGTCATGCCTTCTGTAGGTCTTGCGCGGCGGCTGCCTTGGCGGCCGAGATGATGGCGGGGCGGTCCAGCTTGCCGCTGGCGGTGCGCGGCATGGCACCGTCCCAGGCATGCAGACGCTGCGGACGCATGTAATGCGGCATGGCGCGGGCGCAATGCGCGGAAAGCTGGCCTTCGTCGCCCTGCGGCAGATAGGTCACGGCGACATGCACCGCCTGGCCCAGCTCGGCATCCTCGACGCCCCAGGCGACCACGTCTGACACCAGCCCGCTTTGCGAGATCGCATCCTCGACCTCGGTCGGCGACAGGCGGAAGCCCAGCGTCTTGATCATCTCGTCCATGCGGCTGACGAACCACAGGTCGCCGTCCTGATCGACGCGCACCAGATCGCCCGACCAGACCACCGGCGCGTCGCCGATCAGATGCGCGAGCTCGGGGCAGGGACGGATCTTTTCGGCCGTCACCTCGGGCTTTTCCCAATAGCCCATGCTGACCAGCGGGCCGGCATGGACCAGTTCGCCCTGTTCGCCGGGGCCGGCGATCCCCTCGCCGCGCTTGACGGCGAAGACCTGCGCGTTCGGGATTTGCTGGCCGATCGAGCCCATCTTGGCCGCGAATTTCGCCGGCGGCAGGTAGGTCGAGCGGAAGGCCTCGGTCAGCCCATACATCAGGTAGATGTCGACGCCCGGGAACACCTGGGGCAGCAGTTCCAGGATGTTCGGGGGGATCTTGCCGCCGGTATTGGTGATGCGCTTCAGCGCCGGCAGTTCGACCGGGTTCTCGACCAGCAGGCGCACGATCTGGTTCCACAGCGGCGGCACGCCGGCGATGCCGGTCACGCCCTCGGCCTTGGCCATGCGCATGATCTCGGCCGGCATGGTCAGCGGCTGGTGGACCACGGTGCCGCCCAGAAGCAGCATGGTGGTCAGCTGGTTCAGCCCGGCGTCGAAACTGTAGGGCAGCACCGAAAGCAGCCGGTCCGTCTGATCCAGCCCCAGATATTCGGCCACCGAGATGGCGCCGACCCGGATATTGCGGTGCGACAGCATCACCCCCTTGGGCGCGCCGGTCGAGCCCGAGGTATAGATGATCATCGCCAGCCCCAGCGGGTCGGATTCGTCGGGCGCGGAGCCGCTGTCGGCCGGCAAGGCCGACCACGGGTCCGCGCCCTGGACAAGACCCTCGGCCTTGCCCTGAACAAGAAAGGCGGTGTCGGGCGGCAGGGCGTGTTCGCCCGCGAGCCCGGCCAGCGCATTGCGCGGCCCGATCACCGCGCGCGCCCGGCAGTCGCGGGCGACATAGGCCAGCTGCGCCGGCGTCCAGCGGATGTTGACGTTCACCACCACCGCGCCGGCCTTCCAGGCGCCGAACATGGCCGCGACCTCGTCGATGCCCTTGCGCAGATGCACGATCACCCGGTCGCCGGGCCGGATGCCGCGGCCGCGCAGCCAGTCGGCGATACGCCCGGCCTCGGCCGCCAACTCGGCGTAGGTGACGCTGCGGGCCTGGTCGATGGCAGCGGTCTTGCCGGCGCGCAGGGGCAGGTTGTCGGCCAGCATGGCCCACATGGCGCGGTCGAAGTCGTCAGTCATTCCCGGTTGCCCTTTTCTCGGCGGTCCGCGCCGTGCCTTGCTGCGTCGTGTCCTGCGGCGCCTTGCCCTTCGCAGCCGTCGCGCGTTTCGCCGGCCGGTCCGCGGCAAAGATCGGCAGGCTGGGATAGATCTTGGCCGGAGAGCCGATCACCACCGAATCCGGGGGCACGTTGGTGGTGACAGCGGTATTCGCGCCGATGCGCACCCGGTCGCCGATGCGGATCGGCCCCAGCACGCAGGAGTTCACGCCGATGAAGACGTCGTCGCCGATGACCGGCGCGCCGGGGCGCATATTGGTGCCGATGGTGACATTGTGCATCACCCCGCAGCGGTCGCCGATCACCACGTCGGGGTGGATCGACAGCGAGCCCTCGGCATGGATGATGTGGAAATCCGCGCCGATGCGGACCTGCGGCGGGATCCAGACCTTGGTGACGTTCAGAATCAGCAGCTTCATCAGCGCATAGGGCTTGGTCGCAAGCCAGCGCAGCGCCGGGTTCCGCAGCCCGATCGCCCAGCGACCATAGCGATAGATCGCCAGAGAGACGAAGGCGGGCTCGGCCAGCGAACTGCCGTGTCTGCGATAATCTTCCCGGAGGGTCTTGAACATCACACCATCTACTTGCGAATGAAATCAGCGGGAAAATGCGGTCTGGCCCCATATTCCGACCTGCGGCCCGAAACTCAACCTGCCGTTTAGGACGAGTTTTTCGGATTCTGATCCGCGATCAGGTCCAGGGTCCGGCGCAGCTGGTCCCATTCCACGCGATAGCCGCCGGCGGTGCCCGCGCCCACGACCATGGCATAACGCTGCCGCCAGCAGTCGGTCAGCAGCTTCAGCGAGGTGGTGACCCGGTCCGCCGGTTGCAGCGTCAGCACCGTGCCACCGGGCGGCATGGCGATGACGCCATGGGCAAGCTGGCTGCCCTCGACGCCCACCACCAGCTGCGCGGCGCCCGCCGCCTCGACCATCTGGTCGGCATCATGGCGGTCGACGTAGAGGGTGCGGAAGCCGTATTCGACCTCGAGCCGCTCGGCGATCTCGGCCTCGTTTTCCAGCAGGCGGGCGTCGCCGCTGGCACCGCGAAAGATGAAGACGCCGGGCAAGGGCTCGGGCTTGCGCCCCGCCAGCAGGCGCGCGCGATTCTCTTGCGCGCGGCCCTGCCGGCCGCGATTGTTGTGCAGGTCGTCGAACAGCACCAGCTCGTCGAAATGCACGTCGCCGATGCGCCCGGGCGTCATGCCCAGCAGCTCCTCATAGCGCCGGATATGGCCGCCGCGCACCGGGGCCGAGGTCACGGGATCGCCCGCCTGCTCGGCCAGGCGATAGGCGAGGCAGTCGTTCAGCAGCCAGTTGCCGAACCAGCGGTTGCCGATCCAGCTTTCGTAAAGCGCGCCCGAGATCGCCTGGCGCGGGCGCGGATAGCCGATCCCGCGGCGGCTCTGCTTGCGCAGGTGCATCTGGCCGCCGCGCGCATGCAGCACGCCATCGACGAAATCCACGTCGCGAAAGCGATAGCCCATGGTCGGTGGCGTCGGCTCGGCCGGATCGCCCCGCATCTGGGCCAGGATGTCCGGCAGCGCGCCGAATTCGGTCTGGGCGATCTGCTCGACCTGGTCGGGCAGCCAGATGCCGGGCGCGATCTCGACCTCCTCGGCGGGCGAGACCTCCCAGCGTTCTACGGCAAGGTCGTAGAACTGCGGGCGGGCCTGACCGGCAAGGCGGCGCAGGCGGTTGTGAAGCGGTCTGAGGGAATGCATGGCGGATCGCTGCGGTTGGAGTTCCACTATTCTGTCGTGCGGCCCTGGGCGCAAGAGCACAGTTCCCTAGTCCGGGGTCTTCAGTACCTGGGACAGGACCTTCGCGATGGCATCGTGATCGGCCTGCGAGGGGTGCCACAGGCAGGCATTGCGGCGCGGCTCGCGCAGCACCACGACCTCGGCAGCCAGCCCGTCGGCGGCCAGCAGATCCGAGGCGGTCCTGTAGGCGTCGGTCAGCTCATGGCCGTATTCGCCGAAGGCCAGCAGCACCAGCCGGGCGCCCGGGTTCTCGGCCAGGCGTGCCCTGGCGAAATCCGCCAGCGCCGGGCCGAAATCGGCAGCGAGCGTCGCCTTGTCCCAACGCTCGCCCTTGGCGAAATCCGAGCCGAAGTCGTTCGAGCCCAACGCGATCACCAGAATGTCGGCGGACCGCTGCGGCAGGGTCGGCGCCGCCGGATCGCGGGGCAGGGCCAGCGGATAGATCTGCGGCATCTCGCGCCCGGGTCTTGCCCCGCCGTAATTGCGCAGAAGCCCGATGCCCGAGCGGGCGATGATGCGGTAATCCGTCCCCAGCGCCCGGGCCACCTGCGCGCCGAAGGCGCGGCTGGTGTCGGTCGCGGAAAAGACCTGCTCCTCGGAGCAGTCGCGGCGCAGGGCGGTATCGGCCAGGCCCAGGGTGTCGGAATCGCCGATGAACTCGATTAGCCGCGCGGGCGGCGGCGGCGCCGGCAGGGGTTCGGCCCCGGCGTCGAGGAAAAAGCCGTCGAACACCGCCGGGGCCTGCGATTCGCTGATCTTCTCGGCCAGGACCAGGTGCGGGCCCGGCGCGAGCCCGGTGATGTGCAGATCCTGCCAGCCGGGGCGTGAGACCAGGATCGCCTGACCGTCCAGCGTCACGCGCCAGCGGTTGACCGCATCGTCGAAGCGCAGCGTGACTGCGCTGCCATGGAACCGGGCGGCGGCGTGAAAACCCGGCCATTCATGGCGCCGGCTGCCGGGCGCGGGGCCGGCCGCGCTGCGGCCGGTCACCTGGGCCGGCAGCGGCACCAGGCCGGACTGCGGCGGCACCAGCCGGGCCTGAAAACCCGCCTGCGCCATGTCCAGCGTGGGCACCGGCACCGGAGGATGCGGCGGCCGGGGCCAGGCGAAATATCCGGCCAGCCCCACCAGCGCGAGGATCGCCAGAATGCCGATCCATTTCAGTATCCTGTCACCCATCCGCCCCGCCTTGTCGCGCGATCAGCCGCGGAATTCGGCCAGAATCCCGATCGCCTCGCTGATGTCATAATGGTGATTGCCGATGAAGAAACCGTTAAGGTCGATCTCGGCGGCATGGGTCATCGGCCCGTGCAGGCTGTGATCCATCAGCCCCAGCACCGGGTTGCGGGTGAAATCGCCGCTGACGATGGGCCGGGTCTCGAAGCCCAGGGCCTCGAGCCGGTCCAGCACCGCGCGCCGGGTCAGGCCGGTTTCCGGCCGCAGCACCAGCGAAAAGCCGAACCAGCTGCTTGCACCGGTCTCGGCCTGGATGCGGAACAGCGGATGATCCGCCATGGCCTGCTGCCAGAGCGCGCCATTCCGGCGCCGTCCCGCGATCAGCCCCGGCAGCTTTGCCAGCTGCGCCCGCCCCAGCGCGCCCGACATCTCCAGCGGGCGCAGGTTGTAGCCGGGCAGCACGAAGCGGAAGCTTTCCTCGAAGGGATCGTTGCTTTTCTCGCCGGTCAAGCGATTGAATTTCGGCAGGTTCCGGGTCCAGCCATGCGCGCGCAACGCCAGCAGGATATGGTAAAGCTCCTCGTCGTCGGTAACGACCAGCCCCCCCTCCATGGTCGAGATATGATGCGAGAAGAAGGTCGAGAACGTCCCCATCACCCCGAAGGTGCCTGTCTGCCGGCCGGCGAATGTCGCGCCCATCGATTCGCAATTGTCCTCGATCAGCACGATGCGGCGGCTGCCGATGATGGCGCGGATCGCGTCGAAGTCGTTCGGGTTGCCCAAGAGGTTCACCGCCATGATCGCCCGCGTCCGCTCCGTCACCGCGCTTTCCAGCGCCGCGAGGTCGTAGTTCAGCGTATCGCGGTCGATATCGACGAATTTCAGGTGCAGCCCGTATTGGTGCAGCGGGAAGAAGGTCGTGGACCAGGACACGGCCGGCACGATCACCTCGTCCCCGGGCATCAGCCGCAGGTCCGGGTTCGCCGTATGGCGCAGCGCCGCCACCATCGCCAGGTTCGCCGAAGAGCCCGAGTTCACCATCACCGCATGGCGGCTGCCGGTGAAGCGGGCGAATTCCGCCTCGAAAGCCGCGACCTCGGCGCCCATCGAGAAACGGTCCGAATCGATGACCCGTTGCAGCGCGTCGCGCTCGGCCTGATCCCAGCTCGAGGTGGCAAGGGGAAAACGGCTCATGCGTGATGCTCCCGGTAATGGGCATAGGTCGCGGCGATGCCGTCGCGCAGCGGGGTCGAGGGCGCCCAGCCCCATGCGCTTTGCCGCGCGACCGACATGAGCTTCTGCCGCATCCCCACCGGGCGCGTCAGGTCGTGGCGGAAGCGGCCGCGCCAGCCGATCACCTCGGCGGCGATGCGATAATAGTCGTTGATGCTGTGATCCTGGCCGGGACCGACATTCATCACTGGCGGCAGCCGCCCCGGATCGGCCAGCGCGCGCAGGATCGCCTCGGCCAGGTCGGGGGCATACATGAATTCGCGCCGCGCCTCGCCGTCGCCCCAGATCTCGACCTCGGCCGCGCCCTCGACGCGGGCGCGATGCAGCTTGTGGATCACCGCTGCCAGCAGATGCGAGCGCGCCGGGTCGAAGCTGTCATGTGGGCCGTAGAGGTTGCAGGGCACCAGCGTGCGCCACAGCAGGGTCGGATCCTCGCGGCAGGCATAGTCGACGGCGCGCATGGCCATGATCTTGGCCAGGGCATAGCCTTCGTTGGTGGGTTCCAGGGGGCCGGTCAGGATCTGCGCCTCGGACAAGTCGCGGCCCAGGTCCTTGGGATAGACGCAGCTGGAGCCGAGGTTGATCAGCACCGGCACCCGCGCCGCGCGGCAGGCGGCGACCAGGTTCAGGCCGATGCGGGCGTTTTCGTCGAGGAAACGCAGCGGCTCGGCCATATTGGCCTGGATGCCGCCGACGCGGCCCGCGGCATGGACCACGGCATCGGGACGATGGCGCATCAGCCAGTCGCGCGTGGCCACGGCGTCGCACAGATCCAGCTCGGCGCGCGCAGGCGCCATGACCTGCCAGGCGGCGATGCCGGGATGCGCCAGCAGGTTGCGCCCGACCATGCCACCCGCGCCTGTGACCAGCAGCCGGGCCATTCAGCGATCCTCGCGCGCGACCGGCGCGGCCATGCCATGCCGCGCCAGCAGCGACTGGCCGCGCGCGACATGCAGGTCGGCCGCGACCATCTCGGCGATCATCGCGCGCAGCCCGGTCTCGGGCCGCCAGCCCAGCCGCTGATGCGCCTTGGCGGCATCGCCGAGCAGGCTCTGCACCTCGGCCGGGCGGAAATATTTCGGATCGACCCGCATCACCACGTCGCCGACCCGCAGCGCCGGCGCCAGCTCGCCCGTGACCGAGGCGACCACCGCCACTTCATCGACGCCCGCGCCGCGGAACTCCAGCGCCACGCCCAGCTCCTCGGCCGCCCAGATCAGGAACTGGCGCACGGAGTGCTGCTCGCCGGTGGCAATGACGTAATCGTCCGGCGTGTCGCATTGCAGCATCAGCCATTGCATGCGCACATAGTCCCGCGCATGGCCCCAGTCGCGCAAGGCATCCAGATTGCCCATATACAGGCATTTCTCCAGCCCCTGGGCGATATTCGCCAGGCCGCGGGTGATCTTGCGGGTGACGAAGGTCTCGCCCCGGCGCGGGCTCTCGTGGTTGAACAGGATGCCGTTGCAGGCGAAGATGCCATAGGCCTCGCGATAGTTCACCGCGATCCAATAGGCATAGAGCTTGGCCACCGCATAGGGCGAGCGGGGATGAAACGGCGTGCGCTCGGTCTGCGGGCTTTCGCGCACCAGGCCGTAAAGCTCGGAACTCGAGGCCTGGTAATAGCGCGTCGCCTTCTCCAGCCCCAGGAAGCGGATTGCCTCCAGCAGGCGCAGCGCCCCCAGCCCGTCCACATCGGCGGTATATTCCGGCGCCTCGAAGCTGACCGCGACATGCGATTGCGCGCCGAGGTTATAGACCTCGTCCGGGCGCACCTCGGCCATGATCCGGGTCAGGTTCGAGCTGTCCGTCAGGTCGCCGTAATGCAGGAAGAAGCGCGAGCCCGCCTCATGCGGGTCCTGGAAGATGTGATCGACCCGCTGGGTGTTGAAGGACGAGGCGCGGCGCTTGATGCCATGCACCTCGTAGCCCTGCTCCAGCAGGAACTCGGCCAGATAGGAACCGTCCTGCCCGGTGACCCCGGTGATGAGCGCCTTCTTCACCATGCATCCTCCTGGCCCGGCTTCTTTGCTCTGCAAATACCCATGCGACCGTGCCAGTTTCGCTGTCCCATGGGTATTTTCCAGAGCAAAGAAGACGCAGGCAGCGCCCAAGATCGTTCTGCCCGGCGCCCGCTTTCACCGTTTTACAAATACTCATGCGGCCGCGCCACCGGCATGGCCGCCTGGGTTTCACAGCGCCGCGTCGAAGACCGGCTGATAGATCTCCTTCAGCCGCGCCACCGCCTCTTGCGGCGACATCTCGACCGATTCTCCGGTCTTGCGCGAGGTCAGCTCGACCTTGTTCGCCGCCAGGCCGCGCGGGCCGACGGTGATGCGCCAGGGCAGGCCGATCAGATCCATGGTGGCGAATTTCGCCCCCGCGCGCTCGTCGCGGTCGTCATAGAGCGGATCGAAGCCCTGCGCCTTCAACTCGGCGTAAAGCGCCTCGCAGGCGCTGTCGGTCGAGGCGTCGCCCTGCTTCAGGTTGACGATGCCGACATGGAACGGGGTCACGCCCTCGGGCCAGATGATGCCCTTGTCGTCGTGGCTGGCCTCGATGATGGCGCCCAGCAGGCGCGAGACGCCGATGCCGTGGCTGCCCATGTGGACCGGCACGCGGGCGCCGTCGGGGCCGACGACGGTGGCGCCCATCGGCTCGGAATACTTGGTGCCGAAATAGAAGATCTGGCCGACCTCGATGCCGCGCGCGGAACGCCGGCGCTCGTCGGGGATCTGGTTGAACAGCGCCTCGTCATGGGTCTCGTCGGTGCGGGCATAGCGGCTGGTGAATTCCTCGAGCACCGCCTGGCATTGTTCGACGCTGTCGTAGTCGATGGCGCGGCTGCCGAATTTCAGGTCGGTGATCTCGCTGTCGTAGAAGACCTCCGATTCGCCGGTCTCGGCCAGCACCAGGAATTCGTGGGTATAGTCGCCGCCGATCGGGCCGCCATCGGCGCGCATCGGGATCGCCTGCAGGCCCATGCGCTCATAGCTGCGCAGATAGCTGACCAGGTGCCGGTTATAGGCGTGCAGCGCGTCTTCCTTGGTCAGGTCGAAGGTGTAGCCGTCCTTCATCAGGAACTCGCGGCCGCGCATGACGCCGAAGCGCGGGCGGATCTCGTCGCGGAACTTCCACTGGATGTGATACAGCGTCAGCGGCAGGTCCTTGTAGCTGTTCACATGCGACCGGAAGATGTCGGTGATCATCTCCTCATTCGTGGGCCCATAGAGCAGGTCGCGCTTGTGGCGGTCCTTGATGCGCAGCATTTCCTCGCCGTAATCGTCATAGCGGCCGCTTTCGCGCCACAGGTCGGCCGATTGCAGCGTCGGCATCAGCATGGCGATATGGCCGGCGCGGGCCTGCTCCTCATGCACGATCTTCTGGATGTTGTTCAGCACCTTGAAGCCCAGCGGCAGCCAGGAATAGATGCCCGCCGCCTGCTGCTTGATCATGCCCGCCCGCAGCATCAGCCGGTGGCTGACGATCTGCGCCTCCTTGGGGTCTTCCTTCAGAACGGGCATGAAATAGCGCGTGAGACGCATGGCGAAATCCTCATGATGGCCGGCCCGAGTTAGCGCAGAGCGCAGGGTGGGGCAACGCCCTTCCTTGCATGCGCGCGCGCGACGTTCCACATAGGGCCTGACTCGCGACAGGAGAGAGCGGATGCGACTGCCGGCGCAGAAACAGGTCTGGTATTGGGGGGCGGCGCTGGTGGTGCTGCTGCTGGCGCTCTGGGCGCTGGGCAATGCCATGATGCCCTTCATCCTGGGCGCCGCCGTCGCCTATCTGCTGGACCCGCTGGCCGACCGGCTGGAGCGGCTGGGCCTGTCGCGCACCCTGGCGGTGGTGGTCATCACCCTGGCCGCGATCCTGATCATGGTGGCGGTGATGCTGATGCTGGTGCCGGTGCTGGTCAAGCAGACCACGCAGCTGATCAATACCGCACCCGACATGGTGGCGCAGTTGCAGCAGTTCCTGACCAGCCGCTTTCCCCAGGTCTTCGCCGAGGGCAGCACCATCAACACCGCCCTGACCGATGCCGGCAAGAAGATCAGCGAAAGCGGCATGATGGTGCTGTCGACCGTGCTCGGCTCGGTCGTGGGCGTGTTCAGCCTGCTGGCGCTGGTCGTCATCGTGCCGGTGGTGGCCTTCTACCTGCTGCTGGACTGGGACAATATGGTGACGCGGCTGGACGAGCTGCTGCCGCGCGATCATGCCGACACCCTGCGCACGCTGGCGCGCGACATCGACAAGGCGCTGTCGGGCTTCGTGCGCGGGCAGGGCATGGTGATCCTGATCCTGGGCACGTTCTATTCCATCGGCCTGGGGCTGGTGGGCCTGCCCTTCGGCGTGGCCATCGGGGTCATCGCGGCCTCGCTGTCCTTCATCCCCTATGTCGGCGTGCTGATCGGCGGCGCCACCGCCATCGGGGTGGCGCTGTTCAGCTTCTGGGGCGAGCCGGTCTGGATCGCCGCCGTCGTGGCGATCTTCGTCGTCGGCCAGTTCATCGAGGGCAATTTCCTGCAACCCAAGATCGTCGGCACCTCGGTCGGGTTGCACCCGGTCTGGCTGATGCTGGCGCTGACCGTCTTCGGCACGCTGTTCGGCTTCGTCGGCCTGCTGGTCGCGGTGCCGCTGGCCGCGGCCCTGGGCGTGCTGGTGCGCTTTGCCGCCGGCCGTTACCGGGAAAGCGCGCTTTATACCGGGCGCGAGGTGCCGGCGCCGCCGCCGCCGCCGACGCTGATCGAGCTGGTGCCGCGCGGCACCACCGCCCATATCCGCCGCCTGGCGCAGCTGTCCCATGACGTGCGCGTGGCCGAGATCCAACGCGACGAGGAACTGGCCGAGCTGGTCGAGGAGCGCCAGGAGCGCGCCGAGCGCGAGAGGCTGCCCGACATCGGCCCGGAAGGCCCGCCCTCGCCGGTCGAGTTGCATGCCGAGGCCCGGTTGGCCGCGCGCGAGGCGCGAGAGCAGAGCCGGAAGGACGGCTGATCCTTGGCCCGCCAGCTTGCCCTGGATCTGACGATCCCGCCCGCGCTGTCGCGCGCGGATTTCCTGACCACCGGCGCCAACCGGGACGCGCGGGCGATGCTCGACGCGCCGGCGCGCTGGCCGCAGGGCCGGCTGCTGCTGATCGGCGGCCCGGGCGCCGGCAAGACGCATCTGGCGGGCGTCTGGGCAGCCGAGCATGGTGCCCACGTCACCCAGGCCTGGACCCTGACCCCGGCCAATGCCGACGAGCTGGTGCCCGAGGCCGGCGCGCTGGTCATCGAGGATGCCGAGGAGATCGGCGGCCAGCCCGAGGCCGAGCAGGGGCTGTTCCACCTGTGGAACCTGGCCGGCGCCCGGCAGGCCTTGCTGCTGATCTCGGCCCGCGCCGCGCCGCGCGACTGGGGGCTGCGCCTGCCGGACCTGCGCTCGCGGCTGGAGACGGCGGCGCAGGCGCTGCTGGGCCCGCCCGACGATGCGCTGCTGCCGGCGGTGCTGGTCAAGCTGTTCGCCGACCGCCAGCTGCAAGCCCCGCCCGAGGTGATCGACTGGCTCTCGCTGCGCATGGAGCGCGACCTCGACCTTGCGCGCCGGCTGGTCGCGGCCATCGACCGCGAATCGCTGGCCGGGCGCCGCGCCATCACCCGGCGCCTGGCGGCCGAGCTTCTGGACAAGCTCGCCCCCGCCGACGCATGATCCCTTCATCCCAGCAGCAGTTTTCCCATGACCCAGGCCGATTTCCTGAAGTTCCCCTTTCCCACGCCGCGTCTGCTGCCCGAGGGCACGCCCGAAGGCCCGGCCCGCTTCTTCAACCGCGAGATCAGCTGGCTGGCTTTCAACTGGCGCGTGCTGGACGAGGCCAGGAACCCGCGCGTGCCGCTGCTGGAACGGCTGCGCTTCCTGTCGATCTCGGCCACCAATCTCGACGAATTCTACACCGTCCGCGTCGCCGGCCTGCGCGAGCTGGTGCGCGAGGGCAACAGCACGCTTTCCGACGACGGGCTGACGCCGGCCGAGCAGCTGGCGCTGGTCAATGCCGACGCCCGCCGGCTGATGGGCGCGCAGCAATCGGTCTGGAACGGTCTGCGCCGCGAGATGGAGCAGGCCGAGATCACCATCCTGTCGCGCTCGCGCATCACCCGCGCCGAAGAGGAATTCCTGCGCCGCCACTTCATGGAGCAGGTGTTTCCGGTGCTGTCGCCCCTGGCCATCGACCCGGCGCACCCGTTCCCCTTCATCCCCAACACCGGCTTTTCGCTGGCGCTGGAGCTGGCGCGGGAAAGCGGCGGCCAGCAGATGCAGGCGCTGCTGCCGATCCCGCAGCAGATCGCCCGCTTCGTGCCGCTGCCCGGCGGCAAGCGTTTCCTGCGGCTGGAAGACCTGCTGCTGATGCACCTGCCGAGCCTGTTCCCCGGCTATCGCGACATCGGCCATTGCGCCTTCCGCGTGCTGCGCGACAGCGATCTGGAGGTCGAGGAAGAGGCCGAGGATCTGGTGCGCGAATTCGAGACGGCGCTGAAGCGGCGCCGGCGCGGCAGCGTCATCCGGCTCAAGATCACCGCCGGCGCGCCCGACCGGCTGCGTCGCCTCATCATGGAGGAACTCGACGTCGACCCCGAGGAGGTGATCGAGGTCGAGGGCCTGCTGGGCATGGCCGACCTGCGCGAGCTGGTGCTGGACGGGCGCCGCGACCTGCAATGGCCGGCCTTCACCCCGCGCGTGCCCGAGCGGGTGCAGGACCATGACGGCGACATGTTCGCGGCCATCCGGCAAAAGGACATGCTGCTGCACCACCCCTATGAGACCTTCGACATGGTGGTGCGGTTCCTGGCGCAGGCGGCGCGCGATCCGAACGTGCTGGCGATCAAGCAGACGCTCTATCGCACCTCGCGCGACAGCCCCATCGTGGATGCGCTCTGCGAGGCGGCCGAGGCCGGCAAGTCGGTCACCGCGCTGGTCGAGCTGAAGGCCCGTTTCGACGAGGCCGCGAACATCCGCCAGAGCCGCCGGCTGGAACGCGCCGGGGCGCATGTCGTCTACGGCTTCATGCAATACAAGACCCACGCCAAGATCAGCACCGTGGTTCGGCGCGAGGGCGACCAGCTGGTCACCTACAGCCATTTCGGCACCGGCAACTACCACCCGATCACCGCGCGGATCTATACCGACCTGTCGCTGTTCACCTGCGATCCGGCGCTGGGGCGCGATGCCTCCAAGGTGTTCAATTTCCTGTCCGGCTACGTGCAGCCCGACGGGCTGGAGAACATGGCGATCTCGCCCATCGACCTGAAGGAAACGCTCTTGACCCTGATCGCGCGCGAGGCCGAATTCGCCCGCCGCGGCCGGCCGGCCGAGATCTGGGCCAAGATGAACAGCCTGATCGAGAAGGACGTGATCGAGGCGCTTTACGCCGCAAGCCAGGCCGGGGTCAGGATCAACCTGGTGGTGCGCGGCATCTGCGGGCTTCGGCCCGGCATCGTCGGCCTGTCGGAAAACATCCGCGTCAAGTCGATCGTCGGGCGTTTCCTGGAACATTCCCGCATCGTCTGCTTCGGCAACGGCCATGCCTTGCCCTCGAAACGGGCGCGGGTCTTCATCAGCTCGGCCGACTGGATGGGGCGCAATCTGTCGCGCCGGGTCGAGACGCTGATCGAATGCTTCAACGAGACGGTCAAGGCGCAGATCACCAGCCAGATCATGGCGGCGAACATGGCCGACGAGGCGCAGAGCTGGCTTCTGCAGCCCGACGGGCGCTATCTGCGCTATCTGCCGGCGGGCAAGGAAGACCTGTTCAGCTGTCACAAATTCTTCATGGAAAATCCGTCACTTTCGGGGCGGGGCAAGGCGGGCGCGCGCGACGTTCCGGCATTGACGCATTCGACCGATTGACGATTGACGCAAAGGGTTAATTGCCGCATCCAAAGCCCGGACCCCGGCGTGGTCACGGAATCGAGAGGAACCCGATGAACGGTATCGTCACCGCAAGCGGAGAAACCATCGAGCCCTTCGGGCGGTCGCTGTTCGAGCGGGCCTCGGAACGCTCGCTCAGCCGGGTCGGCGTGGTCGACGTGGGCTCGAACTCGATCCGCATGGTGGTCTTCGACGGCGCTGCGCGCTCGCCGGCGTATTTCTACAACGAAAAGGTCATGGCCGGGCTGGGGCAGGGGCTGGCCACCACCGGCCGGCTGAACCCCGAGGGCGTGCAGCGCGGCATGGTGGCGCTGCGGCGCTTCGCCGCCCTGGCCGAGGGCATGGGCATCAAGCCGCTGACCTGCGTCGCCACCGCCGCCGTGCGCGAGGCCGAGGACGGCCCCGCCTTCCGCCGGGCGGTGGAAAAGGAAACCGGCCTGAAGCTGCATGTCATCGACGGCGAGGAAGAGGCCCGGCTCTCCGCCCAAGGCGTTCTCTTGGGCTGGCCCGAGGCGAGCGGCCTGGTCTGCGACATCGGCGGCAACTCGATGGAGCTGGCCGAGGTCAAGGGCGGCAAGGTCGGCCGCCGCATCACCACGCCCTTGGGCCCGTTCCGGCTGCAACAGGTCAAGGGCGGCGCCTCGGGGCTGCGCGACCATATCCGCAAGACCGTCGAGGGCGCCGTCGCCAGGCTGGGCCGGGGGCACGAGACGATCTATCTGGTCGGCGGCTCGTGGCGGGCCATCGCGCGGCTGGACATGGAGCGGGTGAACTATCCGATGACCGTGCTGCACGAATACCGCATGACGCGCGAGGCGGTCGAGGACACGGTGAAATGGATCGGCGGCAAGTCGGTGCCCGAGATGCGGGCGATGACCGGCATCTCGCAAAGCCGGATGGAGCTGGTGCCGCTGGCCAGCCTGGTGCTGCGCCAGCTGGTGCAAAGCCTGGAGCCCAAGTCGCTGGCGGTGTCCTCCTATGGCATCCGCGAGGGGCTGCTTTACGAGCAGATGCCCGAGGGGCTGCGCTCGCGCGATCCGCTGATCGAGGCGGCGCGTTTCTCGGAACGGCAGATGGCGCGGATGCCGGGCTTCGGCAAGAAGCTGTATCACTTTCTCGAACCGCTTTTCGCCGACGTCCCGCCCGAGCGCGACCGGCTGATCCGCGCCGCCTGCCTCTTGCACGACACCACCTGGCGCACCCATCCCGACTATCGCGCCGATGCCTGTTTCGACAATGTGACGCGGGCCAATATGGCGGCGCTGTCGCATCCCGAGCGGGTATTCCTGGGCCTGTCGCTGCTGCACCGCTACAAGAACAGCCGGGCGAATTCGCCGATGGCGCCGCTGTTTGCCTTGCTGAACGACAAGGAGATCCGCGATGCCGAGGTGCTGGGCAAGGCGATGCGCTTCGGCGCCATGTTCTCGGTCAAGGACCCGGCCGAGGCGGGCACGCTGAAGCTGATGCCCAAGAAGAAGCTCTTGGAGCTGAAGCTGACCCGCACCGGCCGCGCGCTGATGGGCGAGGTGACCGAGGCGCGGTTCCGGGCGCTGGCCCAGGCGCTGGAGGTCGAGCCGGCGGTGATCCAGAGCTGAATCGCGGGCCGCGGCCGGAAATCCTGTCCCAACCGACAGGTTTCCCGGCTGCGCCTTTCGTGGCAGATAGAGGCCACGGGGGACGGCGGTCCGGGTGTTGTTTACCAAGTGTCCGGTTAAAAGGATCGTCCTCCCCCGACGACCCCCTCGCGGGCGCACGGGCTCAGGCGCCCCAAGTCCGCTCCAGCAGGTTCAGCCAGTTCTTCCAGGCAATCTTTTCAACCAGTTCGCGGCCATAGCCGTGCTCCAGCATGGCCTGGACCAGGTTCTGCAAGGCCGCGGCATCGGCCAGATCGGCCGGCATGTCGGCGCCGTCGAAATCCGAGCCCAGGGCCACGCCGTCCTCGCCCAGATGCGCCAGCAGGTGGTCGAGGTGGCGCAGCATGATCTCGAAGCCATGCATCGGGTCGCGGCGGCCTTCGGGATGCAGGAAGCCCACGGCGAAGTTCAGACCGACCAGGCCGCGGCTTTCCGCGATCACCTGAAGCTGGCGGTCGGTCAGGTTGCGCGAACTGGGCGCCACGGCATGGGCGCAGGAATGGCTGGCGACCAGCGGCGCGTCCGACAGCCGGGCCACGTCGTCGAAACCCTTTTCGTTCAGGTGCGACAGATCCAACATGATGCGCAACTGGTTGCATTCCTTGACCAATTCCCGGCCGAGATCGGTCAGCCCCGGCCCGGTGTCGGGCGAGGACGGAAAGGCGAAGGGCACGCCATGGCCATAGGCCGTCGGCCGCGACCAGACCGGCCCCAGCGAGCGCAGGCCCATGGCGTGCCAGACATGCAGCGCATCGAGGTCGGGAATCGGCTCGGCGCCCTCGATATGCAGGATGGCGGCGATGCGGCCGGCGGCGATGCTGGCGCGCAGGTCGGCGGCGGTCAGGCCGATGTCCAGCGTGCCGCTGCGCGCCATGGCCATCAGCTGTCCGGCCTGGGCCAGCGCATGCGGCAGCGCCTGGTCCGACGGAATTTCCGGTGGAAGATCAAGGGCAAAGGGCGGGTTCTTCTTCAACATCGCCGCCAGCGCATCGTCGGGGCCGGGCGGCGAGGGGGTCCAGATCGCGAAGAAGCCGCCCGCGAAGCCGCCGGCCTTCATGCGCGGCAGGTCCAGATGGCCGGTGCCGTCGCCCTGCAGCCACAGCCGCTCGCGCCCGGGACCGGCGGCGACCATGCGCTGAAGGAAGTCGTTGTGACCGTCGAAGACCGGAATCATGGCTGCTGTCCTTTCGCCTTGCGCGGCGCACCATGCGCCGGTTCCCCGCGCGCCGCAAGCCGGCCGGGCGCAACGCGCGTTGCGCGGTGCACAGGCCCGGGGCCGGGGCGCAGATCCCCAGCAATTGCTGGGATTTTCGCTGTGACCGCCGTGCAGCGGGCGTACACCGCGCGTACACCGGCCATGCACCGGCGGCGTCGAACGATAGGGGCTTTTCCCGCCGCGGCTCTGCGCTAAGCTGGGGTCACGAGCCAGCGGCAAGGAGCCCCAGCCATGACCCGCATCGCGGACGGTTTCGACGGCCAGACCGTCATCTGCACCTTCGACGTCACCCCCGGCAGCGCCCATGATGTGCTGGACGCGCTGACCGCCGCCTATGCCGAGGTTATCAGCCGGCAGCCCGGCTATGTCTCGGGCGCCGTGCATCTGAACGACGCCCAGACCCGCATCGCCACCTATTCGCAATGGCGCGACCGCCGCGATTACCAGGCCATGCTGCGCAGCCCCGAGATGCGCGAGCGCAACCGCGCCATCCATGCCATGTGCCGGCATTTCGAGCCGGTGATGTACGAGGTGGTCGGCGTCTGGGACAGCTGAAGCGCGGGCCGTTTCTGCGGGTGCGAAAACCGCTCGCCTTGCGGCAGGATCCTGCCTAGTCTGGCCTTCAGACGCGCCCCGGGCAGCGGGGCCACAGCGGAGGGGGCGCATGGCAGGACGCATCATCACGATTGCCCAGCAGAAGGGCGGATCCGGCAAGACCACGGTCGCGGTCAACCTGGCGGTCTGCCTGCGCGGGCGGGGCCATTCCGTCGGCCTTCTGGACACCGATCCGCAGGGCAGCCTGGGACGCTGGTTCCTGGAACGGCTGGAACGCCTGGGCGAGGACGAGGCGCTGGAGTTCACCACCTCCTCGGCCTGGGGGGCGAGCTACGAATCCGACAAGCTGAAGAAGCGTTTCGACTATGTCATCATCGACACGCCGCCCAAGATCGACAGCGACCTGCGCCCGGCGCTGCGGGTGGCCGACCTGGTGCTGGTGCCGGTCGCGACCAGCCATGTCGACCTGTGGGCGACCGAGGGCGTGCTGGACCTGGCCCGGCGCGAGAAATGCGACACGCTGATCGTGCTGAACCGCACCCGGCCGGGCACGCGGCTGGCCGGAGAGGTGGCGCAAAAGGCCGAGGAACTGGGCGCCGAGGTCGCGGCGGCGCAGATCGCCAACCGCGTCACCTATGCCGAGACGCTGGGCCAGGGCCTGGGCGCCAGCGACAGCGGCCGCAACCCGGTGGCGCGCAGCGAGATCGACGCGCTGACCGACGAGGTGCTGGCCCGGTTGCCCTGAAGCGGCGGTCTTTGGCCGATACGGGACGCGGGCAGGGGCGCGGCGGAACCTTTCCGGGGCGACGGGGTTGCGCTGCGATTGTCCGCGTCAAGGAGACCTTCCATGAAGCCGATCCTGCCTGTAGCGATGCTCATCCCCCTGCTGGCGGCGGGCTGCGTGCCCGAGCCGGCGCCCGAACCCACTCCGCCGGCCGAGGACAGCTGCGGCGCCGCCCGTTTTCTGGGGCTGGTCGGGCAAAGCGGCGTGACCATCTCGATCCCCGCCGACCAGGCCTATCGCAGCTACAAGACCGGCGATCCCGTCACCATGGATTTCAACCCGAACCGGCTGAATTTCGAACATGACAAGACGGGTAGACTTGTTCGCGTAAGCTGCGGCTAACGCTTGCGTTTTGACCGTTTGTTGCCGCCGCGCTGACCGGCGCGGCCCGCCGTCGAGCGCCCCGAGGCCTTGACGGCCTCTTCGGCGGCTTCCTCGATGGCGGATTGCCGGGCCAGCGGATCGTCGGCCACGGCCAGCTCGACCGCCTCCAGCCGCTTGACCTCGTCGCGCAGCCGCGCGGCCTCCTCGAATTCCAGGTTCTCGGCCGCCTTGCGCATCTGGGCGCGCAGCGCGTCGAGATGCGCGGCCAGATTGGCGCCGACCATAGGCTTGTCGATTTTCGTGGTGATGCGCGCCTGGTCGGTATCGCCCTGCCAGAGCCCGGCCAGCACGTCCTCGACATTCTTGCGCACGGTCTGCGGCGTGATGCCGTGTTCCAGGTTATAGGCCATCTGCTTCTGCCGGCGCCGCTCGGTTTCCGCCATGGCGCGCTCCATGCTGCCGGTGATGCGGTCGGCATACATGATGACGCGGCCTTCGGCATTGCGGGCGGCGCGGCCGATGGTCTGGATCAGCGAGGTTTCGGACCGCAGGAAGCCCTCTTTATCCGCGTCCAGGATCGCGACCAGGCCGCATTCAGGAATATCAAGACCTTCGCGCAACAAGTTGATGCCGACCAGCACATCGAAGGCGCCCAAGCGCAGGTCGCGCAGGATCTCGATGCGCTCGATGGTGTCGATGTCGCTGTGCATGTAGCGCACGCGGATGCCCTGTTCGTGCAGGTATTCGGTCAGATCTTCGGCCATGCGCTTGGTCAGTGTGGTGACCAGCGTGCGCATGCCGGCGGCCGAGACCTTGCGCACCTCGTCCAGGAGGTCGTCGACCTGCATCTCGACCGGGCGGATCTCGATCTGCGGGTCGATCAGGCCGGTCGGGCGGATGACCTGTTCGGTGAAGACGCCGCCGGTCTGGTCCAACTCCCAGTCGGCAGGGGTGGCGCTGACGAAGACCGATTGCGGGCGCATGGCGTCCCATTCCTCGAACTTCAGCGGGCGGTTGTCCATGCAGGAAGGCAGGCGGAAGCCATGCTCGGCCAGGGTGAACTTGCGCCGGAAGTCGCCGCGATACATGCCGCCGATCTGCGGCACCGAGACGTGGGATTCATCCGCGAAGACGATGGCATTGTCGGGGATGAACTCGAACAGCGTCGGCGGCGGCTCGCCCGGTGCGCGGCCGGTCAGATAGCGGGAATAGTTCTCGATCCCGTTGCAAACGCCTGTCGCTTCAAGCATTTCCAGGTCGAAGTTCGTGCGTTGCTCGAGCCGTTGCGCTTCCAGCAGCTTGCCCTCGTCGGTCAGTTGCTTCAGCCGGCCCTGAAGCTCAGCCTTGATCCCCTTGATCGCCTGCTGCAGGGTCGGGCGCGGGGTGACGTAGTGGCTGTTGGCATAGATGCGGATCTGCTTGAAGCTGTCGGTCCTGGCCCCGGTCAGCGGGTCGAATTCGGTGATCGCCTCCAATTCGTTGCCGAAGAAGTCGAAGCGCCAGGCGCGGTCCTCGAGGTGGGCGGGCCAGACTTCGACCACGTCGCCGCGAACGCGGAAGCCGCCGCGCTGGAAGGCGGAGTCGAGGCGGCGGTATTGCTGGGCGACCAGCTCGTTGATGAAGCCGCGCTGTTCGTACAGCTGGCCGACGACCATGTCCTGGGTCATCGCCGAATAGGTCTCGACCGAGCCGATGCCATAGATGCAGCTGACCGAGGCGACGATGATGACATCGTCACGCTCCAACAGCGCCCGCGTCGCCGAGTGGCGCATGCGGTCGATGGCCTCGTTGATCTGCGATTCCTTCTCGATATAGGTGTCCGAGCGCGGCACATAGGCCTCGGGCTGGTAATAGTCGTAGTAGCTGACGAAGTATTCGACGGCATTGTCGGGAAAGAAGCCCTTGAATTCGCCGTATAATTGCGCGGCAAGGGTCTTGTTCGGCGCCAGGATGATGGCGGGGCGCTGGGTCTCCTCGATCACCTTGGCCATGGTGAAGGTCTTGCCGGTGCCGGTGGCGCCCAGCAGCACCTGGTCGCGTTCGCCCGCGCGCACGCCCTGGGCCAGCTCGGCGATGGCGGTGGGCTGGTCGCCGGCCGGCAGGAACTCGGACTGCATGACGAAGCGCCTGCCGCCCTCGAGCTTGGGGCGGGTGACCTCGGCGAAGCGCGCGACGGGAGCATTGGTGTTGTTGTGGCCCATGGTTTTCCCTTTGTTCCGGGTGTGAATCTGGCATCTCGGCGCGCGGATGCAAGGGGCAAGCGGCGTCTTGCACAGCCATCTTGAACAGCGGCCCGGCTTGGGGGATAAGGCCATGAGCAAGAACAGAGGGTTCCCGTCCATGCGAGTCCGCATCTACAAGCCTGCCCGCAACGCCATGCAGTCGGGCGTCGCCCGCACCCGCGAATGGGTGCTGGTCTTTCCGGCGGCGGATGCGCGCGAGATCGACCCGCTGATGGGCTGGACCAGCAGCGACGACACGCAAAGCCAGGTGAAGCTGCGCTTCGAGACCCGCAAGCAGGCCGAGGACTATGCCCGCGAGAACGGCCTGGATTTCGAGGTGATCGAGCCGCACGCCCGCGCCGCGAACATCCGCCCCCGCGGCTATGGCGAGAACTTCGCCACCGACCGCCGCGCGCCCTGGACGCATTGAGGCTGTAAATCGGGCGAAAGTGGGATCGGTCTGACCGGACGTTTCAAGCTCGCCAAGACCATCAGCCAGGACCCTGCCTAATCTTGCGCACGAACGAGTTGAAGGCAGAGCGCGAACCCAATCCCAAAAAGGGAACTCAGCACCGATTCGTTGCCTATCGGCTCACCGCGTCGATGTCGGTGATGATGAGGGTACGCAATTCGAGGAAGGACAGAAGATCGAAGAAGCGGTGGGCATAGGCGCCGCCGACCTCCATCACCGTGAGATACTGGCTGCCGAGCTGTGGTTGACCAGTGCCGGCGCTGTCCGTCTTGCGGATCATTGCGGGAAGCAGAATCCGCTCTGCCGTGCCCTCGATAAGGACCGCCTGGTCGGCGAAGAACAGATCACACCGCGTCAGCGTCAAATACTGATGCAGAAATTCACGATCGGGCTCGGTCGCGCCACCCATGCCCTTACGCAAATCCTTGACGACCGAACGGCGCATGCCTTCCCCATCTGGTACCGAGAGGAAATAGCGCATGGCCTCAAAGCGCGCTTCGTTCGCCATGTGGGGAGAGTGGGTGGTGACGACGAACTGGACCGGCCACGGCCGGTTCTCGTTGAGCTGAGCGACGAAGGCGCTGGTGATCTGATCGAGCTGCCGGATGAAGACCTCCTGCATCTGAGGATGCAGGTGCGCCTCCGGCTCTTCGATGAAAATCAGATGCACCCCGGCCGCGGTCGGCGTGGCCTGATATCCGCGGAAAAAACGTAACGACTGGAGCAGCATATAGACGAGGTTACGCACGCCGAGCCCATTGTAGGTTTCGGGCAGGGTCATGCCGTTCACGCCGACGTAGCGAACCTTGGTGTGATCGTTCAGCAGCTTTTCGACATCGAAGCTGGTCTCGGTAACGAGGCCCGGATCGGAGAGGCCGGGATAGCCGAACAGGTCGAACGTCGGCAGGAGTGAGGTGAGCTTGGCGTTGAAGCCGGCATGTAGGTCGCCTTGGATTTGCTCCACGGCTTCCTTAAGCTTCTCGGCCGTTGTCCGCTTCTTTGGATCGACGGGATCGGTCAGCGCCGACTGAAAGAGTACCTCCACTACCTTCCCCAGAACGTCCCGCTCGCGATGCGTGTCATCGTCCAGGCCCCGCTGCGCGTTTATGAAGCCGCCCCGGATGAGCGTCGTGAGCGTTTTCGGCTCCAGCGACTTTCGATTGGTCGGATCGTTAGGATCGACGGCCTCCAGCGATGCCGCGTAGGCAGCTTGGACGCGACTGCCCAACGCCCGAAACAGGTTCCGGCGGTTGATCGCCACGTTATCGCCGACGGCGAGATCGGTGAAGAGCGCTGCAGGTGCGGTTGGCCGAGGGCCATAGGTAAGAACAAGCCTTGCGTCGCTGCTGTCCGGATCGAGATCGACGATGCACTCGCTCAACGGGCCGAGGTCGGGGGCGTCAATATCGTAGGTAATGTCGATCGTAATTCTTGATGGATGGGAGGAGTTCGACGATGTCGGGTGCAGGTGTCACCGCGTTGCTTGCTTCAAATGCCGTCCAGAAGCACTCGTGGCAGCCTAGAGACTGTTATGGACTGTGAGCTGCTCCCCGGAAATCGGACAGTGACGGAAGCTACGATCTGACGTTTGCTGGTCTCCAAGAACGAGGAGATCAGGAATGCGGAAACGCAGAAACCATGACGCGGGCTTCAAGGCGCGCGTGGCGCTCGAGGCCGTTAAGGGCGAGCGCACTGTGTCAGAGCTGGCGGGCGAATACGGCGTGCATCCGACGATGATCCATCAATGGAAGAAGGCGCTGCTCGACGGAGCTGCGGATATCTTCGAGCGCGGCGGCAAGAAGCCCTCGACGGAGGTGGATGAAGAGACGGTCCGATCACTGCATGCCAAGATCGGGGAGCTGGCTGTCGCCAACGATTTTTTGTCACGAAAGCTCAAGCCGTGGACCGGAAAGTGAGGCGTGGGATGATCGAACGGAACCACCCGGCGCTGTCCATCGGGGCGCAGTGCCGCCTGCTGTCGATCTCGCGCTCGTCGTTCTACCACGAGCCGGCTGGAGAGACGGATCAGAACCTCGGCCTGATGCGGCTGATCGACCGGCAGTTCCTCGACACGCCGTTCTATGGGGTTCGCCAGATGACCTGGCA
>LN899545.1_pt5 | contig 156479 bp, 133 predicted proteins | sample 1252501 | NCBI scaffold set LN899544.1 | reverse complement strand
CTACCGCCAGTTCCGGCGCTGGACCCTGGCGGGGTTGTGGGAGCAGATCCTCGAAGCGCTGAACGAAAGTCGGATCGTGCCGGATGCGCTCCAGATGATCGACAGCACCGTGATCCGCGCCCATCATCAGGCAGCGGGCGCAAAAGGGGGACTCCAAGACAGGGTTTTGGCCGTTCAAGAGGTGGTTTCACGACCAAGGTCCACCTGCGCGTCAATGCTGCCGGGCTGCCAATGAGGTCGGACATCACGCCGGGCCAGACATCGGACTACCTGGGCTTTGATCTGGTCATGGACGACAACCTGCCGGAGCCTTGCATCCTGCTGGCCGATCGCGGCTATGACTCCGACAAGGTTCGCAAAACCATGGAGGCGCGTAGCATCCTGCCGGTGGTCCCGATGCGCAAGTCTCGCAGGCTCCGTGTCGCTGTCGATCGCAGGCTCTACCGGCTGCGGAACCTTGTCGAGCGGTGCTTCAACAAGCTCAAGAACGCTCGCCGTGTCGCCACCCGCTACGACAAGACCGCCGAAAGCTTCCTTGGCTTCATCGATATCACGTCGATCCGCCTCTGGCTCCGCCATTTGTCAACATGACCTAGGTTCGTCGCGGGAAACCCCATGACAACTCGGCTAGATTTGGGAATGAGGTCGGGCATCCCCCCGCTCGGGCATTCTCACCCCGCGCTGCTGTTTTCTGCCTTGGTGCCGCCATATGGCTTGGCAGCGGAAGCCAAGCCGCGGCATGCCGGGCTTTCGCAACGGCCATCAGGCGCGCGCGAGTTCCTCTGCCAGATCGGCAGCGAAGAGCCTTGCGATCTCGAGCGGTTCCGGCTGGATGCGCAGCGCGATATGGAATTGGGACAGCCATTCCAGCCCCAGTCCCGTAATCTGACGCATTTCGCCGCGCCGGACCCAGGTATTGGCGAAATGCAGCGGCAGAAAACCCAGGAAGCGGCCGCTTCGGATCAGGATCGCCTGCGCCTCCATGTTCGACACCGAGGCCGCGACATTCGGATCGTGCAAGGCGGCGAGTTCGGCCCGCTGCAGATAGGGACGCGCGGTGATCGGACAAAGGGAAAGCTCTGCCAGCGTCACCGCGCCTTCGGCCCGGGCATAAAGCGGGTGCAGGTGGCCGCAGTAAAGCGCGTGTTCCTCGGTATAGACCGGGGTATATTCCACATTGGGCTGCCGGTTCGGAAAGGGGCCGATGGCGACATGGACCTCGCCGGTCTGCAGCGCCTTGCTCAGCACCTGCGTGGTGCCGATCTCCAGGCTCAGCCGCACCTGATGCTCGCGCCCGAAGAAGCGGCGGATGGCGCCATGGACCGGCAGGTCGGGATTGTCTGCCTCGCTATCCACGAGGCCGATGCGCAGATGGCCGGTCCGCACCTTGCGCAGCGTGCCCAGATTGGCCTCGCATTGCTCGATCCCGCCCAACATCCGCTTGGCCTCGCGATAGACGGCCTCGCCCTTGTCGGTCAGGGCAAAGCCGCCCCGGCCGCGCTGGCAAAGCGTGAAGCCGAGGCTGAGCTCCAGATCCTTCAGATGGGTCGAGATCGCCGAAAGGCTGGCCCCCAACACGGCCTGCGCGCCGCTGGGGCCGCCATGTTCCACCATGGCGCAGAAGGTGCGCAGATTGCGCAGGGTATAGTCGCTGATCCGCATAGCTTGCTTCGCTGAACCGAAAGTAAAGATCGCATAATTTCAGTTTATCGAAAATTCCAGCGCCGCATAGTTCCCTTCAGCCGTGGCGGTCGAGATCGCGGCATCAACACAGGGAAGTCGAACATGACCAGATTTGCCGCGAAGCTGGCGCTTGCCACGGCCCTTGCCGCCATGACGGGTGGCGCCGCCCTGGCCGAGGAATGGAAATTCGCGATCGAGGAAATTCCCGGCTCGATCATGGACAGCTATGCGCAGGATTTCAAAAAGCGCATCGAAGCGGCCACCGGGGGCGAGGTCACCGTCACGATCTATCCGCTGGGTTCGCTTGGCACGCCGACCGAGGTCGCCGAGCAGACCGCCGACGGGGTGATCCAGCTTTCGAACCTTTCGGTCGGGAACCTGGGCACCATCGTGCCCGAAAGCCAGGTGTTCCTTTCGACCTACCTGCTGCCCTCCGACATGGCCGAGGTGAACCGCTTCCTGGCCGAAAGCCCTACCGTCCACGGCGCGCTGGCCGAGGCATTCGCGGCCAAGGGCCTGAAGCTCGGCGCGCTTTACAGCGAGGGCGAGCAGGTCTGGACCACGCGCAAGGAAATCCGCACTCCCGAGGACATGGCGAATTTCAAGATGCGGGTCATGGTCTCGCCCATGCTGCTCAAGGCTTACGAGGATCTTGGCGCCAGCGCGACTCCGATCCCGTTTGGCGAGGTCTATGGCGCACTGCAACTGGGCCAGGTCGATGGCCAGGTGAACCCGGTGTCCACCATCCAGGAGATGAAGTTCTACGAGGTCACCGATTACATGATCTGGGCCGGCGAGCAGCAATTGCTGACGGCGGTCATGGCCAGCGACGACTGGTTCCAGACCCTGCCGCCCGAACGCCAGCAGCTTCTGGACCAGACCTTCGCCGAGATGAACGGCTTCATCACCCCGGTGGTCCAGAAGTTCAACGCCGAGCGGCTGGAGGCGATCAAGGCGGTCAAGCCGGGGATCAGGCTGATCGAGCTTTCCGAGGATGAGCGCGCGGCCTTCCGCGAACGCGCCAAGGCCACCGATGCGGCGGTGGCCGGGATCGTCAGCGCGCAGGGGGCCGAGCTGCTGCAATCGCTCAAGTCCGAACTGGGGCAGTAGATCCCGCTGCGCCCGGCGATCCAGGCCGGGCGATGCCAACGGAGAATGACCGATGAATGCGCAACCACGCGGTCCGGGGTCCGGTCTTCTGCACCGGCTGGACAATGGAATCGCCGGGATCGAGGCGGGGATCACCGGCCTTGCGATCCTGGCCATGGCGCTGAACACCATCGCCAACGTGCTGGGCCGCTATGTGTTTTCGCAGAGCATCTATTTCTCGGAGGAGCTGAACGAGATCCTGATGGTCACGGTGACCTTTGTGGGCCTGGGCTATGTCACGCGCAAGGGCCGGCATATCCGCATGTCGGCCCTCTATGACATGGTGCCCGAGAGGCCGCGGCGCTGGCTGATGGCGGCAATCGCGCTGACCACAGCGCTGGCCATGCTTTTGCTGGCTTGGCAAGCCTGGGAATATGTCGCCAAGGTCGCGGCTCGCGGGCGGCTTACGCCCGCGATGCAGATCCCGCTGTGGTGGACCTATGTCGCCGTGGTCGTCGGGCTGGCGCTGACCGGGCTGCAATACCTGCTGGCCGTCTGGGCCAACCTGACCCGCCGCGAAGGCGTCTGGATATCGTTCTCCGAGACCGACGATTACGAGGACCCCGAGCTTGCCGCCCTGCTGGAGGCCCAGCCGTCCGCATCCCCCGCCGACGGAAGGCCCGCGCCATGACCCTGATGATGATGAGCGTGATGTGCCTGCTTCTGGTCGCGGGCTATCCGATGATGATGCCGCTGCTGGCGGCGACGGTGCTGGCCTTCGTGGTCTATTTCCCGAACCTGGGAATGCAGCAGATCGTCCAGCAGATGATCGGGGGCGTGAAGCCCTCGGCGCTGGTCGCGGTGCCGATGTTCATCCTGGCGGCCGACATCATCACGCGCGGCCATTCGGCGGACCGGCTGGTCGATTTGGTGATGCGCTTCATGGGCCATCTGCGGGGCGGGCTTGCGATCTCGGTCACCTCGGCCTGCGCGCTGTTCGGCGCGGTCTGCGGCTCGACCCAGGCGACGGTGGTGGCGGTCGGCGGCGCGATGCGGCCCCGGATGCTGCGCGCGGGCTATCGCGACGACTTCACCATCGGGCTGATCGTGAACGCGGCGGACCTCGCCTATCTGATCCCGCCCTCGATCGGCATGATCGTCTATGGCGTGCTGTCGGGCACCTCGATCTCCGAACTGTTCATCGCCGGCATCGGGCCGGGCCTGCTGGTCGTGCTGCTGTTCTCGATCTGGTGCTGGATCGTCGCCCGCCGGCAGGCCATCCCGGTCGAGCCGCGCGCGACCTGGGCCGAGCGCTTCACCGCGATGCGCCGCGCGCTGTGGCCGCTGGGCTTTCCGGTGCTGGTGGTCGGCGGCATCTATGGCGGGATATTCAGCCCGACCGAGGCCGCCTCGATCTGCGTGCTTTACGCCGCGATGCTGGAACTGGTCGTCTTCCGCTCGATCGGGCTGCGCGAGTTGTGGGACGTGGCGCTGTCGACGGGGGTGATGACCTCGGTCGTGTTCATCCTGATCGCCACCGGCAGCGCGTTCTCCTGGACCATCTCCTATGCACAGGTGCCGCAGACCCTGCTGACGGCGGTCGGGCTCGAGGGCGCGGGGGCGGTCAAGACCCTGCTGGTCATCAACATCGCCTTCTTCATCGGCTGCATGTTCGTCGACTCGCTGGTGGTCATGCTGATCCTCGTCCCCATTTTCGCGCCGCTTGCGGCGGCGGCGGGGCTGGACCCGGTGCTGGTCGGCGTGCTGATCACGCTTCAGGTCGCCATCGGCGCCGCGACCCCGCCCTTCGGCTGCAACCTGTTTACCGCCGTCGCCGTATTTCGCCGGCCCTTCATCGAGGTCGTGCGCGGCGTGCCGCCCTTTCTCGCCATCCTGCTGCTGGTCGCCGTGCTGCTTTGCGCCTTCCCCTGGATCGCGCTGGGGCTGCGCGACCTCGCTTTCCGCTGATCGTTACCAAGGAACCTGAACCATGCCTGATACTCCCTCCTCGCACGGCTATGACACCGGCCGGTTGAACCTGCCCTTCGTCGGCATCTCGACCTTCGGCAAGCGGCCCTATGTCGCGGACTGGTCGCGGATCGAGGCCGATGTCGCCGTCCTGGGCGCGCCCTTCGACTTCGGCACCCAGTTCCGCGCCGGCGCCCGCTTCGGACCGCGCGCGGTGCGCGAGGCCTCGACGCTGTTCAGCTTCGGCCATGCCGGCGCCTATGACCACGAGGACGACTGCACCTATCTGGGCGGCGATGTGCGCATCGTCGATATAGGCGACGCCGACATCGTCCACACCGACACCGCGAAAAGCCACGCCAATATCCGCACGGGCGTGCAGGCGATCCTGGACGCCGGCGCCTTTCCGGTGGTGATCGGCGGCGACCATTCGGTCAACATCCCCTGCATCGAGGCTTTCGAGGGGCGGGGCGACATCCACATCCTTCAGATCGACGCGCATCTCGACTTCGTGGACGAACGCCACGGCGTCCGCACCGGCCACGGCAGCCCGCTACGCCGGGCAGCGGAAAAGCCCTATGTGACCGGGCTGACGCAGGTCGGCATCCGCAATGTCAGCTCGACGACGAAGGACGGCTATGACGCGGCCCGCGCCATGGGTTCGGACATCCTGTCGGTGCGGCAGATGCGGGCGCTTGGGCCGCAGGGGGTGATCGACCGCATCCCCGAGGGTGCCCGGGTCTATGTGACGCTGGACATCGACGGCTTCTGCCCCTCGATCGCACCCGGGACCGGGACGCCCTCGCATGGCGGTTTCCTCTATTACGAGGTGCTGGAGATGCTACAGGCGCTGGCGAGGCGGCACGAGGTCGTGGGAATCGACCTGGTCGAGGTGGCGCCCGACTATGACCAGACCGGCACGACCGCGATCCTGGCAGCGCAGGTGCTGCTGAACTTCCTCGGCTTCGTCTTCCACGCGAGAGGGAAGACAAAGGTGGCATGATCGGACAACTCGCGGCGGTGAAATGCCCTCGGTCGATCTCGCGCCCTTCCGCACCAACGGTTTCCACTTTCCTGGACGACCTGAGAAACCCGCATATCCTTCGATACGCCAATGATTGGTAGTTTGCGCACAGGCTCAAATCTTCCTTCCATCGTCGCCCGTTCTTGCGGATGGGTATGACTGCGGTGCCGCCGCGCTCAAGGATCGCGGTGGCAGCGGCGCGTGTCGAAAGCACCGTCTCCGGTCACTGTGCCGATCTGCTCGTCGGGCGGGATCTGCGCCAAGAGGTAAGTCAGAACGGGACTGTCACCCTTGTCGCTGGAGGTGAATTCCACCGCGCAGATGTCGCCGGTGTCGGTGTTCATAGCCAAATGCTTGCGGTATTGGCGTCGGCGATGCGTGCCGTGCTTGCGCGCCAACCATTCCCCATCTCCCAGAAACTTGATCCCCGTGCTGTCCACCAACAGGTTCAGCGGCCCGGGCGCACGGCGCTTCGTAATCTGAACCTCGATGGTCTTTTGCCGGCGGCTCGGGGTGGAAAAGTCGGGAACGGGCCAATCGAGGTCCGCCATCGACAGGATACTCGCCACCATCCCTGTCGTTTGTCGAAGCGGCAGCCCGAACAGGACCTTCACCATCAGGCAAAATTAAATCGCGGCATCGCTGAACACGACCGACCTTCGGCGCGAGCCACACCATGTCCCTGTCCAGCCAGATCAGGAGAGACCCTCGTCGCCGCAACGCATCGTTATAGGATTTTCGGTTCGTCGTACGGTAGCGGGATGGATAAGGTCCGGTCAGACAGACCATTAACCCTATGGATTCACCAACTAAACCCTCCGCGCTGAGAACTTCTGCAACATGTATAAGCGCCCCTTGCGCATGAGGTTTTTTGGATCAGTTTCGCGCGCTGTCGGGTGCTGACAGGTATCCGGCCTCTGTTACAGCCATCGTCACGCCGCCGGCCCGTATGGTGGTCGCGGATCAGGTTCCAAATCAACGCCGCGTGCTCGAAGCACTTTGTTGCAGGCTGGTTCCTCTGATCCCGTCTCACGACCGTTGCGCCAAACGTCTCCTTGCCCTCTTCCGCTCCGACGTCCTCGCGACCGGTGGTCGGCTTATGCCGCGACGGTCGGAGCCTTGTAGACGCCGCCCCGGGCCATCAGAGCCCAGACGATGCGCGCCATCTTGTTCGCCAGCGCCACCCGCACCAGCATCGGCGGCTTGCGCCCAACCAGGTGCCTGGTCGGGCCGAGGCATGGACGTGTCGTTTTATCATCACGCTGTTGGCGCCGATGATCAGCAGGCGCCGCAGGGAGCGTTCCCCCATCTTCGTCGTGGCGCCAAGCCGCTGTTTGCCGCCTGTCGAATGCTGCCGGGGGATGAGCCCGAGCCAGGCGGCAAAGCCCCGGCCTTTGCGGAATATCCCTGGCGGGGGTGCCGGCGTGACGATGGCCGTGGCGATCAGGGGGCCGATGCCCGGGATTGTCATCAGGCGCCGTGCGACGTCGTCTCCCTTGGCCCGCCGGCTGATCTCGGCGTCCAGTTTCCCGATCTCCGCCTCAAGGTGCCGGAACGCCGCAACCAACAGCTGCAGCGTGGCGATGGCATCGATGGGCAGACCACTTTCCCGATCCTCGACGATGGCGATCAGCCGCGCGGCATTGGCAGCACCCCGAGGCACGATCTGACCGAACTCGCCCAGATGCCCATGCAGGGGTGTGCGCTGCCGGATCAGGAGTTCGCGGATGCGGAAGACCATCGCAGCCGCCTGGGTCTCTCCACTCTTCGCAGGCACGAAGCGCATCGCTGGACGCTGCGCCGCTTCGCAGATCGCCTCGGCATCGGTGGCGTCATTCTTTTGGCGTTTGACGAACGGCTTCACATAGGCGGGCGAGATCAGTCGCACCTCATGGCCCAACTTGCCAATCTCGCGACCCCAGAAATGCGCGCCGCCGCAGGCTTCCATGGCAACAATGCAGGCCGGCAGCCGCACGAAAAATCCAGCACCTGGTCGCGCCGCAGCTTCTTGCGCAGCACTGCGCGCCCAGATGCATCACCCCATGGGCCTGAAACACATGCTTCGCCAGATCGAGCCCGACAGTGGTAATCTTCGACATGGCCGCTCTCCCTTGTGGATCATCCCAGCCCCACCTTGGCACGTCGAGGCCGTCGGGGGGCGGTCACAGCATCAACGCCGTTCCAACGGAAAAACGATAGGACCGCTCTGGACGCTTATAGACAATTAATAAATTTATGTCTACAAAGGCTTTCAGGAGGTGCGTATGGACCGTCTACCCGTTTCCTTGCAGACACTCTACGCGGACATTGTCGATCGCAGCTGGTCCGGGTCTTACGCGGAGCTGATCGAAGCCGGCGGTGCGCCCTACCGGCAGACGATCAGAGGCCGGGAGTTCTGGTATCTGAAGATGCCCATGGTGAATGGCGTCAGGAAGAAAGACCTCTACTTGGGGCCGGACAGTCCCGAGGTTCAGGCCCGATTGCATCAGCATCACGATCTGAAAGCCGTGCGCGGCGAGCGCCTTGCCATGATCCGATCCCTGCGTGCGGCCCGGCTGCCCGGTCCGGATCCGCTCTCTGGAAAAATCATGTCGACGTTGGCAGAGGCCGGGGCCTTCCGGCTGAGGGCCGTCGTCGTGGGATCGGCGGCATTTCAGACCTATTCGCCTATGCTGGGGGTGCGTTTCGACAACGCGGCAGGCCAGACCGGGGACCTTGACATAGCGCAATTCCACTCGATTTCGCTGGCGGTCGACGATGCCATCGAGCAGGATCTCCTCACCACCCTTCAGACGGCGGATGAGCGGTTCAGGGCGATACCGTCGCCCATGGATGGGAGGCGGACCCTGCGATACGCCATCCGGGTGGGAAGCCAGGAGGAATTCGCAGTCGACCTTCTGTGCCCGCTGCGCGGGCCAGAGCGCGGAAGCATCACTGAGTTGAAAGCAATGAAGGGCGATGCCCAACTTCTGCGATACCTCGACTTCCTGATCTACGGCGAGATCAACGCGGTCGCCCTATACGGGCTGGGCGTGCCGATCAATGTGCCGGCGCCGGAGCGCTACGCGGTCCACAAGCTGATCGTTTCCCGGATGAGGATCGAGACGGCCGAGAGTCAGGCGAAGGCCCGGAAGGACATCCGCCAGGCGGAGGCCCTCCTCGAGGTGTTGCTGGAGGATCGCCCTTATGAGCTGGAGGCGGTCTGGACCGAGGCGATGGAACGGGGACCGAGCTGGAGGAGCAAGCTTCTTGAAGGGGTCATCATGCTGAAAAAACCGGTGATTAAGGCGATGCAAGAGCGGATGAAGCTCCAGCTGAGTTGAGCCGAACTTTGCTTATAGACAAAATGTAGCTGTCCATAAGACCGCGCCGTTGCCCATGCGCTGAACTCGCGCCCCCAGAAAACGCTGGGATGGCAAACACCAGCAGAGGCTTTCGACCGGCTGCTCAAACAGGATATGATCGAAAGTGTTGCGCCGACCGGTTGAATCCGCCCAATATGCCTCCCAGCTCTATTGCGACGCCTTGGACGCTGCTGGTCTGCTCCGCTCTACGAGCAGCGTCGGGAACCCCTTATCACAACGCCCAGGCCGAGAGCTTCATGAAGACCGTGAAGGTCGAGGAGGTCTATATCACAGGTTACGAAACCTTCGCCGATGTCGCCCGCCGGTTGCCGGTCTTCATCGAGCAGGTCTACAATACCAAAAGACTTCATTCAGCCGGTGGCTACCGTCCGCCCGAGGAATTCGAAACGCTAATCGCCCAGAAGGCGGCATAGTTCGATGGAACCCCGTGTCCGGCCCGAGGGGTTCACTCCAATGCCGGCTCAGTTCTGGGTGGAAATGGAACCAGGATTAAATATATCTAGGTGGTGTTGACAAAAGGGATTCACAGGGTGGCCTGATCGTGATTCAAGCTGGTACCTGCAATGGAGACCAGCTTGGCACGAGACCTGATGTCGGACGAGGAATGGGCGTTTCATGAGCGCTTCATTCTGGCCGTGCGCGCCCCGAACGGGCGCAAGCCCGCAAATCACCGCCTTGTTCTTGATGGGATTTTCTGGATCGCGCGGACCGGCTCTCCTTGGCGCGACCTCCCAGAAGAGTTCGGGAAGTGGTCCAGTGTCTACCGCCAGTTCCGGCGCTGGACCCTGGCGGGGTTGTGGGAGCAGATCCTCGAAGCGCTGAACGAAAGTCGGATCGTGCCGGATGCGCTCCAGATGATCGACAGCACCGTGATCCGCGCCCATCATCAGGCAGCGGGCGCAAAAGGGGGACTCCAAGACAGGGTTTTGGCCGTTCAAGAGGTGGTTTCACGACCAAGGTCCACCTGCGCGTCAATGCTGCCGGGCTGCCAATGAGGTCGGACATCACGCCGGGCCAGACATCGGACTACCTGGGCTTTGATCTGGTCATGGACGACAACCTGCCGGAGCCTTGCATCCTGCTGGCCGATCGCGGCTATGACTCCGACAAGGTTCGCAAAACCATGGAGGCGCGTAGCATCCTGCCGGTGGTCCCGATGCGCAAGTCTCGCAGGCTCCGTGTCGCTGTCGATCGCAGGCTCTACCGGCTGCGGAACCTTGTCGAGCGGTGCTTCAACAAGCTCAAGAACGCTCGCCGTGTCGCCACCCGCTACGACAAGACCGCCGAAAGCTTCCTTGGCTTCATCGATATCACGTCGATCCGCCTCTGGCTCCGCCATTTGTCAACATGACCTAAAGGCTGGGGGGTTGTTCCCGGTCTCGCCGTGGTTCTGGTTGGCAACGATCCAGCTTCGGAAAACGATGTGCGCAGCAAGAGCAATCAGGCACGCGAGGTCGGCATCAATTGCTATGAACAGAAGTTGTGGGCCGGGTCGAATCAAAGCGAAATTCTGACTCTGATTGATCGATTGAATGCCGATCCCGCAGTACATGGCATCGCATTGCAACAACCGTTGCCCGTTCATCTGCATGGAAGCGGTTGGCTAGGCCTGAGCGCCGGCGATGCTGGAAAAGCTGCGCGATCCCCGTCTGGCACCGCCGTTGAACATCGGCAACAGCAGCGGCAAGCTCCGCCGACGCCGCCCGAACGTCCCGGCGCTTTACGAACTGGAGGGCAGTATCGCTATGGCCGCGGCTTCAACCCGGCCGGGCTGATCCCGCCTGGGTGCTGGCGGGGGCCATCGCGGCCTGGTGGTCCGGTCTATGACTTCGTGATCGGCTTCCCGCTGGGCTTTCTGGCGCTGATGCGCGGGCTGGTGCTGCTGGAGCTTCTGTCGCCCCGATGGGACGATTATCCGGCCGCCTCGGTCGGGGATGGACCGGGTGCATCTGGGCGGCGGGTGCCTTGCCCGCGCGCTCTGCGGATCGGGCGGCACCGGCAGTCGAGAAGACCTGTCGGCGAGGGTAAAGCCGGAGACCGCAGGTTCACCGGCTTCGCCACCATTGCGGGCGGTATCCTGAACATCCTTGCTGACGAGAGACGCTCCCGCCCCCCGGGCGCCGCGCCGCCTGGCGCCGAGCGCGATGCGCCGCTGGTAAACAGCGCTGCCGGGATCGTCCGGCGGCCCCGTCCGGACGCGGCGCGGTGCGGCTGCGGTTTTGCTGGTCATCGCCGGCCAGCCTTATGAGCTCCTACCCCTTTGGACTGTGACCGAACCCGCCCTGCGACCCCTTTTCCCGGCCGGACGCGATATCCTGAATTAATATGCCATTTATATCATACTACTATATCAAGAACCTCAATCAGTTTCTACCCTGCCTCAGACCGCCAGGAACCCACCGTCCACCGGCAGCACCGCGCCCGAGATCATCCGGCTATCGTCCGACAAGAGCAGTGCGATGCCTTGCGCGACCTCGACCGCCTCGGCAAAGCGGTTCAGCGGGTGGCGCACCATCATCGGCTGGCTTTTCTGCGGGTCCGACCAGGCCTCGGCGGCCAGCTCGGTCAGGGTGATGGTCGGGGCCACGGCGTTGACGCGAATGCCGTGCGGGCCCAGTTCCTTGGCCATGACGCGGGTCGCGCCCTCCAGCCCGGCTTTCGAGGCGGCATAGCACAGGTGGTCCTGGAAGCCGCGATGGCCGGCGATCGAGGTGATGTTGACGATGGCGCCGCCGCCCCCTGCCGCGACGCGGGCGCGGGCGAATTCCTGGCAGCAGATCAGCGCGGCGCGCAGGTTGATGCCCAGCACCGCCTCATAGCCGGCCTCGGTCATGTCGAGCACGCTTTCCAGCACGTTGATGCCGGCGCTGTTGATCAGATAATCGGCCGTCCCCGCCTGCGCCATGGCGGCGCGGGTGGCGGCGGCATCGGCCAGGTCGACCCGGATGCCGCGCGCGCCGATCTCGGCCGCGAGGCTGTCGAGGTCGGATTGCGTGCGCGACAGCGCCACGACCTGCGCGCCGCGCCCAGCCATCAGCTGCGCGCAGGCGCGGCCGATGCCCTTGCCGGCGCCGGTGATGATGACGGTCTTGCCCGAGAAATTCATGATGCCTCGCATGGGGGTTCAGATGGGGGATTCAGGCGGACAGCGCGTCCGCGATCTGGTGTCGGATCTGGCGGCCCGCGTCCTGCAGGCTGCGGAAGGCGGCATAGCGCGCGTCCTGCAAGGGACGCAGCGCCGGATCGGGGGCGCAGCTGCGGGCGACGCGCGACATGGCCGGCATCGCCGTCGCGAGGTCGGGATAGACCCCGCCCGCCACCGCCCCCAGCATGGCCGAGCCCAGCAGCACCGGCTCGGGGCAGGCGGTCACCTCGACCGCCATGCCGGTGGCATCGGCCAGCAGCTGGTGGTTCAGCGGATGCGCGCCCGCGCCGCCGCTGGTGCTGATGCTGCGGACCGGCGCACCATGCGATGCTTGCGTCTCCATGATCTGGCGCAGCCCGTAGCCGAGGCCGCAGATCCCGGCGACATAAAGCGCGACGAGGCTGTCCACGTCGCTCTCCATCCCCTGCCCCATGACGATGGCCCGGGCATGGGGGTCGGCAAAGGGCGCGCGGTTGCCCAGGAATTCGGGCACCACATGCAGCTCGTCGGCCAGGCGCACGGCGCGGCTGGGCTGGCCCGCCAGTTCCAGCGCGCGGTCGGCCAGCCATTGCGGCAGCGGCTTCTCCGCCGCCTTGGCCCGCGCCGCGGCCTCGGCCGTCGCCGGATGCAGGCGGATCAATTGGTCGATGGCCGCGCCGGCGGCGGACTGGCCGCCCTCGTTCAGCCAATGCCCCGGCACCATGGCCGAGAAATAGGGGCCCCAGACGCCCGGCACGAAGGCCGGCTCGCGCGTGGTGGTCATGGTGCAGGAAGAGGTGCCGAAGACATAGCCCAGGCAGGCCGTGGCATCGCCGCCGGCCGCGACCGTGCCGATGCCGCCGGCATGGGCGTCGATCAGCCCCGCCGCGACCGCGATGCCGGGGCGCAGCCCCATGGCCGAGGCCGCATCAGCCGTCAGCCCCTGCCCCAGCGCGGTGCCGGGATCGACGACGCGCGCGCCGATGCGGGCGAAGCCCTGGTCGGCCAGGTCAGCAAGGCCGATCTGGCGGAAATAGCTTTCGTCCCAGCGCCGCTCATGCGCGAGATAGGTCCATTTGCAGGTCACCGTGCAGGCCGAACGCTCCAGCGCGCCGGTCGCCTTCCAGGTCAGGAAGTCGGTCAGGTCGAAGAAATGCGCCGCCGCCGCATAGACCTCGGGCCGGTTCTCGGCCAGCCATAGCAGCTTCGGGGTCTCCATCTCGGGCGAGATGCGGCCGCCGACATAGCGCAGGACCGGGTGGCCCTGCGCATTGATGCGCTCGGCTTGTTCCAGCGCGCGGTGGTCCATCCAGACGATGATGTCGCGTTCCGGATGCGCCGGGTCGCCGACCGGCAGCGTCGCCTCGCCCGCCCCCCGCACGACCAGCGAGCAGGTGGCATCGAAGCCGATGCCCGTGACGCCGGCCGGGTCGATCCCGGCCTGCGTCACGCATTCCCGGACCGAGGCGCAGACCGCGGCCCAGACCTGGGTGCTGGATTGCTCGGCGATGGTGCCGCCCTCGCGGTGCATGTCGATGCCGCGCTTGGCCGAGGCGAGCAGATTGCCCGCCCGGTCGAACACCCCGGCCCGGGCCGATCCCGTGCCCACATCGACGCCGATCAGATAATGCTCCATGGCACCCCTCGCGCTTGGCGGACCGCTTAGACGCGGTCGAAATTGGTCGGCAGGACCAGCATGTCGCGGATGGTCACGGTGCGCTTGCGCGTCAGCATGTAGACCACCGCGTCCGAGACTTCCGAGGCGTCGATCAGGCTGCCCGATTCCTTGGCCTTGCGCAGGTTCTCCTCGGGCCAGTCGGCCAGCAGCGCCGAGACCACCGGCCCGGGCGAGACCTGCATCACCCGCACGCCATGCGGGATCATCTGCCGGCGCATGCCCTGCACGAAGCTGGTGATCGCCCATTTCGAGCCGGAATAGACCGGCTCCCAATAGGTCGGGAAATGGCCGGCGATGGAACAGGTGACGACGATGTCGCCGGTCCCCCGCGCCGACATATGCGGCACCACGGCCCAGACGTTCTTCATCACCGCGTTGACGTTCAGGTTCAGCATGCGGTCGATGGCGTCGGGCGTCGTCTCGGTCAGGTCGCCGCCGATATAGATGCCGGCATTGCAATAGAGGATGTCGATGTGGTCGACCTTTTCCAGGATCTCGGGGACCATGGCGTTGCAGCTGTCCACGTCCAGCAGGTCGGTCACCTGGGCGATGGCCTTGTCGCCCAGCCTGGCGGTCAGCTCGGCCAGCGCCTCGGCATTGCGGTCCACCATGACCACGGTCGCGCCTTGCGCCAGCAGCGCTTCGGTCGTGGCAAGCCCGATCCCCGAGGCCGCGCCGGTGATGACCGCGACCTTGCCTTGCAGCGATTCAGACATGTTATTCTCCTGTGTTCGGAAGGGGTTGGGCGGGGCTCAGCGCCACTCGCGCCCGATGTAGATGGCCAGCAGGATAATGCCGCCCTTGATGACGTCCTGCAGATAGGGGTTGATGCCCATCAGGTTCAGGCCGTTGTTGAGGATGCCCAGCAGCACCGCGCCGATCAGCGTGCCGAGGATCAGCCCGCGCCCGCCGGCGATGGCGGTGCCGCCCAGGACCACGGCGGCGATGGCGTCCAGCTCGAAGCCCACGCCGGCGTTCGGCTGGCCGCTCATCAGCCGGCCGGTCAGGATCACCGCCGCCAGGGCCGAGGTCAGGCCCGAGATGGCATAGACCGCCAGCTTCACCCGCTGGGTCTTGACGCCGGACAGCCGCGCCGCGAGTTCGTTGCCGCCGATGGCATAGACGTGGCGGCCGAAGGCGGTGCGCTGCAAGAGCACCCAGGCGAAGGCATAGATCACCACCATGACGATCACCGGCACCGGCACGAAGCCGATGCGGCCGACGCCGAACCAGGAAATCCAGCTGGGAATGCCGCTGATCGGGTAGCCGCCGGAATAGATCAGGCCCAGGCCCCGCGCCATGCCCATGGTCGCAAGCGTCACGATGATCGCCGGCATCCGGCCCCAGGCGACCAGGAAACCGTTGGCGAGCCCGATGCCAAGGCCGATCAGCAGCCCGGCCAGCAGCGCCGGCACCGCCGGCAGGCCGGTGTTGACCATCAGCCCGGCGCTGAGCGTGCCGACCAGCGCCATGACCGCGCCGACCGACAGGTCGATGCCGCCGGTCAGGATGACGAAGGTCATGCCCACGGCCAGGATGCCAACGACGGAGACCTGGCGCAGCACGTTCATGATATTGCCGAGGCTGAAGAAATTGTCGCTCGCCAGCCCCATCAGCACCGAGACGGCGATGAGCCCGATCAGCGGCAGAGCCAGCGGCGAATGCAGCAGCCGGGCCGGCGAGAAGCCCGCGGTTTTCCCGGCCGCGCCGGTATTGGTGTCATGCGACATTGTCGATCCTCCCGGTCGTGGCATGGGTCATGATGGTTTCCGAATTGATGTCCTCGCCCGAGAGCGTGGCGACGATCCCGCCCGAGCGGAACACGCAGACCCGGTCGGACATGCCGATCACCTCGGGCAGTTCCGAGGAGATCATGATGATCGCCCCGCCGCCCGCGGTGAATGCGCGCATGAGCGCATAGATTTCCGCCTTGGCGCCGACGTCGATGCCGCGCGTCGGCTCGTCGAAGATCAGCACCTGCATGTCGTGGTTCAGCCAGCGGGCGATGACGACCTTTTGCTGGTTGCCGCCCGACAGCGTATCGACGCGCGCCAAGGGCCCCTGCGCCTTGACGCGGACCTGCGCCATGGCGGTTTCCGAACAGGCCAGTTCCTTCTTCAGGTCGATGAAGCCCGGGCCCTTGCGATACTTGCCGTAATTGTTCAGCGAGATGTTCTGCAGAATCGAGAAACTGGTGATAAGCCCCTGTTCCTTGCGACTTTCCGGCAGAAGCCCGATGCCATGGGCCAGGCCTTCGTCCGGGCCGGACAGGCGCTTTTCGATGCCGTCGATCCTGACCTTGCAGCGCGTGGCCGGGCCGGCGCCCAGCATGGCGAGCACGGTTTCGGTGCGGCCCGAGCCGACCAGCCCGGCAAAGCCCAGGATCTCGCCCTTGCGCAGGGCAAAGCGCGACACCGGACCGGATTTGCGCAGCTGCACCTCCTCGGCCTCGATCACCACCGGCGCCGTCGAGGGGGCGGGTTTCGGCGGGAAGCTCTGCTCGATGCGGCGGCCGACCATCATCTCGACCAGCCGGTCGTTGTCGACATCGGCAACCGCGCAGGAGCCGACGAATTCGCCGTCGCGCAGCACGGTGATGCGGTCGCAGATCTCGAAGATCTCCTCGAGGTGATGCGAGATGAAGATGATCGCCACGCCCTGCCGACGCAGCTCGCGCATGACCTTGAACAGGTGCTCGACCTCGGAGGGGGTCAGCGTGGCGGTGGGTTCGTCAAGGACAAGGATGCGCGCGTCCAGCGACAGAGCCTTGGCGATCTCTACGAATTGCTGCTCGGCCACCGACAGGCGGCTGATCGGCACGTCCAGCGCCACCTCGACGCCCAGCTGGCGCATGATCTCGGTGGCGCGGGCGCGCATGGCCTTGCGGTCCAGCAGGCCCAGCCGGCCGCGGATCTCGCGCGCCAGGAACATGTTCTCGACCGCATCCAGATGCGGGATCAGGCTGAATTCCTGGAAGACGATGCCGATGCCGGCGGCGATGGCCTCGTCGTAATTGGCGAAACGCTGTTCGCGGCCCTCGATGCGGATCGTGCCCTCGCTGGGCGGGATGATGCCGCAGAGGATCTTCATCAGCGTCGATTTCCCGGCGCCGTTTTCCCCCAGCAGCGCGTGAACCTCGCCGGCGCGGACGTTGAGGTCGACGCCGTGCAGCACCTCGATCTTGCCGAAGCTCTTTCGGATTGCGTTCAGTTCCAGCATCGTCCCCTCCTCGTGCCTCTCGCCCTTCCCGCCCCGGCGCAAGGCCGGAGCGGGAGCGGGGAGGAAGCGTTACCAGCTGAAGTCAGCCGCGTTTTCCTTGTCCACGACCATGACGTCGATCGGGACTTCCTTCGGCACCACGCGGGCGCCCCATTTCTGCGCCAGCGCCATGGCCAGGCCGACGCGGACCTGGTCGCGCGGGAATTGCGCCGTGGTCTCGATGAAGGGACCGCCCTCGGTGATGGCCTTGACCGCTTCCGGCGCGCCGTCGACCGAGGTCAGCTTGATGTCCTTGCCCGAGCCCTGGATCGCCGCCAGCGCGCCCATGGCGCCGCCGTCGTTAACCGAGAAGATGCCGGCGAGGTTCGGCTTGGACTGGATCATGTTCTCGACCACGCCCAGGGCGACGGAACGGTCCTGGCGGCCGTTCTGGGTGTCGACCAGCTGGATTTCGGGGAATTCTTCCAGCGCGGCCTTGCAGCCTTCGACACGCTGGAGGATCGGCACGACCGGGATGCCGTCGAGGATCGCGACCTCGCCCTTGCCGCCGATGGCCTCGCCCAGGTATTTGCAGGACATGTAGCCGGCATCGCGGTTCTTCGAGCCGACGAAGGTGTCGACCGGGCCGTTCGCGTTCGCATCGACCGCAACCACGGTGACGCCGGCGGCCTTGGCGGCATGCACGGCGGCCTCGATCCCGGCGCTGTCGGTCGGATTGAGCAGCAGGATATCGATGTTCTGCTGCAGCATGTCCTCGACGTCCGAGATCTGCTTGGCGACGTCATGGCCGGCGTCGGTGACGACGACTTCGGCGCCCAGACTGGCGGCGGCCTCGTTCAGCGCTTCCTGCATGGACACGAAATAGGGGTTGTTCAGCTCCTGGAAGGTCATGCCGATCTTGAGCTTGTCCTGCGCGAGCGCCGGGGCGGCCAGCAGCGCGAGCGCGGCCGAGGCGGTGAGAAGTTTCGATGTCATCAGGTTCCTCCCAAACAGGGTTGATGCAGGCAAGGCCCGCGCGTCTCCGGCCGGCGGTGCGCCGTCCGAATTGGTGGATTTCGGTCGTGGTCGTTTCGTCAGTCGGCGATGACCGCCGCTTTCTGGGCCGCGAAGGTGGCCCGGAACTGCGAAGGAGAGATCCCTTTCAGTTTCAGGAAATGCCGGTTGAAGTTCGACAGGTTGGAAAAGCCGACCTCATAGCAGATCTCGGCGACCTTGCTGTCGGGCTCGGCCAGCAGCATCTGGCAGGCCAGGTCGACGCGCAGCTGGTTGCGATAGCGCACCAGGGTCGTCCCGGTATGGCGCTTGAAGGCGCGGGAAAACGCGCTCTGGCTTTGCCCGACCATGGCGGCAAGCTCGGCCTCCTCGATCTGCTCGGTCAGGTGCTCGCGCAGATAGGTCAGGGCGCGGTTGATGCCACTGTCGTTGATCTTGCTGAGGTCGAGCTCGAAGCTGAGGCTGGCCAGCACCTCGTAGTCGCGGGCCTCGGCCAGGATGTCGAGGATTTCCCAGAACAGCACCAGCCGGCGGATGCCCTGCGCCTCGATCAGCCGCTCGACCAGCGGGCGGATGCGGGCGCTGGTGGCGTCGTCGAACAGGATGCCGCGGCGCGAGCGATCCAGCAGCGGGCGCAGCGCCTCCATCTCGGGCATGGCGGCGCAGGCGTCCTCGATGAAGGCCTCGGGGAACTGGATCACCAGCGAGCGCAAGGGCACGATCTCGCCCGGCTGGATGTCGCTGATCCAGTTCTGCGGCAGGTTCGGGCCGGTCATGATCAGCTGGCCGGGCGCGAAGGCGCCGACATGGTCACCGATATAGAAGGTGCCCGAGGTGGCGTTGACCAGGTGGATTTCATATTCGGGGTGGTAGTGCCAGCGCACCGTGCGGAACGGATAGCCATGCATCCACGCGGCGAAGGATTCGCCCTTGCGGATGTGGACCAGTTCCAGATCGGGTTGCATCGGTTTCCTCTCCCCACGGGTGGCGCGCCTCCTTGCCCCGGCGCGTTCCCAGCCTGCACAGAGCTTAGGCCCTTGCCCGGGTCGGGCTCCACATCATGGCGCAGAAATTGCCGATACTTTTTTGACAGGAAATGCGCCGGAATTGAACCGTTCTTCCTGCGCGGGCCGCGGGTGCGTGAGGCAAAGGCGAAACGCCCATGCCGCGATGCAGCGACACGGGCGGGAAGATGCTGCGAAACCCCGGGAAATGCCGGGAAATCCGCGGTCAGGCCGACCAGTCGGGCAGATCGCGCAGGGGGCGGTAGGCGGTGTGATGGGCCTCATACTTTTTCGCATAGGCCTCGGCCAGATTTGCATCGGGCACAACTTCCGCGCGAAGCGCCGGGCGCGAGAAGACGCGCTCGGACAGATCGCCGGTGGCGCAGGCCGCGGCAAGCTTCGCCGCACCGAAAGCGGCGCCGAAATCGCCGTCCTCGGGCTCCAGCAGCGTGAGCCCGGTGGCCGAGGCGATGATGCGCAGCCAGGCCTGCGAGCGGGCGCCGCCGCCGACCGCCCAGGCGGCCTCGATCGGCGTGCCGGCCTTGCGCAGCGCATGGACGCAATCGGCGAAGGCCATGGCGACGCCCTCCATCACCGCCTGCGCCAGGTCCGGCAGCCCGCTGGCGCGGCTGAACCCGATCAGCGCGCCGGTGGCGCCGGGGTCGTTGAGCGGCGTGCGCTCGCCCGACAGATAGGGCAGGAACAGCGCCGGCGAGGGCGCGGTGACCGCGCCCACCAGCGCCGCAAGCTCCGGCACCGACCGGCCGGTGATTTCGGAGAGCCAGGTCATGCTGTCGGTCGCCGACAGGATCACGCCCATCTGGTGCCAGGTGTCCGGCACGGCATGGCAGAAGGTATGCACTGCATCGCCGGTGTTCGGCGCGTAGGAGGCGGTCGCGGCGAAGAGCACGCCCGAGGTGCCCAGCGACAGGAAGCCGGTGCCCGGCGTCATCACCCCCATGCCGCAGGCGGTCGCGGCATTGTCGCCGCCGCCGCCCGCCACCGGCACGCGCGGGATGCCCCAGCGCGCGGCCAGATCGGCGCGCAGATGGCCGGAGACGTCGCTGCCCTCGACCAGCCGCGGCATCTGGTCGCGGCTGAGCCCGGTCGCGGCCAGAAGCGCGTCCGACCAGTCGCGCTTGCCGACGTCCAGCCACAGGGTGCCCGCGGCGTCCGACATCTCGGCCACATGCTCGCCGGTCAGCCACAGCCGCAGATAGTCCTTGGGCAGCAGCACCTTGGCGACACGCTCGAAGATCGCAGGCTCGTTCTGCGCCACCCACAGCAGTTTCGGCGCGGTGAAGCCGGCCATGACCAGATTGCCGGCGATGCCGTGGAAATCGGCGCGGCCTGTCAGTTCGGCGCATTGCGGGCCCGAGCGGCCGTCGTTCCACAGGATGCAGGGCCGCAGCACCTGGTCCGAAGCGTCGAGCAGCGTCGCGCCGTGCATGTGCCCCGACAGGCCGATGGCCTGCAGCCGCGCCATCGCGGCCGGATGTTCGCGCGCGAGCTGGCCGATGGCAGCTTCGCAGCCGGCGATCCAGTCGGCGGGCGCCTGCTCGGACCAGCCGGGATGCGGGCGGCTGACGGTCAGGGCCGCATGGGCGACGCCGATCGTGGCGAAATCCTCGTCCACCAGCATGGCCTTGATGCCCGAGGTGCCAAGGTCGATCCCCAGATACATGGCGCTTACTCCGGCAGGACGATTTGCAGCTTCACGTCGGTCTCGCGCGCGAGGGCGGCGCGGTCGAAGCCGGCGATGCTGTCCTCGAAGGGGATCGAGGCCGAGATCAGCGGCTTCAGGTCCACCTTGCCCGAGGCGATCAGCGCGATGGCGCGGTCATAGACATTGGCATAGCGGAACACGGTCTCGACCCGCAGCTCCTTGGCCTGCAGCCCGACGATGTCGACCGGCACCGGATCGACCGGCATGCCGACCAGCACGATGGTGCCGCCGGGCCGGGCAAGCTGATGCATGGACAGGATCGCCGGCGCGGCGCCCGAGCATTCGAAGACCACGTCGGCGCCCCAGCCGTCGGTGGCCTCGGCCACCGCCTCGGCCAGCGCGCGATTGCGGATGTTGACGGTCTCGATGCCGTCATAGGCGCCGATGATGTCGAGCTTGGGCTGGGCGAGGTCGGCCACGATGACGCGAGCGCAGCCGCCGGCCAGCGCCGCCAGCGCCACCATCATGCCGATGGGGCCCGCGCCGGTCACGACCGCGATGTCGCCGGGCTGGATGCGCGCCCGCAAGGCCGCCTGCATGCCGATGGCAAAGGGCTCGACCATGGCACCTTCGGCGAAGCTGACATTGTCGGGCAGCTTGCAGGTGAAGGCGGCCGGGTGGATCACCTCGGGCGTCAGGCAGCCATGCACCGGCGGCGTCGCCCAGAAGGTGACGGCCGGATCGACGTTGTAGATGCCGAGCTTTGCCGCGCGCGAGGTCGGATCGGGGATGCCCGGCTCCATGCAGACCCGGTCGCCGGGCTGCAGATGCGTGACCTCGGCCCCGGCCTCGATCACCGTGCCGGCGGCTTCGTGGCCCAGCACCATCGGCTCGCGGACCACGAAATGGCCGATCTTGCCATGGGTATAGTAATGCACGTCCGAGCCGCAGATGCCGACCGTGTCGATCTTGATGCGGACGTCGCGGGGGCCCAGCGTGCCGGGAATCTCGAATTCCCGCAGCGTGAGCTTGCCCTTCTCCTCCAGAACCAGCGCCTTCATCTTTTCCCTCGCATGCCATGCCGCGCCCCAACCGGCGCCGTCCCGGCGGTGTTTGAGGCCGCCCTGACGGCGATGTAAACAGAAACCCACCGCTTTGGCGAGCTTTTGCCCAATCAAAGAATAATTGTATCACGCATCGCGCGGAAATCGCCGGTCAGGTGCGCGGCGCGCGTCTGGCAGGGATGATGAGCGCAGCCCGATTCGCGGGCCTCACTTCATCAGCCGTTCCTTGACCATCGGCCCCACGGCGCCGAAATCCATCTGCCCGGCGTGGCGGGCGCGCAGCTCGGCCATCACCCGGCCCATGTCGCGGATCGACTCGGCGCCCAGCTCGGCGATCGCCTTGTCGATGGCGGCGCGGGTCTCGGCCTCGTCCAGCTGCCGCGGCAGATAGGACTGGATGATGCGGATCTCGGCCTGCTCGGCCTCGGCCAGCTCCAGCCTCCCGCCCTCTTCATAGGCCCGGGCGGATTCCTGGCGCTGCTTGACCATCTTCGACAGGATCGCCGTCAGGTCGGCCTCGCTGAGCCCGCTTTCGTCGCCGCCTTCGGTGCGGGCGGCGATCTCGCGATCCTTGATCGCGGCCGCGATTAGCCGCAGCGTCGACAGCCGCGCCGTCTCGCGGGCTTTCATCGCGTCCTTGGTATCGGCCAGAATGCGTTCGCGCAGTCCCATCATGTCCTCGCTGGCTTTCGGTTGCGCGGGGCGGATGCCCGGCTTGGTCACCGGCGTCAACCCTGGGCCCGCAGCCCCGGTTCCGCAAGCCCCTCCTGGCCGCGGTTCCGCCTTGACGCCCGCAGCCCCTTTCCCTAGGTTCCCGGCGATTTAGCCGGAGAGTCGACGATGCCCCAGAAACCGACCGCATGTCTTGCGCTTGCCGACGGCACCGTTTTCTACGGCCAGGGCTTCGGCGCCACCGGGGAAGTGGTGGCCGAACTGGTGTTCAACACCGCCATGACCGGCTATCAGGAGATCATGACCGATCCCTCCTATGCGAGCCAGATCGTCACCTTCACCTTCCCCCATATCGGCAATACCGGCGTCACGGCGCAGGATGACGAGGCGGCCGATCCCGTCGCCTCGGGCATCGTGGTGAAATGGGACCCGACCGAGCCCTCGAACTGGCGCGCCACGGCCGACCTGGTCGCATGGATGGAAAGGCGCGGCCGCATCGGCATCGGCGGCATCGACACCCGCCGGCTGACCCGCGCCATCCGGCAGCAGGGCTCGCCCCATGTCGTGCTGGCGCATGATCCGCAAGGGAATTTCGACATCGCCGCCATGGTGGCGCGCGCCCGCGGCTGGCAGGGGCTGGTCGGGCTCGACCTGGCGAAAGAGGTCACCACCCGGCAGAGCTATCGCTGGGACGAGGGGCTGTGGGAATGGCCGGGCCAGTTCGGCGCGATCCCCGAACAGAAGCCGTTCCGTGTGGTGGCGCTGGACTATGGCGCCAAGCGCAACATCCTGCGCTCGCTGGCGCAAAGCGGCGCCGAGGTGACGGTCCTGCCCGCCACCGCCACCGCCGAGGAGGTGCTGGCGCATGACCCCGAGGGCGTCTTCCTGTCGAACGGCCCGGGCGATCCGGCCGCGACCGGCGCCTATGCCGTGCCGATGATCCGCGACTTGCTGGACCGCGACCTGCCGATCTTCGGCATCTGTCTGGGCCATCAGATGCTGGCGCTGGCACTGGGCGCCAAGACCATCAAGATGAACCACGGCCACCACGGCGCCAACCATCCCGTCAAGGACATGGAGACCGGCAAGGTCGAGATCACCTCGATGAACCACGGCTTCGCCGTCGATGCCCAGACCCTGCCCGAGGGCGTGATCGAAACCCATGTCAGCCTGTTCGACGGCTCGAACTGCGGGCTGCGCATGGCGGAAAAGCCGGTGTTTTCCGTGCAGTATCACCCCGAGGCCAGCCCCGGCCCGCAGGACAGCGCCTATCTCTTCGACCGCTTCGCCGAGGCCATGCGCGCGCGCCGCGCTTGACCTGCGACGGATTGCGGCCTGATCCGGCTGCGCGATTAACCGCTTCTTAACCCTCGGCATGCAACAGAGGGTCAGGAAACGTCCAGACCCTGGAATCGCGCATGGCCGGCATCGCCCTTCTCCGCCCCCTTCGCCCCGTGCCGCGGCCGGAGCCGTCCGTCCCGGTGGCGGCACCGGAAACGGTCGTCGCGCCGCGCGACCTGCGCCCGCTGGGCCAGATCCTGATCGAGGATGGCGCCGTCGACCCGCGCAACCTGCTGAAAGCGGTGGTCATGCGCCGGCGCCAGCAGGCCCGGCTGGGCGAGATCCTGCTCGCGAACGGCTGGGTCCAGGAAGAGGCGCTGACCCGGGCGCTGTCGCGGCAATGGCGCAGCAGCGTGCTGGACCTGGCAACGCTGCCGCCCGATCCGCGGCTGATCGACGCGATGGGTGCGCAATTCTGCCTGGCGCAGGGGCTGGTGCCCTGGCGCCGGGTCGGCGGCGTCACCTTCGTCGCCACCGCCCGCCCCGAGGCATTCGACGCCCTGCGCGAGCGCATGCCGGCGGCCTTCGGCACCGTGCGCATGCTGCTCTGCTCCGAAACCGCCGCGCGCGAGGCCATCCTGGGCCTGCGCCGCACGGCGCTGATTCGCCAGGCCGAGACCCAGGTGCCCGCCGCCGAGAGCTGCCGTACGCGCAACGAGCGCCGCTTTGCCCGGCTGGCGGTGGCGGCGGTAACGCTGGTGTTGCTGGGGCTGCTGCTGGCACCGATCGCGGTGGTCTCGGCGCTGACGGCCTGGGCGGTGCTGACGCTGGTCGCATCGATGGGACTGAAACTGCTGTCCTTTCAGGCGATCCTGCGTCGCACCCACAAGGAAAAAGTCGCGGCGCGCGCCATGGCCGCGGGCCTGGTGGCGCGGCCGCAGATGACCGGCCCGCTGCCGGTGATCTCGGTCATGGTGCCGCTGTTCGCCGAGGCGAATATCGCCGACAAGCTGATCGGCCGGCTCTCACGGCTGGACTACCCGCGCGAGCTGATGGACATCCTGCTGGTGGTCGAGGAAACCGACCGCGTGACCTGCGAAGCGCTGGCGACCGCGCGGCTCCCGCGCTGGCTGCGCGTGGTCAAGGTGCCGGACGGGCCGATCCGCACCAAGCCCCGGGCGCTGAACTATGCGCTGAACTTCTGCCGCGGCTCGATCATCGGGGTCTGGGATGCCGAGGATCGCCCCGAACCCGACCAGTTGCACAAGGTCGCGCGCGGCTTCCATTTCGCGCCCCCCGAGGTGGTCTGCCTGCAAGGCGTGCTGGATTATTACAACCCGCGCACCAACTGGCTCGCACGCGCCTTCACCATTGAATACGCCTCGTGGTTCCGCGGCACCTTGGCGGGCGCGGCGGCGCTGGATCTGGTGGTGCCCTTGGGCGGCACGACGCTGTTCTTTCGCCGCGACAAGCTGGAAGAGGTCGGCGCCTGGGACGCCTGGAACGTGACCGAGGACGCCGACCTGGGCGTGCGCCTGACCCGGCGCGGCTATCGCACCGAGATGCTGGACACCGTCACGCATGAAGAGGCCAATTGCCGCCTGCTGCCTTGGGTCAAGCAGCGCTCGCGCTGGCTCAAGGGTTTCGCCATGACCTGGGGCGTGCATATGCGCGATCCGCTGGGGCTGTGGCGCGACCTCGGCACGCGGCGCTTCCTGGGGCTGCAGGTGCAGCTCTTCGCCTCGCTGTCGCAATATCTGCTGGCACCGGTGCTGTGGAGCTTCTGGCTGCTCAGCCTGGGCCTGCCGCATCCGATGCGCGGCGTGCTGTCCGGCATGCTGGGCGGCAATGCCATCGCCATCCTGTTCACGCTCTTCGTCTGCTCCGAACTGCTGAACATCGCCATCGGGCTCTGGGCGGTGCGCGGGCGCCAGCACCGTCACCTGCTGCCCTGGGTGCCGACGCTGCATCTGTATTTCCCGCTGGGCTGCCTGGCCGCTTGGAAGGCGATCTATGAGGTGGTGGCGAAGCCCTTCTACTGGGACAAGACCCAGCACGGCATCTTCGAGGCCGGGCCCGAGGACAGCCCTGCTGCCAGGCCAGCCGCCACGCTGGGCATGGTGCCGCTGCGCCCGGCCGCCCTGTCCGGGCCGCATTCGCCCCGGCCCGCGACGGCCCATGCCGCGCCCGCGCAAGAATTCACCGGCCTTTCCGTGCTGGGTGAGATCGGAGGATCCTGAAAGGGTCTCTTGGCGGTCGCAGAAGCGGCAGCACCAGTTAGATGACCCAGGTTCCGCCAGGATCACGATCAGGCATGATCCAGTGCGGGGTGATTCGGGGTCGGCCGCAAGCTCGGCCTGCACCCCATCCCGGCTTCAACCCCGGGAACCAGTCTCCGGGAAGGCAGCCTCCGGTTTTCCCGCCCGTTGGTTCCGGCCCCTCGCGCCACGCTCCGCCTGCGGACGTTTCTGCTGCCATTACCAGCGCGGGCAGGCATCAAACAGCGGCAGTCGCGTCCTGGTTCAGCGCCTTGTCGATGATGCTGCCGGCGGTCTCGACGGTTTCGGTCAGCCGGGCGGCCAGTTGCTCCAGCGACTCGCAGCCGGTTTCCCGCAGCAGGAAGGCCTGTCCACCCTTGCCGATGCTCTCCATGTCCAGGGCCTTTTCGGTCAGCAGCCGGCCGGCGCATTGCAGGTTCCACAGGAAACGCCGGGCCGCGCTCAGCTGTCCGGCCAGATCGGCCGCGATCAGACCGGCGCGTGGACCGGCCCGCAACTGCGCCAGCGCCGCGCGGGCCGGCGCGGCGGCGCGCAGGGCAAAGCTCTGCGCCAGCAATTCGATGTCCTGAAGCCCGCCGCGGCCGATCTTGGCTTCCCAGGCACCGTCGGGGGCCTTGGCGGCAAAGATCCGCGCCCGCATCTCGGCCAGGTCGGGCAGGACGCGGGCGTCGGTGCCGCGCGCCGCCAGAACCTCGACCCGCAGCGCCTCGACCTCGGCGGCCAGCGCCTCGGCGTCGGCGCCGCAGGTGCCGATCACCCGGGCCCGGGTCAGCGCCAGGTGCTCCCAGGTCCAGGCCTCGGTCATCTGATAGTCGCGAAAGCTCTGCACCGAGGTCGCGACCGGACCTTGGCGACCCGAGGGGCGCAACCGCATGTCCACCTCGTAGAGCCGGCCGGCCGAGGTCGGCGCCGAGATCGCGGTGATCATCGCCTGGGTCAGCCGCGCGTAATAGGCCCGCGTCGCCAGGGGCTTCGGCCCGTCGGAACTGTCCTGCCCGACCGCGTCGTAGATCACGATCAGGTCCAGGTCCGAACTGGCGTTCAGCTGCCGCGCGCCCAGCGAGCCCATGCCCAGCACCACCGCGCCGCGCCCCGGCGGCGGGCCGTGCCGGCGGGCGAATTCGGCGGCAACCACCGGGAACAGCGCCGCGACCGCGGCATCGGCGATATCGGCATATTGGCCGCCGGCCTCCTCGGCGCCGATCAGTGCGCGCAGGTGATGCACGCCGGTGCGGAACTGCCATTCATGCGCCCAACGCCGCGCCGCGTCCAGCGCGCGTTCATAGCCGCCGTCCGGCGCCGCAAGCACGCCCAGCAGCATCGCGTCGAGCTGGCGGCGCAGCTCGACCGCGCCCGGCCATTCCGAGAAGAAACTGCCGCCCAGCACCGCGTCCAGCACCTCGGGGTGGCGCGCCAGATAGGCCGCCAGCGCCGGCGCGGTGCCGCAGATGTCCACGATCAGGTCGATCAGCTGCGGATTGGCCTCGAACAGCGAAAACAGCTGCACGCCGGCGGGCAGCCCGGCCAGGAAGGCGTCGAAGCGCGCCAGGGCCTCGTCCGAATGGGTGGCGGCGACCAGCCGGTTCAGCAGCTCGGGCTCGATGCGGGCAAAGACCTCGCGACCGCGCGCCGAACGCAGGGCCGGGTAGCTGCGCCAGCGCTCGACCATGGCCTCGGCCTCGGGGGAAAGATCGGGACGCGCGCGGCTTTCCCCGGGGGCGAAGAATTCGCCGGTCAGCGCCTCGACGCGCTGCAGCCGGCCGACCAGGCGCCGGGCCCAGGCGGCGGTATCGGCCTCGCCCATCATGCGGGCGATGGTGTCGAGCCCCTCGGCCGAATTCGGCAGCGAATGGGTCTGGGCGTCGTTGACCATCTGGATGCGGTGCTCGATCTCGCGATGCTCGCGGTAGTGCTCGGTCAGTTCGGCGGCGACATCGGCGGGAACCCAGCCCTTGTCCGCCAGCCGCGCCAAGCCTTCGACCGTGCCGCGCACGCGCAGCGCGGGGTCGCGGCCGCCGGCGATCAGCTGCCGGGTCTGGGTAAAGAACTCGATCTCGCGGATGCCGCCCTGGCCCAGCTTCATGTTGTGGCCGGCGGCCTCGATTCGGCCTGACAGGCCCTTGTGCTCGCGGATGCGCAGCCGCATGTCATGCGCGTCCTGGATGGTGGCGAAATCCAGGTGCCGGCGCCAGACGAAGGGATCGAGTTCGCGCAGGAAGCGGGCGCCGGCGGCCAGATCCCCCGCGCAAGGCCGCGCCTTGATATAGGCGCTGCGTTCCCAGGTCCGACCCTCGGCCTCGTAATAGGCCAGCGCCGCCGAGATCGAGATGCAGACCGGCGTCACCGAGGCGTCGGGCCGCAGCCGCAGGTCGGTGCGGAAGACATAGCCCTGGTCGGTATTGTCCGAAATCGTCGCCGCCGCCTTGCGGGTGGCGCGGATCAGCGCCGCGCGGGCCTCATGCTGGTCGTCGCGGGCATAGGCGCTGTCGTCGTAAAGCACGATCAGGTCGATGTCCGAGGAATAGTTCAGCTCGGCGGCGCCCATCTTGCCCATGGCGAGCGCGACGATGCCGCCGGCATCGGCCTGGGTCGGGGGCAGCTTGCCGCGCGCGCGTTCGGCCGCGACATGCACGCGCAAGGCCAGGTCCGCGGCCCGGTCGGCCAGTTCGGTCAGAGCGCCGGTGACCTGTTCCAGCCGCCAGACCCCGCCCAGGTCGGCCAGCGCCGTCCACAGCGCAACCCGGCGCTTGGCGCGGCGCAGCGCCGGGCCGAGCGCGTCGGCCGGCAGGCTCTCGAACCCCGCCGTTTCGCGCGCGACGATATCCTCATGCGCGAGCGCCTCGGCCAGCCAGTCGGCCTCGCGGCCGATCAGCCCGGCGAGATAGGGGCTGGATCCGGCGGCGCCGCGGATCAACGCGCCCAGGCGCGGATCAAGGATGCCCGTCGCCTGCCAGGCGGACTGGCCGCGGGCGGGATCGACGGGAAGCGGCAGGCGGGTGATGCGGGCGGCGAAATCCATGGCCGCAGCCTAGCCGCAGGCCCCGCCGGGTCAATGCGGGAAAACCGCAAGCGGCGCGGCAAATCTTATGGTTTTCCACGCTTGGCGCGCGGGGGATCTGTTGCTAGGCTCTGGGCTCAGTGCAACCATCGATAGACGATCCGCAGCCCATGCGCGCCGAAACCACAGCGAACCGAAAGCGGGATTCCGGCCGCCCCGACCGCCGGGGGCGGGGCTGATGCGGCACAGCCTGCCCCATGCGCCGCAGTTCTACGTGACGGCACCGCAGCCCTGCCCCTATCTGCACGGCCGGGCCGAGCGCAAGCTGTTCACCGCGCTGGCGGGCGATTCGGCCAATGAGCTGAACAATGCGCTGTCGCGCCAGGGCTTTCGCCGCTCGCAGAACGTGCTTTACCGGCCCAGCTGCGAAAGCTGCGTCGCCTGCATGTCGGCCCGCATCCGGGTGTCCGAGTTCCAGCCCTCGCGCACGCAGCGCCGGGTGGCGCGCCGCAACGCGCATCTGCGCCGGCTGGCCACCAGCGCCTGGGCGACCGAAGAGCAATACGAGCTGTTCCGCGCCTATCTGGACCAGCGCCACGCCGACGGCGGCATGGCCGACATGGACATTTTCGAATTCGCCGCGATGATCGAGGAAACCCCGGTCCGCACCCGCGTCATCGAATATCGCGCGCATGAAGGCGGGCAGATGCCGCCGGCGCCGGGTTCGGACCGGCTGGTCGCGGTCTGCCTGACCGATGTGCTGGATGACGGGCTAAGCCTGGTCTACAGCTTCTACGACCCGGCTTTGGAGGAGCAGAGCCTGGGCACCCACATCATCCTGGACCATATCGAGCTGGCGCGCAGCGCCGGGCTGCCCTTCGTCTATCTGGGCTATTGGGTGCCGGGCAGCCGCAAGATGGACTACAAGGCCCGGTTTTCGGCGCTGGAGATCTACAAGGGCGGCGTCTGGCAGCCAATCGGCGACCCGGCACAGCACAGTTCGGACATCCATCCGCTGTCGATCGACCCCATCGTCGAGCAGGTGGCACGCATCACCCTGCCCCAGACCGGCGGATGATTACCGAGAAGCGGCAGTTTCGGTAATTATATTTCAATATTCTGCGGGCTGGGGTCATTTTCTTGGACAATCGGCATTGACCCTGCCGCGCGGCCCCCATAGTTTTCCGCGACGCGGCAAACCCCTTCGGGCCGGCCGCGCCGTGTCTTACAGATGGAGAATGGGCATGTCCCGACAAATGACCGGTGCAAGGATGGTTATCGAGGCTCTGCGCGATCAGGGCGTCGACACCGTATTCGGCTATCCGGGCGGGGCGGTGCTACCCATCTATGACGAGATCTTCCAGCAGAACGACATCAAGCACATCCTGGTCCGCCACGAACAGGGCGCCGTCCACATGGCCGAAGGCTATGCGCGTTCCACCGGCAAGCCGGGGGTGGTTCTGGTCACCTCGGGGCCGGGCGCGACCAATGCCGTCACCGGACTGACCGATGCGCTGATGGATTCGATCCCGCTGGTCGTGCTGACCGGCCAGGTCCCGACCTTCCTGATCGGCACCGACGGTTTCCAGGAGGCCGATACCATCGGCATCACCCGCCCCTGCACCAAGCACAACTGGCTGGTGAAAGAGACCGATCAGCTGGCGGCGACCATCCACAAGGCGTTTCACATCGCCACCTCGGGCCGGCCGGGGCCGGTGCTGATCGACATTCCCAAGGACGTGCAATTCGCCACCGGCGACTATGTCGGCCCGAAACAGATCGAGACGCCCAGCTACCAGCCGGCGAAGAAGGGCGACCTGGCCACCATCACCCGGCTGGTCGAGCTGATGGAGACGGCCGAGCGGCCGATCCTCTATACCGGCGGCGGCGTCATCAACTCGGGCACCGGCGCCAGCCAGCTCTTGCGCGAACTGGCCGAGGCGACCGGCTTTCCGGTGACCTCGACGCTGATGGGGCTTGGCGCCTATCCGGCCTCGGGCGGGAAATGGATCGGCATGCTGGGCATGCACGGACTTTACGAGGCCAACATGGCCATGCACGACTGCGACCTGATGATCGCGGTCGGGGCCCGCTTCGACGACCGCATCACCGGCCGGGTGGCGGATTTCAGCCCCGGCTCGGTCAAGGCGCAGATCGACATCGACCCGAGCTCGATCAACAAGGTGATCCGGGTGGACCTGCCCATCGTCGGCGACGTCGGCCATGTGCTCGAGGACATGCTGAAGATCTGGAAGGCGCGCGGCCGCAAGACCAATGCCGAGGGCGTGCGGAAATGGTGGGTGCAGATCGAGCAGTGGAAGGCGAAGAACTGCCTTGGCTATCGCGGCTCGGACAAGGTGATCAAGCCGCAATACGCCCTGCAGCGGCTGCAGGCGCTGACCGCGGCCAGGAAGCCCTATATCACCACCGAGGTCGGCCAGCACCAGATGTGGGCGGCGCAGTTCCTGCATTTCGACGACCCGAACCACTGGATGACCTCCGGGGGCTTGGGGACGATGGGCTATGGCCTGCCGGCCTCGATCGGGGCGCAGGTCGCGCATCCCGAGGCGCTGGTGATCAACGTGGCGGGCGAGGCCAGCTGGCTGATGAACATGCAGGAGATGGGGACGGCGGTGCAGTTCCGCGCCCCGGTCAAGCAATTCATCCTGAACAATGAACGGCTTGGCATGGTCCGGCAATGGCAGCAGCTGTTGCATGGCGAGCGCTACAGCCAGAGCTGGTCGGAAAGCCTGCCCGACTTCGTGAAACTGGCCGAGGCCTTTGGCTGCAAGGGGCGCACCGTCTCGGATCCGGCCGATCTGGACGCCGCCATCCAGGAGATGATCGACTATGACGGGCCCTTCATCCTGGACGTGCTGGTCGAGAAGCACGAGAACTGCTTCCCGATGATCCCCTCGGGCAAGCCGCATAACGAGATGCTCCTGGGCGAGGCCGCGACCGAGGGCGCCATCACCGGCGCCGGCGCGGCCCTGGTCTGAGTTTTAGGAAAGCGAGAAGAACATGGCGGCACTGAATATCCAGAAGGGCGCATCCAGCCATTCGGCCTATGACCTGCGCGACCCCAACGCCGAGATCATCGAATCGCACACGCTGGCGGTCCTGGTGGAAAACGAGCCAGGCGTGCTGGCGCGGGTCATCGGCCTGTTCTCGGGCCGGGGCTACAACATCGACAGCCTGACCGTGGCCGAGGTCGATCACCTGGGCCACCGCTCGCGCATCACCATCGTGACGCGCGGCACGCCGGCGGTGATCGAGCAGATCAAGGCGCAGCTTGGCCGCATCGTGCCGGTGCATGACGTGCACGACCTGACCGTCGAGGGCCGCAGCGTCGAGCGGGAACTGGGTCTGTTCAAGGTGGCGGGCAAGGGCGAGAAGCGCGTCGAGGCGCTGCGCATTGCCGAGATCTTTCGCGCCAGCGTGGTCGATTCGACGCTGGAAAGCTTTGTCTTCGAGATCACCGGCACGTCCGAGAAACTGGACGCCTTCGCCGAGCTGATGCGGCCGCTGGGCCTGTCCGACCAGGCCCGCACCGGGGTCGCCGCGCTGGCGCGCGGCGCCTGATTCGCCTTAGCGGGCGGCCGCGATTTTCAGCGGCCGCTCGTGCAATCCCGAATCGGGGTTCGAGATCACCCGCAGCACCGGGCGCGGCATTTCGGGCTTTTCGCCGATCCCCCGCAGCAGGCTTGGCAATTCCGAACGCTTGTTGCCCGAGACGAGGCTCACGCTGCGCGCGTGGCGCAGATCCTTGATCGTCTCGATCTCAAGTTCGACCAGATCGCCCGCTTCGGGCCAATCGCCGGGAAAAACCAGGCTTTCTTGTCCCTGAAGATAAGCCAAGGCGCCATGATCCTCGCACCAGATCACCGCTTTTTCCTTGGCGGGACTGCTCCACAGAATAACCCCGATCATAAAAGCTCCTAAAAACCCGAACCGCTCGTGACCATGAACGGCGCACAACCCAGAACGGAAACTATCGGCAGTTTCTCGCCTATGAAAGCGAATTTTTGCTCGGAACGCGACGTCCCTAGGCAAAATTACCGATCAGACTCCGGGAGCAGCGGCACAACCGCAAGAATGTTGCAGGTTTCGTTAACCTGTCGTTTTCGGCAATCACGGTCCGGTGATGCGGGAATGTCACAAGCGACGGAATTATCGCACCCGCCCGGCGCGATAGTCGCCCACCGCCCGCGCAACCTGCGCCATGCGCGAGACGTTCGAGGGATGCGTGCCCATGATCTTGTCGCCCGGGTCGGGAATGCGGGCGAAGAACTGCGCCCCGTGCTGCGGATCGAAGCCGGCATTCAGCGTGATGATGGCGCCCAGGTAGTCGGCCTCGAGCTCCCAGTCCTTGGAATAGTAGCGGGCGCCGAACTGGGCGCCGAAATCCTGCGCCGACTTCACCGCATCGGCATTGCCGCCATAGGCGCTGGCCAGCCCTCCCAGGATCACCGCGCCCATGGTGGCGGCGCTGCTCTTGCGGTTGATGTGGCCCAGGATGTGGTGGCTGGCCTCATGCCCGACGACGAAGGCCAGCTCGTCGGCATTGCGCGCTTCGCCGATCAGGGCCAGGGTAAAGCCGATCACCGGGCGTCCGGTCGCGTCCACGGTCTGGAATGCGTTCGGCTCCAGCCCCGGGCGGTCGTCGACGACGAATTGGAAATCACAGCTGATCGGCTGCTTGCGGCGCGCCACGCATTCGCGTTCCACCGCCGGCTCCATCCGGTTGATGACCGCGATGAAGGCCCGGGCCGAGGCGCGGGCCCCGGCCGGCGTGTCCGGCGCCGGCGCGGCCAGTTCGGGCAGCGGCCGTGTCGCGCCCGCCCCCGGCTGCGGCACGGGCGCCGCGACGCAGCCCGCCAGGACCAGCAGAATCGCCGCCGCCGCTTGCCAGGTTCTGCCCATCTGCCGCCTCATGCCGTGCTTGTCCTTTTTTGCCACTCTAGCCGCCCGCCCGTGACGGCGCCAAGCCCCGCTCTTGCCCCTGCAGCGTTATCACGCAATTGTTGAGGAAAGCTGAACCGGAAAGGCCCGCATGTTCACCATCGAGCACGATTTCGACGCCACCGTCATCACCCTGATCGACGAATTGCCCGAGGGCGAGGCCGGCGCACGGCCGCTGAACGAGGATGTGGTGATCCAGAGCTTCGACGACCGGGTGGTGATCGAGCAATACGACCCCGACACCGGCGAGCTTTCGCAGATCCTGCTGACCATCGAGCAGCTCGAGGAATTGCGCGCCGCGCTGAACCTGCCCGAGGGCAACTATCGGCTGGAGCGGCGCTAATCCAGCCGGAAGAGCTTGTCGCGCGAGCTGGCGCCGCGCAGCAGCGCCAGCCGCGTCTTGGCGACGCCCAGGGCCTTCGCCAGCAGCTTGACCACGGCGGCATTGGCCTTGCCGTCCTCGGGCACGACGGTCACCAGAACACGGATCGTCTCGCCGTCCAGCAGCACCGCATTGCGCGAGGCGCGCGGCGTGACCCGCACGGCGATTTCGGCCCCGGGCCGGGCAAGATGGCGCAGATCGGTCATGAGCCTTATCAAGCGCCGCGCGGCGAAAAAGGCAATCCCGACTGGCGCCGGCCGGCCTGCGTGGCTATCTGAAGGACAAAAGCGCGCACCGGAGACCCGCCATGCAGCACACCGACCCCGCCACCCTGGCCTTTCTGCGCCAGCGCCGCTCGCACCCGCCGAAGCTGCTGACCGGCCCCGCGCCGGACCGCCACGAGTTGATGACCCTGCTGGAGCTTGCCGCGCGCGTCCCCGACCACGGCAAGCTGGAGCCCTGGCGCTTCGTGGTGCTGGAACGCGCCACGCTGGACCGGCTGGCGCCGCTGCTGGCCCAGCAGGTCGCGACCCAGGGGGGTGACGCGGCGGCGGCGGAAAAGGCGCGCTCGGCCTTTGCGTCGCCGGTGATCGTCGCGGTGGTCTCGGCGCCGGTCGACAGCCCCAAGGTGCCGGAATGGGAGCAGTTCCTTTCGGCCGGGGCGGTCTGCCTGGAGCTGCTGAACGCGGCGCTGGCCGCGGGCTATGGCGCGGCCTGGCTGACCGGACCGGCGGCCGAGCCCGACTTCGCCCGCGCGCATCTGGGGCTCGGCGCGCATGAGCGCATCGTCGGCCTGATCCACATCGGCCAGCGCGGCGCCACGCCCCCCGACCGGCCGCGCCCCGACGTGGCGGCCAAGACGACGTTCCTGTGATGGTGCTCAAGGCGCTGTTCCTGGCCTGGGGCGATCTCGCGCGCCCGCGCATCTTCGGCGTGGTGGCGCTTGGCGTCGGGCTGACGCTGCTCTTGTTCGTGGCGCTGCAGGCGCTGATCTTCTGGGCCGCCGGCCATTTCGCGCCCGAGAGCCTGACCCTGCCCTGGATCGGCGCCGTGCCGCTGGCGCCCGCGCTGTCCTGGAGCTCGCTGCTGCTGTTCCCGCTGCTGAGCATCTTCCTGATGGCGCCGGTCGCGGCCGGCTTCTCGGGGCTGTTCGCCGAGCGGGTCTCGGAGGCGGTCGAAGAGATCCATTATCCCGCCAGCAAGGGCCTGCCGGTGGATTTCTGGGACGGGCTCTGGGAATCGCTGGCGGTGATGGGGGCGGTGATCCTGGTCACGCTGGTCACGCTGCTGCTGACGCCCTTCCTGGGGCCGCTTGCCTCGCTGCTGTTCTATGGCGGCAACGGCTGGCTTCTGGGGCGCGAGTTCTTCCAGATGGCCGCCCGGCGCCACCTGCACGAGCCGCAGGCGACCGAACTGCGCCGCAGCCTGTCGGTGCAGGCCACGGCGCTGGGGGTGCTGATCGCGCTTCTGCTGACGGTGCCGGTGCTGAACGTGGTGGTGCCGGTGCTGGCGGCGGCGGGCTTCACCCACCTTTACCACATCAGCGCGTCCAGGCCTCGAGATCGGCGCGGGTGATGATGCCGCCGATGATGACATAGGCGATCACGCCCCAGATCAGCGCCGCGATCAGCGTGGCCCAGATCAGCTTTTTCTTCAGCTTGGGCTCATGCGGCGCGCCGGCCGGCGTGCCGGGCGTCACCTGCCCCACGTCGGCCTGGCTTTTCTGGCCGATCGGCAGCAGCACGAACAGCACCAGGAACCACAGCACCGAATAAAGGACGATGCCGCCGGTCAGGCTCATCAGACCTGCTCCAGTTCGATCAGGCAGCCGTTGAAATCCTTGGGATGCAGGAACAGCACCGGCTTGCCATGGGCGCCGATCTTGGGCTCGCCATTGCCCAGCACGCGGGCGCCTTCGGATTTCAGCTTGTCGCGCGCGGCCAGGATGTCCTCGACCTCGAAGCACATGTGATGGATGCCACCCGAGGGGTTCTTGTCCAGGAAGCCCTTGATCGGGCTGTCCTCGCCCAAGGGATAGAGCAGTTCGATCTTGGTGTTCGGCAGTTCGATGAAGACCACGGTCACGCCATGGTCGGGCTCGTCCTGCGGCGCGCCGACCCTGGCGCCCAGGCTGTTTTCGTATTGCGCGGCCGCGGCGGCAAGGTCCGGCACGGCAATGGCGACATGGTTCAGGCGTCCGATCATCTGGTCCTCCGTCGTTTCCCGCCCTTCTAGGCCGGACCGGCGACAGGGGAAAGGAAAACACGCGGGCGTTAACGCCTTCTTAGGAGAATCGCGCAATCCTGAAGCTGGAAGATGATTCTCGGTAAGGATTTTAGCGATGACGGAACAGGACAGAATCGGTGAGGAAGAATTCCCCACCTGGCGGGTCACCCTGCCCAACCGCCCGCTGACCGGCCTGACGGTGCTGGTGGTCGAGGATTCGCGTATCGCCTCCGAGGCGGTGCGTCTGCTGTGCCTGCGCTCCGGCGCACGCATCCGTCGGGCCGACAGCATCCGCGCGGCCCTGCGGCATCTCCAGACCTACCGGCCCGGCGCGGTCATCATCGACATGGGCCTGCCCGACGGCAACGGCGCCGACATGATCCGCGCCATCGCCGGCGCGCTGCCGCGCGTCCCGGTGATCCTGGGCATCTCGGGCGATCCCGACAATCGCGAGGCCGCGATGCAGGCCGGGGCCGACGGCTTCCTGGTCAAGCCGATCGAAAGCCTGGCGGTGTTCCAGCAGGCGATCCTGTCGGCCCTGCCGCTCGAGGCGCGGCCGCAGGGGCTGCGGCTTCTGCCCGACGACGTGATCGCCGCCGATCCGGTGGCGTTGCGCGCCGATCTCAGCCATGCCGCCGACGCCCTGTCGCAGGCCGACGATACCGAGGCGATCGAGTATATCGCCCGTTTCCTGGCCGGCGTGGCGCGCTCGGCCCATGACCGCATGCTCGAGGACGCGGCAACGGCACTGGCGCGCGACCATGCCGAGGGCCGGGCGCTGGCGATGGACCTGGCGCGGATCAGCGGGCTGGTGCAGGACCGGCTGGCGGCGGTCCGCATCTGAAGGGCCGGGCGGCCCGTCGTCCGACGCGGCCTTCGCCTGCCGAAGCCGGCAGCTGTCGGCCAAGGCGCGGATCGGAAGGAGCCAGGACCCCAACCGGGCGCATGGATATGTCGCAGTCGGCTACTGACGGTTTGGCGCCAGCTGGAGGCCCTTCGCTTCTGCGGTATCGCCATAGCTCTTGCGCCCTGAACCGGGCGCATCCCGTCAACAGCAGGTCTTGACCGCATGGCGGCCCCGTCCGCGCGGTCGGCGGGAACTGCCCTTGGTGCCGCCGAAGGGGACATGGTAGCGACGCCCGCGGTCGTCAGGTCCGCCATCGCCCCACCCGCGCCTGCGCGCGCAACCCGCACCTGGCGCAGCGATGCGGCTCCGCTGCCGGATCAGCCGGCCGCGACGGGCTTCGTGAACAGGATCCATTCGCTTGCATCCACCTCCCAGTCGTCCTTGACGACCGGACGGCGGGCGATCTCGCGGTAGCCCTTCGCCGTATAAAGACGCAGCGCATCCCGGTGCGTGTCCTCGGCGATCAGGCTGATGCTGGCGTGACCGGCCGCGGCGGCGACGGTTTCGGCATGCACCAGCAAGGCGCTGCCCAATCCCCTGCCGCGAAAACCCTCGTAGGTGGCCAGGACGTTCAGATACCACGACCCCGGCGCCAAGGCCTCGAGTTCCAGCAGCGGCACGAAGAGCGGCGGCGTGTCCGGGTCGATCGGCCCGGGCGTCGCCTCGGCGGCATAGCCCAGCAGGCAGGCGGCCACGGCGCCGTCGATCTCGGCCAGCCAGGCGTTGCGATAGGAAAAGTTCCCCGTCTCGCGCGCCGCGCGCTCTTGCCCCAGCGCCCAGGCGTCGCCCTCGGGGCCGACCGTCTTGCGCCAGAAATGCAGCGGCAGGTCGTCCGCCGCCATGTTGATGAAGCGCACCAGATCGGCGGCATCCGATGCCCTTGCCTTGCGGATCTCCATGCCCCTGTCCTGTCCCTTGCCCGCGCCCTGGGCGCCCGCCCTTCTTTGCCGGTTCGGCGCCCGTTCGCCAAGCCCCTTCGGCCCCATCCGATCATCCCGCTTGCGCGCCGGGCGGGGGCCGCCTACCAAAGGCTTTGACCCAAGGCGCGCCTCAGGAGGAGAGACATGAGCGACACGGTTTTCCGCTTCCCCGAACCCGGCCCCGAGCCCATCACCACCGACCTGGAGGGCTGGACCAAGGTCGAAGGCAACCCGAGCATGCGCTATTGGGTGCAGCACACGGCGGCCGATGGCAGCGTGATCTCGGGCACCTGGGAATCGACGACCGGCACCTGGCACGCAAGCTACCAGTCCTACGAATTCGTCCACCTGATCGAGGGCCGCATCACCATCACCCCCGAAGGCGGCGAGCCCGTCACGCTGACGCCCGGCGACGCCTTCGTGGTCGAGCCGACCTTCAAGGGCACCTGGGTCGTCGAGGAGCCGGTGCGCAAGCATTTCGCGATCAAGCTGAAATAGGCTGCGCCGCCGCGACGGGCCTTTCGGGATAGCCCCAGATGACCACCGCCGACCTGATCCTGACCCATGCCCGCGTCCTGACCATGGACCCGGACCGCCCCCGCGCCGAGGCCGTGGCCCTGGCCGGCGAGCACATCCTCGCGGTGGGCAACGCGGCCGAGATCGCGGCCCTGGCCGGGCCGGGGACGCGGATCATCGACGCCGGCGGGCGGACGCTGCTGCCGGGTTTCTTCGAGGGGCATGTGCATGTCGGGCTTGGCGGTGCCGACCTGACGCATCTGCACATCGGCCATCTGCACGGGGCCGAGGCGGTCGGCGCCGCCTTCCGCGACTTCGCCGCCGCGAACCCCGACGCGGCCCTGCTGATGGCGCAAGAGGCGCATTACGGCATCCTGGGCCAGCCCGCCACGCGTCACGATCTCGACGCGATGATCGCCGACCGGCCTATCGCGATGATGTCGCCCGACCTGCACACGGTCTGGGCCAACACCGCCGCGCTGCAGGCCGCCGGGCTGCTGCATGGCGCCCCGATGCCGCATGGCCACGAGGTCGTCCTGGGCGCGGACGGGCTTGCCACCGGCGAGCTGCGCGAGTTCGAGGCCTTCGGTCCGCTGATCGCCCATGCCGGCGAGGGGCGCATCAACCTGGGCATCGCCACGGGCGAGGAACCCGATCCCGCGCCCACGGCGGCCGAGCGCGCCGCCGACAAGGCGCTGCTGCTCAAGGGAATGCAGCATTGCGCCGCGCATGGCGTGACCAGCCTGGTGAACATGGACGGCAACCGCTACACGCTGGAGTTGCTGGCCGAGATGCGGGCCGAAGGCCGCCTGCCTCTACGGGTGAAGGTGCCGTTCCATTTCAAGCCGCATATGGGGATCGAGGCGCTGGACCGCGCATCGCGCATGGCGGCGGATTTCGACGGTGACTGGATCAGCTCGGGCTTCGTCAAGATGTTCATGGACGGGGTGATCGACAGCCGCACCGCCTATCTGCTGCAGGACTACCCCGACCAGCCCGGCCACCGCTCCGCGCCGCTGTTCTCGCCCGAGCGTTTCGACCGGGTCGCGACCGAGATCGACCGGCGCGGCTTGCAGATCGCCGTTCATGCCATTGGCGACGGCGCGGTGCGGGTGGTGATCGACGGCTATCAGGCGGCCCGCGCCGCCAACGGCCCGCGCGACAGCCGCCACCGCATCGAGCATATCGAGCTGATCGACCCGGCGGACGTGCCCCGGCTGGGGGCCCTTGGCATCACGGCCAGCCTGCAGCCGCCGCATGCGCCCGGCGCGATGGATTTCCCGCAGGAGCCGACGCTGTCGCGGATCGGCGCGGCGCGTTGGGCGGATGCCTATCTGTGCCGCAGCCTGGCCGAGGCGGGTGCCGCCATCGCCTTTTCCAGCGACTGGCCGGTGGCCGACGTCTCGGTGCTGCGCGGCATTGCCGCGGCCCTGACGCGCAGGCCCTATGACGGCGCCCGCGACGAGCGGCTGTCCCTGATGCAGGTGCTGCACGCCTATACGGCGGGCGGCGCCTGGGCCGCGCACCGCGACCACGTCACGGGAACGCTGCGCCCCGGGCTGGCCGCCGACCTGGTGATGCTGGGCGGCGATATCGAGGCCACGGACCCGGCCGCGATCCCCGGTCTGGGCGTCGCCCTGACGATCTGCGGCGGCCGCATCATCCATGATGCCGGCATAGCGGGCTGAAGGCACGCAGAGACCCGGCGCGGTTGCCGACCGGGGCGATGCATCGCCCCTCGCTCAGTCCAGCGTCTGCCGGAACCTCAGCAGCGCGACCAGCATCAGCGTGATCGCGAAGAGTGCAAGCGCGGCGAGGGGCTGCGCCACGGCCTCGTAGCCCGCGCCCTTCAGCATGACCGCCCGGATGAAGCGCAGGAAATGCGTGAGCGGAAAGATCTCGCCCAAGGCCCGCGCCCAGCCGGGCATGCCGCGAAAGGGGAACATGAAGCCCGACAGCATGATGGAGGGCAGGAAAAAGAAGAAGGTCAGCTGCATCGCCTGCATCTGCGTCCGCGCCGCGGTCGAAATGAGATAGCCCAGGACCAGAAGCGCCATCACGAAGATCAGGATGCCGCCCAGAAGCAAGGCCCAGCGAGCCGACGAAAGGCACATGGAACAGCGCCCGCGCCGCGACCAGGACCACCAGCACCTGCACCGCGCTGACGCCAAGATAGGGCAGCATCTTGCCCAGCATGATCTCGAGCGGCGTCGCCGGCATCGACAGCAGGTTCTCCATCGTGCCGCGCTCGATCTCGCGGGTCAGGGCCATGGCCGTCATCATCACCATGGTCAGTTGCAGGATGACGCCCAGCAGGCCCGGCACGATGTTATAGGCGGTGATGCCTTCGGGGTTGTAGCGCCGATGCACCAGAACCTGCAGCTGCGTGTCGCGGGCAGCGCCCGCCTGCGCCTCGGTGCCAAGCTCGCGTTGCAGGGCCTCGGCCGCGACGGTGCCAAGCGTCGAGACGGCGCCCGAGGCGACGGCGGGGTCCGTCGCATCGGCTTCGATCAGCATGACGGGGTGGTCGCCGCGCAGCACCCGCCGCCCGAAATCCGACGGCAGGGTCACGACGAAGGACACCGCGCCCCGGGCCAGCAGCCGCTCGGCCTCGGCCGCCGAGACGCCGGGCGAGGTGAAGCGGTAATAGTCGGTCAGTTCCAGCGCGGTGACGATGGCGCGGCTGAAGCGGTCCTGCACCGGCGCAACCAGCGCCGCGGGAAGCTGCTTCGGGTCCGAATTGATCGCAAAGCCGAAAAGCAGAAGCTGCATCAGCGGCACGCCCAGCATCATCGCGAAGGTGATCCGGTCGCGCCGCAGCTGGATCACCTCCTTCCTCAGCAGCGCGAAGAGCCGCGTCAGCGAAAAGAACCGGCTCATCGCAGGCTGTCCTCGGAAGCCGCCATGAGCTGGATGAACACGTCCTCCAGCATGGTTTCGGCGGGGTGCATCGTGGTGCCGGTCTCGCGCGCCACCGCCTCGGCCGATTGCCGCAGCGCGGCCGCGTCCCGGCCGACGACATGCAGCGTGGTGCCGAAGGAGGCGACCTGCTCGACCCCCGGCCTGCCCTTCAGGCGGCGCGCGGCCTCGGCGGTGTTCGGACCTTCCAGAACCACGGTGGTCAGGCCCGCCCCCGCCACGACATCGGCCACCCTGCCCGCCGCGATCAGCCGGCCATTGGCGATATAGTTGATGCGGTGGCAGCGCTCGGCCTCGTCCATATAATGGGTCGAGACCAGCACCGTCAGCCCCTCGGCCGAGCGGGCGTGGATTTCGTCCCAGAACATCCGCCGGGCCAGGGGATCGACGCCGGCGGTGGGCTCGTCCAGCATCAGAAGCCGCGGCCGGTGCATGATGCAGGCCGCCAGCGCCAGCCGCTGCTTCCAGCCGCCCGAAAGCGAACCGGCCAGCTGGTGGCGGCGGCCGGACAGCCCCAGATCCTCGAGCGTATCGCGCACGATCCGCCGCGCCGGGGTCAGGCCGTAAAGACCGGCGACGAAGGACAGGTTCTCCTCGATGGTCAGATCCTCGTAGAAGGAAAAGCGCTGCGTCATGTAGCCGACCTCGCGCTTGATCCGCCGTCCCTGGCGCCGGATGTCGAAGCCCAGCACGCGACCCTCGCCCGCGTCGGGGGTCAGAAGGCCGCACATCATGCGGATGGTCGTCGTCTTGCCCGAGCCGTTCGGCCCCAGGAAGCCCGCGATCTCGCCGCGCTCGACCCGCAGCGATACGCCATCGACGACGCGGCGGTTGCCGAAGATCTTCACCAGGCCGGTGACGGCGATGGCGGGCTCTTCGGTCATTCCGCCGCCCCGGGCAGCAGGACATCGACGATCTGTCCCGGCTTGAGACCGGGGCTCGCGCCCGTCGGGCGGGCCTCGACAAGGTAGACGAGCTTTTGCCGGTTCTCGAGCGAATAGATCACCGGCGGCGTGAATTCCGGGGCATCGGCGACATAGGTGACCGTCGCCGCCAGCCCGTCCGGGCAGCCGTCGCAGCGGACGGAAAGGGCCGAGCCGACCGCGATCGCCGCCGCATTCCGGGCGGGCATGTAGAGCCGCAGCTTCACCGCACCGTCCGGCAGGAAGGACAGCACCGGCTGCGCCGGTCCCGCGATCTCGCCCGCCGTGCGGATGATGTCGTAGACGGTCCCGGTGGCGGGGGCCGCCAGGCTGCGCTTCGACAGCGCCCAGACGGCCCGGTCGCGTTCCGCCCTTGCGGCGGCACGGCGCGCTTCGGCGGCGGCTATGGCATGCGGGCGGGCCGGCAGCCTTGCCACCGCCAGATCCGCCTCGATCTCGGCCACCCGCGCCGCGGCGATCTCGGCGGCGGTCGCGGCATCCTCGCGCTGCGTCTGGGTGGCGCTGCCCTTCTCCGCCAGGCTGGACAGCCGGATGGCCGTCCGCCTGGCTTCCGCGGCTTGCGCGCGCGCCGAGACCAGAGCGGCTTCGATCACCGCGATCTCCTCGGGGCGCTTGCCAAGGCGCAGGTCGGCAAGCTCCGCCTCGGCGCGGGCCAGGTTCGCCTCGGCCTCGGCAAGGGCGATCTTCGCGGCCGCCCGGTCCAGTTCCACCAGCGGGGCGCCCGCCTCGAGATGGTCCCCCCGAGCGACGAGCAGCGTGGCGATCTCGACCGTCTCGACCGGGGCGACCAGGACGTATTCCCCCTCGACATAGCCGGTGGCAAAGGGCAGCGGCGGCGCACAGGTGGCAAACAGCGCCGACAACAGCGGGACCGAGCAGACCGTCAGGCTCATCGCGGTTCCCCCTGTGTCAGAAGCCGCAGGTTTTCGGCAATCACATCGCCGATCCGGCCTGCCTCGCTCGGGCCGATGGTCGGCCAGCCCATCCTGCGCATGACGATCTCGCGGCCGAGCCGGAAATACAGCACCTGGCCGATCATGGCGAAGACCGAGAGCTTCACCGCCTCGCTGTCGGGGTCCGCGCCGCTGGCGATCGCCCAGAGCTCGGAAAGCTCTGCGTGTTTCGGGCCGATGAAGCAGTCATGGATCAGCTCGGTGGCAGCCCCGCCGCGGCTGAGTTCCGTCAGCGCGAAATTCACCATCGGCCCGGCCTCGGGGGCGCTGCCGATGAAGGCCGCAACGCCGCGCAGGATGGTCTGCAGGCGCCGAAGCGCCGCTGCCGGGGTCAGCCCCGCCGAGGATCGCGGCGCCCCCGCGACCGCCATCAACCGCCGCGCCACTTCGCCCACGACGGCGCGGCGCAGGCCGTCCTTGCCGCCGAAATGATAGGCGATCAGTGCCAGGTTCACCCCGGCCTTCGCGGCCAGCTCGCGCGTGGAGGTCGCATCGAATCCCTTCTGGCCGAAAAGCAGCAAGCCTGCCTCGATCAGCGCCTTCTGCGCCCCTTCGGGCGGCTTGTCCGGAATCTCGATCATGGGTAATTATAATCAATCGTTTGATTAAATTCAATCGAGTCGGCTGCCGGATGCGCGGCGCTCATGCCGGGCGCAGTTCTGCGCCGTTCCCACCCATGGGCGCTGGATCACCAGCGGATACCCATCGACGATGTGCGGCCGGGCCGATGCCGCCCTCAGTCCAGCCCCTCGCGGAACTCCGCGATCAGCGCCTTCACCACCGTGACAAGGGCTTCCTCTCGCGTCGCGCCGGCGTTCATGGCCGCGGCATGCACCGCGCGTTGGCGTTCCGCGGAATTGCCCTCTGCCACCAGGGCGCGCAGCCGCGCCGCGGCGGGCTGGCTGTCGAGCGCATCCGCATCCTCGCCGATCAGTTCGAGCCAGTCCTCGGCCATCTCGGCGGCGGGCTTCAGGCGGTTCTCGCCAAAGTCGATCAGCCCTTCGGTCAGCCCGTAGCGGGCGGCCCGCCAGCGGTTCTCGGCCAAGAGGAAATTGTCGTATTGCCGCCAGCGCATGTTTCGCCGCGACAGCCGCCACAGCATGCGCAGGGTCGCCTGGATCAGCGCGGTCAGCGTCAGCGTGTCGTCAAGGCGCGGGCAGGCATCGCAGACCCGGGTTTCCAGCGTCGGGAAGCGCGACGAGGGCCGCAGATCCCACCAGATCTTGCTGCTGTCCTCGATCAGGCCCAGCGAGGTCAGCGCCTCGACCGAGCGTTCGTATTCCCCCCAGCTCGCCAGCCGCGGCGGCAGCCCGGTGCGGGGATAGCCACCGAAGACGGTGGTGCGATAGGAGGCGAGCCGCGTATCCTCGCCCTGCCAGAACGGGCTGGAGGCGGACAGCGCCAGAAGCTGGGGCAGGAAATACGAGAACTGGTTCATCAGGTCGATGCGCATGCTGTCCTGCGGGATTCCGACATGCACATGCATGCCGCCGATCAGCATGCGCCGCGCCACGCCGCCCATCTCTTGCGACAGCTGATTATAGCGGCTCTTGTCCGTGTGATCCTGGTCGCGCCAGTCGGCGAAGGGATGGCAGGCGACCGAAATCGGCGCCAGACCGAACCCGGACGCCTGATCCGCCACGGTCCGGCGCAGCCGCGTCAGCTGCCGCCGCGCATCCGCGATATCCGTGGCGACCGGCGTCGCGACTTCGATCTGGCAGCGCAGGAATTCCGGGCTGACGTGGTCGCCAAGTTCGCGCCGGCAGGCCTGCATCAGGGCGTCGGGCGCCTCGGCCAGAGCGCCGGTCTCGGCATCGACCAGCAAATATTCCTCCTCGATGCCGAGAGTGAAGTCCATGTCGCAGCCCATGCGGCCCTCCCGGCGGGTCCATTGCAGTTCGCCGGATCAACGCTGCCGGCCGGGCGATGTTCCACGGAACGACCGTCCAACCGGCGTCGAGCCTTGCGAACGGCCCGTCACCGCAGCGGCGGGCGATCAGCCCTGCAGGACCGCGCGACGCGCCGCCGACCAGCGCATCAGCAGGTGATCGACCATCAGTCCCATGAAGGCGACGGCCAGCCCCAGCACCAGCCCCTTGCCGACATCGGTGGCCGAGAGCGCCCGCTGCATCTCCTGGCCCAGGTCCTGCGTGCCGATGAAGGCGGCGATGATGACCATGAACAGCGCGAACATTACCGACTGGTTCAGCCCGACCATCAGCGTCGGCAGGGCCAGGGGCAGGCGCACCGACCAGAGCAGCTGGCGCCGGGTGGCGCCGCTCATCTCGGCGGCCTCGACGGTCTCGGGCGGGACGTTGCGCAGGCCCTCGACGGTATAGCGCACCAGCGGCACGGCGGCAAAGACCACCACCGCCGCGACCACCGCCACGTCGTTGACGCCGAACAGCATCACCACCGGGATCAGGTAGATGAAGCTGGGAAAGGTCTGGAACGTGTCGCAGGCCAGCAGCACCGCCTTGGCCCGGGTCTCGCGCCCGGCGGCCCAGATGCCCAGCGGCAGGCCGATCAGCAGCGCCAGCGCCACCGCCGTGCCGACGGTATAGACGGTGATCATCGCCCGGTCCCACCAGCCCGACAGCGCGATGGGCAGGATGAAGCCCAGGCAGACCAGCGCCGAGCGGGCGCCGCCGATGCGCCAGCCCAGGGCCGCCAGCGCCAGCAGCACGCCGACGAAGGGCAGCCACAGGATCGCGTCGCGCAAGGGGATCAGCACCCGGGTGATCAGGAACCACCGCAGCCCGTCGGTCAGCGGCCGCACCACGCCCAGCAGCATGTCCATCACCGCGTCGATGGGGCCGGCGATGCTGAGCGCCTGGCTGCGCTCGACGACATGGAAATAGGGCACGGCGCGCGCCAGCAGGAACCCGGCCAGCACCAGGCCAAGCCAGACCAGCAGCAGCCGGTGCCGCGCGATCCGACCGGCGCCGGCCTCGGCATGGGCGGGCTGGTGCAGCGCCCAGGCCTTGGACAGCCGGTCCAGCGCCACCGCCAGCAGCACGATGGTGATGCCGATCTCGAAGGACAGGCCGATCTTCAGCGCCTGCAGCAGTTGCAGCAGCTTCTGCCCCAGCCCCGGCATGCCGATGAACGAGGCCAGCACGACCATGGCCAGCGACTGCATGATGACCTGGTTGACGCCGATCAGGATCTCGGTCCGCGCGGCGGGCAGGCGCACCCGCGTCATCACCTGCCAGCGGTTGGCGCCGGCCATCTGCCCGGCCTCGATGATCTCGGGCGCGACGCGGCGCAGGCCCAGCATGGTCATGCGGATCATCGGCGGCACCGAGAAGATGATGGTGACGATGGCGCCCGACTTCGGCCCGACGCCGACAAAGACCACGACCGGGATCATATAGGCGAAATGCGGCAGCGACTGCGCCAGGTTCAGCACCGGGTTCAGCAGCCGCTCGAACCGGGGCCAGCGCCAGCCCATGATGCCAAGGGCCAGCCCCAGCGCCACCGCGACAGGGGTGGCGACGGCGATCACCGACAGCGTCTCCATCGCCCATTTCCACTGGCCCATGACGGCGATCCAGACGAAGGTGCCGCCGGTCAGGGCCGCCAGCCGCCAGCCGCGCAGGGCATAGCCCGCCATGGCCATGGTGGCGGCGACGACGACCCAGGGGATCGGGCCCAGATGCGGCCAGCGCGAGCGGCCGTAAAGCAGGTTCGCCGTGGTATCCAGCGCCGCCTCGACCGCACCGGCAAAGGCGCGGGTGACGTGGATCAGCCCCAGGTCGTCGCGCAGGAAATCGAAGACCGCATTGATCCAGCCGGCAAAGGGCAGGACCAGCCAGTCCGGCGGCCGGACCAGCCCGGCCGGCAGCAGCGGCTTGGCCAGCACCAGGACCAGCGCCAGGCCGGCCAGGATCCAGGCCGCATGCGCCGGGCGCGCCGCCCTTGCCCCGCTCATGGCCGGTCCCCCAGGATCAGGTCGGTCGCCGCCTGCCGGTCGAGCAGCCCGAGCAGGCTGCCGTCCGCCGCCGCGACCGGGATCTGCGGCCGGGGATCGGCCAGGATGGCGCGGGCCATGTCATGCAGCACCGCCTCCCCCGGCAGCGCCGCGCCGTGAACGCCGCCCGCCGCCGGGACCGCCAGCGCCGCCAGCCGCACCACGCGGGCGCGGTCGATCTGAGCGGTGAACTTGGCGACATAGGGCGTCGCCGGCGCCATGACGATGCGATCCGGCGTGTCGCATTGCTCGACGGCGCCGTCCTTCATGATGGCGATGCGGTCGGCCAGCCGCAGCGCCTCGTCGAAGTCATGGGTGATGAAGACGATGGTCTTGTCCAGCGTGCCCTTCAGCCGCAGGAATTCGTCCTGCATCTCGCGCCGGATCAGCGGGTCCAGCGCCGAGAAGGGCTCGTCCAGGAACCAGATCGCCGGCTCGATCGCCAGGCTGCGGGCGATGCCGACGCGCTGCTGCTGGCCGCCCGACAGCTCGCGCGGGAAATGCGCCTCGCGGCCGGTCAGGCCGACCAGCTCCAGCATCTCGCGGGCGCGGGCGATGCGGGCGGCGCGGGGCTGGCCGCGCATCTCCAGCGGAAAGGCCACGTTCTCCAGCACGTTGCGATGCGGCAGCAGGCCGAAGCTCTGGAACACCATGCCCATGCGGCGGCGGCGCAGCTCGATCAGCTGGGTCTCGGTCAGCGTGCCGATATCCTGGCCCTCGACCGCCACCTGGCCGGCCGAGATGTCCAGCAGCCGCGACATGCAGCGCACCAGCGTGGACTTGCCCGAGCCGGACAGGCCCATCACCACCAGCATCTCGCCGCGGGGAATGGTCAGGCTGACGTCGCGCACCGCGGCGACGCAGCCCGCCGCGCGCAACTCTTCGGCCGAGGGATTGCGCGCCAGCAGCGCCGGCATCTGGTCGGGGCGCGGGCCGAACACCTTCCAGACGTTTCGGCAGTCGATCACGGCATCGCGCTGGGTCATGGGGCCTCCGGCGGTGACGGTTCCATCCGGGGCCGTGCCGTGCTGGCCAGGCCGGGGTGACGGCGGGGCGAAGGGCGGGCCCTTGTGGGCCAGCCGGTCGGGCGAAAGCAGCTGGTTCATTGCAGCCACGGCTTCCAGACCGTCTCGTTGCTCTCCATCCAGGCCTCGGCGGCGTCCTCGGGCTCCATGCCGTCGACATCGACCAGCTTGGCCATCTCGGCGATCTGGGCGTTGGTGAAGGTGACCTTGGCCAGCGCGGCATAGGCGGCGGGCCATTTCTCCTTCATCCCGTCCCAGGCCGCGATCTTGAGATAGCCGTTGGCCGGGTTGCCGCAGTCATAGACCTTGTCCGGGATCGGGCCGACGGCAGGGTCCTTGTCGCAGCCCTCTTCCCATTTCGGGAATTCGACGAATTCGCCGGGCCAGACCGCCTCGGCGAAATTCGGCGTCCAGTTGAACAGCACGATGGGGGTCTTGCTTTTCTCGGCCGCAGCCAGCTCGGCCCAGAGCGCGGCGGCCGAACCGGCATTGACCACGGTGAAGTTCATGCCGAGCGCGTCGACCTTTTCCGCGTCGTGTTTCAGCCAGTCGACCGGCCCGCCCAGGAAGCGGCCCTTGTCGCCGGTCTCGGCGGTGGCGAATGTCGCCGCGCAATCGTTCAGGGCCTTCCAGTCGGGCAGGCCCGGACAGGCCTCCTTGGTCCACAGCGGATACCACCAGTCCTCGCGCGTCACCGCCTCGTGGGTGGCGGCGTCGTGCAGCCCGCCCTTGGCCAGCGCGGCGTTGAAGGCGGCGCCGAACGCGCCCTCCCAGACCTCGACCTCCAGCGCCACGTCGCCCAGCCGGATGGATTCATAGACCGTCTGGCTGTCGGACGAGACATATTCGACCGAATCGCCCAGTTCCTCGAACATGCGCCCGACGATATGGCTCATCACGATCTGGCTGGACCAGTTATGCGTCGGGATTACGATCGGATCCGGGGAATCGGCGGCCTGCGCCAGCGAGGCCGTGACGGAAAGGGCCGCTGCCGAAGCAAGCAGCAGAGCTGTGTGTTTCATGGTCTTTCCCTGTTGAAGCGCCCTGTTTCGCGGGCAGCGGGCGGTTGCATGACCGCCCTTCGTCCTTCGACGCTAGGATCCCGATGTGAACATGTCAGGCCCATGTGATGAACAGGCTATGGAATGATGTGAGAAAATGTTAACAGAATGCAGGGAGCAGCCAGGGAAACCGCCGATGACCGGCCGAGCCAGCCATATCGTGATCATCGAGGACGAGCCCGTCACCCGCGGGGCGCTGACCGCCTATCTGCAATCCTTCGGCCACCGAATCACGGAATGCGCCAGCGCCGAGGCGGCGGACCGCGTGCTGGGCAGCGATCCGGCCGACCTGCTGATCGTGGACATCAACCTGACCGGCAAGGACGGGCTGGAGATCACGCGCGAGCAGCGCGCGCGGTCGGAAATCGGCATCATCCTGCTGTCGGGCCGCACCGACGAAGTCGACCGCATCGTCGGGCTGGAACTGGGCGCCGACGATTACGTCTGCAAGCCCTTCAACCGGCGCGAACTGGCGGCGCGGGTCAAGAACCTCTTGCGGCGCACGGCGGCCATGCGGCAGATGGCGCGGCGCACGGTGGAATTCGCCGGCTTCCGCTTTGACATCGCCGGGCGCCAGCTTTACGACACCTCCGGCGCGCTGGTGCCGCTGACCCGCGCCGAATTCGAGCTGCTGCGCGCCTTCGTCGGCAATCCCGGCGTGGTGATGGACCGCGACCGGCTGCTGGCCAATATCACCCACCGCGTCGACGACAGCAGCCAGCGCACGGTAGACGTGCTGATCCGCCGGCTGCGGCGCAAGCTTTGTGACGACCCCAAGGCGCCGCGCATCCTGGGCACCGCGCATGGCGAGGGCTATGTCTTTACCGCCGCGCTGAGCTAGGCCGGCAGCAGGGCAAGCTCGCGCCGCATCGCCTCGGCGCCCGCCCGGGCCAAGGCTGCCAGATCGTTCCACAGCGCCCCCGCCGCGCCGGTGCCATCGGCCAGGGCGCATTCAAAGCGTTCCAGCGCCGCCGCCAGGTCCGAAAGGCCGAAATTGCCGCTGGCCCCGCGCCAGCGATGCGCTGCCCGCGCTGCCGCCATGGCATCGCCCTGCGTCAGCGCCGCCTGGATCGCGGCCATGTCGCCGGCCATCCCGTCCAGATAGAGCCGCGCCAGCACGGCCACCTGCGCCGGCGGCAGATCGGCCAGCGCCGGGGCCAGGACGGCCGCCGGCGCCGGTCCGGCACCGGGCCGGACCATCGCCAGCGCGCGCTGCAGATCGGCCGGGGCCAGCGGTTTCGACAGCACCTCGACCATGCCGGCGGCATGGCAGGCGGCGATTTCCTCGGGCTGGACATGGGCCGAGATGCCGATCACCGGCAGGCCCTCAATGCGGCGGTGGATCGCCCGCGCCGCCTCGATCCCCGACATGCCGGGCAGGTTCACATCCATCAGCACCGCGTCGAAACGGTCCTGGTCCAGCCGGGCCAGCGCCTCCTCGGCGCAATCCGCCATCGCGAAAGCGTGACCGAGCCGAGACAGATAGCCGTCCAGCACCATGCGGTTGACCGGGTGATCCTCGACCACCAGCAGGCGCAGCGGGCGGGCGGGGGCGGCCGGCGCGGAAGCGGCCGGGGCCTCGGCGGGCGGGAAGCCGGCGCGGAAGCGGAACAGCGCGCCCTGCCCCGGCGCGCTTTCCACCGACAGCGTGCCGCCCATCGCCTCGGCCAGCCGGCGGCTGATTGCCAACCCGAGGCCGGTGCCGCCATAGCGCCGGGCGGTCTCGGGATCCTCCTGCTCGAACAGGCCGAAGATCCGCTTCTGCGCTTCGGGCGCGATGCCCTTGCCGGTATCGGCGACCTCCAGCACCAGCGCGACCCCGGCCGGTCCCGGTTCCGTCCGCAGCCGCAGATCGACGCCGCCCGCGGCGGTGAAGCGGATCGCGTTGGCAAGCAGGTTGAACAGCACCTGCCGCAGCCGCGCCGCGTCCCCCATCAGCCAGCCGCACTCCGGCGCGTCGACGCGCAGCCACAGCCCCTTGTCCTGCGCCGAGGCCGCCATCAGCATCGCCGTTTCCCGCACCAGCGCCGCCGGGTCGAAGGGCGCCGGCCGCAGCGCGATGTCGCCGTCCAGCGACTTGGCGTCATCCAGAAGCGTGTTCAGCAGCGACATCAGCCCCTCGCCCGAGGCCAGCGCCGCCACCACCCGGTCGCGGGTGCGCCCGGCCAGGTCGTCCTGCATCAGCCCGTGCAGCAGGCCCAGAACGCCGTTCATCGGCGTGCGGATCTCGTGGCTCATCATGGCCAGGAACTGCGACTTGGCGCGGTCGGCGGCCTCGGCATGGGCGCGGGCCTCGGCATGGGCGGCAACCTCGCCGCGCAGCCGCTCGGTCTGCTCGTCGACCAACTGGCGCAGCTCCTCGCGGTGCCGGCGCAGCTCCTCGAGGTTGCGGTCGCGTTCGGCCGCCAGGGCGCGGTTCTCGAGCGCCTGCAGGCGAAAGACCTCGACCGCCTGCTCCATGCGCGCGATCTCGTCCTCGCCACGCGGCACCACCTCCTCGTGCAGGTCGCCCGCCCGCAGCCCGCCCATGCGCGCGGCCAGCGCGTCCAGCCGCCGGGTGATCTTGCCGCGGACATAGAACCAGACCACCCCGGCCGAGACCATCAGCGCCAGGAACGAGCCGATGGCCGAGACGATCAGCGTGCGGCGGATGGCGGCCTGCGCCGCCTCGCCGGCGCGCGTGGCCCGGCCGACGATGCTGTCGGCCAGCGCCGCCGCCTGGGTGTCGAGCCGCAGCGCCGCGTCGCGCAGCTCGGCCTGCGCCGCCGCGGTCTGCCCGTCCAGCGCGATCAGCCGCGCGGTCAGGCCGGGGAAATCCTCGGTCCCGGGCGGCGAGGCCGCGGCCGGGGTGATCCCGCGCAACAGCGCCAGCGCCCGCTCGGCCCGGCTGCGGTCGGGCACCGTCTCCAGCCGGCGCGTCACCACGCCCAGCCGTCCCGCCAGCTGCGCACGCAGCTGTTCCAGGTCGTGCTGGTTGCGGGTCTCGCCGATGCGGTTCAGCAGCAGGGCGATTTCCGCGACATGGCCGCGCAGTTCGAACATCTGGCCCAGCTGGAACAGGTCGACCTCGATCAGCCTGTCCAGCATCCCGGCCAGCGCCTCGTGCCGGTTCCACAGGTCATAGAGGCTGGCCACCCCGGCCGAGACCGCCACCTCGACATTGGCGGCCAGCGTGTCGGTGATCTCCAGAAGCTCGGTGGTGGCCGTCAGCCCCTCGTCCAGCCGGCGGCGCTGGTCGGCCTCGGCGGCCAGCCGGCGCTGCACCAGCTGGTCCAGCCGGGCGATGCCCTGCCGCACCTCGGATTCCGAACGCGACAGCGGCACCGGGATCGGCTGGCCGGTGCCTTCATAGCGCCGGATGCGGTCGCGCAGCGCATCGACCTGGTCGAACAGAAAGGCCGCGCGCTCGCGCCGGACATGGTCGTCGGTCACCGCCGCCAAGTCCGGGGCGATGGCGACGACGCGGCTGCTTTCCTCGGCAAAGCCGCGCACCTCGGCGATGGCGGGGATGGTCTGGGCGATCAGCCGGCTTTGCCGGTCCGCCAGGTCGCGCAGCTCCAGCCAGCCCAGCACGCCCATCAGGCCCGGCGCGCCGGCGATGACCACAAAGGCCAGCAAAAGCTGCCAACCCAATCGCGACTTGCGCGTGAACAGCCCCAAGCACTACCCTCCGCCCTGCCGGATGCCCGCAGCGGGCGGGCCAAGGCTAATCGGAACCGGAGCCGAAGTCACCGCCATGTCGACCGCCATCTTCCCAGCCCGATGCCTGCGTGCCCTTGCAGCCGTCGCCGCCCTGCTGCTCGCGGGCCCGGCCCGGGCCGAGACCTGGCCCCTGCAGGTGTTTTCGCGCCCCTTCCACGACGACAGCCCCGCGGCGCGGCTGGACTATGCGCCCTTGGAACAGGCCGCGCGGCCCTGGAACCTCTGCGTGCTCTATCCGCATCTGAAGGATGCCTATTGGCTGGGCGTCAATTACGGCATGGTCGAGGAATCGCGCCGGCTGGGCGTCGGCTTCGACCTGTTCGAGGCCGGCGGCTATCCCAACCCGGCGCGGCAGATCGCGCAGCTGCGCGCCTGCGCCAATCCGCGCTATGACGCGGTGGTGGTGGGCACGGTCTCCTATGACGGGCTGACGCCGGTGCTGAGCGAGCTGGCGCGGCAGAAGCCGATCATCGCCGTGGTGAACGACATCGAGCCGGGGCCGATCACCGCCAAGGCCAGCGTGCCCTGGCGCGAGATGGGCCGCGCCGCCGGGCTGGAACTGGCCCGCCGCCACCCCAGGGGCAGCCCGCCGGTCAGCGTGGCCTGGTTCCCCGGCCCCCGGGGCGCGGGCTGGGTGGGCTTCGTCGAGGACGGGTTCCGCGCCGCCATCGCCGACAGTTCCGCCCGCGTGACCAGCGTGCTTTACGGCGACACCGGCCGCGAGGCCCAGGCCCAGCTGGTCGAGCAGCTGCTGGCCGAGGGCCCGGCGCCCGACTACCTGGTCGGCAGCGGCCCGATGGCCGAGGTGGCGATCTCGATCCTGCGGGCGCGGGGCGAGCTGGGCCGGGTCGGCATCATCTCGACCTATATCAGCCCCGGCGTGTTTCGCGGCATCAGGCGCGGCCGCATCCTGGCGGCGCCGACGGATTTCCCGGTGATGCAGGGCCGGCTGGGCATCGAGATGGCGGTGCGCGCGCTGGAGCACAGCCTGACCTTCCGCCACGCCGGCCCCGCCATCGTCACCGTCACGCCCGGCACGACGGCGGATTTCGACCATGACGCCAGCCTGGCCCCGGCCAGTTTCTCGGCGCGGTTTTCCTATCACGGCGAGGATTAGATCGGCCATGCGCCGGAGGCGTGCATCGGCGCGCCGCTTGCCGGAGCGGCCTCAAGGTTGCCAGACGACCGATCCCCACAAGAGGCCCGCACCGAAGGCGGTCATCAGCATCGGGCCGGGAAGCAGCGGCCCCTCGGCGGCGCGACACGACAGGGCCAGGGGCATGGTGGCGGCCGAGGAATTGCCATGGCGGGCCAGCGTGCCCAGGCATTCGGCCCGGTCCAGCCCCAGCCGGGCGCCGACCTGCGCCAGGATGCGGCCATTGGCCTGGTGCGCCAGCCAGGTGCTGATCCCGGCAGCGGTCAGGCCCGCCTCGCGCAGCGCCGCCTGGCTGGATGTCGTCATCCCTTCGACCGCGCGGGCAAAGACGGCGCGGCCATCGGGCATGTCCATCGCCAGCCCCGCGTCGCCCGGGCGGAACGGCTGGCGAGAGCCGCCTTTGGCGATGCGGATCAGGTCATAGCCCGCCCCGTCCGAGCGCAGGACCGAGGCCCGCAGCCCCTTGGCCGGATCGGGCGAGGCGGCCAGCACGACGGCGCCCGCGGCATCGGCGAACAGAGCGCGGGTCGCGATGTCGCCCGGCGCGATGCGGCGCGACAGGATGTTGGCGGCGATGACCAGCACCGCCTGCCCGGTCGCCCGGACATGGCCCGCCCCCAGCACCAGCGCCTGCAGGAAGCCGGCGCAGGCCCCGGCCAGGTCCATCGCCCCCGCGCCAAGGCCCAGGCGATGCGCCACCAGCGGCGCGGTCGGCGGCAGCAGGTGGTCGGGGGTCGAGGTCGCCAGCAGCAGCAGGCCGACGCTGCCCGCCGCCAGCCCCGCCTGCTCCAGCGCCATCCGCCCGGCCGGCACGGCAAGATCGCTGACCGCCTGTTCGGGCGCGGCATAATGCCGGCTGTGGATGCCGGTGCGCGCGGCGATCCAGCCGGGCGGCAGGTTCAGATCGGCCTCGATCTCGGCACTATCGACCCGCCGCTCGGGCAGGTAGTGGCCAAAGCCCGCCATGACCACGCCGCGCGCTGCATCACCCAAGGACATCGGCGGCCTCCAGCATGGCGTCGTGGCAGGCGCTGAGCTCGGCCCGGGTGCTGCAATAGGGCGGCAGCAGGTAGACCGTGTTGCCCATGGGGCGGATCAGCAGGTTGCGCTCGGCAAAGAAGCGCAGCAGCGCCGGGCCGGACTCAGTCATGTAGTGGCCGGGGCCGCCGATCTCCGCTGCAAGGATCGTGCCCGATTGCCGCGCACCCGAGAGCTTGGGATGCGCCGCCAGCCTTGCCAGCCCCTCGGCCTGCGCGGCGGCGACGGCGTCGATCCGGGCCTGGACCGGCTCGGTTTCCCACAGCTCCAGATTGGCAAGGGCGGCGGCGCAGGCGATGGGATTGGCGGTATAGCTCGAGGAATGGAAGAAGGTGCGCCGCCGGTCGGTCGAGAAATGCGACTGGTAGATCTCGTCGCGGCACAGCGTGGCGGCCAGCGGCAGGTGGCCGCCGGTGATGCCCTTGGACAGGCACAGGATGTCGGGAACCACGCTGGCATGGTCGCAGGCCAGGAAGCGCCCGGTGCGGCCCCAGCCGGTCATCACCTCGTCGGCGATCAGCAGCACGCCATGGCGGGCGCAGATCGCCGCCATCTGCGCCAGGACGCCGGGGGAATAGAACAGCATCCCGCCCGCGCCAAGCACCAGCGGCTCCAGCAGCAGGGCGGCGGTCTCGGGGTTGCGGGCAAAGCGCTCCAGCGCGTCGAGCGTCGCTTGCTCCTGCCCCGGCGCGGGAAAGGGAATGCGGTCCACGGCATAGAGGAGCCGGTCATAGGGCTGGGTGAAGGCGCCGCGCTCGCCCGCCGACATGGTGCCGACGGTGTCGCCGTGATAGCCGTTTGCCATCACGACGATGCGGTGGCGCCCTTCGCCCCGGTGCCGGAAATGGCCGAGCGCCATCTTGATCGCCACCTCGACCGCCGTCGAGCCGCTGTCGGAAAAGAACAGCCGCGTCAGGGCGTCGGGCAGGCGCGCCAGCAGCTTTTCGGCAAAGCGCTCGGCCGGGGCGTGGGTGTGGCCGGCAAAGATCACCTGGTCCAGCCGCCCGGCCTGGTCGCGGATCGCCTGCACGATATGCGGGTGGCAATGGCCATGCGTCACCACCCACCACGACGAGATGGCGTCGAACACGCGCTGGCCTTCGGCGTCGGTCAGCCAAGCGCCTTGCGCGCTGGCGATCGGGCGCATGACCGGAAACAGCGCGTGCTGGGTGAAAGGGTGCCAGATCGGGCTCATGCGAAGCAGTCCGCGGGGAAGCTGGCGTCGAAGGCGGCGCGCAGGTTGCCGGGGGTCAGGTCTTGCAGCAGGGGCAGCCGGCCAAGGCGGCGGGCCTCGCCCATGCGGCAGATGGTCGTTTCCACCTCGGGCGCCGCGGGGCCGATGAAGGCCAGGCCGTGCAGCGGCACCCCGGCGGCGCGCAGCGCGGCGATGGAAAGCAGGCTGTGGTTGATCGTTCCCAGCGCGGTCCGTGCGCAGAGGATCACCGGCAGCTGCCAGCGGGCAAAGACGTCAATAAAGCTGGCGCGGTCGTTCAGCGGCACCATCAGCCCGCCCGCGCCCTCGATCACCAGCGGCCGGACGGGCGGCGGGGTCAGGGCGGCCTCTTCGATGGCGACACCCTCGGCCGCGGCGGCGAGATGCGGAGAGGCGGGCAGCGCCAGCCGCCAAGCCTCGGGCAGGACCGGGCGGCCGGACAGGCGGGCGACGGTTTCGCTGTCGGTCTCGCCCTCCAGCCCGGACTGCACCGGCTTCCAGTAGCTGGCCTGCAGGCGGGCGGCCAGGGCGGCGGCAAACACCGTCTTGCCGATGCCGGTATCGGTCCCGGTCACGACGAAAGCAGTCATTGGATCACCTCATGCAGCGCGGCAAAGACGGCGGCCAGCGCCGGCTCGTCCGGGTTCAGGGTCAGCGACAGGCGCAGCCGCTCGGCCCCCTTGGGGACGGTGGGCGCGCGGATGGCGCGGATGTCGAAGCCCTGCGCCTGCAACCGGGCGGCGGCCGCCAGGCAGCGGGCATCGCCGGGCAGGAGGATCGGCTGGATCTGGCTGCCCGAGGGCGCGAGGCCGATGCCGCGCGCCAGGTCGCCCGCCCGCGCCACCCGCGCCAGCAGGGCATCGCGGCGGGTGGAATCGGCGGCCAGATGGGCGATGACGCCGCGCAGGACCTCGGCCAGCAGCGGCGCGGGCGCGGTCGAATAGATGAAGCTGCGGGCGCGGTTGACCAGCGTGGCAATCAGCACCGGATCGGCGCAGACCAGCGCGCCCTGCACGCCCAGAGCCTTGCCGCAGGTGTGCAGCGTGATGACGTTTTCCCGCGCCGCCCAGGGCGCGGCAAGGCCCCGGCCGCCCGGGCCCCAGATGCCCGTCGCATGGGCCTCGTCCACGATCAGGAAGGCACCCTCCTCGGCGGCCAGATCGGCCAGCGCCTGAACCGGGGCAAAATCGCCGTCCATCGAGTAAAGGCTTTCGACCGCCAGCCAGGCTTGCCCGCCCCGGCCCTCGGCCCGCCAGCGCCGCAGAATGTCGCGCGCCGCGCCCGGGTCGTTATGGGGAAAGCTGCGGGTTTCGGCTGCCCCCAGCCGCATCCCGTCCAGCGCACTGGCATGGATCAGGGCATCGTGCAGCACCAGATCGCGCGCGGCAGGCAGGGCGGAAAAGATCGCCAGATTGGCGCCGTAGCCGGACCCGAAATACAGCGCGCCGCCGCTGCCGAAATGCTGCGCCGCCGCCGCTTCAAGCGCCGTGAATGCCGCATGGTTGCCGCGCAGCAGCCGCGCCGCGCCGGCGCCGGGGGCATGGCCTCGGTCCAGCGCATCGCGTGCCAGCTCGCGCAGCAGGTCGGACCCCGCCAGCCCCAGATAGTCGTTCGAGGCGAAATCCGCGCCCGAGACCGGCTGCAACGCCCGCGCCCGCCGGCGTTGCGCCAAGGCTTCCAGCAGCCCGCGCTGGCCGTCGAGCGGGCTCATGCTTCGGTGCCGTCGCCGGCCGGGGCCTCGGGGCGCAGGCCCAGCCTGTCGAACAGCCGGCGGTCGCGGTCCTCGGCGGGGTTGGCGGCGGTCAGCAGCGTATCGCCCATGAACAGCGAATTCGCGCCGGCCAGGAAGCACAGCGCCTGCATCTCGTCGCTCATGCCCGTGCGGCCGGCCGACAGGCGCATGTGACTGGCCGGCATCAGGATGCGGCCCAGGGCCACCACGCGCACGAAGTCGAAGGGATCGACGGGATCCGCCTTGGCCAGCGGCGTATCGGCCATCGGGATCAGCATGTTGATCGGCACGCTTTGCGGGTGTTCGGGCAGCGTGGCCAGCGCCAGCAGCATGTCGATGCGGTCGCCCGCGGTTTCCCCCATGCCCAGGATGCCGCCGGAGCAGACCTTGATCCCGGCCTCGCGCACGCGCGCCAGCGTGTCGAGCCGGTCGGCAAAGCTGCGGGTGGTGATGACCTGGGGATAGAACGCCTCGGAAGTGTCGATATTGTGGTTGTAGTAATCCAGGCCCGCCTCCTTCAGCCGCAAGACCTGGGCGTCGGACAGCATGCCCAGCGTCATGCAGGTTTCCATTCCCAGCGCGCGCACCCCGCGCACCATGGCCTCGATCGCCGCCATGTCGCGGTCCTTCGGCTCGCGCCAGGCGGCGCCCATGCAATAGCGCGTGGCGCCCGCCGCCTTGGCCTTGCGTGCCTCGGACAGCACCCGCTCGACCGGCATCAGCTTCGAGGCCGGCAGGGTCGAGCCATTGCGCGCCGACTGGCTGCAATAGCTGCAATCCTCGGCACAGCCGCCGGTCTTGACCGACAGAAGGCGGCTCATCTGCACCCGGTTGGGATCGAAATGGGCGCGATGCACGCTCTGCGCCTGAAACAGCAGGTCCATGAAGGGCTGGTGATAGATCGCCTCGGCCTCGGCGCGGGTCCAGTCGGTCCGCAGGGCGGTGCGCGGCAGGTCTTTCGGCATGGCTCTCCCTCTCGATGCGGGAGATTATCTATAAAAATTCTGATTCCCGCGCCAATTTGTGCCGAGAAATCTACCGCGTGTCCATTCCTGCGTGCAGATCGGATAAATTATCTATAATTTAGCCGCAACCCGCGCCGGATGTGGCGGGACAGGATCTGCGCGGCCAAGTCGATGTCGCGCCCTTGCAGGGCCGAGAGCATGGCGCGGTGGTCGCGGTTCTCGCGCGGCAGGCCCAGAGGATGCGCGGCGCCCAGCTGGCGGGCCATGCGGCTGGCGGAAAGCTGCAGCCGCTCGATGGTCTGCATCAGTCGCGGCATCGGGCAGCCCTGCAGCAGGAGGCTGTGAAAGCTCTGGTTCGCCGCCTCCCATTCGGCCGCGGTGACAGCCCGCGCGCAGGCGTGATCGGCCGCGGCCAGCGCCGCCAGGTGGCCGGGCGGATAGGCCTCGGCGGCGTGGCGTAGCGCCAGCGCCTCCAGCGCCGCGCGCATCTCGATGGCTTCGGCCAGGGCGGCACGGTCGGCCATGGCCACCCGCACGCCCCGGCGCGGCAGCGATTCCACCAGCCCCTCGGCTTCGAGCCGCCGGAACGCCTCGCGCACGGGAACGTGGCTGGCGCCGAATGCGGCGGCAATCTCGTCCTGGCGCAGCCGTTGGCCGGGGGCGAGTTCGCCCGCCTCGATCTGGCGGGACAGGGCGGCAAAGACGCGGTCGGCAAGGGTGGGGTCGGGCGAGCGGGTCATCCGGTCCTGCGCATGAGGGCAATCCGGTCAGACCTAGCTTGAGACGCAAGGCCGCTCAAGCCCGGCGCGCGGGCTTGCCCGAAGCCGATGGGACAGTCGTGCCCGCAGCGCAGCCGGATGACCCGGACGGACGATCCTGACCGGTGCGAACGGGCTGTCGCCCAAGGCATTGCAGCACGCGGCACGGCGGGCGGTCCCGGGCCTTGTCAAGGATCGCGGACATGCCTCTCCCTCCGGGCGGCGGCCATGGGCGCCATCGCCATAGCCGCAGCCTTTTCGCCATGTCGGTCATGGCGCAGGGCGCGCCCTTGCGCATCATGCAACCGTCCGGGCCGGATCCTGATCCCGAGCAGCCAAGACGCTGATCGCCGAGGCCCAGGCCGAGGGCGTCCCTGTCGCAGGAAGGCGCCGCCAGCGTGCCGCATCCCCGCGGGCGACGCCACGCAGCGGACGAACTGACCCCGGTGAGGGGCTCAAATCTTCATTCTGCGCATGGCTGGATAGCTGACCGGGACCTCGCGGCGCAGCGCGGCCAGTTCGGCACGGATCTCATGAAGCTCGCGCTGCAGCAGCACCATCGCCAGCATCAGATCCTCGTTGGACAGGTCGGTTCGCAGGGCTGCCTGTCGACGCAGTCCCAGCCGGTTCACGATCACCCTTTTCGTCATCGCGGCGGTCTGGCGCAGGCCGCTGTGGCGCAGGTGATAAAGCCCATGGCGCAGCAGCGAGGGACGTCGCCCGGGCGCTTTCGCATCCCAGCCGGCGGCCTTCCCGAACCCGGCGAAATCCCGGGCCTTCAGCGCGCGCAGCATTTGCGTGCTGCGCCCCTGCCCGTTGACGGCGGCGAAATCGGCCAGGTGTTCGTCGCCATATTGCGCGATGACCGGCACCAGGACGTCGAACAGCGCCCGGCGGATCCCGCCCTGGGCGCGCATGCTGACCCAGGACAGCTGACCCGCCACCCATTGCAGCAGGTCGGCACGGTATTCGTCCAGGTAACCGGCACCGTCGAGCCAGTCGCGGATGATGTCATGGTGCCGGAAGATGCGCAGCAGCCGTTCGTCCACGGTGGCCATGGTCTGGCCGGCGCGGGCGACGCGGTGCTCGCACAACCGCTCGGGCACGAGCGCGATCCTCTCGGCTTCGATCACCGCCATCCAGTGGAACGGGTTGTCCTCGAAGAAGAAATCCCCGACAGGGAAGCGAAGCCCGGCGCGTTCGACCAGGTCGCGGCGGTAAAGCTTGCGCCAGGGCACCGAGATGAAACGCAGGATCTCGCGCCGGGTGGCCGGGGTCAGGTCGAGTGTGGTGGCCCGGGGATAAGGCGACCAGCGCTCGGTTTCGGCCGGCTCCTTCAGGCTGCCGTCGGCCTCGTCGAGCAGCATGTAGCGGCTCATCGCCAGATCGGCATCGGCCTCGGTCGCGGCGCGCCACAGCGTCTCGAACATCTCCGGGGCATAGCGGTCGTCGCCATCGGCAAAGCCGATGAAGTCGCCGGTCGCCACCTCCATGCCGGCATTGGCCGCCGTGGCGACGCCGCCGATGCTGTTGGTCGGCAGCAGGATCGGGCGGATGCGGGCATCGCGGGCGGCAAAGTCGCGGATGATCTGCGGGGTCGAGTCGCCGGATCCGTCGTCGACGACGATGATCTCGATATCCTCGAGCGTCTGGCGGGTGATGCAGCCCAGACATTCGGCGATGTAGCGCTCGATGTCATAGGCCGTGACGATGATGGAAACCTTGGGCACGTCCGTTCCCTTATCCGACGAGTTCCTTGACGAAGCGATCCGCGATCTGCGGCGCCTGGACCAGGCGCATGCGCGCGAAATCCTCGATCTCCATGCGGCTGATCAGATCGCGATAGCGGCTTTCGAATTCCAGCCGATGCCCGGCATCGACGCGGCGGCGGCCCCATTGTGCCAGCGTGGCGCAGAGCCCCCAGAAATGGTGGACGAAGCGGCGGCGCAGCGCCGGGTGCGCCAGCAGCAGATCATAGGTCTCATCCAGCGCGTCGAACATCTGCAGCCGGTCGGCGCTGAAGCGGTTGGTCAGGTTCTGGCCGCCCCGATAGACGATATGCGTGCAGATCACCTGGCTGCCCAGCAGCACCCGGCGCGCGAAGAGCAGCGAATACCAGTGCCCGAGGATGTCGTTGTTCACCTTGGTCGCGCCGAAGCGCAGTCCCGTCTCGCGGAAATGCGCGGTGCGCAGGATCTTGTTCCAGGGATAGTTGGTGAATTTCAGCAGCGCCGCCATCTCGTCCAGCGGGGCCACCACCTGGGGCGCGCCCCTGAGATAGCTTTCGGCGATCTTTTGGTCGGCATAGAGCATCTCGGTAAAGCCGCCGATCGCATCGCGCTGATAGCGATAGGCCAGCATGGCGGTGTCGATGTCGGGCTCGGCGTCCATCCGCGCCAGCGTCGGCGCGATCGCCTCGCCATGCAGCCGGTCGTCGGCGTCGAAGAACAGCGTGTAGCGGCCGCGCGCATGCGGCCAGGCCAGGTTGCGCGCATGACCCGCGCCCAGGTTGGCGGGATTGTGCAGGGCCGTCACCTGCGGAATGGCGGCGGCAAGCCGCTCGATCTCCTCGGCGCTGCCGTCCGACGAGCCGTCATCGGCCAGCAGGATCTCGCAATGAAGCCTGTCGAGGCCAAGGAAGGTCTCGACCAGCGGCCGAAGATGGTGCCGGGCGTTGTAGACCGGAACGATGATCGACAGGTCGATGGGCCGGGAAGATGCAAGCGGAACGGCAAATGACATGACAGCCTCCTTGTCGGCCCATCTGCGCGCGTCTTTCCGGCGAGACCTGGGGCCCGGCAGAACATTGCGCGATCCGGCGTTAACGATTGCACCAGATGTAACCCCGCATCCGCCCTGCCTCCATTCCAAAGCCGGACCGTTTCGTGGAAATGCATGCTGCATTTCCGGGTCGCGAGAGAAGAAAACGGTTGCGACGGAGCCGGCCGCGCCAAGATGCCGAGGGACGCTTCCGATTGCGACGCGACCGGAGGGCGGGCTCAACCCTTGCCGCGGGCCTCGATCAGGTGCAACCGCTGCGCCGCCCTGTGGAAGCCCTTGTCTTCAGCCAGGGCGCGGCGATAGCTCGACTCGGCCATATAGGGCAGGTCCAGCGCCTCGAAGATCAGCCCGCGTTCGAAAAAGCCCTGGGCCGAGAAGGGCCCGCCCTGCATGAAGGCGTCATGCGCGCGGAACGCCTCGTCAAAGCGCCGGCTGTGGCGCAGGAAGCGGGCATAGAGCAGCTGCGCCTCGCGCGGACGCGGCGCGGCCGTTGCATAGGGCGCGATCAGGTCGGCCACGGCGTCGGGGCTGCCGCCGGTTTCGGCATAGTGCGCCAGCGCCCGGATCACCGGCACGCTGATGGCCGCGCCGGGGTTCCGGGCGACCACTGCGCGGATCAGCTCGGCCGCTTCCGCATGCTGGCCCTCTTCGGCCAGCGCACCGGCATAGTCCAGCCGGGCCGTCGCATCCTCGGGAAACCGGCGCAGGGCATATTGCAGCAGAAGCCTTTTCAGCAGCCGGTGCCGGGACAGCGAGCGGGCCAGTTCGCTGATGTAATAGCTGTTGTGCTTTTTCGAGGCGCTCACCCGGGCCTGCAGCCGGGCGATATCGACGACGGGATCGAACAGCGCCTTGGCAGTGCTGCCCAGGATGCCACCATTGTTCAGGAAACGCAGCACCATATGCCCGGCGCGCGGGGTCAGGATCTCTTGCACCGGCCAGCGTCGTTTCAGATCCGCGACATGGCCGCGGTCCGGTCCCTTGGGATCGTAGACGCAGATCAGCTCGGTCCCGTCGCGAATGCGCGGCGCCAGGCTGTCCGGGCTGCGGTCGCGGATATGCGCCTGATAATCGCCGATCCAGCGCCGGTCCCTGTCCGGGTGGATATTGGCGACGGGCGCCATCAGCACCAGCCGATCCGCGGCGAGCGCCCGGGCCGAGATCAGCGCGCCATAGCTGCCCATGGAAAAGCCGTAAAGGACAACCCGCCGATAGGCGCGCAACTCGCCCGCCACCGCCATCAGGCAGGCGTCGAACTGCGGCGCGACATACCAGTCGTTCGTCAGCGACCGGATGCAGCAATAGGCGTGCTCGGTGCCGGCCAGCATGGTCTCGCCCGCGAAATCGGCGGGGGCCGGCTCCTTGCGCTCGGCAAAGCTCACCACCACGGTTTCGGCGGCACGGTGGACGACGAAAGCCTGGTAGAGGGGGCTGGAAAAGATCGGCCGTTTCATCGCGAAGGGTCCTGCGCGGCGCCGGGGTCAGATCGGCGGACGGGAAAAGCGGGCCGGTTCCCGGCCAGCGGCAAGGCGCCCCAGGAAATCGGCGGCCGTGTCCAGCGCCTCGCGGATGGTGATGTCCATGTCGAGGTAGCGATAGGTGCCCAGCCGGCCGACGAAGGTCACGCCCGGCGTTGCCTCGGCCAGCCGGACATAGCTCTCCAGCAGCGTCATCTCGTCCACCAGCCGGATCGGGTAATAGGGAATGTCGTCCGGGCCGGCCGCGCGGCTGAACTCGCGATAGCAGACGCTTTTGCGGTGCTCTTCCCAAGGGGCGAAATGCTTGTGCTCGGTGATGCGGGTATAGGGCACCTCGCGGTCGCCATAGTTCATCACGGCGCAGCCCTGGTAATCGCCGTCATGCTCGAAACGCTGGAAATCCAGCGTGCGATAGCCGAGCCGCCCGAGGCTGTAGCCGAAGAACCCGTCCAGCGGGCCGGACCAGAAGACATGGTCGTAATCGGCAGCCATCACCGGCCGATAGGGGGTGCGCAGCGAGACCGAGACGCCGGGCCGGTCCAGGATCGCCTCGACCAGCGCGGTATAGCCGTGGCGCGGCATGCCCTGGAAGCGGTGGAAGAAATAGTTGTCGTCATAGTTGAAGCGCACCGGCAGCCGCTTGAGGATGCTGGCCGGCAGGTCCCGGGGCGAACAGCCCCATTGCTTTTCGGTATAGCCCTTGAAGAACGCTTCGTAGAGTTCACGCCCGACGAAGCGCAGCGCCTGTTCCTCGAAGTTGCGGGGGGTCTCGATGGCGGTATCGGCCTTTTCCAGCAGGAACTCTCGCGCTTCGTCCGGGCGGAGGGTCTTGCCGAAGAACTGGTTGATGGTCAGCAGGTTGATCGGCAGGGAATGGACCGCCCCTTGCGACGTGGTCTTGACCCGGTTCTGGAAGGGCACGAATTCGGTGAAGCCGGTCACATAGTCCCAGACCTGCTGATCGTCGGTATGGAAGATGTGCGGGCCATAGACATGGATCATCACGCCGCTGTCGGCATCGCGTTCCGTGTAGCAATTGCCGCCGATATGGGCGCGGCTGTCGACGATATGGCACTGGTGGCCCGCCAGCGCCAGTTCCCGCCCGATGACCGCGCCAGAGAGCCCTGCCCCGACCAGAAGTATCTTCATCCCAGCTCCTTTCGCCGCCGTCCCGCGCTTGGTCATGACACGGCCGGCAAGGCAGATAGCCTGCCGATCGCGGCCCAGGTGGCGCGACACCGCCGGGCGTAAACTAGCCTGATTATCTACCATTGCAATCGTGTATACTTCCGGCTGGGGATCCGGACATGCCACCAGAGCGTCGAACGGCACCAAGATGGCGGCACGAGGATTTCAGAGACCCGATGCCGGCAGGCGCAGCGTGACCAATATCGGGAAAAAGGGGCATGATTGCGATCTGGGCAACCGCATCTGCCATGTATCCGGACCGCCCATTTCAGGCGGTTCCTGCACAACCCGTTCGCGATGGTGACGAGCGTTCTGGCGTCGGCGATGACGACGGCCTTGCGCGGTTTTCCCTCCCTTCGGAGGCGATCTGCGAAGGATCACGGGCTGGGGTCGTGATCTGCCCCGACCAAAGCCGCCCGGTATGGAACAGGCCATAAGACGCGGCATGGACATAGCGGACAGGAGCGCCGGCAAGGGGCCGGGACACCGCGCGTCCCGGCCTATTCCGGCACCAGATGCCCATCGTCGGGCGCCCAGGACAGGTGAACGCGCGGCCCACGGCCAGCGAAAGATCTGCCAGTTCCTCATGCGATTTCTGTATCCTGATCTCCTGCCCATCACCGGTCTCGAAATAGATGGTCGCGGTGGCGCCGACGAATTCCTCGCCGATCATGCGCGCCTCGGCCGACTTGATCGCGCGCATCCACATCGAGGGCTTGCCGATATCGACGAACTCGACTCCCGCCAGCGCCGCTTCCAGCTGGCGGCGGAAGTCCAGGTTGACGTGGTCGAACTCGATGCCCAGCCGCTTGACGCCGGGGGTCAGCTGCCGCATGGCGCGATAGAAGTTGTCGCGGCGCCAACATGCAGCATGTCGTCGGTCATGAGATCCGTCCTCCGTCGGGTTAATGCGGCAAGGCTAGCCACCGGGCGGCACCGACAGAAATTCGTTTTGGCAATCCCAAGATTTGCGCGGATGCGGAGACCACGCCAAGAGTTTACGGACAGCTTTTGAACGGAGCAGTTTCCGAAAGCGATGATCCGGGGTTCACATTCCCGACCCGGCACCGGTGTGCAGTTTCCCCCCCGGGGCGCTGGCCACGATGACCGGCTGGCTCAGCGCCTCCTTGCCGGCCGGGGTGCGGTAGTCCAGCACCACGGATTTCTTGCGGCGGTTGAACAGCGGGAAGAACGCGCTGCCCATGCCTGTCAATTGCCGCGTCTTGTCGCCGCCGGGCGGTTCGACCTTGACCACCTCGGCACCCAAGAAAGCCAGGAACATGCCGCAGCTCGGCCCCGTCACCATATGACTCATCTCAACGACACGGATCCCCGCGAGGGGCTTGAACTCGGCAGTCACAAGCCTCCCATTTCACGGCCGAAGGATAGGATTGCCGGATTATCCTTCCAGATATGTTCTAAAAATTAGCATGCACGCGAGGCGCCCTTGGACCTGAAGCAATTGCGGTATTTCTGCAGCATCTACGACAACAAGAGCCTGTCGGGGGCGGCCGATGCCGAAAGAGGCCACGGCGGCGGGCAAGCGGCTTTACCTGCACGCCCGGTCCATCCCCAAGACGGTCGAGGTGGCGAAAAGGGACCTCTCCACCTTTCGCGACAATGTCTCGGGCGAGGTGTCGCTGGCCCTGGCCTATTCCGCGATCCAGGCCATCGGTGTCCAGCTTGGCAAGGGCCGTGGTCGAGGACCACCCCGAGTTGCAGCTGAACATGATCGAGAGCCTGTCCAGCACCACCCTGCTGCACCTGTCCTCGGCCGATGCCGACCTGGGGCTGGCCTAGAACCCGCCGCTGACCAGCACCTTCAAGGCCCCGCCGATCTAATTATTCGAATGGCTGTGTTCCATTATCTCACTGCTGGCAGGCCATTTCTTCACAACCCGAACCCCATGATCGGGCTGTGGGCTGATCGGGTGGCTCTCCCTCGCCATCCTCGTTCGAGGATTGCGCCAGATCGGCTGACAGCGTCAGCGCGTCCCCGAGCAGGAAGGCGCCGTCACAGGCCGAGGCCGGCGCTGGGCGGCGGCTGGATCAATCGCGTGAAGCTCGGGCGTCGAAACGACGCCCTCATGTTGCGGCGCCTTGGTCCGTCCGATCAACCGGGTTTCGTCCGGCTCGTGCCGAACACTCCACCGCCGGTCGCAGTCGCGACTGCGGCCTAGCGTCCCGCGAAGCGCGTCTTGCCGGCCTCCTCCGCCACCAGATGCTGCCAGGGGCCGAGCCGGGTGCGGTCCGGCAGGCGGCCGATCTTGGCAAGCTCGCGCCACAGCCCCTTCACGCAATGCCGCATGGCCAGGATCCCGTCTTCGCCGGCGGCCAGCAGATGCGCGGTGTAGAGCGCATTGCGGATCTCACCGCCGACCAGTTCGAAACCGTCCGACAGGATGGCAAGGTCGATGTCCTCCGACCGCATCCCGGGCGCGGGCAGCAGCCGCTGCCAGATCCGCAGGCGCTCGGCGGGGCCGGGCGGGCCGAATTCGGCCCGGACCCGGATGCGCCGCAGAAAGGCGTCGTCCATGTTGCCGGCCAGGTTGGTCGCCAGGATCGCCAGCCCCTCGAAGCTTTCGAGCCGCTGCAACAGGAAGTCGATGGTGATATTGGCATAGCGGTCGTGGCTGTCGCGCAGCTCGGTGCGCTTGCCGAAACAGGCGTCGGCCTCGTCGAAGAACAGCGCCACGCGCGACCGCTCGGCCTCGTCGAACAGCGCGGCCAGGCGTTTCTCGCTTTCGCCGATGAACTTGTCGATCACCCGGCTGAGGTCGATGCGGTAAAGCGCGAAATCGACCTCGCGCGCGACGATCTGCGCCGCCATGGTCTTGCCGGTGCCGGGCGGGCCGCTGAACAGGCAGGCCAGCCCCTGCCCGGCCTTCAGCCCCGCCCCCGGCCCGTCCGGCGCGAAAAGCCGGCTTCCGTGCCGTGCCCAGGCGATGGCCAGGTCCAGCTCGGCCTCGGTCTCGCGGCGCAGCACGATGTCGTCGCGGCAGAAGGGGCAGCCCAGCCGCTGCGCCGAGCCGTCGAACTCGACGGTCCGGAGCTGGTCGCAGGCCGCGAGCAGGTCGCAGGCGTTCGGGACCTTGCGGCCCTCGATCCGCGCCGAGGCCAGCGCCAGACGCAGCGCCCGGCCGATCCCGGCGCGGCCAAAGGCGAAACGCTCGGCGATGCGGGTGTGGTCCTCGGGCACGACCGAGGGGATCGCCTGCCGCCACAGCTCGGCACGCTCGGCCACGCTGCTGCGCGGCACGTCGAGCGAGAGGACCGGCCGGTCGGAGCAGGCGGCGACGGCCGCGAAGGCGCCGGGCGGGGCGATGACGATCACCGGGCCGTCGAGGCCGCGCAAGGTCGGACCCAGCATCGCCGGCTGGGGATCGCCAAGAATGGCGACGGCATCGTGCATCCGCGCCGTCCGGCGCAGGGCGACCTGGCGGTCCGGCTCGGCCAGATCGGACAGCACCGCCTCGACGGCGGAAGGCCGCAGCGCCGCGGCCACGGCGCGGGCGATGTCGCGGCGCCCGCTGTCCTCGGCCCCGGTGACGACGACCAGCGGCGCGCCCGGGATCTCGCGCCGCGCCAGCATGCGGATCAGCGCGGCGGTGCGATCCGCGACGCCCGGCGGCAGCGGGCGGTTGCGGTCCTCGTCGCCCAGCGGGCGCAGGGGCAGCGCGCAGGCGCCGCGCAGGCCCAGAATGGCCGCCGTCACGTCCGGCGGCATGGCCAGTTCGCGCGTGACCAGGGGGCCTTCGCCCCTTAGCGCCACCAGCCCGCAATCCACGATCGGCGCATCCGGCCGCAGCCGGGCGATGAAATCCGCAGGCTCAAGCCCCAGCGCGGCCAGCTGGCCCAGCACCAGCCGCCGCGCGCCGCCCGGCTCGATCAGGGCGACCAGCCGGGCCGCCCCGGCGCTCGCCTCGACCAGCGCGGCGGCCAGCAGCATGTCGCGTTCGGGATCGTCCAGGCCGAAGGCGGCGGCAACCCGGTCGAGACCCGGCAGATGCGGCCTGCCCGTGGCACGAAACCGGGCCGCGCCGGCGGCACGCTGCAGCGCGGCGGCGCGCTCGGGCGGCAAAGCCTGGCCCGACTCCAGGACCCGCGCGGCAAGCCAGGCGTCAAGCTCGGACAATGCCGCCGGCGGCGCCGCACCCGGATCGGGCGGCGGGACCGGACGGCCTGCGCCGAACACGCGCCGCGCGCGAAGCATCTCAGGACACCTCGGACGGACCCTGGCGCAAGCAGGCCCGGATCGTCGCGGTTGATACGTCCTCCATCGTCCTTTGCACCTTTCCGGTGGTCAAGATCCACAGCCTGTCGCCCCGGCGCGGGACGACGACGAAGCGGTCCGCCTGCACGGCCGGCAGGGCCTGCGGGTCGGGGGTCTCCATGCAGACCAGAACCGCGTCGAACGGCCCGTCCGAGGGCAGGCGCACCACCTCGGCGTCGGACATCTCGGCGACGGCGCTTTCGATGATCGACCGGAGCATGGTCGGCGCGGCGGCGAGGTCCATCCCGAGTCGCACTGGCAGCCCTTTCCGCAAGCCTACGGGGCCGATCCTGGGCGCTGGGGCCGCGTCAGGGAACGTCCGCGGGGGTTCATTCGGGGGGAAAGAATGCCCGGACCGCCCCCGCCGCGCGGCGTCCGGGGCCGCGACCGACCGCATCCTTCCGATGCCGCAAGCCGGGCGGAGGATGCAGATCCCGCCGAAGCCCTGGTTTCCCCGGCCGCCGCACGGGCCCGACGGCGCCGATCCGGGGCGGAGGTCCGGATTTCATGCCCCCGCCGGTCTGGATCGCATCCTGCCCCGGGATCCGGACCGTCAGGTCCGTCCTCCTCGTCCGCCGACCGCAGGCGACCGGCCGGGCAAGGCCCGGCCCAGCCTGGACCGTTTTTGAACCGCCGTCGGCTTTGCCCCGACCCCGGCGCCTCGGGCAGCATGATCCTGAGCCGGCATCATTCGGGCTCGGAGGAATCGTCGTGTTGACAGACCGGGACATCCAGCATGGCTGACTGGCGGGTCATCGAGAATACCGGGCAGACGCTGGTCGGGCTGATCGAGCGCCATGTCGCCCAGCTGGGCATTCCGAATGTCGGCGTGGGCGTCGTCACGCCGATGGCCTTCGCCTCGCTGGCGGATACGACCGACCCTTTCGTCTCGCTGTTTCTCTACCAGATCGCCGGCAATGCCGAGATGCGCGGCAATCCGCGCCGGGTGCTGGCGAACGGCACGCTGGGCCGCCAGCCGCTGCCGCTGGAGCTGTGCTATCTGGTCACCGCCTGGGGCGTGCGCGCCACCGACGACGTCATCGGCGACCTGCCCGCGACGCAGGACGAGGCGCGGCTTCTGGGTGCGGTGCTGCAAGCCTTCTACGACAATGCCGAGCTGGATCGCAGCAGCCTGTTCGAGGTTCCCGGCCTGCCGGTCTGGTCGCCCGAGGACGGGCTGCAGATCGTCATGGAAACGCTGCCCGTCGATGGGCATTACCGCATCTGGGACGCGACCAAGCTCGGCTATCGGCTGTCGCTGGTCTATCGCGTCCGCGTCGCCGCGCTGGAACCGACCGACGTTCCGCATGCCCCGCCCACCAGGGAAGCGATGCTGGAGACGGTGCCATGACCGTGACGCATGTCCTGTCGCTCGCCGTGCGCTTCCTCGACCATTTCAGCGGCCGGCCGGTGCCGCAGGAACTGCCGGTGCGGCTGTCGGGAAGCTACGCCCGCCCGGTGCGGCGCCCCGACGGCCTTGGCGCCCGCCAGGCCGACGGCAGCTATCGCTTCCTGGGCGCGGAGCCGGGCACAAGGCGGATCCTGTGGCGCGATCCCTTCCAGCGCAGCCAGTCCGGCTGGATCCGCTGGGAGGCCGCCGACCCCGAGGTGACGCTGCCGCTGGTTACCCCGGCGCAGATGATCGAGCACGAGCTCTGGCCGACCGCCGGCGCCGAGGTGGCGCCCGGCACGACCGGGGTGCGCGGCCAGCTGCGTGGCGCGGACGCCGCCGGCCTGGAGATTCGCGTCGCGCGCCAGGGCCGGCCCTTCGACCGCATGACCCGCAGCGACGCGGCCGGGGAATTCCTGTTCCTGCCGCCCGGCGCGCTGCCGCTGGACGCATCCGGCCGGGTGCCCCTGACCATCGAGGCGCGCATCCCCGGCGGCGCCATCCGCCCGATCCTGTCGGGACGCTTCCTGCCCGCCACCGCGGGCGCGGATTTCGCCGGACCGAACTTCACCATCCTCCCGCAGACGGTGGCGCGGGTGATTTTCGCGCTGGCCTAGCAAAGCCATAGCCAAGGAGACGAGACGATGCCCGAATATCTCCGCCCCGGCGTCTTCATCCAGGAGACCTCGTTCCGCGGCAAGCCCATCCAGGGGGTCAGCACCTCGACCGCCGGATTCGTCGGCGCCACCCGCAGCGGCCCGGAAGGCAAGCCGACCTTCGTCGGCAGCTATGGCCAGTTCCGCCGGCTGTTCGGCGACCCGATCACCGCGCCCGCCGGGCTGGGCGACTACCTTGGCCATGCGGTGAAGGCGTTCTTCGAGAACGGCGGCAGCCGCTGCTATGTCGTCCGCGCCCTCGGCCCCGGCGCCGCGGCGGCCGAGCGGACCATGGACCAGGGCACGGTCCTTCGGCTGGCGCGCGGCGTCACCGTCCGCGGCCCGACCGACACGCTGCGGCTGAACACGCTGCGCCAGGTCGCACCGGGCAGCGTGCTGCGGGTCTTTACCCGGCCCAACGCGACCGGCGCCTTCACCGAGCGGCTGGCCTCGCCCGTCGTCTCGATCAGCCCGCTCGACAATGCGGTGGTGCTGGCCAATCCCGTCGCCGCCGGCATCGTCTTCGAGCCCGAGAACACCCGGATCGAGATCCTGGGCGCCGCCCCGGTCGCCGATGCCGGCCCGGTGATCCGCGCCCGCCATCGCGGCAATGACGGCAACCGGCTGTCGGTCGAGTTCCGGCCCCGCGACAAGGCGCCGGTGGCGCTGACCGCCTCGGGCGGGCGCCGCGTCGACGCGGCGATCCCGCTGGCCGCCGATGCCAATGCCGGTGACACCACGCTGAGCTTCACCCCGGCCGCGATGCAGAACCTGCGGACCGGCGACCAGATCACCGTCGGGGCCGAGGCGCTGACGGTGACGGCCATCGCCGACGGCGATGTCGCATTCGCGACCAGCGGCGGCGCGGCCGGGCTGGATCATTCCGCCGGCGGCGCCACGGTCGAGCTGATCGCGCGCGGCGGCAACGCGCTCGGGACGGCGCTGCCCCTGGGCGCGGCCCCCGCGGCCTTCGCCATCGACATGACGGGCGGCGCCGGCCCCTATGGCCCGACGGCGATCCCGCACGACCTGGCCATGATGCTGCAGGCCGGGGATGAGATCCGCGTCACCTCGGGCGGCAATGCGACCGACGTGACGCTGGCGCAGGTCAGGACCGCGCAGGACATCGCGCCGGGCGCCCATGTCACCGTGGGCACCGCGCTGGCCGCCGCGGCCCCGGCCGCCACGCCGACGCGCCTGGTCGCCACTGCGCCGGGCGCGGGCCTGTTCAGCCGCATCTATGTCAACGACGTCTCGGGCCTGGCCGCGCCGAACCGCGCCGGCGGCTTCGAGACCATCGCCGTGCAGAATGCCGGCGGCTTCGCCAATGCCGAGGTCGTGCTGGTCGATCCCACGCATAGCGCGCTCTGGCTCAGCGAAGCGGCGGGGAATTTCCCGGCTGGCGGCGTCGATGCGACGAACTGGGCGACATTCGAGGCGCTGCAGGCCGCCGCGAACGGCGATGACACGCTGTCCGTCGCCTCGACCGCCAGCTTCTATACCGGCGCCAAGGTCGAACTGGACACCGGCGCGGCCAAGATCGAGGCGACGGTCGCCGCGATCGACAGCGGCGCGCGCACCGTGACGCTGGCGGCGCCGCTGAACCTGCCCGCGCCCCTGGACCTGAACCCGGATCCGGCGCAGCGCAACCTGTTCCTGCGCGTGCATGAGATCGACGTCATCGTCTGGCAGGCCGATGCCGAATCCGGCACCCCGGTGCTGGCCGAGACCTTCGAGGGGCTGACCTGGAACGACGACACCGCGACCGATGCCGGGCTGAAGTATTTCGCCGACCGGCTGAACGACCCCGAGGTAGGCTCGAAGCTGATCGAGGTCGCAACCCCGGTCGCCGGCGCCGGCACCGATTTCGCGGACGCGCCCGCCACCGCCGACGGCTTCCCGAAGCCGCTGCAAAACGGCGACAACGGCGCCGCGATCACCGACCTGTCGCTGATCGGCGAGGATCTGGGCCCCGCCCGCCGCACCGGCATCGAGGCGCTGGCGGAACGCGACGACATCTCGATGGTCGCCGTCCCCGGCGTCACGGTCGAGACCGTGCAGGCCGCGCTGATCAGCCATTGCGAGCGGCTGAAATACCGGGTCGCAGTGCTGGACGCGCCGGTCGACGCGGCGGACGTGGTCTCGATCCAGGCGCATCGCAACAATTACGACAGCAAATATGCGGCCTATTATGCGCCCTGGCTGCGCGCGCTGAACACCGCGAACGGCCGGATCGAAAGCTTCCCGCCCTCGGGCTATGCGATGGGCATCTATGCCCGCACCGACAATGCGGTCGGCGTGCACAAGGCCCCCGCAAACGAGGTCGTGCGCAACATCGTGGATGTCGCGCTGCCGCTGACCGCGGCCGAGCAGGAGGTGCTGAACCCGGTCGGTGTCAACCTGGTGCGCGACCTGACGCCGCGCGGGATCCGCATGTGGGGCGCCCGCACCATCAGCTCGGACCAGGAATGGAAATACCTGAACATCCGCAGGCTGTTCATCTATGTCGAGCATTCCATTGACCTCGGCACGCAATGGGTGGTGTTCGAACCGAATTCCGAGGCGCTGTGGGAACGGGTGACGCAATCCATCACCTCGTTCCTGATCGGCGTCTGGAAATCCGGCGCGCTGATGGGAACGACGCCCGAGGAAGGGTTCTTCGTGACCTGCGACCGATCCACCATGTCGCAGGACGACATAGATAACGGGCGGCTGGTCTGCGAGATCGGCCTGGCCCCCGTCGCCCCGGCCGAGTTCGTCATCTTCAAGATCGGCCAGTTCACCGCATCGACCAGCTAGGCCCAGCAACCGGAGATTGAACCATGGCAACGCCCAGGCCGAATCCCTATTCGAACTTCAACTTCATCGTCGAGATCGACAACGAGGAAGTCGTCGGCTTCTCGGAAATCAGCGGCCTCGACAGCGAGACGGTGCCGATCGAATACCGCGAGGGCTCGGACCCGACCTCGGCGATGCGCCAGCTGGCGGGCACCGAGAAATATTCGCCGGTGATCTTCAAGCGCGGCATCACCGGCAGCCTCTATCTGTGGAACTGGCGCAAGGAGGCCCGCGACGGCGGCACCACCTTCCCGCCGACCAAGACGGTGGTGGTGAAGCTCTTGAACGAAAAGCACGACCGGAACGCGCCGGCGATGACCTGGACGCTGACCAATGCCTGGCCGACCAAGATCACCGGCCCGACGCTCAGCGCCAAAGGCAACGAATTCGCCGTCGAGCAGATCGACATCGTTCACGACCGTCTGGACATCTCGTGAGGGCATGGGCGATGGCGCAGTCCTACCAGATCCCCGGTGTCTACAGCCGCCCCCGCGCGCGGGCCGAAGGGTTCCCGCGGGTGCGCACCGACATCGCCGGCTTCGTCGGCATCGCCGGGCCGCGCCATGTCGGCAAGGCGGTGGCCGTGGACGACTGGCAGGGCTATGTCGCGCAGTTCCGCACCGACGAACGCGGCGGCCCCCTGCCGCCCCCGGCCGGCGCGACGCTGGACAAGGCGGTGCGCGACTACTTCGCCAATGGCGGCCGGCGGCTGTGGATCGTGAACGTCGCGCCCGCGGTCGATGCGCTGGAGCCGCAGCAGCTTCTGAACCGGATGCTGGGGATCGACACGCTGGCGGCCTGGCACGGGCTGGAGCTGCTGCTGCGCCAGCCCGAGGTCGCGCTGGTCGCGCTGCCCGACCTCGATGCCGAGATCCTGGTCGAGGATGACCGCTACGAGCCGCCAGGCAGCCAGGGCGATCCCTGTTTTCGCCGCTGCGACTGCCGCGCGCCATCGGGCGTGCCCGCGACGCATCGCGCCGTAACCGCCACCGGCTATGGCCGCGCCATCTCCGAGGAAGACATGCTCTGGGCGCAGCAATATGTCCTGGCGCGGCTGGAACGCGAGCGCTGGCGCTGGTTCGCGCTTTTCGCACCGCCCGCCGGCCTGACGCTCGCTCGCGCCGTCGACTGGCGCGAACGGCTGACCCGCGCCAGCGGCGGCTCGGACCTCGGCGCGCTTTACTGGCCGTGGCTGCGGGTGCAGGACAGCCCGTGGGCGCCCGAGGAATTGCGCTCTCCCGTCGGCGCCGTTGCCGGGGTCTTTGCCGCGACCGACGTGGCCGAGGGCGCGCATGTCGCGCCGGCGAACCGGGTGCTGACCGGCGTCGTCGGGCTGGAAACCCGCATCGGCGACCGCGAGAACGCACGCGCCTATGATGCGGGCATCAACCTGCTGCGCGGCTTCGCGGGACAGGGCACGCTGGTCTGGGGCGCGCGAACGCTGCTGTGGCAGGGGCCGCAGGACGCCGCCGATCCGCTGTCCTTCGTCAATGCCCGCCGTTGCCTGTCGGCCATCGCGCGCAGCTGCGAGGTCATCGGCCAGCCCATGGTGTTCGAGCCGAACACCCCGCTCTTGCGGATCCGCATGCACCAGCTGATGGTCGATTACCTGCTGCGGGTCTTCGCCTCGGGCGCGCTGAAGGGCGCCCTGCCCGAGGAAGGCTTCTTCGTTCAGGTCAACTCGGTCGAGGAAAGCCCCGAGGGCCATGTCGAATGCACCATCGGCGTCGCCCTGGCCCAGCCGGCCGAGTTCATCGAATTCCGCATCGGCCGCGACGGCGGCGTCATCGAACGCGCGGAGGCCGCCTGATGGTCGATTTCCCGCTTTTCCAGCCGGTCCTGAAGATCAACTTCATGGTGACCATTTGGGACACGCCGGATTCCAATAGTGGCGGGGTCGGCGGCGTGCTCAGCAGCGTGGGTTCCGCGGTGCTGTCGGCGGCGACGCAATTCGTGGCCGGCGGCTTCAAGTCGATCGAGGGGCTGGAGGCCGTCAACACGGTCGCCTCCTATAACCAGGGCGGCCAGAACGACACCGAGCTGCGCTTCTTCGACCGCGCGACCTATTCCAGGATCGTGATGAAGCGCGGCGTGACCTTCAACACCGATCTGTGGGACTGGCACCACCAGGTCATCACCGGCAAGCGCAAGACCCGCAAGAGCGGCACCATCATCCTGATGGACACCCGCAAGCTGTTCGAGATTCCGGGCGTCGGCGGCAGCGTGCCCGGCATGTTCTTCCCGGTCGCGGGCTGGACCTTCCACAATGCGCTGCCGGCCAAGCTCAGCGGCCCGGCGCTGGACGCGACGGACGGGCGCGGACCGGGCGCGGTCGCCATCGAGACGGCAGAATTGCACGCCGAAAAGATCGAGCGGCTGTCGCTGTCGCTGATCCCCGGCGTCGCCGACCTGAATTCGGTGCTGTCCGGGCTGGTGGGCCTCGCCGGCGGGGCGGTGCTGGCGGGCGGGGCGGCAGGTGCCGCAGCCGCCGTCGGCGGGCTGTAGGGGGGCGGCGATGGGACTGGTCATGGCAACCATCGTCAACGCCTCGATCGCCGGGGACAAGGGCGTGCCCGTCCTGTTCAACCCCAGCGAGCTGACCGTCACGACGAACATCCTCTATCCCGAGATCTCGGTCCCCGGCCTGCAGATCCCGCTGCTGCAATTCGTGCGCGGCGAGTCGAGGACACTGGAAACCGAGCTGTTCCTCGACCGCACCAACTCGGGCGAGTCGCTGAAGGACGATCTCGACAAGCTGCGCAAATACGTCGCCATCGACAGCGACCTGCATGCGCCGCCGGTCTGCACCTTCGCCTGGGGCAAGGAAACCGCGTTCACCGGGGTGATGGTCGAGTTCAAGGAAAAGTTCAGCATCTTCGACAGCGAGGGCCGGATCCTGCGCGCCCGGGTGACGATCAAGCTCAAGGCCTATGAGGATGCGAATGCGCAATACAAGCGGATCAACAAGCAGTCGCCGGACCGCAGCAAGACCCGGGTCACGCGGCAGGGCGACCGCTACGACCTGATCGCGGCCGAGGAATACGGCGACGCCGCGCTGTGGCAACTGATCGCCAGCGCCAACGGCGACGACCGGCCGCGGCTCCTGGCCCCCGGCACCACGCTGGCGATTCCGGCGCTTTAGGGAGGATGCGATGGCCCAGACGACCGTCGAGAACATGGTGACCGAGATCACCTTCGAGCCGATGGTGATCACCGCGACGCCGCCCGGCCAGCATGGCGGCGCCGACGACATCGCCCGGCTGCGCGAGATCCTGCGGCCGCTCATCACCGATCTGCTGGTCGAGGAATACGACACTCTGCGTCGGATCATGGGGGGCTGAGCCATGGACGGCGATTTCCCCCGCATCCTGGACGGCAAGCTGCCCGGAACCGCGCTGCACGCGCCGCAGGTGCGCATCGTCACCGACAAGGGCGAGCCCCTGACCGTGGACGGCAACCCGATCTCGCCCGACATCGTCAGTTCGGTGGTGACGCTGCCCGCATCGGGCACGGCGGTCGCCGACATCGTGCTGAACAACCAGCGCAACGACAAGGCCAACCCGAACCGCCCGGCCGCCCCGTCCTGGCGCTACAATGCGCTGAAAGAGGTTTCTTTCGGCAAGGTCTTCCGGGTCGATTACCGCTATGGGCAGGAGCCCTGGACGCCGATGATCCTGGCCCGCATCACCGGCGTCGATTTCAACTTCCCCTCGGCCGCCGGCGCCCAGGTCACGCTGAAAGGCGAGGATTTCTCGAGCCTTCTGAAGGTCAAGCCGCAGGAGCCGATGATCTACATGGAGGATCACGAGACCTTCATCGTGCAAAGCGAGGTCGGCGACGGCGCCCCCGACCTGAAGATGGCGCCCCTACCGGAATCCCCCTTCTCGGAAACCATCTCGCTGACCCGGCCGACCGACAAGACCCGGCTGCAGTTCATCGCTGAACTGGCCGAGCGGATGGATTTCGAAGCCTTCGTCGCCTTCAACGACGACACGCCGATCAAGCAGACCGGCGCGGTCGAGCGCCCGGTCGCATTCCATTTCGCGCCCGCCCGCTCGGCCACGCTGGGCACCGTGGTGACGCTGCTCTGGGGCCGCGACCTGATCGACTTCAAGCCCGCCTTCAGCGTCTGGGACATCCCGACCCAGGCGACGGCCTCGGGCAATGTGCCGCGCGACCGCGGCGCCATCGACGAAACCGTCTCCTATGACGCCGACCGCGCGCTGGTCGTGAACGACCTGCACGGCGCGCCCGACGGCGGCGCCCCCATGGACGCGGTCAAGGCGCGCAACGATTTCTTCAACGCCCGGCCCGCGGTCAATCCGATCAGCGTCAAGGTCGAGAACCTCGACACCGAGCGCGCGCGGCTGGCGGCGGCGGCGGCCATGCGCAAGGGTATCCGCGGCTTCCTGACGGCCGAGCTTTCGACCCTGGGCCTGACCACGATCCGGCCCGGCATCCACGTCGATCTGAAAGGGCTTTACGCGCCCTTCGACGGCATCTGGTACGTCACCCAGACCGTCCACACGCTGAATGCCGCGGGCTACATCACCAAGACATCGCTGCGCCGGCCCGGGATGCTGGATCCGGCCGGCTATCCGGGAGCTTCGCAATGACCATCGGCGGACGACACAGCATCTTTTCGGCCGTGCACGACCACGCCTCCATGCGGACCGGCCAGATCCGCGGCATCCGCCTGGCCGAGGTCGAGGACATCACCGACAAGGGCTATATCCTGAAATGGCTCAGCGGCAACGTCCGCTCGAAAAGCGCGCCGGCCCGCGCCGCCAGCTTCATGGCCGGGAAAGAGCGCGGCGCCTATTTCCCCTTCGAGAAGGGCGACGAGGTCGTCGTCGGCTTCGTCGACAATGACGAGGATTATCCGGTCATCCTGGGCGCGCTCTGGTCCTCGCAGGATCCGCCGCCGCCGGATGCCGACACCGCATCGTCGAACAACACCCGCACCATCGTCTCGCGCGGCGGTCACGAGCTGACCTTCGACGACACCGAGAACGCGGGCAAGGTGCTGCTGAAGACCAAGGGCGGCATCCAGATCCTGATGGATGACGCCGCGAAAAGCCTGACCATCAAGCTGGACGACGCGAACAGCATCGTTATCGACACCTCCGGCGTGACCGTGAAGGGCGCGGTCATCAACCTCAACTGAAGGAAGCGACGCATGATCATAGAGGCCGCCGAAACTGCGCTTCCGCACCTGTTCCTGCGCGGCTTCCGCGCGCCGGTCGGGCAGAAGGTGGCGCATGTCCCGGGCGATCCGGCCGATCCGGCGGATGATGCGACCACCTTTCAGGAGGTCGGCGCCTTCGTCGCGCGCGCCAGGCTGTCCTTTGCCGGCGCCGCGCTGGACCCGGGCGAGGTGGCGACCGAGGACCAGCCCTATGACGGCGCGCCGGCCGCCGGACCCTTCCGCCATGAGGCCGACATTCCGGTCTGGAAGCCCGATCCCGACGTGGTGGTGGTCGACGCGATCACCGCGATTGCCGCGGTGGTGAACGACCCCGCCCTCGCGCCGCTGCCGCCGCCGCCCTGGGGCGACGCGCTGGCGGCCGAGATCGACGCCGTGCTGGTCGCCGCCCCCTTCGGCACGGTCGAGATCGACCGCGGCGCGGGGTTCGGCCCGGCCGCGGCGCTGAATTTCGGCTGGCTGCCCCGCGGCACGCCGCCGCGCCTGGCGCTGGCGGGCGATGCGGCCACGAACGACCCGTGGCAGCTGAACAAGTTCAAGGCGGACCAGTTCAAGCTGCCCGCCGGCTATGACAACGCCTTCCTGAACGGTCGCCCGCTTGCCGGCCAGCAGGCGTTTGCGCCCGGCGACCGGCTGCGCTTCACCGACACCACCCCGGCCGGACCCGATGTCGTGACCATCGTCACGATCCCCGCCGCGCCGGTGCTGGCCGTCACGCAGGATGGCGCGGCCCTCGACCCGCCGCTGCTGCTGTCGCCGCGTGCCGATACCGTGGTCATGGACCGCGGCGCGCAGGAATTCCTGATCCTCTGGCGCGCGACCTTCCCCTGGGACGCGCGCTACGAGACCGCGACGCTGGAGGTCAGTTGACATGGGCCGGCCGATCACCACCACCAAGGGCGGCATCTGCTTCGCCTTTCCGAATGTCTGCCAGACGCAGGTCGGCCCGGCGACGGTGCCGATCCCCTATCCCTCGATCGGCCAGCTCGGCGATGCCGGCGGGACCGCGAAGGTCAAGGCCGGCGGCAGCAATGTCGTGCGCAAGGCCGACACGATCACGTCGACCACCGGCGATGCCGCCGGTCAGGCCGGGGTCACCTCCGGGACGGTCGGGGGCAAGGTCGAATTCGTCTCCTATTCGGCCACGGTGAAGGCCGGGGGGTCCGAGGTCGTGCGCATGTTCGACCAGACCAGGCAGAACGACGGCAATGCCGTGGGGGTCGTGCTCGGCGGCCTGGCCACGGTCCTGGTGGGGGGCTGAGCATGGCACTGGCTGACCCCCGGCTGATCGGACCCCGCCCGCATCTGGGCGTCGGCTGGGCCTTTCCCGTCCGCCCGGATGGCGGCCGCCTTGGCTATGCCCGCTATGAGGAGGACGTCGAACAGGCCATCGAGATCATCCTGCGCACCAACCCGGGCGAGCGGGTCATGCTGCCCGGCTTCGGCGCCGGCTTGCGCCGGTTCCTGTTCGCCCCGAACAGCGCCGTCACCCACGGCCGGGTCGAAGAGGCGGTGCGCAGCGCGCTGATCGACCAGGAACCGCGCATCACCGTCGAGCGCGTCACGGCGCTCGCCGCCGAGGACGAGCCGAACCTGATGCGGATCGAGATCGACTATGTCGTGCGGCGCTCGAACGCCTTCTTCAACCTCGTCTATCCCTTCTACCTGACCGAGGCGGATTGAGCCATGCCGCTGACCCCTCCCATCGTCGCAGACCTGACCTTCGCCAGTGTCGAGCCGATGCTGCGCGAGCGCATCCCCATCGTCGCGCCGGAATGGACCGACCACAACGCCTCGGACCCCGGCATCGCCATGATCCAGCTGTTCGCGCATCTCGCCGAACAGCTGGGCTATCGCCTGAACCGGGTGCCGGAAAAGACCTATGTCGAGTTCCTGAAGCTGGTCGGCGTGACGCTGGCACCGGCGCGCGCCGCCCGGACCCGCATCGCCTTCACGCTCGCCAAGCCCGGCGAGGCGCAGGGCGTGCTGGTCCCGGCCGGCAGCCGGATCAACGGCAAGGGCCCGGGCGGCGCGGCCCCGGTCTTCGAGACCGACCGCGACCTTGATGTCCTGCCGGCGCAGCTGGCCGCGCTGGTGACGGTGCGGGACGAGCTTCTGGACATCAACGGCCCCGGCGACGACGGCCCCAGCGCCCAGAACGCCGACCCGGTGGCCTATGTCGACGAGCGTTTCTCGCTGGCCTGGGACGGCAAGAAGCCCAAGCCGAAGGACATGCCGCTGCAACCGGTGGGCCTGTTCCTCAGGCCCGAGGAAGAGACGCATCGCGCGCTTTGCCTGGGCCTCGCCTTCAACCAGATCCGCTCCGCCGGTTTCCTGGGCGCGCGGGCCAGCCTGCATCTGCAACTCGACGGCGACGAAGAGGCCGACCCGGATTCGCAGGTCAAGGCGGGCGGCACCCCCCTGACCATCGCCAATGCGTTTTCCGCAGGGCCGCCGCTGGCGCGCTATGACTATTACCGCCCGCCGGCGATCGGCGAGACGGCGGGAAGCTGGCAGCCGCTGACCATCCTCTCGGACGATACCGACGGCTGGACCCGCTCGGGCACGATCCGCTTCGACGTGCCGGAACGGATCGGCCCGGTCCCGGCCGATGCCTGGGCCGATGTCGAAGCCGACATGCCGCACCCGCTGGTCGACCAGATCAAGACCCCGGTCGCCGGCACGCCGGCCGAGGTGCCGGTCAGCGGCTGGATCCGCGTCACCTTCGCGCTGCCGCCCAAGGTCCGCATCCGCGCGCTGGGCTTCAACACCATGACGGCGACGAACCTGCAGACCGTCATCGGCGAGCGGCTGGGCCGCGGCACCGGGCTTTCGGCGCAGGTGATGACGCTGGCGAACCAGAACCTCGACGCGGACAGCCTGCGGCTGGTCAGCCGCGACCCGAACCGCTCGCCGGAATACCTGCCCTGGCGGCGGGTGTCCGATTTCGACGCGGCCGGGCCGAACGACCCGGTCTATGTGCTGGATGCCGAGGCCGGGCTGGTGCTTTACGGCGACGGCCAGGCCGGGCGGCCGCCCTTCGCGACCGAGGTGATGGCGGCGGAGCGCTATCGCTACGGCGGCGGGCCGGAGGGCAATGTCGACACCGGCGCGGTGGCGCGTCCCGACGCCCTGCCACCCGCGCTTGACGGCGCCTTCAACGTCACGCCCGCGCGCGGCGGCCATGCCGCCGAGACCGTCGAGGAGGCCAAGCGCCGCGCCCCCGCCGCCTTCCGCCGCCGCGGCCGCGCCGTCACCGCCGCCGACTTCCGCGAGGCGGCGCTGGAATCGCCCGGCGTCGATGTCGCCCGGGCCGAGGTCGTCGCGCGCCACCTGCCCTATCCGCTTGGCCATCTGATCGACGGGCTGGCCGCCTCGGGCATCGACTTCGAGACCGAGACGCCCGGCGCCCTGACCGTGATCGCCGTCCCCGACCGGCCCGGCCCCTATCCGATGCCGACCGAGGGCGAGCTTGCCGCCATCGCCGCCCATCTCGACGGGCTGCGCCTGATCACCACCGAGCTGCATGTGAGCGGGCCGCAATATGTCCGGCTTTTCGACATGGCGATCACCGTGCTGGCCCTGCCGGGCTATTCCGAAACGGTGCTGCGCGAAGCCGTGATGGACCGGCTGCGCAGGCGTTTTCACGTCCTGACCGGCGGGCCGGACGGCAGCGGCTTTCCCTTCGGGGCGCGGCTGCATCACGCCGACCTGGTGGCCGAGGTGATGGCGGTGCCGGGCATCGCCCGGGTCGAGGGGCTGGACGGCTATGCCGACGGCAACACGCCCACGGGCGCGGCGCGGGCCCTGTCCTGGCGGGCCGAGCGGCGCCAGAAGGTGCGGATCACCAATTGCCCGCGCCCCGAGGTCGAGACCGACACCGACCGCATCATGCTGATGCCCGACGAATGCGTCTTCGTCGATCCCGACGGGCTGCTTGTCACCGTGGTGGGGGCGCCATGACCGGATCCCCCCTTGCCCGCCGGCTGCGCCCCGGCCTTGACCCGAACGGCAGCTTCTGGGCCATGCTGCGCTATCCGCAGGACTGGGCCGCGGCCGCGGGCCAGGGCGCGGCCTGGGATCCTGCCCGCGGCGGTCTGGCACTGGCGCCGCTGGCGCGGCCGGAACTCGCCGCCGACTGGTTGCCGCTTGCGCCGGTCGCGGGACCGGACGGGTTCCTCTACCGCTCGGACCCGGCGAGCGGGCGGGTTCTGCGCAAGGGACCCTGCGACGATGACTTCAGCCTGCCCCCCGGGTTTGGCGGCGAGGGCACCGCATCCGGCCGTTTCCGCACCCCGGCCGGCCTTGCCTTCGACGCGCGCGGGCGGCTCTATGTCGCCGACCCCGGCAATGCGCGGGTGCAGGTCATCGACCCGGCATCGGGCGCGGTCATCGCGATCCTCGACGCGGGGCTGCGGCTGCCGACCCTTGCCGCCATCGCAGCGGACGGCAGCATTTATGTCTCGGACGCCGGCACAAGGATGATCCACGTGTTTTCCCGGCGCTTCCAGCCCTGCGGAGCGCTGGCGCTCGCGACGCTGGGCCCGACCACGAACACGCCCTGGCCGGCCGAGCCGCCGCCGCGGCCGCTGGCGGTCACGGTGCTGGCCGACGGCACGCTGGCCGTCTTCGATCCGCTGCGCCCGATGCTCTGGCACATGCGCCGCGACGGCGCGCCGCTGCAGGCGCTCGGCTGGTTCGACGAGGCTGCCTTGCCCGCCGGCTGGTCCCCCACGCCGCGCCGGAACATGGCCGAGGCGGAGCTGATCCTGGGGCCGATCGACGGCGGCATCTACGACCTTGCCTGGCACCGGATCGAGATCGACGCCGACACGCCCCCCGGCACGACGATCGAGGTCCAGACCTTCGCCGCGAACGAACCCGAGGCGCCCCTGCGCGCCTGGGCGCCCGAACGGCCGATCCCGATGCCGCGCGCGCTGGCCGATGCGCGCGGCAAGGCGCTGGACCGGCTGGTGCTCTCGGACCGGGCGCTGTGGTCGCTCTGGCGGCTGGGGCGCATGGTCCGCGACCTGCCGGTGATCGCCAGCCTTGCGGGCAGCGGGCCGGTGAATGCCGCCACGCTGACCCTGCCGCGCGCCGCGGCGGCCCGGCTGCGCGCCGGCGACAGGCTGCGCCTGACGACCCCGGCCGGCGGCGAGGCCACGGCCGAGATCGCCGCCGTCGCCGCCGCCACCTGGACGGCGGCCGCGTGGGGCGACGCCGCCCTGCTCGCCGCGCCGCCGTCGCTGGCGCTGATCGAGCAGGACGGCCTTGCCCTGCCCTACGGCCCGCTCGACCTGTCCTTCCTCGGCGCAGCGCCCGCCCTGCTGCCGTCGCGCACCGACGGCAAGCCCGGCACGCTGGCGCTGCCGCCCGAACTGGCCGCCATCCTCGGCGCCGGCGATGTCATCGAGGCACGGGACGGCAAGGCCCGGGCCCGGATCGAACTGGTCGAACCGCTGGACGAGGCTGTGCAGGTCACCCTGACCGCACCCGTTGCCGGCGATTTTTCGACGGCGACCGTCAGCCTCGCGGCCACGCCTGGCCGGCTGATCCTGCGCGAAGCCCTGCCCCTCGACGGGCCGGTGCCGCCGGGCGCGACGGTCTCGGTCATCTCGGACGAGGGCGCGACGACCGTGGCCGCCGCCTGGGCCGATGCCGCGACCGGCACGCTGTTCCTGTCCGGGCCGCTGGAGGGCAACGTGACCGCGGCGAACTGGACCAACGCGCTTTTCCCCGAACCGGCGGCGACGGACCGCGGCCGCTACCTGTGGCTGCGCCTGCGGATGACCGGCCGCGGATTGCCGCCACCGGGCCGCGTCGGTCCGCCGACCGTGGCGACCGCCACGCCGGTGATCCGCGCGCTGCGCATCAGCGCGCCGCGCTACAGCCTGCTGGCCTGGCTGCCGCCACTTTTCGCCCAACGCGACGCGCAGGCCGAACCGCCCGGCGGCAATTTCCTGGAGCGGTTCCTGTCGCTCTTCGAGGACCAGTTCACCGAGGCCGAGGCCGGTTTCGAAAGCCTCTCGCGCCTGCTGAACCCGCGCGCCGCCGATGCCGACTGGCTGGCCTTTGTCGCGGGCTGGCTCGACCTGGCCTTCGACCCCTCCTGGCCCATCGAACGCCGCCGCCGGCTGGTCATCGAGGGCGCGAGCCTTCAGGCTGGACGCGGCACGCCGGCCGCGCTGCGCCGCTATCTCGAGATCTATACCGGCAACGCCGTCGGCATCGTCGAGGCGTTCCGCAACCGCCCGCCCGAGCCGATCCAGCTGGGCGCACGCGGCGCGCTGGGGGTGGCGCCCCTGGGCGTGGTCGCAGCCGCGCCGCTGGCGCATCGCTTTTCGGTCAGCGTCACGCTGCCCGGACGCGCGGACCGCCGGACCGAGCTGTCGGCGGTGCGCAAGATCATCGACGAGATGAAGCCCGCGCATACCGAATACACCCTGAAGACCGGCGGCGACCGCGCCGCGTGCATCGGCATGGGCGCGACCGTCGGCGCCATCGTCATTCCCGGCCCCGGCCGGACCAGACCCTGCACCTGCGACCCCGACGCGCCGCCCGGCGACCGTCCGCAGCCCGGCAAACTTGCCGGCGGCGGCTTCCGGCTGGGCGGCAGGCTGGGCGGCGGGCGCGTGACCGAATACCGACCGCAAGGAGGCGCAGATGTCCAAGTGGCGTGACCTGAACCGGACGCAGGACTGCGGCGAGGGGCATTGCGACCTTCCCGCCGGCTTCTTCCGGGTGAACTATTTCCACGGCAAGGAGATGCGGCTCGCCGATTATGTCGACGAGCAGCGATATCACGCCGGCAAGATGCGCTTTCACAATGCCAGGCTGCACGGGGCCGGCATCCTCTGCGGGCTCCGGCTGTCGGTGCTGGCGCCCGAGGGCACGATCCTGCGCATCGGCCGGGGCGCGGCCATCGACGCCTGCGGGCGCGAGATCCTGGTCGGCTTCGACCAATGCGTCGATGTCGCGGCCTGGTTCCGGCAGCAGGCCTACACGTTCCGCGACCAGGACGGCAATCCCTGCAAGCCGGACGAGACGAACCGGGTCGGGCTGTGCGTCGTCATGCGCCATGCCGAATGTGGCGGCGCCCCGGAACCGGTGCCGCCCGACCCCTGCGGCAGCCATGACGATTGCGGCTGCGGCTGCGGTGGCTCGGGGTCTTGCGGCAGCGCCGATCCCTGCGGACAGCAAGCCGAATTCGGCCGCATCACCGAGGAATTCGAGCTGCGGCTGATCTTCGCCGACGAGGCGAAGACGCTGGCCCGGCACCGGCTTTTCCCCACAGCCGAGGTGATCGACGCGGCCGTCGGCACGACCGGCGGCGCGACCGGCCTGCTGGCCGCGCTGGCCCCGCCGATCCGCGAGCGCTGTCCCGGCGGCGACGCGGAATGGCTGAACCTCGGCTGCTTCCACGTCACCGTCAAGGCCGACCAGCCCGAGGAGGTCGTCGCCATCGACGATATCGACTATGGCTGCGCCTCGCAGGTGCTGCTGTCGACCGAGGTGATCCAGTATCTTCTGGCCGGCCTCATCGCCGAGGTCGATCCCGACATGGGCGGGCCCGAGATCACCGCGATCAGCTTTCGCAAGCTCGACGCGCAGCGCCATCAATTCGCCCTGCATCTCAGCGGCCGGATCGACACCAAGACCCTGGACGACGAGGCCAGCTTCGGCCTGCGCCAGCTGACCGGGGACGGCTGGCTGCATCCGGCGGGCGAGGCAGTCAAGGCGAGCTATTCCGAGAAGATCCTGGGCGAGGCGCATCTCGACGGTCCGGCGATCTACATCGCCGTTGCCAGCAGTTTCCTGGCCGCGGGCGGCCGCTACCAGCTTTTTGCGCATGAGGACGCCGATCCGGTGGCCGATGCGCTGTTGCGGCGGCTGCGCCCGCGCCACCTGTCCTGGCGCTTCTGCCTTCGGCAGGAAAACCCGGGCGACGCGCTGACCATGCATCCGTTGGGAGGGTGACGCCATGGCCGAGACAGGACATATCCGCAACCAGGGCGGCGCACCCGATCCCGCCGCCGCGGCCGAGCGGCAGAAGGCCGAGGCCCGGATGGATGCCGGCCTGGACATGCTGAAGACCCTGGGCAGGGTGGCACTGGCCGGCGCATCGCTGGGCGGCAGGGCCGCGCTGGTCGGGTTGCGGGGCAGCATACCGCTGCTGGAGCTCTATTCCGGCACCACGCGCAAGGCGGAACAGGACCGCGATAGCGACGGCCAGGGGCTCGAGAAGCTGGGGTTTTCCCGCGGCGAGGCCGGCGTCCTGCGTCAGGCCTTCACCAAGGGCGTTCTTGAATCGCTCGAGATCAGTTCGATCACCCATCCGGTCTATGACGGCGCGCCGGCCTATCGCGCCTATAACGCCGACGGCGTCATGCAGCCGCCGCATATGGTGCATTTCCTGGCGCTGGCCGCGGCGGCCGCGGCGGTCTGGCGGCGGTGGGAGGCCTCGCAGGAGCCGCCGCCGCCCGAACCCGTTCCCGTCGTGACCATCCCCGCCAGCCAGACCGTCGCCTTCGTGGCCAAGGCCCCGGGCGAATACGAATATATCGCGGCCCCGCAGACCGCCTCGGACATCAGGAGATACGCCATGCGTCAGCGCAGTCTGAACCCGCCCCGGCTGGCGATGCTGGCCTCGTCCCGCGACCCGGGCTCGATCGTGCCGGCCGAAACGCGCATGCTTTCGGCGACATATCCGCTGTCGGCAAACCGGGCCTTGTCCAAGACCAGCGCCGCCCCGCAGTCCCGCACTGTGCCTGCATCGCAGCGCCAAACTTGCGGCTGCGGCTGCGGCGGCACGTCGCCCTGCGGCTGCGGCGGCCATGATGCCCGCGTCTTCCCGCCCGCGCGCTATGACGACGACGGGCGCTGCGTCGGCATCCTGACGATCTCATGCGAGACGCGCTGGCGCATCCGCGATTGCCTCAAGGGCTCGTTCTGCGACTTCCTGCGCTGCGTGGGCGACGAGCTTTGCAACCGCGAGGAAGGCCAGGACATCGACCTGCGCGAATGCCTCGAGGATTTCCTCTGTTCGTTCCTCGCCTGCCTGCCGGACGCGATCTGCCCGCCGCCCGAGCCCTGCGAGCCCTGCTGCCCGCCCCGGCCCGTCGAGTCCTGCCACTGCAACTTTGCCGTAGGGGAATGAGATCATGACCGGAACCAAGCATATCTTCACCCCCTGCGTTCCCGGTGCGCTTCCGGGCGGGCTGAGGCGGACCGAATTCTATGACGGCATGGTGCTGTCCGAACGCGACATGAAGCGCGAACAGTCCTATTGGCAGATGAAACGCCGGCTGACCAACCGCGCCCTGGGCAGCGGCGTGGTCTGGGGCCTGTCGGTGCATTGGGACGCCAATGCCCGGGCCTTCACCCTCTGCCCGGGCTACGGGCTCAGCTGCTGCGGCGACGATCTGGTCGTCGAATGCCCGGCAACCGTCAGCGAGCGCGAGCTTGTCGATATTTGCAGCGAGGAGTTCCGCGCGATCCTCAAGGCCGGCACCGGCCCCTGCGAGGACCCTTGCGAGCGCCCCGACGGGCCGATCGAGGCCTGCCTGATGCTGGAATATGTCGAATGCCCCGAGGATTCCCGCCGGGTGTTCGAGGACCCCTGCGCGACGCTGCCCGGCGGCTGCCGCCATGGCGCCATGCGCGAGACGGTGCGGCTGCGCCTGGTACCGCCGCCCTGCCCGTCCGAGCCCGGCGCCATCGAGCGCTTCTGCGCCCGGATCGGCAAGCTGCGCCAGATGCTCGCCGCCGCCGGACAGGCGGCGCCCGCGGAAGCGGAGCTCGCGGGCTGGGGACCGCCCTCGGTGATGATGGAGGTCCGGTTGCGCGACGCCGGCGGCAATGCGCTGGAAAACCGGCGCGAAAGGGTCGCGAGCATCGCCGAACGCTCGACCGACATCACCTTCCAGAACGCCGCCGCGCGCAGCATCGACATCACGCTGACCCCGCCCCTGGGCTATGGTTTCTTCAAGGTCCGCGACGAGGCCGGCGTGGAAACGCGGATCGAGACGCTGATGGAGCTGACGCTCTCCGAAAGCGACCTGGCGCAGAACGGCCGCATGGACCGCCGCCTGACCGTCGATCTGGCGCCGCTCGCCGGGGGTGCATCCTACACGCTCGACTACCATATCGCGGCGACCGGCGGGACCGCGATCGCCGTCTCGGCGCGGGTCGAGGCCGTCCGCGGGCCGGTGCGGGTCGCCGATTGCGGCACGCTGATGCGGGACTGGGCCTTCGGGCTTGATCCGGCTTGCGCGACGCGCACGCTGCTTCTGGCCGCGGTCTGGGGCTGGTTCCGCGGGTTGACCGGGACCGCGCCCTGCAACGACCCGCCCGACGAGCCGGACCGCACCCGCGCCGCCATCCCCGCGCTGGTGTCCTGGCTTGCCTGGCGCATCCTGTGGCGGATCGACGTTACCGATCCCAAGGCCGCGCAGGCCGAACGCTGTCTGCGCCAGCTCTTCGAGGAATGGTGCCGCGCGTTCAGCTATCGCGGCCCGCGCTGCTGCGACGATCACCACGGCATCCATCTTGGCCGCGTCACCCTTTCGCGCAAGGGCCGCATCCTGTGCTTCGACGAATGGAGCTGCCGCCGCCATGTCCTGACCGGGCCGCTGCTGACGCATTGGACCGGGCTTTTCGGCATCGCGCCGCTGGACGTCATGGCGACGCGGCTGGCCGGCTGGATCTGCTGCGTGGCGCGGACCCCGGACAGCCCGCTTGATCCGGTCCAGATGAAGGCGATCCAGGCGGCGCTCTGGACCGGCAACGAACTGCGCATCGGCGGTGGAGAGGTGCTTTCCCTGAAATCCCTGCTGGCGCCCGGCGGCGTCATGGACAGGTTCCAGCCCCCGGACGCCGCCCCGGCGCCCCCCGCGCCCGCGCCAGCCTTCTCGGCGCAGATCACCCGCCATCTCGAGGCGCGGCTGGATGCGACGCGGATCATGGCCCGGGCGCCGGCCATCGACATGATGCGCGAGATCCGGACCAGGTTGCCGCTGGCCGAGCTGAAGCCGCTGGGCGATGCCGCGCTGTTCGATGCCACGCTCGCCGCGCTTGGCCGGGCCCAGGTCGCCACGGTGGACGACCTTCTCGGCCGCGATCCCGAGGCGCTGGCCGAGCGGGTCCGGGCCGAATTCATCGAGGACGAAAGCCCCGAGGACGCGGCCGCCGCCGACAAGGCCGTGGGCCTGGTCTATACGGTCGCGCTGCGCACGCTCGAGGCGGTGGGCGATGCCGTGACGGCCGTTGCGGGCGAGCGTGCCGACGACGAACCCTTCACCCGCGCCGACCTGCGCGAAGCCGCGACCACCTCGGCCGTCCGCAGGGCGTTGAACGAACACCTGCGCGGGCGCGGCGTCAGCACCGCGGCGATCAGGGAGATCGCCGGCAGGGTCGCCGACCGGCGCTAGGCCATGGGCGCGCTGACCGTCGGCTCGCTTGCGCTTTCGTTGCACCTTCCCGACGGCGCGCAGCCCCGCGCCGGCGCGGTCCGGAAGGTCGTCGAGCGGCAGTTCCTGCCCGCCGTGCTGGATGCGCTGGCGGGCGAGCTCGACGCCGCCTATGGCGCGGCGGCCGTCATCCGCATCCGCAACCTGAGGCTGCGCCTGCGCATCGGCCCCGAGATCCGCGACGCCGCGGGACTCGCGCGGCAGATCGGCCAGGATCTCGCCGCCCATATCCGCGACATCGCCGTCGTCGCGCAGCCGCGCGCGGACCCGCTGCCCGCCGAGGCCGAGGTGCGGATCTGGCCGACGCCGGGCGCCTGGCACGGTGCCGCGCTGATCGCCGCGCTGCGGCACGCGCCGGGCCCCGAGGGCCGCATCGACACCCTGCCCGCCCTGGCCGGGAAACTGCTGGACGAGCCGGCCGAGGTGGCGGCCGAAACACTGGTCCACTGTGCCGAGGCGGGCGTCCTGGACGCGGTGATTTCGGGCCTGCCGCCGCCCGTGCTGCATAGGCTCGCCGCCCGCTGCGCGGCGGCTTTGCCGGCAGCCATCCGCGCCAAGATCCTGGCTGTCGTGGAACGGACAGGCACGCCGCATCCGGGACATCAAGCCGACGCCGACCCCGCGCAGGATCCGCCCGCGTATCAGCAGCCGACCGAACATGCTGAGCCCACGCGGCCTTTGCGCGACGGAATGCCGCCGCAGCAGCACTCCGAAGATCATGCGCCGATCCTTGCGCGCCCGCCCGGCAGCGCACCGCATCCCGACGCGAGCCCCGGGCCATCCATGGCGACCAATCCCTCAGCCGCGCGGGCCGCAGAGATTCCTGTCCCGCACCGGCCCGCAGACCCTCCCGCCCCGCACTCCGAGGAATCGGTCCCGACCCGCCGGACCATCCCGGACCGAGACACCACGCCGCTGCCCGAGCGGACCCACACCGAAGCGGAAGCGCCCTCTGCCGCCCTGCCGACCTGCTGGGGCGGCCTCGCCTATCTCGTGACCTTGGCGATGCGCCTGGGCATGCCCGAGGCGCTGTGGCGCATCGGCGTGGCCGAGGGCGCGGCGCTGTCGGCCATGCTCGCCACCATCAGCGGGGCGCCGGACGATCCCACCTCGGCTGCGCTGGCGCCCGAGTTTCCGCGCCGCCCCGCGCCGCTTGGCCCGGTCCCGGACTGGGCGCGGCACGAATTCTGCGCGACCGTCACCGCCGCCGCCCGCGCATTGGCCGGAGCCGATGTGCCCCCCCGGATCGAGACCTGCCGCGCCGCCCTGGCCGAGGACGGCGCCTGGCACCTGCCCGAATGGGGCGCGGCGGTGCTGATCGCCACGCTGGAGAGCCTGATCGGCCGGCCGCTCGATGCGCCGGCGTTGACGGAACTGCTGGGCATCGCCGGCGAGATTGAGATCGGACCCCGCCTGATCCGGGTCCGGCTGCCGCCCGAGGCGGTCGACTTCGACATCCGCCGCGCCGGGCTGGACGCCGACCCCGGCCTTCTGCCCTGGCTCGACAAGCGGCTGGTCGTCGCATTCGGCTCGGCCGAGGAGGACTGGGCAGGATGACCCGCAGCTTCGCCCCGCCCGCCGCAAAAACCGCGCCGCCCGCCCCGGCACCGCGCCGCCAGACGCCTGCGCGCCGCGGCACGTCCACTCTCGTGCCGGACGAGGATCGCTGGACCGAACTGTCGATCATCCTGCTGGACATGCTCGAAGCCACCAGCCGCGGCTCGGCCGCGGGCCAGCGCGACCCGCCCGCAAAGCCGCCGCCGGAGGTGCCGCCGCCGACCGGCGACGCTGCCGACACAGCGACCGATCCGCTGGGCACGCCCCGCCCGCCCGCCGCCCCGCCCGGCGGCTCGGACGCGGCGCTGCTGAAGGGCGAGGACAAGCCGCGCGCGACCGGGCCGGTGCCGATGCCCGCATTCCCCCAGGGCGGCACGCCCCTGCCCGAGGCCGCGCCGCCGACCGCCCCGCCCGAGGCCGCGCCGAAACCCGCAGGCGCGCCGCCCGCCCCCGCATCGGGCGAAGCCGAGGGGCCGTCGCCCGGCGCCATCGTCCGGCGTTGGCAGGGGCAGGTCCGCGCTACTGGCGCCGCGATCCCGCCGCCCGACGTCAAGGTGCCGCAGGAGGGCGCGGCCCGGCTGGCAAAACTCGGGGCCGGCGCGCAAAAGCGCAATGCGGCGGCGCGCGACGGGATGACCAGAGACGCCATCGAGACCGTGCCGAAGCCGCCCGAGATCGACACCACCCCGCCCGCCCCGCCGCCACCGAACCCGGTTCCCGAGCACACGCAGAAGGTGCTCGCCGCCTCGGGCAAGCATCTGCCGGACCAGCAGTCGATTGCGCTGAACGCCTCGCCCGAGCGCGAGATCGAGGGGCAGAAGATCGGCGGCACCATGCCACCGCTGGGCGTCCGCCCGGTCGATCCCGACCTGTTCCAGGTTCTCATCACCCCCGCGGCCAAGACGCTGGCCCAGCTTCCGCCGGGCGCCTCGGCCGAGGACGTCAAGAACCAGAAGGAGACGCCGGAACAGCGGCGCGTGCGGATGGCGCTGGAAACGCTGACCCGGACCGGCGACGCGCCCGACCGCAAGGGGCGCGGCCCCCAGGTCATCGCCCCCGACATCGGCCCGTTCAAGGCCGAGGGCACCACGCCCGAGAACCGCGCCAGGATCGGCGAACTGGTGGCGCGGCTGATGGCGAACACCCGTGCCAGCGCCACCGACATCCTGGTCCGCCTGCGCAAGAACGCCTTTGCGCGCGAGGCGCTGTTCAAGAACTTTCCCGATATCGGCGCCGAGATGCTGGACGGGCTCGAGACCGCCCTGACCGGCGATCTGAGGGATATCGCCGATGCCGCCGGGATCAGCGGCGCCGAGCTTGACGAGATGGTCGCCAAGCGCCGCAAGGAACTGGACGAGGCCAAGACCAAGGCCGCCGCCACCGTCGGCAAGCAGGCCGAGGAGACCAGGAAGACTGTCGCCGAGGAGGGGCAGAAGACCTCGGACGCCATCGCCGGCGCAGCCGAGGCGGCCGAGGAGGAGACGCTGCGCCGCCAGACCGCCGTCGCGGGCGAGAACGACCCCGGCGTCGTCCATGCCCGCCGCGACCGGATCGTCGCCTGGTTCCGCGAGCATGTCACCACGCAGATCACCCATTACCAGCGCGCCGGCGACAAGCGGCAGGCCGAGCTGACCACGGCGCGGGGCGAGCAGCAGGATGCCTATCGCACGCTGGCGCAACGCGAAATCTACCAGGTGATGACGCCGGCTCCGCCGCGCGCCGAGCGCAACCAGGCCGACAGACCGCGCGAACAGGCCCTGGCCGATATGTCGGTGCAGATCCGGCTGTGGTCGGACCAGCAGATCAAGGCGGCGACCGAGCATTTCCGCAAGGCGCTGGCCTTGGCCGCCGCCACCACGGACAGCAATCGCAAGGCGATCGAGGGCGCGGGCTCGGCCGGGATCGAGGCCGCGCGGCACTGGGCCGAGGAGAAGATCCTGGCCGGCAAGAGCTGGTGGGAGCGTTTCGTCGCCCGCATCCGGCGCTGGCTGAGCCAGGCCAAGGACGTCAACGAGCAATGGCGCGTGCGGCGCGGCCGCGAGAACGCCAAGGCCATTGCCGACGACCTGCTGGGCGCCGAGCTGGCCGCCAAGGCGCTGGCCAAGGAGGTCGACCAGAACACCGCGCAGCAGATCAACCAGATGACCGACGCCCAGAAGGCGGCGTTCGGCACCTTCTACAACAAGGCCAAGGGCAAGCATCCGCTGGACTTCGCCGCCGACCGGCTGAGCGACAACCTGACCCGCGACCATCAGGCCGGGGCGAATGAGAAGTTCGAGGCCGCGCTGATCGCGATGCCGGTCTCGGGCGGGGACCATGCCACGGCCAACAAGCTGAACGATGTCGCGCGCACGCAGGGCGCCGGCTTCGATGCGGCGCGGATCGCGCAGAACGTCCACGCGGCGATGGACCAATGGGGCACGGACGAGCAGCGCATCTATGACAGCCTGCGCTCGATGACCGCGCTGCAGGGCGCGGTGGTGCGCAAGATGTACCGGGCCATCTTCGACAGCGATCTCGACAGCGACCTCGAAAGCGAGATGGGCGGCGAGGAACTGGACCAGGCCATGGCCGAGCTGGAAGGCAAGCAGGCCAAGGCCGACGCCATCGCGCTGCACGACGCCATGGCCGGGCTCGGCACCGATGAGGCCACGATCATGCGCACGCTGCGCAACAAGTCCGAGGCCGAGCGCGAGGCGATCCGCGCCGAATACCTGCGCATGTATGGCGTCTCGCTGGACGCGGACCTGAAGGACGACCTGTCGGACGGCAACGAGATCGCCCAGGCCAACGCGCTGCTGGCGGGCGACAACGAACTGGCCGATGCCATCGAGTTCGACGAGGCGATGCGCGGCGGCATCATCAGCACCGGCACCGACGAGAAGCGCATCGAAGAGGTGCAGAACCGGGTGCGGACCGAGGTTCTGGCCATGGCGAAGGGCCAGAACTGGGCCTCGGAGGAGATGGAGGCCGAGGTCCGCCGGCGCCTGGCGCTGATCGAGAAGAAGTTCGGCGAGCGCTATGCCGATGTCGAGCAATACAATGCCCCCGGCCTGGAAGGCACGACCGTGCTGCGCCGCGCCTTCAAGTCCGAGCTGAGCGGGGCCGAGCTGGACCTTGCCAATGCGCTGCAGGACAACGACCTGATCAAGGCCGATGCCGCCCGGATCGAGATCGAGCGCACCGGCTTCTATGCCTCGGACGACCGCATCAACGCGGTGCTGCGCTCGCAATACGAACGCGCGCTGGAAGCGCGGCGGCTGGACGAGGGGCCGGCGCGCAACATGCGGGTCCGGCGGCTGGTGGACGAGCTGCGCCACAAGCCCGGCGTCAGCGAGGAAGAGATCTCGCGCCAGCGCATGGCGCTGGAGCGCCGGATGGAGAAGGAAATCCAGGACGGCGCCCAGCAGGACAGCCGCCTGTCGATGGACAGCCTGAAGCAGGTCTATCAGGACAAGTATTTCTGGCCGCTGGAATATGTCGTCGAAGTCAACATGTCGGGCGAGGACCGCAACAAGGCCCGCAACATGCTGGAACAGGGCGGCCGCCTGGACCCCCTGCAAGAGATCGAATACGCCACCCGCACCGCCGGCACCGACGAGGAGGTGGTGCGCCGCGTGGTCGGCAGCATGACCAAGGCCGAGCTGGACGTGCTGGCCGCGCAATGGGAAAAGCGCCACCCCGGCAAGAAATTCCGCGACATGCTGGTCGACGAGCTGGACGGCCGCGACCTGTCGGACGTGCTCGACATGTACGACCATGGCAAGCCGACCAGCGCGCTGGAGGCGATCGCCCAGGAAGAACGCCGGGTCGACCGCGAGGCGAACCAGCTGACCGGCGTCCTGGGCGGCGCCGCGGCGGGGCACGAGGCGGCGTGGATGCAGTCCGAGCTGGGCCGCCTGCAAGAGTTGAAGGCGGGCCTGCTGCGAACCAACTGGCCCGACACCGACGAGGCCCGCGAGGAGCGCGCGCAGCTGGGCGAGGAACTCGACTTCCGCGTCGAGCGGGTGCAGGCGGCGGTCGAGGATCACCGCCGCCGCATCGACAGCGTCACCGACATGGCCTCCCAGATCGTCGGGATCGTCGTCGGGCTGGTGGTGGCGGCGCTGATCACCGTGGCCACGGCCGGCACCGCGGGGCCGATCATGGTGGCGGTGCTCGCCTCGCTCTATGCCACCGTTGCGACGATGGCGACGAAACTGCTGATCAAGGGCGGCGCCTATGGCACGCAGGACTTCGCCATCGACGCGGCGGTCGGCGTGGTCGATGCGGCGATGTCGGCCGCGACCGCCGGCATGGGCACCAAGATCCTGGGACCGATCAAGAGCCTGGTGCGCGGCACCAGGCTGCCCGCGCTTGCCGGCCGGATCGGCAGGACGGGCCTGGCGCAGCGGCTGGCCGGTCTGGAAGGCAGCGGCCTGGTCGCCCGCGCCGGTCGCGCCATCGCGCCCACCCGCGAGGGGGTCGAGCGCGCGGTCGCCCGCTTCGCCGCCGAGGGGATCGAGGATGCGGCCTCCTCGCTGCCCTCGACCGTGATCCAGACCATGGCCGACGACAATATGTGGAAGGGCGATCCGCTGGCGAATTTCCTGACCGGCACCGGCATGGGGCTTTTGCAATCGGTGGCGATGAGCCGCACGCTGGATCTTTCCATGACGGCGGGTGGCGGGCTGTTCCGCATGGGCCATTCCGCGCTGTTCGAGCCGGGCAATATCGGGCGCGTGCGCGAGCTGAACCGGATCATCGGCGACCATTTCGAGGCGTTCCGGCACGAGAATCCCGACGCCTCGATGGCCGATTTCCTGGCCTCGCCGCAGGGCCGCAAGGCCAGGGCCGAGATCGAGCAGAGCGGCCTGATGCAGGAAATCCGCGCCTCGGTCGAGGCGGCCGAGGCAGCCGCGCGCCGGCCCGCCGCTGCCGGGCCAGAGATGGCGCGACCCGCGGGCGGCCCGGAGGCGGAAGCCCGCCCGGACACGGACGCGCCGCGCGTCGAGGCGATGCGGGCGGTGCTGCCCGAGGTGATCCGCCAGGGCACATTCGTCACCCCCGACCCCGACCTGCCGGGGCGGTCCGTCCATGTCGAGCCGCTGCGCATCGGCAACCGCATCGTCGGCGTGGATGTCCGGGTCGGGCCGGGGGCGACGGCGCTGGACGTGGCGCTGCACGCCGGGACGATCCATGCGATGCAGAAATACATGGGGGTGCTAGGCAATGTCCGCCGGGTCCTGCACGACCTGATCCACGGCGCCAATGCCACCGGCCTGACCGTCGGCTCGCGCGGCTGGGAGGCGCAGCTTGAGCTGGCCAAGCTGCCGGCGATCATCCACGAGCGCATGGACGCGCTGGCCAGGGCCGGCTCGTCCGCGGACGCGGCCCTGCGGGCGCAGGCCGAGGTGCGCTGGCTGGACGCCCAGCTTCTGCGCCACCGGCTGATCCTTGCGGACCCCCGCCTGGCGGCGCAGCAGGGGCGCGGTTTCGTCGCGGCCGAAGATGCGGGCGATGCCGAAGCAGAGGAAGCAGCCAAGAAATTGCTGAAAGGCAATTTGCCGGAAAGAGTGAATCCCAGGGCGGTGGACACGCTTTTCGCGATTGCCCGACACGCCGACCAGGAGGCGGTGGTCAATTTTCTGGCCAGCCTGCGGCAACGCAACGCGGAATTCGCGCAGCGCGCGGCCAGCGCGGTCGACCAGGTTAGGGGCACGAAATTCGCCGAACTGTTGCAGGCCAGGGCGGCTGACCTCGACGCGCGCGCCAAAAGCCGGCAGGACCAGCTGGACCGCCTGCGGGCCGAACAGCTGCCCGAGCGCGTCAGACGTTTCATCGAGACCATGGCGAGGGTCGCGGACACGGGCCCCGAGCAGACCACCCGCATGTTCGACGAAACGCTGGACTGGATAACCAACCCACCCAGACCCGCGGCCGGCGACGATGCCGGCCGAAGCCTCGCGCTGTTCGAGTGGCGCAAGGCGGAAATCGACGCCATGCACGAGATGACCGAACTGCTCGGCAAGATCATGGCCGATCCGGATCTGGCGCTCAGGTTCGTGGACGCGGATGCCTCTCGGGCGGGCATTCCCGAATTTGACCGCTACGACGCGCTTCAGGCCAGGCTGGCGAAAATCCAGGAATTCAACGCGGCCCTGGACGAGGCCATGGCCGATGTCCGGGCCGGAAGACTGTCGCTGGACCAGGTGAAAGCCGGCGAGGTGCCACGCCTGCGCGACGCGCTTGCAGGGCTGGATGGGCAAGGCCCCGAGAAGGCCCGGACCCTGCTCCAGCACCTGCCCTTCAGCGAGGGATTGCATGGCCGGCGGCCCGCGTCGCGCGAGACGAAATGGATCGCCAGGGGCGAAATCGAAGCCCCCGGAACCTCCGACAGGCTGGAAGGCATGTTCGAGCGCAGCATCCTTCAGCAAAACATCGAGGCCATGGAACAAGTGCGCCAGTTCATCAGCGCGTTCAAACCCGACCTGGTTCTGGGGGTCGAGCGTGGCGGCGCGTTCCTGATCGAATCGCTCGGACCCGGCTTACCGACCAGGACGGTTCCCAAGGCACCGGACCTGAAGGGACGCAAGAAGCCCCTGGGCGAATTCGAACAGCCCAAACCGGAAGGGTTCGAGGGCGTCCAGGGCCAGCGCGGCCCCCATCTGGTCAAGGCCATCATGGACGCCATCGGCGACGGGTCGCAAGACTCCTATCGCTTCGTCGTCGTCGATGTCATCATGGGCGGCGGCGGCATCGCCGACATCAGGCGCAACGTCTTCGACAAGGTGATGGAGCGCCTGCCCGAGCATGTCCGGTCAAAGGTCAGGTTCGAAAGCATCTGGCTGCGCGAGCAGCACGGCTTCGAGCGCAGCGATCTTGCGCCCGAGGTGAGCAATCTGCTGGGGTTCCTGAATGTTGCGGACGATCCGGGTCCGATCATGGCCAGGCTGCGCGATGCTGCGCATCAGTCGCCCGAAGTCTTCCGCGATGCGGTCATGGACTTTGCGCTGAATACGCTGCCCGACGATCTGACGGGCAGCCAGACTCCGATCAATCAGATCCGGTCCTGGCTGGCCAGCTGGCAGAGGCTGACCGACCCCGAGGCACTGGCGGTCCTGCGCGACATCTTCCGCGCCGATCCCAGGCAGCGGGCGTATCTGCTGGGCGACGGCCTCGAGGCGCTGGGGCCATTCGAAGCCAAGTTCCTTCAGCAAGGGGTCAACGTCACCGAGCGCATCATTCCGGTGCGCCTGGCCGCGGGCGACGACATGAAGATGGTGATGGAACCGGGCACCAGTTCCGACCCCATCGTCATCGTCGACATCAAGACCGGCCGCTCTCTTGTCCTGCCGCTGGGGACGGCGGACCCCGTGACGAACGAAACGCTCACCTCGCAGCGCGCCATCGTCGCGGCCTTGCTGCAAGGCCATTTCAAGCTAGATTGGTAAAGACCGATGCCCAGCCCGCCCCCCGTCCCGGACCCGACGACCCCGCAGGTGCTGACGCGCGCCCTGGATTGGGACGCGGTCGTCCTGCGCCTGCGGGCCGCGGGCTGGTCGCCGCTGGATCCGCCGGTCGATCCGGGGCCGGTCGCATGGCGCAGCGGCGGCGCGACGCTGTGGCTGCTGCGCGACCTTGCGACCCGCAACCTCGTCCTGCGCCAAGGCCGGGGCGGCTTCGTGCCGGACGGCCTTGCCCTCATGCCGCCCGACGAGATCATCGGCCTTGCCCGCTCGGCGGATGCCCTGGAGCGGCTGGCGGCCCTGCAAGCGGCCGAGGGTGCCGATCCGCATATCGCCGCGGTCTGCGCCCTGGCGCTGGTCGCGGATCCGGAGCCGGTGATCGCCGAGCAGGCCTTGGCCCTGCTCGACCGGCTTGGCGCGGGTTCGCTGCCCACGCATTCGGCTGCCGCGCTGTTCGCGCTTCCCGGCTGGCGCCGGGAGAAGCTCCAGATCATGCGCTGGTGGATGCGCGACCGCCCGGCCGACCCGGCGCGGGTCGAAGGCGCGCTGGTCCGCGCACTGGCCGACCCCGATTGGGAGATCGCCGTCACCGCGATGCTGGCCGCCGGCAGCTTGCGCCTGGCCCCTCTTGCCGGCGCCGTCGCCCGCATCCGCCTGCCCGAGACGAAATCCGAGGGCGTGACCCATGACGAGGCGCGCATGATCCTCGCGCTGCGCGACGCCGTGCTGACCCGCCTTGGCGGGCCGCCAGGCAAGGCGCTTCCGCCCGGCGTCGAGGCGGTACTGGACGACGATCCCGACCGCCTGCCGCCGGGCCTGCGCGACACGGCCGCGGCGCTGAGCCAGCCGCTGCCGGGAGGCACCCCGCCGCAACCGGCGCCCGGCGTGATCCTCGGTCCCGCCGGGCCGGCCCTTGCCGATGGCACCCTGCTGACCTGGGTGCCGCCGGGCAGCTACCGGCTGGGCACCTCGCTGGCGCCGCGCGGCACCGTGCCGAACCCGCCGCATCGGGTGAGGCTTGAGCGCGGCTTCTATATCGACAGCCTGCCGCGCCCCGCCGTTCCCCTGACCGCCGCACAGGCCGAGGCGCGGCGGCTGGGTGGACGCCTGCCGACGCCCGACCAATGGGAAATGGCCGCGCGCGGCGCCGACGGCCGGCGATATCCCTGGGGCATGAATGCCGCAAAGCCCGTCGACCTGTCGCCCCTGGGTCTGTCCGGTCTGATCCACGGCCCCGGCGAATGGCTGGACCCCGGCCCCGGCAAGCCGCCCCTGATCGCCGGCGGCGCGGCATCGCCGGTGCCGGCCAACCGGCGGCCTGCCCTGGCGTCAGAATCTCGAAGCCACCGGTTGATCTTCGTGTTATGATATTTCCCTGTGATTGATTGCACTGCCCATGGCGTCCTCCTGAACAGGAGATTACTTGGTATGGATCGGTTCTCGTTACTGCTTTGCATTGAACATCGCATTTACCGGGAGGGGCTTCAGAAAGCGCTCTCCGACCGTTCGGAAATCCACGCCATCCTGGCATGCGACGGTCCGGGCTGCATGGATGGCGGCGCGCTGGAACGGGTGGATACCGTGCTTGTCGATGTGCGTGCCAGCCAGTCCGGCGACCCGGCGGCAGGCGTCCGGGCGGCCTTCGCCGTCGCCCGGGGCAAGCCGGTCGTGGCGCTGGGGCTGGACCGGGACGAATGTGCGCTGCTGGCCTCGGTCGAGGCCGGGGCGGCGGCCTGCGTCACCGTGGACCAGTCGATCGACGACCTGGTGACCATCATCCAGGCCACGCTGCGGGGCGATCTGGTCTGCCCGCCCCGGATCAGCCGGTTGCTGCAGGAACACCTTCTGCAGATCTCGCTGCGCGAACGCGAGGTGCAGCGGCTGACCAAGCTTTCAAGCCGCGAATACCAGATCCTGTCGCTTCTGACCGACAGCCTGTCGAACAAGCTGATCGCGCGCCAGCTCGGCCTCGAGGTGCCGACCATCAAGAACCATGTCCACAACATCATCGTGAAGCTGAACGTGCAGAACCGGGTCGAAGCGGCGGCGATGCTGCGCGGCGCCGGCGAGGCGATGGCGGCGAAATAGCGCCGGATCAGGCATGGACCGGCCCGAGGCGCGGCGTGGCGCATGGGCAGTTCGGCACAGGTCGGCGTCCTGCGCGATGCGCTGGACGGATGACCAGGCTTTGCCCGATGGCCTCTGCCGTGGGTCGTGGCGCATGTTTCGAGTTCGATGGCCGCCGCCGGTTCAGGTCCATCAGGCGGATCCACGACCCGGCCGCGGCCCTGGGGCGCCACCATTGGCGTTCCTGGTGATCCGATCCCGGCCAGATCGCGCCGGATCATGAGGCCAGAGCGCAGGGGGTCGGCCTGACTGGCTTTGAATTGTCTTGGGTTTATGGGCAACTCACCGGCGAGCACGGTTGGCCGGTGGCGGCAATGGCGCGATGCACATGCGGCCTCTGGCAAGATGCGATCCTGTTCCGGTCTGGCGGCTATACCGTCAGCGCCGCGCAGCCCGGTATCGATGAATCGGGGCAATGCTGCCAGCGAACCGAAGGCTCGCCGGAAAACACTCATCGCCCCCGAGGCCAGGTCGCGGCCTTCTGGGGAAACCTGCGCTCCGCGCGTCAGAACTTGCCGATCAGGTTCACGAACACCCCGCGCTTGGCCGGCTCCACCCCGCGCAGATCATCCGACACCCCGCCCCAGGCGTAGCCGATGCCGATCCGCGCGTTCGGGCCGATCTCGCGGTAGACGGCCAGCAGCGCGCCGTATTCCGTCATCGAGGCACGCGGCGCGTGAAGCACGCGAAGCTCGGCCATCGCGTCCCACAGATGCACGATGCGGTAATCCGCCCGCAGCACCGCCAGATGCGCGGTCGATGTCACCTGATCCGAACGGTCGCGGTCCGCCTGCCGGCGCGTGCGGAAGCCGTATTTGCCGCCCAGCGTCCAGCGCTGGTCGAGATCATAGCTGAAAGCGGCGTTCAGGATATGGCTGCGCTGGCGCGGCCCGTCTGTCTTACCGTCGATATTGACCTGATCCGCGCCCGGCAGGTCCTCGAGGTAGGTATAGCTCAGCAGCGCGTTCAGCCGGTCGCTGTCGATGGGGCGATAGGCATAGCCCAGCATCGCCTCGACATAGCGGCCGTCGCGCAACTCGTCCTCGCCCTGCGAGATCACGGCATCCAGCGCGCCCACCAGGCGCCAGTCGTCACCGGTGCGCCAGGTGAACTCGCCCGTGACCATCCAGCTCTGGCGCGCGGCCAGCCGCAGCGGATCGTCCGAGCGCTCGCGCCGCCATTCGCCGCGCAGCTTCGCGGCCTGATCCCCTCCGTTCGAGAATTGCGTGCCCAGCGACAGCCCGCTGCGCCGCATCATGGTGCCGTCCGGTTCCAGCACCCGCCCGGTGATCAGCCCGGCATCATGGCGCCACCGTTCGTCCGGCGTGTAGCTGACGCCATGGGTCGAGGCCAGCGACCGGCGGCTGGCGATGCCGCTGCGGATCGTCTCGGTCGTATAGGTCCAGGCGCGGTTGATCTGCCGCTGCGCGCCGAAGGTCAGGCCGCGCCGTTCGCCGCTGGCGAGGTTGTCGACCTGCGTCGGATCCTCGCGCCAGCCCAGCGTATAGCTGCTGGCCGCGCTTGCGGCCCAGGTCAGCTGCGCCTGCCCGGCGGCGCCCTGGGTGCCCTGCGAAACCTCGGCCAGGGCGCGCAGGCGGTCGGAGACCGCCGCCTCGGCCCCGACGCCGACCCGGTCGTCCCTGCGCATGTCGCCCGAGCGCGACAGGCTGGCCTGGCCAAAGATCCATGCCGAAAGGTCGTCGTCGCGGTGCCAAGTCAGGCGGGCGGCGGCGTCGGTGCCGCGGCCGTTTTCGCCCACGACCAGCGATCCGGGATTGGCGCGGTCGCGATGCGCGAGTTCAGCCTCGATCTGCCAATGGCGGCTCAGCCTGTGGTCGATGCCGATGCGCGCGCGGTCGTCGCGCTTTCCGGCATCGTCGCGGAACCGCGTCGCGCCAAAGGTCAGGGCGGTCGCCGGGCCGATCCCGACCTGCCCGTCAAGGCCGGCGCTGCTCTGGCCCACCGTCACGTTCCAGTCGGGCGCGGTGAAGCCCTGGTCCCGCCGGTCCCAGAAGGCAGAGACATGGCCCGCGCCGCCGATCTCGGCCAGATCCAGCCGGCCCTCGACATGCGTCCCGCGCGCCCGCAGGCCCTTGGCCCCGGCAGTCGGGCTCGCCGGGTCCAGATCCAGGCCGCCGGTCAGCGACAGGGTCTGGCCGAAGCCCGGCCCCTCGCTTTCGGCGATCTCGGCCGAGAGCCAGCTGTCCTCGTTGCGCTTCCACAGCAGGTCCGCGCCACCCAGCCGGTTATCGGCCCCGCCGGCCGCTTCCTGCGCCAGCGTGGCGCCGAAGCGCAGATGCGGCGTGACCCAGGTTTCGGCCCGCGCGCCATGGCTGTCACCGGCGCCGGCGCCATTGGCGGGAACATAGTCGTATTGCGCCACCAGATTGACGATCCGGTCGCCAAGCGTGCCGTCGCCGACCAGCCCCGGCCCGCTGGCCGAAGGCGACAGCGGCGCGTTCAGGATCACCACGCCCTGCACATAGTCGATGCGGTAGTCCCGGCCCTCGACCAGGCGCCGGGACGAAACGATGGTGTTCGAGACCCGGTCGCGCAGCTCGACCAGCAGCGTCTCGGTGCCCGATTCGATGTCGCGGTGCGACAGGAAATAGGTGCTGCCGCCGGTGCCGCGGAACACGTCGCGCTGGCTCAGCCGGTCGGTCGAGGCCGCATAGGCGCTGATCCTGCCGCGCGGGCTGCCATCGGCGACGGTCTCGGGCGATTGCCAGCCAGCCGAGGCGCCGTAGAGCGTGCGGTCGCTGCGCACCATGCGGTCCAGGTCGCCCTCGGGGCGGAAATCGCCCCACAGCGCATGGCCCCGGTCGTTTTCCAGCCGCAGGAACAGCCGCCCCGAGGTTGGCGCCAGATCCTCCACCGTGCTGTCGTCGCCGGTCGCCACCCAGACGTCGCGATCCTCGATCTGGCGCAGCACCTGGTCGGGGAAGCGCCGGGTGCCGTGGCGGAACATGTCGCGCAGTTCCGTGTCGCGCGTATCGACCGAACCGGTCAGCTTCGTTCCATCGGCCAGCACCCCTTGGACGAAACCCGCGACCCGGCCGTGACGCCAGTTCCCATCGGTCGCGCTGTCACGGCCAAGGGTGATCTCGGCGATGCCGGTCGCGAACAGCTCGCGCTGCGGCACGGTGACGCGGTGGGTCTGCGACTGGCTGCCCATGGCGATGTCCAGGTCATGCTCGCCCGGCGGCAGGATGCGTTGCAGCACGAAACGCCGGTCGGCGTCCGGCGTCACCGCCTCGCCCAGCACGGTCAGCCGGGCACCGGCCGGCAGATCCTGGCCCGAGACCGTGACCACCGCGCCGCGCACCGGGATGGTGCGGCGCGCCGTGCGATCCTCGCCCTCGCCCGCCGCGATGATCGGGCCGGTCAGTTCCGGCCCCTCCAACGGCGCCGAGGCGCGGGTCAGCGGCAGCGGCGCGGTCTCGTCGTAACGCCCGCTGCGGTCATGCACCCGCAGGACATAGAGCAGTTCCTGCGGCCCATCCGCAGGCATCACCCATTCGGTCAGCCCGTTCGGGCGCGCGGGCAGCACGGCGATCGGATGGCCGGGGCGGTCGGGATCGGTCACGATGACCTCGGCCCGCGCGATCCAGCCGGGATAGTTCGATGCGGTGCGGAAGCCTATCGCCTGCCCCGCCCGGTAGCGGCTGCGCATGTCGGCGGTCGAGACGTTCAGGACCGGCCGCGCGCCCAGCCCGTCGACGCTGACCTGCAGGTCCAGCCGGTCCAGATCGTGATCCACCACCGCCTGCGGCCAGTCCGGCGGCGGCGGCGGGCCGGCAATGGTCCGGGGGGGCGCCGCAGGGGCTGCATCGACCGAGATCGAAAAGCCCAGATCGCCCAGATCTCCGGCCGGATCGCGCTGCGCGTCGGGCGGCAATGCGGGTGAAGCCACCGATCCGGTATTGCCATATGCGCAAGCGCCGGGCCGTTCGCCCGGAACCGGCGCGCAGCCCCTGTCATCCCGCTGGGCCAGTCCCGGTTGCAACGAAAGGATCAGGACAAGCGCGGTGCAGGCCACCAGCCTGTGCTTGCTGATCGGGTTCATGCTGGAAAAATCCGCCCTGATCATCAGCGCCCCACCGGCCGCGTTTCCACCACCGTCTCGATATGCGGGGCAAATCGTCCGTTCGCGGGCCACAGCCGGCGCAGCGCGGCCTCGACCCGGCGCAGCCGAACCCTGGCGTCGCCGCGCCGCTCGCCCGGGCCCAGCCGATAGCTCAGCCGCAAGACCGAGGGCCGGGCCGCGATTTCGGCGACGAGCCGGCGCAGGCCATCCTGCAACTCGGGGCGCGGATCGTCGCCGCTGAAGGCGCGCGCCGAGAGATCCACGCGCGCGACCCGGGACAGGCTGGCTCCGAAATTCATCTTCGTCAGCATCCCCGGCGTCAGCCGCACCACGCGTGGATTTTCGGAGGTCGGCCGATAACCCAGCGGCAGCGTGCGCTCATCCAGCTTCAGCATGAAATTGGCGCCGATGTCGCGCGGCAGCGCCGCGCAGGGCAGGCTGAAGCGGCCATGCCGGTCCGTCGTCACCGCCAGCCCGTTCGGCGCTACCAGCCGCACGCCCGGCAGGCCCTGTTCGGCCCCCTCTTCGCCGGGTCGCGCGTTCCGGTAACCGTCATGGTCCAGGTCGTCGAAAACCCGGCCAATCACGGTGGCACAGGCAAGAACTGCATCGACCTCGACCCGGATCGTGGCCGTCGCCTCGGGCGTGACCGGCCGGCCGGTCGCGGGGCTGAACGCCTGCGCCCGGCTCGCATGAGGGCCCGGCCGGACGCCGCCGCCGACCAGAGCCTCGATTCGCACCCGCAGGGTTTCCCCCGCAGCAAGGGTCAACCCGCGCCAGAGCAGGCGGTTGCCCCGGATCTCGGGCTCGACCCTGGCGCGGCCGACCGTCGCGCTGCCGGAACGATAGCTGAAGCCGGCGGGCAGGGTATCGACCAGGTCGGTGGTCGTGGCGATCCCGGCGGCGTTATTGGTAAGTTCCAGCACATAGCCGACCAGATCGCCGACGACGGCCGTGCCGCGATCCGCCGCGTTGGTCAGCGTCAGCCCACCGGCCCGCATCGTCGGCGAGACCACGGCGTCCTCGGACACCGCCCGCACGCCCGCGACCGAACGGCCTGTCGCGGTGGCGGCCAGGTTGATCTGGCCCTGGCGGGCATCCTCGGCCGTGACCGTGTAGCGATTGCCGGCGCAGGTCAGCACCGCCGTCCCGGCCACCGATAACCGGATCGGCCGGCAGGAGAAGCCGGGCATCTCCAGGCTAAGGCTGCCCGCATCGATGGTGACGTCCTCCAGCGGGACATTGCCGGTATTGGTCACGGCGAAGCCATAGGCGATCTGGTCGCCCGCATCGAAGATGCCGTTGCCGTTGCGGTCCGGCGTCTCGACGATGCTGATCTTCAGCAGGATCTCGGGCCGGCCCAGCTTGACCACGGTGGGGTCGTTGGCCGGATCGCCGTCGGTGCCGCCCTTGCCGTCCGGGGTTTCCACCGCCTGCGGATCGTCCAGCGCCGCGCCCTCGGGATCGGTGCCGCTGTCCGAGACGTCTGTGACGCTGAGCAGCCCTCTGCCGTCGCGGATCGGCAGGCCCTGCGTCGTCACCGCATGGCCGGTGACCCGGGCCGCGTTCTGGACATGGCCGCGCCGCATATCCTGATCGCCCAGCAGCCAGATCGCGGCAAAGGCCGTGCTGTCGGTTTCTCCCGGGGCGAGGATCACCGGCCCGCCCGAGACCGTGGCCGCCGGGTCGTCGATGGTGTCGATCCGCAGCGCGACATTGCCGGTGTTGGCGACGGCAAAGGCGAAGTTCAGCGTATCGCCCGCGTCCTCGACGCCGTTTCCATTGGCGTCGGCAAAGCCGGCATAGCGCTTGATCAAGGCGACCGCCGGCGTCCGGGCCAGCCGCGCCACGGTCGGGTCATTGCCCGGATCGCCGTCGGTCTCACCGGCGCCATCCCGCGTCTCCGTGGCTTCGGGATCGGGGACCGCGCGCCCCTCGGGATCGGTCCCGGCATCCGAGCTGGCGCTGATCCGCAGCGGCGCGCCGCCGGGGCCGGGAATGGGGCTGCCGTCGCCGCGCACCGCCGTGCCGGCCACCACCGCCGTATTCTGCACATGGCCGCGATCCAGATCGGCCTGGGTCAGCACATGGCTGGCGGTAAAGCTGCCGCCGTCGCTCATGCCGGCAGCGATGGTGATCGGCCCGCCCGAGACGGTCGCGGTCGCATCCTCGATGCTCTCGACCTGCAGCGCGACACTGCCGGTATTGCCGATCCTGAAGCCAAAGCGGACCACATCCCCGATATCCTGGATGCCGTTGCCATTGGTATCCTCGATTCCGGCCAGCGACTTGATCAGCCGCACTCCGGCGGCGGGCGCGATGGGAACGACGGTGGGGTCGTCATCCCCGGCCGTGGTGCCGGAAATGTCGCTTGCAAGTTCGCCGCTGTCGGCGGAGCCCGTCACCGTCGCGCTGTTGCGAACCTCGCCCGCGTCGATATCGGCCTGGGTCAAGCGATAGGTCGCGGTGAAGCTGGTCGAATCGACCGCTCCCGGCGCCAGCGCGGCGATCGGCCCGCCGGTCAGTTCGACACCCGGCATCGTATCGGTCAGCGCAATGTCATTCAGGGCCGCGCTGCCGGTATTGGCCACCGTGAAGCTGTAGGTGATCGGGTCGCCGATGGCGGCCGGTGTCGAGATGCTGCTGGCATCGGCCAGCTTGATCAGGGCGATGGCGGGCCGGCCCGTCAGCGCCACCACGGTCGGATCGTCGTTCGTGGCATCCGTGCCCGAAACGTCCGTCACCCGGCCGCCACCCGGAGCCTCGCCCTCGGCGGTCGCGGTATTGACCACCTCGCCCGCATCCAGATCCGCCTGAGTCAGCGCATGGCCGGCCGTCACGGTCCGCGACGCGCCCGGCGCCAGCACGGCCACCGGACTGCCCGCGACCGCACCCAGCATCGGGTCGGCCACGGTGACATTCGTCAGCGTCACATTGCCGGTATTGGTCACCGTCAGGCTGTAGGCGATCTGCTCGCCGACCGCCGCCGGTGAAGAGAGCGCAGAGGCATCCGCCGTCTTGATCAGCGCGATCGCCGGCCGGGCAGCCAGGTTCGTCTGCGTCGGATCGTCATTCGTCGCATCCGTTCCCGAAACATCGTCCACCGTGCGGCCGTCGGGCGCCTTGCCTGCGGCGAACGCGCTGTTTTCGATCCTGCCCCGGTCCAGATCGGCCTGGGTCAGTTCGTGATCCGCATTCAGGGTCCGCGACGCGCCCGGCGCCAGCGCGGTCACGGGGCTGCCCGGGATCGCGCCCAGCATCGGGTCGGTCATGGCGACATCCGTCAGCGTCACGTTGCCGGTGTTCGTCACCGTCAGGTCATAGCTGATCCGGTCTCCCCGCATCGCCGGCAAGGACAGGGCCGAGACATCGGCGCTTTTCACCAGCGCGATCGAAGGCGCTGCGGTCAGCGGCACCACGGTCGGATCGTCATTGCTTGCACCCGTCCCCGAGACGTCGGCCACCGCGCTGCCATCCGGGGCTTCGCCCTCGGCGGTCGCGGTGCTGACGACCTCGCCGGAATCCAGATCCGCTTGCGTCAACTCATGGACCGCCGTCAGCGCCTGCGACGCACCCGGCGCGAGCGCGGCAATCGGACTGCCCGCAACCGCACCCACTGCGGGAGCCGCGACGGTGACATTCGTCAACGTCACGTCGCCGGTATTCGTCACCGTCAGGCTGTAGGTGAGCCTGTCACCCTTCGCCGGCGGCGTGTTCAGGGCCGAGGCATCGGCCGTCTGCACCAGCGTGATGGATGGAGCGAAGACCGGCGCCAGCGGCGTCGGCGAGACGACCCCCGGCTGAACCATCGTGCCATTGTTGGAACCGTCGGCAAGCGCGGGGTTGCTTGCCCTGGTCTGGCCCGACAGCGCGCCGGTGCCCTCGGCCTGCGCCCTGTTCTCGTAATGGCCGCCCGATGCCTGAACCGGGGGAAGCGGCCCCAGCGGACGCACGCGGATCCGGAAGCCCAGGCTGCACTGCGCCCCGGCGGCAAGGCTGAAGCCGCTGGCCACGACGTCGTTCGACGCGCCGTCGAAGCCGCCATTCGCACCGCCGCAGCTGCCCGAGGGGGCCGCGACGATGGTGTAACTGCCCGGCGCCAGCGGATCGGTCGCCGGGCTGGCAAGCGCCGCGAAACTGCCGAAGGCCGGCGCGGCGCCGGCCAGCGGGTCGGTGACCTCGATCTGCTCCAGCGCCTCCAGCGAGGGGTTCTGGACGATCAGGCCGAAGCCCGCCGTGAAGCTGCCATCGGCATGGATCGTCAGCCCGCCGGCCAGGGATTTCGCGATTCCGATGCGCGCCCGCGGCACTTTCGGAAACAGGTAGCCGGTCGCGGGCGTCGCGGCGGGCAGCGCGATGCCGCTGATCGTGCTCGCGGTCGCCGTGCCGCCCGCACTGCCGGCGGTCGTCATTCCGTCCTGCAGGTCCGCCTCGCCGATGGCGGCATGGCTGACGCTGTAATGCCCTGCGGGAAGCCCTGCGAAGACATAGCTGCCATCCGGCGCGGTCGTCGCCGTCCGGTGGACCGGCGTCGTGTCGAAGGCGGTGCCGCTCAGCGAGACGGCAAGGCCGCCGATCCCGGCATCGCCGCCATGCGCCGCGGCATCATTGTCGAAATCGCGGAACACGCGGCCCCCGAGCGAGCTGGCATTGACCGTGACGGTGCCGGATCTGGCATTGTTGGCGGTATTCGCCTCGAAGGACGAGGTTGCGATGCCCGCGGTATTGGTAAAGACCTGCCCGGTGGCCGCGATGGAAATCACCCGCGAGGGGGCGGTGATGCGGAGTTCGGCGCCGGGGCTCAGCGTCCCGAGATTGCAGGTGAAGGTGGTCGCGCCGGCCACGCCGGTGCAGGACGACAGGCTTGCCGTGCCGCTGACCATGGCGACCGTCGGGGTTCCGGTCAGTTCGATCCCGGCGGGCAGGTTGCCGGTGACGACCACGTCATCGGCTTCGGCCAGGCCGGCACCGGCGATATTGCGCAGCTCGATCCGGAAATCGAACGGATCGCGCAGATTGACCGTGGCGGGATCCGAGGTGTTCGACACCATCTCGACATCCGCACGGGTGCGCAGCGTGGTCGGCTGGGTCGCGACATTGTCCAGAAGGTTCGCCTCGAATCCGGCCCGGGTTTCGGCTGATGCCACTTCGACCCGGTTCAGCGCCACGCCCTTCGCCAAGCCGCGCGCCGTCACCTCGATCACCCGGCTGTCGCCCGCCGCCAGCAGCGGAAAGCTGCAGGCCAGCTGCCCGCCCGGAACGCCCGCCGCGGGCACCGTGCCGCACGTGCCGTCACCGGGCAGGTCATGGCCGGCATAGGCAAGCGCGCCCGGCAGGTCGTTCGTCACCGCGACGCTGGTCGCGGCCAAGGGCCCGGAATTGGTCACCGTGATGCGATAGACCGTGTCGTTGCCCACCGGCAGCGGATCGACGCTGTCGGTCATATTGACCAGCAGGTTGATCTGCGGATCGGCAATGGTCGTGTTCAGCGAGAAGCTGTTGTTGCCGGTCTCGGTTTCCGGGCTGCTGGTCGCGACGCTGACGGTATTGGACACCGATCCGCCCTGCGCGCCCAGGTCGGGCCGCATGCGGATGGTGACGGTGCGCTGCGCATTGACCGGGATCGTGCCCAGGTTGCAGCTGACCGTATCGTTGCCAGGCCCGACGGCCGTGTTCGCCGCCGGCTTGACCGCGCAGCTTCCGCTGGCAGGCGTGGCCGAGATGAAGGTCAGCCCGGCGGGCAGCGTATCGGTGATGGTCACGTTCTCGGCCTGCGAGAGCCCGCTGTTCAGGTTGCGCGCGGCGATCTCATAGTCGAAGGGCTGGCCCACCGCGGGCGTCGCCGGAGCGGCGGTCATGCTGACAGACACATCCGCCCGCGCGGTGACGGCATAGCCGGTGCTGCCGGAATTGTTGCCGGGCACCGGATCGGGCGTGCCGGCCGAGAGGGCGCTGGCCGTGTTCGTGCGCGCCCCCGCATTGCCTCCGGGTCTGACGGTAAAGATGATGCGCGGGCAATCGCTGCCCGCCGTGCAGACCGGCAGGGTCGCGATGGTGCAACTGGCGGTGCGGCCCGATCCGTTGGAGCCGGTCGAGCAGGACGGGGCCGACGCGCTGCCCGGCAGCGCCGCATAGCCCGCAAAGCCGTGGTTCGGCCCCACGTTGCTGTTGAGAAGCCCGGTCAGCGCATCCGTGACCGTGACCCCGGTGGCGGTGGCGGGACCGTCATTGACGATCTCGACGGTGAACAGGATCGGATCGCCCGAAGCAACCGCGGCCAGGTTCGCCGTCTTGATCACCCGCAGGTCGGCGCTGTTGGCCGCAAGCACGGCAGTGCCGGCATAGGTGGTGCTGTTGTTGCCGGTGTTCGGCTCATCCGGCAGATCGGGTGAACCGACCGTCAGGCCGTTCGGCTGCGCCCCGGCCTGCGTCACCTCTGCCGTCAGCGTGACGGCCGGCGTGGTCCCGTTCACGCCCAGCGGCGCGGCAGAGGAATAGTCCCGCTGGCAGCTCAGAGGCGCCGGCCCCGTCACCGGCAGGGCGGTGCAGCTCCAGCCGTTCGGCGCCGCATGCGTCACCCGCAGCCCGGCGGGAAGCTGGTCCGTCATGCGCAGCCTGCCCACGAAGGCCGCGTTGCCGATATTGCTGGTGCTGATGGTGAAGTTATAGCTCTGGCCCACGACATAGAGCGCCGGCGAAGGGCCGCTCTTGTTCGCGCGCAGATCGACCTGCGGCGCCTGGATGGTCACGCCGCCGTCGCTGGCGCCGTTGTTGGCCGGGTTGGGATCCTCCGGCGCGGCCGAGACGATCTGCGCCGTGTTGCTGACATTGCCCGCCGCATCCGCCCGCGCCACGATGGTGATCGGGCCAAGGGCCAGGTTCGCCCCCGTCCCGCTGCCGGCGGCCCGCGTTGCCGTCACCGTCTGGCCCGAGGTGGTCACGTTCCAGCCCGGCGCGTTGTAGGATACCAGGCTGTAGTGTGCAGGCAGCGTGTCGGTCACGGTGATGCCTTGCGGGCTGTCGCCGGAATAGCGCGGCGTCAGTGTAAAGGTGACCTGCTGGCCCATCAGGATGACGCCGCCGGGCGCGCGCGACTTGCTGATGGACAGATCGCTGCCCGGCGCGATCCCGGTGGTCTTCTGGATGCTGTTGTTGGCCGGGACGGGATCGGGGACCGAGCCGCCGCCGATGCTGGCCGCCGGCGTGACGGTCAGGCCGGAGGCCCGCACAACCTGCGCCTGGAAGCTGCACGTCACCGTCATGCCGGCCGCGACCGGCCCGGCAATGGGGCAGCTATAGGTGCCCGCCGCCAGCGTGCAGCCCGCCGAGGGCGGCGGCACGATATTCGCCAGCCCGGCAGGGACGGCAAAGCCGAGCGTCAGGTTGCCGACCGGATCGGGGCCATTGTTCCTGGCGACGAAACTGTAGATCACGACCGCGCCCGACGGGGCATTGTCGGGTCCGCTCAGCGTCAGCGCCATGTCGGCGCCGGCGGTCAGGCTGGTATTCTCGGTAACCGCGTTGTTGCCGGGCTGGCTGTCGACAGCCCCGGCCATGCTGGTCGGAACCGAGGCGGTGAAGCCGATCGTCCCCTGCGTCGAGGTCCGCAGCTGCGCGGTAAGGCCCGCATGGGCATCCGCGGCCAGCGCCGGCACCAGGCAGGACACCCTCTGCGGGCCCGCGGCCGGCAGCGGCGCGCAGCCAGCGATCGCGCCGGTCGTCGCCTCCAGCACCGTGCCGCTTGGGACATCAAGGCCAAGCGTGGTCGCCGGGGCCGGGCTCAGGCCATCATTCGCGATGCGGATCGTGTAGTCGACAAGCCCGCCGGCCGGCGAAGGATCAGATCCCGAATCGTCGATATTGACGACCCAATCCACGGACTGCGCGACCGCGGCCTGGGATTGGAATGCCAGCAGCCAGCAACCCAGCAGGATCGAAGCCAGATGGCGCAAAAGCGCCCGATGAAAGGGCAACCCGTGATGAGTGAAGATTCTGAACATATGAATCGGGCCCGATCGTCGCCCGCCCCAAGCCTCGGCAGCAGGGTCGTTTTGGCAGAGGACCGATGAATAAATCCCTAATGCTGATGATTTTTTTGGAACGCCCCGGGAGTTCTAACTCCGACCATTGGGCGCCCAGCGCGTGCAGCGCCACCGCGGCGTCCGTCCCCCGGAAGCTGAACCGACGTCGAAGCCGCCCAGCACCAGCGGCGCCAGCATCGGGTTGGTGCGGCATCGCCCAGGTCCTTCGGTACCGGAAGAAGCCCGTGGACCCGCGCAAGAGGCCAGCCCAAGAGACAGGCCGCGCCTCAGGCTTGATCGCGGCGACGGGTCACGCGGTTCTCGCGCCGCCGGCGCGGGCTGTCCCCGGGCGCGCCGCCGCCGGGATCGCCGCGCGGTGGCAGGGCTACCTCGCGCGCCAGGTGCGGAAAGGCGTCAACCTTGTGGGGCAGGCCCATGGCATCGACGAAAAGCTGCTGGAAATGCGGCTCGAGCGCGGTCTCGATCTTCTCGATGCGCTGCACCACCTGCTCGATCTCGCGCCGGTGGCCGCGGTTCAGCAACGCCATCATCGCGCCGGTTCCGGCGGCATTGCCCACGGCCCGGACCTCGGCCAGGTCGCAATCGGGGATCAGGCCCAGCACCATGGCATATTTCGGGTCGATGAACGAGCCGAAGGCGCCGGCCAGCCGGATCGTGTCCACCGCCGCCACGCCCTGCTTTTCCATCAGCAGCCTGATGCCGGCGTAAAGCGCGGCCTTGGCCAGTTGGACCGCGCGCAGGTCGTTCTGCGTCACGGCGATGCGCGGCTGACCGTCGTGCAGCAGATAGGAAAACGTGCGCCCGTTCGGGATGATCCGCGGGCTGCGCGCCGCCTGCGCGCCGCTGATGACGCCGTCCCCGGTCACGATGCCCGACAGATACATCTCGGCCACGACCTCGATGATGGCCGAGCCGCAGAGGCCGGTGACGCCCAGCCGGTTGGCCTCCGCGGCAAAGCCCGGCGCGTCCGACCATAATTCCGAGCCGATGATGCGAAAGCGCGGCTCCAGCGTATCGGGGTCGATGCGCACCCGCTCGATGGCGCCGGGGGCGGCACGCTGGCCGCAAGAGATCTCGGCGCCCTCGAAGGCCGGGCCGGTGGGCGAGGAAGCCGCGACGGTGCGGGCGGCATTGCCCAGCACGATCTCGGCATTGGTGCCGATATCGACCAGCAGCATCATGCGGTCCTGGCGGTGCGGGTCTTCGGCCAGCGTGGCCGCGGCGGCATCGGCGCCGACATGGCCAGCGATGCAGGGCAGCAGATAGGCGCGCGCGCCGGCATTGCCGGAAAGCCCCAGCTCGGCCATGGTGGTCTGCACCGCGCCCGACACGGCCAGGGCGAAGGGCGCCTGGCCCAGCTCGGTCGGGTCGATGCCCAGAAACAGGTGATGCATGATCGGATTGGCGACGAAGACCGCATCCAGGATGTCGTCGGCCGCCACGTCGCCCTCGGCACAGACCTTCGCGATCAGCCCGTTCACCGCCTCGCGCACGGCTCGGGTCATCGCCTCGCGCCCTTCGGGATTCATCATCACATAGGACACCCGGCTCATCAGGTCCTCGCCGAAGCGGATCTGCGGGTTCGGGGCACCGGCCGAGGCCAGCACCCGGCCCGAGAGCAGCGACATCAGATGCAGCGCGATGGTGGTCGAGCCGATGTCGCAGGCGATGCCATAGGCCTGGTTGTGCAGGCCGGGCCAGAGCGCGAGGATTTCGGGGCGCGTGCCGTCCGCGTCGTGATGGACGGCGACGGTGACCCCCCAGTTTTCCCGGCGCAGGATCGTCTGCACCTGCGGCAGCAGCCGCAGCGGCACGGCCGGGTCGTGGATACCCCAGTCGCGCACCAGCACCGCCTTCAGCCGGTCGAGGTCGCCCAGCGGCTGGTGCATGTCGGGCGGGTCCACCTCGACATAGCACAGCCGCACCGCCGGGTCGCGCGCGATGACGCGGTCGCTGGCGGCTTTGCGGACCACCTGGGCATTGACGGTCGTGTCCTGCGGCACGTCCACCACCAGGTCGCCGAGAATGGCGGCGGAACAGGCCAGGCGCCGGCCCGCGGGCAGGCCGCGCAGACGGTCATAGCGGTCCTCCTTGCCGCCCGGGGCCGAGACGTGGTCGCTGGACGAGGTGATGCCGAACTTGGCGAAGCTGCCCTCCTGCACCGCGACCTGGCAGCGGCCGCAGGTGGCGCGGCCGCCGCAGACGCTTTCGACATGCACGCCAAGCTGGCGCGCGGCGTCGAGCAGGCTGGTCCCGACCGGAAAGCGCCCGCGCTTGCCCGAGGGCATGAACAGGACCAGCGGGTCTTTCGGGTCAGAGGCCATGGCGTCAGGCGGGCGCGCCGAGCCGCGCCGCCCGGCCACCGCGCCGCCGTGCCCCGCCCTCCACCGGAACCGCGGTGGGCGCGGCATGTTCGCCGGACCGGAAGTCCTTGTAGGTGCGGATCCAGGTGCCGCAGTCCTTGTCCACGCCGGCCAGCACATTGGCGGCGCGCACCGCCTCCATCTCCTGCGGGCGGCACGGGTTCATGATGGCGCTGGTCATGCCGGCGCCGATCACCATCGGGATGAAGCCCGCGTTGATGCCGTGGCGATGCGGCAAGCCGAAGGAGATGTTCGAGAGGCCGCAGGTCGTGTTCACCTTCAGCTCCTCGCGCAGCCGGCGCAGCAGGGCGAAGACCTGCAAACCGGCGTCCCCCAGCGCGCCGATCGGCATCACCAGCGGATCGACCACCACGTCCTCGGGGCGGATGCCGTGGTCCATGGCGCGCTGGACGATCTTCCTCGCGACCTCGAAACGCACGTCGGGGTCCATGGAAATCCCGGTCTCGTCGTTCGAGATCGCGACCACCGGCACGTCGTACTTGCGCGCCAGAGGCAGGATCGCCTCCAGCTTGTCCTCCTCGCCGGTGACCGAGTTGATGAGCGGGCGGCCGCGCGCGACCTTCAGCCCGGCCTCGATGGCGGCAGTGACCGAGGAATCGATGGCCAGCGGGACGTCCACCAGCTCTTGCACGATCTGCAGCGTCTGCACCATCAGCCCCGGCTCGGTGGCGTTGGGATCGACGGCGGTGACGCCCGCGTTGATGTCCAGCATGGTCGCGCCCGCGGCCACCTGCTCCAGCGCATCCCGGCGCACGGTGTCGAAATTGCCCTCGACCATCTCGGCCGCCAGCTTCTTGCGGCCGGTGGGGTTGATGCGCTCGCCGATGACGCAGAAGGGCTGGTCGAAGCCGATGGCGATTTCCCGGGTCTCCGAGGCGACGATGGTGCGGGTCATGGGTGTTTCCTTTTCGGAATGGGTGGTTGCGTCAGGTTGTGGCGGGATGCGGCGCCGCTTGCGCCTCCGTCAGGATCTGCTGCGGCGTTTCAACGCGGTTGTCGTGCAGGATGTGGTCCAGCCGGCCGGCGACCAGCGCATCGTCGGCCCTGGGCTCGGGGCGCCACGGGCGCCGGCCCTTCAGCACGCCCGAATCGTGGACGATCTCGGCCACGTATTCCTCTTGCCGATAGGCCATGACATGGATGCCGGCGACGCCCGCGATCTCCTTCACCTCGTCGATGATGTCGATGCAGAGCCGCTTGCCCTCGCGCTTCTGGTCGGCGGCGCCTTCCAGCCGGGCGATCACCGCGTCGGGAATATGCACCCCCGGCACGTTGGCCCGCATCCAGCGCGCGGTCCGGGCCGAGGTCAGCGGCCCGACCCCGCACATGATGAAGCACTGCTCGTGCAGGCCCAAGTCGCGGACCCGGGTCATGTAGTCGCGGAACATCGGCACGTCGAAGCAATACTGGCTTTGCACGAATTGCGCTCCGGCGGCGATCTTCTTGGCCAGCCGCAGCGGCCGGAAGTCGTAGGGCGGCGCGAAGGGGTTGATCGCCGCGCCCATGAACATTGCGGGCGGCGTGGTCAGCTTGCGGCCCGACAGGAACCGGCCCTGGTCGCGCATGGTGCGGATCGTTTCCATCAGCGACATGCAGTCGAGGTCGAAGACCGGCTTCGCGCCCGGCTGGTCGCCGGCCTGCACGCCGTCGCCGGTCAGGCACAGCACGTTCTGCACCCCCATGGCCGCCGCGCCCAGCACGTCGCCCTGGATGGCGATGCGGTTCCGGTCGCGGCAGGAAATCTGATAGATCGGCGCATAGCCCATGCGGGTCAGCAGCGCGCAGATCCCGACCGAGGACATATGGCAATTCGCCCCCGAGGCATCCACGGCATTGATCCCGTCCACCCAGCCGTCGAAGACGGCGGCGCGTTCATAGACATCCTCGGGGTCGGCGCTGTCGGGCGGGTTCAGCTCGGTGGTGACGGCGAATTCGCCGCGGCGCAGCACCCGCTCCAGCCGCCCGCGCGAGGCATGGCCGGGAAGCGGTTCCAGCGGCAGATGCGCGCCGGCGGGGTTCTCGTCATGGTGCGGGCTCATGCGGCATCCTTCCGGTGGTCGCGTTCGGCGGCGGCCTGGGCGGTCACGCGCAGCCAGGACGAGGTTCCGGCCAGCGTCCGGTCCACCGGCTTCTGCACCGTCAGGATGGCGTCGCCCTGCACCATGCGGCGCGAACCCTCCCAGGCCTTGACCCAGACGCAGGGCATGTCTGGCCTGACCTCGCAATGCCCGTTGGCGCGCACGCCGCCGCAGGGGCCGTTGCGCAGCTGCTTGGGGCAGTTCATCGGGCAGGACATGCCGGTTGAGGACAGCACGCATTGCCCGCACATCCGGCAGTCGAACATGAAGCCCTTGACCCGGCGTTCGACGAAGCGCATCGGCTTTTCGACCCGGCCGTAGCCCAGCGCCGACCACAGCGGATGCAGCAGCAGGACGGTTCGGGCGAACCGGCGATAGAACCACTCCAGCGCGCGGGCATGGCGCACCGACCACAGCCTGACCGCATAGCCGCGCCCGGGCCGCGCGACCTGCGCCGGACCCCCGGGCCTCGGCGCCTTCGCTTGCGGCGCCCGGCCCTGGCCTGCCGCCGGGATCATTGCACGATGGGTCTGGTCGGACATGCTTTTTCCTGCCTGGGTCAAGGAACACCTGCGGGTTCCGCGCGAAAGCCTGGGCGCCGAGGCCGCCTTGCCGGGCGGCCTTGGCATTTGGGGATGAATCTCCCCTTCCTTGGGGCGAGCATCGCCGAACCGGCAGCTGCCCACTGTCCGGCCCGCGACGGTGACCGCTTCAAAAGCGACGCCCTACCCCCCGCGGCGCAATGCCGCAGCTTGCAGCGCCGGGGCCAGGTCGCCATAGCGCGTCAGGCGTCTTTCATAGGCCAGGCCCAGCATGGCGGCGGCATCGCGCGCCACCCGCTCCAGCGCCGGATCCTCGGTCTGCGCCAGGTAGACGACCTTGCGGTAATTGCCGAAGAAGTCCCGCGCCAGCTCGGGGTGGCGGTCGAGCCCCAGCGGCCGCACGAAGAAGGCGTCGAACTGGCGGCACAGGAAATCCGTCATGTAGAAGGCCGTCACATCGGCATCCGCCACCGCGGCGAAGGCCGCGGCGCCCTGATAGACGGCAAAGCAATGCGGCCCTTCCAGCCGCGCCACGCCCTGCCGCGCCAGCACCTTGTCGAGCATGCCGCCGCTGCCGCAATCGGCATAGCCGACGAAGATGTGGCTATAGCCCTCGGCGCGCGCGGCGTCGATCGCCGCATCCACGGCGGCGGCGACGCGCTGGGGCTGGAAATGCAGCTCGGCCGGCAGGCATTTCAGCACCAGATGCGCCAGGCCCTGCTGCTGGCGGATTGCCAGGATCTCGCGCGCCAGCATGCCGCAGGCGATGACCAGCACCTTGTCCGGCGCGGGTGGCGGTCCCTCCGCCCGGGCCGGGGTCGGCAGGGGCGCCGTCACGATCCGACGCGCCTTCAGCCTTGCCGCGCGGCCGCGCCGAGCCTTTTCCATGCCCCCGCCCTGCCCTGCGTCCCGCCTTCAGGCCGCGCGGCTGTTGTGCTTGCGCGTCATGAAATCCTTGGCCATCTCGACGGTGACCGCGGCGTCGCGGCAATAGGCGTCCGCGCCCACGGCCTTGCCGAAATCCTCGTTCAGCGGCGCGCCGCCGACCAGCACGGTCAGCCGGTCGCGGATGCCCTTTTCCTCCAGGGCGTCGATCACCACCTTCATGTAGGGCATGGTCGTGGTCAGCAGCGCCGACATGCCCAGGATGTCGGGCTGGTGCTCCTCGATGGCGGCCAGATAGCTTTCCACCGGGTTGTTGATGCCGATGTCCACGACGTCGAAACCGGCGCCCTCCATCATCATGCCGACCAGGTTCTTGCCGATGTCGTGGATGTCGCCCTTGACGGTGCCGATCAGCAGCTTGCCCTGCTTGGGCGCGTCGGTCGCGGCCAAGAGCGGGCGCAGGATGGTCATGCCCGCCTTCATGGCATTGGCCGACAGAAGCACCTCGGGCACGAACAGGATGCCGTCGCGGAAATCCTCGCCGACGATGCGCATGCCCTCGACCAGGGCCTTGGTCAGCACGTCATAGGGCGTCCAGCCGCGCTCCAGCAGGATGGTGGTGCTTTCCTCGATCTCTTCCTTCAGGCCGTCATAGAGATCGTCGTGCATCTGCTGCACCAGGTCGTCGTCGGGCAGGTCGGCAAGGCTGATGTCGTCGTCGGACATGGCTGGACTCCGGAAGGTTGCAAGGGGCGCCTGTTTCCGCATCCGGCCAGCGCGCCGACTGGTGATGCGCCCTGTATAGCGCAGCGCCCCGCCGCCCCACTGTCCGGATTGCGACAGCCGCTGCCGCAGCCAAGCCGGTCCGCGCGCCGCGCTTGGCTACAATCCACAGTCAGCACGGCGCTGTGGCCGTGAGGGAGACGGGAATCACCGCATGACGGATAGCGTGACGACGGCAGAGGACACCGGCAGCAGGCGCGGCCGGGGCGAGCGCGGGGCATCGGCCCGGCGCGCGGCACGGGCCGGGGGCGGGCCGGGCGCGCAACTGACCTATATCAGGCGCCAGGTGCCCTATTACGAGGTGCTGAGCGAGGAAGGCCTGGCCCTGATCGAGGCCAATGCCGACACGGTGCTGGAGGAGATCGGCATCGAATTTCGCGACGACGCCGAGGCGCTGGCGATGTGGAGGGAAGCGGGCGCCGACGTGCGCGGCCAGCGCGTCCATTTCCCCAAGGGCCTGCCGCGGGCGCTGCTGAAGACCGCGCCTTCGGTCTTTACCCAGCACGCAAGGAACCCCGCGCGCTCGGTGCAGATCGGCGGCGGCGCCACGGTCTTCGCCCCGGTTTACGGTCCGCCCTTCGTGCGCGACCTGGACGGCAACCGCCGCTATGCGACGCTGGAGGATTTCCGGAATTTCGTGAAACTGGCCTATCTGGCGCCCTCGATCCACCATTCCGGCGGCACGGTCTGCGAACCGGTGGACGTGCCGGTGAACAAGCGCCACCTGGACATGCTGCTGGCCCACATGACGCTGTCGGACAAGCCCTTCATGGGCTCGGTCACCGCGCCCGAGCGGGCCGAGGACACCGTCGCCATGGCGAAGCTGCTGTTCGGCGAGGATTTCGTCGACCAGAACACCGTGACCATCAGCCTGATCAACGCGAACTCGCCCATGGTCTTCGACGACACCATGCTGGGCGCGGCCAAGGTCTATGCCCGCGCCAACCAGGCCTGCATCGTCACCCCGTTCATCCTGGCCGGCGCGATGAGCCCGGTCACGGTGGCGGGCACGCTGACGCAGGTGCTGGCCGAGGTGCTGGCGGGCGCCGCCTTCACCCAGCTGGTGCGGCCCGGCGCGCCGGTGCTGTTCGGCACCTTCGCCTCGTCGATCTCGATGCAATCCGGGGCGCCGACCTTCGGCACGCCGGAACCCTCGCTGGTCTCCTATGGCGCGGCGCAGCTGGCGCGGCGGCTGGGCCTGCCGTTCCGCACCGGCGGCTCGCTCTGCGCCGCGAAGATCCCGGATGCGCAGGCGGCCTATGAAAGCGCCAATACGCTGAATTCGACCCTGCTCTGCGGTGCGAATTTCGTGCTGCATGCGGCCGGCTGGCTCGAAGGGGGGCTTTCCGCCTGCTACGAGAAGTTCATCATGGACGCGGACCAGCTGGGCGTGGCGCAGAAGCTGGCCCAAGGCGTCGACCTGTCGGAAAACGGCCAGGCGCTGGATGCGATCCGCGAGGTCGGTCCCGGCAGCCACTACCTGGGCTGCGCCCATACCCAGGCGAATTTCCAGACCGCCTTCTATCGCTCGATCGTGGCCGACAACAACTCGTTCGAGCAATGGCAGGCCGAGGGCGAGAAGACCGCCCCGCAGCGCGCGGGCGAGATCGCGCGGCGCTGGCTGGACAACTATGAGGCGCCCTCGCTGGACCCCGGCATCCGCGACAGCCTGGACGATTTCGTGGCGCGCAAGAAAGCCTCGATGCCGGATGCCTTCACATGAAAGCCGCCGGTCTCGGCACGGGCAAAGGTGGCGGAGCTGATCCATGATGAGGTCTGGCGCAACCAGGTCCGCCCGCGCGATGGCGGCTGACCTGCCCGAGCGCGCGGCCGCCGCGCTGGCCCGCAGCGGCCTGGTGCTGCGCGGCGGGCTGAATTTCGAACCGGGGGAGCCGCGGCCCCCCGGCCCCGGCGGCGCCCCGGCAGCGGCGGTGCTGCTGGTCGGCAATGTCGGCGCGGGCTACTGGCCGGTGTTCACGCGATGGCTGGACCGGCAGGCGACCCCGCCGGCCGATCCGCTCGACCAATGGTCGCGCGCGGTGATCGCGCGGGCGGCGGCGCAGGTCGGCGCGCGGGTGCTGATGCCCAGCGACCGGCCCTTTGCCCCGGTCCAGCAATGGGCGATGCGGGCCGGCGGGCTGAAACCCTCGCCGCTGGGACTGCTGATGCATCCGCGCTACGGGCTGTGGCACGCCTATCGCGGCGCGTTGCTGTTCGACGCCCCGCTGCCCGGCGCGGTGCTGCCCGGACCGGACGGGTCCGGCGGCCATCCCTGCGATTCCTGCGCCGCAAAGCCCTGCCTGCACGCCTGCCCGGTTGCGGCCCATACCGCCACGGGCTTTGCCGCCGCGGCCTGCATCGCCCATGCCCGCAGCCCGCGCGGCGGCGCCTGCGCCCGGCAATGCCCCGCGCGCGATGCCTGCCCGCACGGCCGCGCATGGCGCTATCCGGCCGAGGTCCTGGCCTTTCACCAGCGCGCCTTCACCGGCGCATGACGGCCCTGCCCGGGCCGGGTCAGGGCAGGACCAGCACCTTGCGCTCGCCCCGCTCCTCATGCGGGGAAAGCGCATAGAGTTCGCGGTAGCATTTCGCGAAATGCGAGGCCGAGACGAAGCCGCAGGCCACCGCCACCTCGATCACCGGCAGCGAGGATTGCATCAGCAGGTGCCGGGCGCGGTCCAGCCGGATCTCGAGGTAATAGCGCGCCGGAGAACGGCCCATCTCGCGGTCGAACAGCCGCTCGATCTGGCGGCGCGACAGGCCGACATGGGCGGCCAGCCCGGCCAGGGACAGCGGCTCGGCCAGGTTCGCCTCCATCAACTCGATGACGCTCAGCACCTTGGGGTTCTGCACGCCCAGCCGCGCCCGCAGCGGCAGGCGCTGGCGGTCGCCCGGGCTGCGGATGCGGTCGGTCAGCAGCTGCTCGCAGACCCGGCCCAGCAGCGCCTCGTCGAAATCCTCGCCGATCAGGTGCAGCATCATGTCGAGCGCCGCCGTGCCGCCGGCGCAGGTGTAGATGGTGCCGTCCACCTCGAACAGGTCGGCATAGGCATCGGCCGAGGGGAAGGTCTCGGAAAAGCCCGCCAGGTTCTCCCAGTGCAGCGCGCAGCGCCGGCCGGCGAGCAGCCCGGCGCGGGCCAGGACGTAGGCCCCGGTGCACAGCCCGCCGATGGCGATCTTGCGGCTGTTCACCTCGCGCAGCAGGGTCAGGACCGGCTTCGGCTGATAGGTCTCGATCCCCAGGCCGGAACAGACGATCACCATGGACGGGCGGTCCGGCCCGGCGAGCTTGCGCCGTTCATCCTCGATCGAGGTATCCACATGGCATTCGACCCCGTTCGAGGCCTGCACCGGCCGACCGTCGAGGCTGGCCAGCCGCCAGCGATAGGCATCATGGCCCAGCATGCGGTTGGCTGCGCGCAACGGTTCAAGCGCGCTGGCAAAGGCCATCATGGTGAATTCCGGCACCATGAAGAAAACGATCGAACGCTTGACAGCGCCGACTTGTGACAACTGTGGTGTTCCCCCCGAACAGACCGCCTGCATCGGATGCCGCGGCCTCTCCAGCTTGGCGGAAAGGCCGGTCCGGTCAATAGCGCGCCGGGCCGCACCGCTGCGGCATGATGCCGCCGGGGGCGTCGGCCCGGACGCCAATGGCGGCCGCAAAGCCCTTCGTTGCACCCCAAGTTCGCGGACATCTTCGCAGGGGGCGCGATTGCCGCTAGTTCTCCCCAGCAAGCCTGAAACCGATGGAAGCGATGGGCGTGCTGGTGCGGATGAAGGCGGGCTGCCCGGTCGCAAGCCTCGAGAATCCGGAACCCGTCTTGCGGGAGCTGGGCGCTCAGCCCTCCTCCTCGCTCTCCTGCCCCGAGTTCGGCTCGGCCATGCGGCGATGCTGCTCGGCAAGCATTCCGGCGGGCGTCACATGCGCCGCCGCGACCTGCATCCTGTTCTTCCAGCCGGTGACGATCTGTTCCTCGCCGGCCATCATCGCCTTGAAGCCGGCCTCGGCCACCTCCGCGGCATCGGCTTTCCGGGCCTGGCCGATCCGGGTATCGAGCAGCCCGGCACGCTGGAAGAAGCGCGTCTCGGTCGCGCCGGGCATCAGCAGCGTCACGCTGACGCCGCTGTCCTGCAACTCGTGGCGAAGCGCGATGGCAAAGGAATCGATGAACGCCTTGCTGGCATTGTAGACCGCCTGGAAGGTGCCCGGCATGAAACCGGCGATCGAGCCGGTCAGCAGGATGCGGCCGCTGCCGCGCCGGATCATGTCGCGCGCGATACGCTGCACCAGGTAAAGCGTGCCGACGATATTGGTGTCGATCACATGGCGCGCCTGCTGCCAGTCCTGGTCGACGAAGGCATGGCCCAGCCCGCGGCCGGCATTGGCAAGCAGGATATCGACGGGCCGCGCGCCCGCCAGCCCGACCAGCCGATCGACCGCCGCCGGGTCCGAAAGATCGCCCTGCAGGGCCTTCGCCTCGCGCCCCATGGCGCGGATTTCCGCGGCGGCATCCTCGATCTCGGGCTCGTCGGCAGCCAGGATCAGGTCCAGCCCGTGGCGGGCGCAGCAGCGCGCCAGCTCCAGGCCGATCCCGCTGGATGCGCCGGTCACCAAGGCAAGTTGTGTCATGAAACCATCCTCCTTCGTGCCGCGCGGGTCGCGCGCGGCCTGCTCAGCGTGCCGGGCCGCCGGCCCCGCTCAGTTCCGCGTTCAGGCGCTGCGCCTGTTCCAGATGGCCCAGCACCACCGGCAGCTGCTCGGCCGCGAAGCGCTGGATCTCGCCGTCCTGGCCCTGCCCGACCTCCCAGGCCAGAAGCTGCGCCGTCTTCTGATGCTCGACGACCTGCGCGCGGACATAGGCCAGGTCGAAGGCCGTCCTCTCCGCTGCCTCCAGCCGTTCGCGCAGCGCCTGCTGATCGGGGGCGGGCTCCTGCGGCAGGGGAATGCGCACGGCCTCGGCCAGTTCGGCCAGCCGGGCATTCGCCGCGCCGTGATCCTCGACCATCATCGCGGCGAAATCCCGCACGCTCTCGGCCTCGGCCTTGTCGCGCGCCATCTCGCCCAGCTGCACCTCGGCCAGGCCGCCCGCGGCGGCAAGCTGCGCGAACAGCCGGTCCTGGGTATTCGTCTGGTGCGGCGCGGGCTTGCCCGGCTCGTCCAGCCGCGTGTCGGGGGCCATGCCGGCGGGATTGCCGATCTGGGCCAGCGCCGGAGCGGCAGTCAGTGCGGCGCCCAGCAGAAAAGCGGCAATGCGTGTCATGGAGTCCTCCGTTACAGGGTCAGCAGATAGGCAAGCAGGTCGTCCTTTTCGTCTTGGGTCAGCCGGGTGCTGAGGACGAGGTTGAAATACTCGACCGTGTCGGCCAGGGTCAGCAGCCGGCCGTCATGCAGATAGGGCGGCGAATCCTTGATGCCGCGCAGGGTGAAGGTCTTGATCGGCCCGTCCGGCAGCGTCACCATGTCGTTGGCGACCTGGCCCGGCTTGTAGAAGCGCTCCAGCTTCAGGTCGTGCATCTGGTTGTCCATGAAGGCGGTCTCGGGGCGATGGCATTCGGCGCAGCGGCCCTTGCCCAGGAAGACCTGTTCGCCCGCCAGCTCGCTTTCGCTGGCCAGCGCCGGGTCGAGCCGGCCGAACGGGTCGAGCTTCGGCGCCGGCGGAAAGTCGATGATGTTCTGCATCTGCGCCATCATCGCCACCTGGTTCGGCCGGTCGGGCAGGTTCACGCCCTTGCGGGTGGCGCTGACATGGTCGCCGTTGAAATAGGCGGTGCGCTGCTCGAATTCGGTGAAATCCTCGATCGAGCGCAGCGAGCGTTTCGAGCCGTGGATCTGCTGGTTGAACATGCCCCGCAGGCTGGTGGTGTCCAGGCGGAAGCGGTTGGCCTGCGGGCGCACGTCCGGCGTCAGGTGAAACGCCGCATTGCTGTGGAAATTCGAATGGCAGTCCAGGCAGGCCACGCCCAGGCTGGGCTGGGCGACCTTGCGATCCTCGGTCTGGTTGAATTCCTCCTGCGGGAAAGGCGTCAGCAGCAGCCGCAACCCCTCCATCTGCACCGGGGTGATCAGGCCGTTCATGATCTCGTAATAATTGCGGATGGTCAGCAACTCGCCACGCGAGACATCGCCCAGCTGCGGCTGCGTGGTCAGGAAGATCGGCGGGGGGAATTCCGGCGTCAGGTGGACGGGCAGGTCGGCTTCGACGTCGAAACGGCGCAGATCGCGCTGCTCCTGTTGCGCGATCGCGTCGATCTGCAACTCGGGAAAGACCTGGCCGCCGGTCGCCTGCTTGACATGCGGAAGCGGCAGGAAGCCCTGCGGCAGCAGGCCCTGTTCGCGGATCTCGGCGGGCGCCATGCCGGCCAGCGCGTCCCAGCTGCTGCCCTCGGGAAGCTTCACCCGCACGCCGTCCTGGACCGGCTTGGTGCCGCCCGACATCATCATGCCCTGTCGGGGCTGATCCGAGAGGTCGTAGCGCCGCTCCAGCAGCGCGCGCTGGCGTTCCATCACCTGGGGCTTCTGCGCCTCGTCCAAGGCCCTGGCCCTGGACAGCGGCATCGTGGGCAGGGGCCGGTAGGTGGTATCGGGCGGCAGCGGATCGGCCCTGGCCGCACCGATGCCGGCCAGGCTGGCGGCGCAAAGCAGGACGAATGCGTGACGGGCCGACATGACTTCCCCTCCCCGGTGTGCAGTCAGACGGGCGCCCTAACCACGACCCGGCCGAATTGTTCCCGGCCATCGCACGTCTCGGGATCCCGCCGCGCGGGCCCGCCTACCAGATCTGCTGCGGCCGCGCGATCATCAGCCACAGGATGCTCAGGACGGCGGCGAAGGCCGGAAAGCCGAAGACGAACCAGGTGCGGAACAGCCGGAAATAGCGCGGCGGCAGGGCGCCCCCCTCTTGCAGGGCGGCCACCGCGAGGTCGCGCATCTGCATCTGGATCCAGACCACCGGCAGCCAGAAGGCCCCGGTCACGAGATAGAGAATGAGCGAGAGCACGATCCAGTGCTCGCCCAGCCCATAACCCAGGTACCAGACCAGCGCGAAGCCCGTCACGGGCTGCGCCACGACAGCGGTGGCGGTGAACAGGAAATCCGCGATGACGACGATGCGCGCCACCCCCGCGATCAGCGCCCGGTCGCCGGAAAGATGCGCCAGCAGCATGAAGAAGGCGATGCCCGCCCCGGTTCCCAGCAGAACCGAGGCGCCGACGATATGCAGGTATTTCAGGATGAAATACAGCATCAGCGTTCGTCCAGGATCGCCAGCGCGACGAAATGCGCGACAAGGATCGGCCAGATCTTCAGCAAGGGGCCCAAGGGCTCATTCCACAATTCGGGCAGCAGCAGGCTTCCGGTGACGATATAGAAGCAGGACAGCGCGATCGCCGCCCAGAGCCCGCGCCGCGCCGTGGGCCGCCAGGCGATCGCCAGCCCGATGGCGCCGTCGGCCAGCGCCCCCGCCACCACGCCCGGCCCGGCCAAGGCTCCGGTCTGGGCGCGATGCATCAGCTCCAGCCCGTTGCCGAAACCGGTGGTCAGCGAGATCACCGCCGTCAGCGTCCAGAACAGCACCAGCACCACGAACAGCACCGGCTTGATGCAATAGAGCCCGGCGAACCAGCGGTCCTGGACCGTCGCCGGGCGCAGGCGCAGGGACTCGGCCAGGCTGCGCGGCCGGATGCCGGTGATCCGCGTCCAGGGCTCCGGGTCGCCCACGGCGCCATGCCGGATCTCGCGGCGGGCGGTGCTGCGCAGCGGCGGGCGCCAGCCCAGCAGGCCGGCCAGATCGCCCAGCCGATAGAGCAGTCCCGCCACCCAGCCCGGCAGCGCCAGGGGCCTGGCCGGGCGCCAGCCCAGCCAGGCACGATGCAGCGCGACCACCTCGGCAAAGGACAGCCGCTCGGGCCCGGCCAGTTCCAGCGCCACCCGCGCCGGGCTGTCGGGCCGGACGAGAAGGGCCACGGTCTCGGCGACATCCTCCAGCGCCACCACCTGCAAGGGGCCGGTATCGGGCATCACCGGCAGGACCGGAAGCGCCGCCAGGCCGCGGATCAGGGCGCTGGCACCAAAGACCGGGCCGCCCAGCACGACCGAGGGCCGCAGGATGACCCAATCGAGATCCAGCGCCATCAGCGCCCTGTCGCCCTCGAGCTTGCTGGCGGAAAGGCCGAGGCCTGGTGCCGATCCACGCCGATGGCCGAGAAATGCACTACCCGCCGCACGCCGGCTGCCGCGCAGGCGCGAAACAGCGCCGCCGCCCCGCTGGCATGGGCGGCGGCGGTATCCTCGCGCGCGTTGTCCTGAAGCACGCCGACGCAGTTCACCACCGCGTCGACGCCATGCAGATGCGGCAGCCAGGCCTCGGGGGCGTCGGCCTGCCCGAAATCCACCCGCACCCATTGCGACACGGCGCCAAAGCTGGACGGGTGCCGGCCGCGGCTTGCGCCCACCACGACATGGCCATCCGCCGCAAGCCGGGCGCAGACGCTTTGCCCGATCAGCCCGGTCGCACCTGTCACCAGCACCTTCATGGCGCACCGGCGCATGGATGCAGCGGAGGAACGGACTTGCCTTGTCCTGGGGCGTTGTCGAGGATCATTTCTGTCTCCCGTCAAGGATCGCGATAGATATCGCCGTTTTCAACCGTGGCCGGGTTGCGGGCATAGCGGCCGCCTGCGGGTATGGCGATGCGGTCGAAATCCCGCGCCAGCCGATGCAGGGCCTGCCGCATTCCCGCACCTGCCAGCGCCGGCCCATGACCCGTCACCAGAAGCTGCGGCTCCAGCGCGGCCAATTGCTGCGCCGAGCCCCGCGCCGCATCCCAGTCGGGGGTGAAATAGCGCGGCGGCCCGTGCATCTCGGGCTGCTGGACCATGACCTCGTAAGCGGATTCCTGGCCGGTGGCGATCACCGCATCGCCCGCGATCAGGCTGCGGTCCGCCTCGCGCCACAGCGAAACATGCCCCGGCGCATGGCCGGGCGTGTGAAGCCAGCGCCATCCGGGCATTCCGGGCACCGTCCCGTCCGCGGGAAGCGCCTGCAGGCGCGCACCCAGATCGACGGGATCTCGGGGATAGAGCGGCGATAGCAGCGCCATCAGCCCGCCTCCGACCCAAGGATCCGCCGGCGGATAGGACGCGGACCCGTTCAGATATGGAAATTCCAGCGGATGGGCATGGACGGGCACGTCCCATTCCTCGGCCAGGGTGGCGGCAGAGCCGACATGATCGAAATGGCCATGGGTCAGGATGATGGCCGCCGGCCGCGTGCCCGACCCGAAGCGCCGTTCTGCCCGGTCGCGTATCGTGCTGGTCGATGTGGACAGGCCGGTATCGACCAGCACCAAGTCCTCGCCGCCGGGCCGACCGTGAAAGACGCAATTGACGATCGACAGGCGCAGGCAAGCCAGGTCATCCGTCAGGCTGTTCAGCCCGTCGCCCAGGTCGCTGACCGGGGCAAGGCAGGCGGCGTCAAGCGGGATCTGGCTGCTCATGCTTTTCTCCTCAGGATCATGGACGAGGGCTTGGCGAGGCCGACTGAACCCTTTGCGCCCGGGATTGTTCCCGGCACCCCGGATGCGGCAGCGGCCGGCCCGAGCGGCCGAGCAGCGGGAACATTCGCCGCCGTCCCGGGTTGCACCGCCTTGCAGGACAGGAAAAGGAGCGTGGGCGACATGAGCACGGCGCCCGAAGATGTCGATTGCCTGGTGGTCGGCGGCGGACCGGCGGGGTTGCTGGCCGCGGTCTATCTCGGCCGGTTCCGCAGACGGGTTCTGGTCGCCGATGCGGGCGATGGCCGGGCGCTGCGGATTCCCTGTCTCAACAACTGCCCGGGCTTCCCCGAGGGCATCAGCGGCCGCGCATTGGTGGACAGGTTGCGCCGGCAGGCGGTCCGCTATGGCGCGGACTTCATCGACGGCCGCGTCAGCGCCATCATGCGCGACGGCAGCGGCTTTGCCGCGACCTGCGGCACGGTCCGGCTGCGGGCGCGGCGCCTGCTGCTCGCCACCGGCGTCCGGGACACCCTGCCCGACCTGCCCGAGATCGACGAGAACATCGCCCGCCGCACGCTCTGCGTCTGCCCGGTCTGCGACGGCTACGAGGCGACGGACAAGCGTATCGGCGTCATGGGCCGGGACGACCACGCACTGCGCGAGGCGATCTTCCTGCGGACCTATTCGCAGCGGGTTTCGCTGCTTCCATGGCCACCCGGATCAGACATGGCAAAGCTGCGGGCGGATGCGGCCAAGGCCGGTATCACGCTTTGCGAGGACATCGTCCGCATCCTCTCCGATGACGAGGGCTATGTCGCCCTGCTTCGCGACGGCAGCCGGGCTGTGTTCGACGTGATCTATCCGGCGCTCGGCTATGTGGTGCGAGGCGACCTGGGCGGCGGCGACATCGACATGCGCCGCGACGATCTCGGGCATGTCCGGGTGGACGCCCATCAGCAGACCAGCGTCCCGGGAATCTATGCCGCCGGCGACGTCGTGCATTCCCTGAACCAGATCGCCGTGGCCTTGGGGCAGGCCGTCACCGCGGCGACCGCCATCCACAACGACCTGCGCGCCACGCCGCAGGCTGGCAAATCCGGCGACGAGGGCATCATCGGCGGCTGAGCCCTCAGGCCGCGGCCGCCACGGGCGCCTGGTGCCGGTGGTGCATCGGCTTTGCGCCGAGGCCGGATCATGTGCATCTCGCGGCGAGTAGGTCGCGGTCGCAGCCCTATTGGAGAGCACAATGAACTTTTCCGCCCTCGGCTCAAGCCGGGGGCGGATTTTCCCTTTGGACAATGGCTGCGTGGCGCTTAACGGATCAGGACGCTTTCGCCTTCTCCAGCGCGGCCTGGCAGGCAGCCTCGTCACCCTTTTCCAGCGCCGCGCGGGCCTCTTTCAACGCCGCAGCATGGGCGTCCGAGCCGGTCTCGGCCTGTGCCTGTTCCGCAGCCGTGGTGTCGCCCTCTTGCTGGGCTTGCGCATCCTCGCCCGACATCGCCCGATCAGCGACATTACTGCCGGCATCTTGAAGCGGAGCGGTGGAGCCATCCTTGGCGATCTGGTTGCCTTCCTGCCCGTTGCTGTCGCCAGCCTGGGCCTGATCGGGCTTTTGCATCGGCGCCGTCGAGCCGTCCTTCGCTATCCCCTCGGCGGCCTGCTGTGGCATTCCGCTTTCCATCTGCGCCAGATCGGCTGCGCAATCGGCATAAGCGCTGCTGACAGCGGCCAAGGACAATCCGGCTATAAGAACTTTCAGCGATACCTTCATATTCGATTCCTCCCCTGCGCCATGGCGGCGCGGCTGACAACCGGGCAAGCGCCGGAATGTTCCCGCCAAAAAGGCGTTTCGCGCTTGCGGCTTCGGGTCGTGCCCCCGCGCGAACAGGAAAAACGCGCCCGACGCCCAAACCGCTGATGCTCGGATTGTTGCCATAGCCTCCGCTCCGGGCTACCCGGGGCGGAGGCTTTTTGCGTCTAACGGCGATAGGACAGCCCGCCCCACACCCGGCCGTCGTCGCGGTCCCGGCCGCCATGGACGGCGCCGATATAGGCCGCGGCGGCGGCGACAAGGGCGGACGCCGCAAGCAGGAAGGCGGTCAGGATGCTCGTGATGCGCGCCTTCTCGGCCGCATCGGCCGCCTGCTGCTTCGCTTCCTCAAGGCGCTGTTCGGCTTCGGCCTTCAGCTGTTCGGCCTGAGCCTTGGCCTCCTCGATCTTCTTCTCGGCTTCCTGCCGGATCGCCTGCGCCCGGTTCACCGCCTCGTCCACGCGGGCATTGACCTCCTGCTCGCTCAGCCCGGTGCGGGCGGCGACCTGCTGGCGAAGGTAATCGCGATCGGCATCCGAGATTTCCCCGGTGCGGACCAAGTTCGCGAAGATGCCCACCATCTGGCGCTGGGTCTCGGTCGCATCGGCCGCCGCGTCCTGTTGCAGCGTGGTCGCCGGGCTCTGGCCATCCGGTCGCAGCAGGGTATCGGTGATATAGTCCAGCGGATTGGCCTGCATCCCTGCGGGCATGGCATCCTCCAGTGCTGGGGCAGCGGCCTGGCCGACGCCCTGCGCCATGCCGCCGATCGCCTGACCCGCACCCGAGACCACGCCTCCGGCCAGCTGGCCGGCGCCCTGGGCGATCCCGCCTACGGCCGATCCGGTGGCTTGCGCGGCGGTTTCGACGGCGCTTCCGGCCGCACGCAGGCCGCCCGTCACGGCGGATGTCGCCAGAACGGCGCTGACGATGATGCCGATGCCCCAGACAGCCAGGCCGTTGATGCCGTCGCGGACGCTCACCTCATCGCCCGTGGCGGCGCCGACGGGACGACGCATCCGGCCCGCGATATAGCCCCCCAGCCAGTTCGCCGCGACCAGCGAGATCACGGCGAACAGCGCGGTAACGATGAGCCAGCCCATGCTTATGCCGCCATCTTCCCCGACCGAGACCGAGCCCAGTCCCAAAGCTGCAGCAAATGTGGTGAAGACGACGGCGAGGCCCGCCGCCACCACTGCCCCGGCAAAGACAGCTGCCCAATCGACGTAGCTGCCAGCGGATTTTTGCGGAATGTCGATCTCGGCCATCAGCGTAACCCCAGCAAAGACAAGATAAAAAGGACAACGACGACCAGGCCGACCAGGTAAATTATCGAATGCATGTGCTTCGCCCCTCCAGCTATGTGGTTCCCATCGCGTTAAACGTGTCACCAGGGCGATTGGTTGCCGCATGGCCTGAGCTGAGCTACTCCCCGCTCCTTGGACAGTTTTCGGGGATATTTAAGCTACTGCCTGCGCTTGCTGATCGATTTCGATATTGTTGAAGTAAACCACGGCGGGTGGCCGTCCACCATGGGCGGTGTGGGGCCTCTGGTGGTTGTAGAAGGTGATCCATCGGCCAATGGCAGCCTTGGCCTGTGACCCCGTTTCCCAGGCATGCAGGTAGACGCATTCGTATTTCAGGGACCGCCACAGGCGCTCGATGAAGACATTGTCGATGCACCGCCCCTTGCCGTCCATCGAGATGCGGGTGCCGACGCGCTTTAGCCGATCTGTCCAGGCGAAGGACGTGAACTGGCTGCCCTGGTCAGTGTTCATGATCCCCGGCGCGCCGAAGCGGTGGATGGCCTCCTTCAGCGCCTCAACGCAGAAGTCGGCCTCCAGCGTGTTCGAGATGCGCCAGGCCAGAACCTTGCGTGTGAACCAGTCCATGATGGCCACCAGATACAGGAAGCCGCGCCGCATCGGCAGGTAGGTGATATCGGCGCACCAGACCTGGCCGGGACGATCCACCCGCAGCCCGCCCAGCAGGTAGGGCCAGGTCTTGTGGCCCTTCCTCGGCTTGCTGGTGTTGGGCTTCTGATAGATCGGCATCAGGCGCATAAGTCGCATGAGCCGCCGAATGCGCTTCTGGTTCACGCCATGGCCTTCGTTCTGCAGGTGCCAGGTCATCTGGCGAACCCCATAGAACGGCGTGTCGAGGAACTGCCGGTCGATCAGCCGCATCAGGCCGAGGTTCTGATCCGTCTCTCCAGCCGGCTCGTGGTAGAACGACGAGCGCGAGATCGACAGCAGGCGGCACTGCGCCCCGATGGACAGCGCCGGGTGGTTCCGTTCGATCATCCCACGCCTCACTTTCCGGTCCACGGCTTGAGCTTTCGTGACAAAAAATCGTTGGCGACAGCCAGCTCCCCGATCTTGGCATGCAGTGATCGGACCGTCTCTTCATCCACCTCCGTCGAGGGCTTCTTGCCGCCGCGCTCGAAGATATCCGCAGCTCCGTCGAGCAGCGCCTTCTTCCATTGATGGATCATCGTCGGATGCACGCCGTATTCGCCCGCCAGCTCTGACACAGTGCGCTCGCCCTTAACGGCCTCGAGCGCCACGCGCGCCTTGAAGCCCGCGTCATGGTTTCTGCGTTTCCGCATTCCTGATCTCCTCGTTCTTGGAGACCAGCAAACGTCAGATCGTAGCTTCCGTCACTGTCCGATTTCCGGGGAGCAGCTCAGTTCGCAAAACCATGGAGGCGCGTAGCATCCTGCCGGTGGTCCCGATGCGCAAGTCTCGCAGGCTCCGTGTCGCTGTCGATCGCAGGCTCTACCGGCTGCGGAACCTTGTCGAGCGGTGCTTCAACAAGCTCAAGAACGCTCGCCGTGTCGCCACCCGCTACGACAAGACCGCCGAAAGCTTCCTTGGCTTCATCGATATCACGTCGATCCGCCTCTGGCTCCGCCATTTGTCAACATGACCTAGTTCCCGGTGTCGCGGCAATCAATGCATGCAGAAAATGATGCCCAGTGATTGACGCATCGCATGGGGCTGCCTAAATATGTTTGTGACTACTCACTAACTAACGGGGTGCCCCGTGCGAAAGTCAGCGGAGCTTCGCAAGGCCGAGATCGTGGCCACCGTGCTCGACCTGGCCGACCGGATCGGACCGGACCGGGTGACGACGGGGGCGGTCGCGTCGCAGATCGGCGTCACGCAGGCCGCGCTGTTCCGGCACTTCCCGACCAAGGCGGCACTCTGGCAGGCCGTTGCCGAGCATGTGGCCGAGGGGCTGGCAACGGCGTGGGAGGATGCATTGCGCCTCGGAGACACGCCGGTCGTCAGGTTGCGTGCACTGATTTCCGCACAATTCGCGCAGATCGACGCGACCCCCGCGCTGCCGATGCTGCTGTTTTCGCGTGAGTTGAATGTCACCAATGCGGAGCTGCGCGCCACCTTTCACGGCAGGCTCACGACCTTCCACGGCCTTCTGGCGATGGAGGTCAGAGCCGGCCAGAAAACCGGCGCGTTGCGCGGCGACATCGCCGCAAACGATGCGGCGGCGCTGCTGACGTCGCTCGTGCAGGGCGTGGCGATCCGCTGGGCGCTCGGCGCCCGCGATTTCGACTTGCGAGCCGAGGGGCTGCGCCTGTTCGACGCACAGTGCCGGCTTTTGGCTGCGGAAGGAGAATAGACGATGCGGCGCATCTGGCTGTCGGGTCTTCTTCTGGCGGCGGCTGTCGCTGCCGGCTTTCTGATCTTCACCGAACGTCCGCTGACGGTGGTGGTCGTTCAGCCCGAACATGATGTCGACCTTCGCATCTACGGGCTCGGCACCGTCGAGGCGCGGATACTCAGCCGTGTCGGCTTCGAGGTGGGCGCTGCCTTGGCCTCGCTGGCCGCCGATGCCGGGGACAGCGTGGCCAAGGGGCAGGAACTGGCCGTCCTTCACTCTGCCGAGCAGGAAGCGCGCGTTGCCCGCGCGGGCGCAGCGGTGACGGCCAATGAGGCCAATCTTGCCAAGGCCACCGCAGCGGTGGTGCGCGCCCATGCCGTTCTGGCCGAGCGCGAAGCGGCGAACCGCCGCCAGCAAGGGTTGGTACAGCGTGATATTGCGTCGGTCCAACGCGCCGAGGAAGCGCAACGCGACGAGGATGTGGCCCGCGCCGATCTGGCCGTGGCCGAGGCTGATGTGGCAGTGATCCGGGCGCAGGGCCTCGACGCGGCGGCGGCCCTGCGGCAGGAGGAAGCCCTTCTCGCCCACCACCGCCTGCTTGCCCCCTATGACGCGCTGGTCGTCGCCCGCCATGCCGAGCCGGGCACGGTGGTGAAGGCGGGCGATGCGATCTTCACCCTGATCGACCCGGCCACCATCTGGATCCAGGCCTATGTCGACGAGGAACGGGCCGGGCAGCTCGTCGCGGGCCAGCCGGCCACGATCCGGCTGCGGTCGCAGCCCTCGGCCGAATTCCACGGCGCCATCGCCCGCATCGGCCTCGAAAGCGACCGGGTGAACGAGGAACGCCGCGTCTGGGTGACCTGCGCCGACTGTCCGGCCGAGATGTTCCTCGGCGAACAGGCCGAGGTGCGCATCACCACCGGCACCCGCGCCAGTGCGCTGATGGTGCCGGAGGTGGCGATCACCGGCTTCGACGGGCATCGCGGCACGGTCTGGACCGTGCGGGACGGACGCCTCGCGCGGGTGGAACTGACGTTCGGCGCCCGCGACGACCGCGGCCGGGTCGAGGTCACGGGCGGCCTGCCGGACGGCGCCGCCATCGTCGCCCGCCCGCCGGCGGGCGCGGCCGAGGGCCGCCGCGCGCGCATCGGCGGGGCGACATGAACCTTGCGCTCAAGGACATCCGCCACGGGCTGTTCCGCTTCGTCCTCACCTGTTTCGGGCTGGGGCTGCTGATGACGGTCGTGCTGGCGATGATCGGCATCTACAACGGCCTCGTCTCGGACGCGCTGGCGGTGGTAAAGGCACCGGCCGCAGATGTCTGGGTGGTGGAGGCCGGCACCAAGGGACCGTTCGCGGAAGCCTCCAGCATCCCCGTCGACACGCGCGACGCGGTGGCGCGAATGCCCGGCGTGGCCGAGGCCGGTGCGGTCAACTACCAGAACGTCGAAGCGCCTCATGCCGGGCGCACACTGCGACTCTATGTCGTCGGCTACGATCCGGGCCGCCCGGGCGGGCCGCAGGCGATCGCCGAGGGGCGCGGCATCGGCGCGGGCCATTTCGAACTGGTGGCCGACCGCAAGACCGGCCTGCTGCCCGGCGAGACGATCCGGCTCGGGCGCGACCGCTTTACCGTGGTCGGGCTGGTCGAAGGGGCTATGAACTCGGGCGGGGATCCGGCGGTCTATGTGACGCTGGCCGACGCGATGGCGCTTCAGACTGAACTCGACCCCGCCGCCCAGCGGGTGCAGGCCGCGCGCGGGGCTGTCTCTGTCAAGTCCGCATCGGTCGCCGCCATAATTGCCCGCATGTCGCCGGGCGCCGATGTCGATCTGCTGACCGCGACCGTGCGCCAATGGAAGCACCTCGCCGCCATGACCCAGGCCGAACAGGAGGAACTGCTGCTCGCCTCGGTGGTCGACAAGGCGCGCCGCCAGATCGGGCTGTTCCTCGGCATCCTTCTCTCCGTCAGCGCCGTGGTGATCGCCCTCATCATCTACACGATGACCATGGAGAAGCTGAAGCAGATCGCCACGCTGAAGCTGATCGGCGCGCCCGACCGCACCATCATCGCGCTGATCGTGCAGCAGGCGCTGATCCTCGGCGCCTCAGGCTGGGGGATCGGCCTGATGCTGATCCTTACGGTGAAGGACTATTTTCCCCGTCGCGTGGTGCTGGAGCCGTTCAACGTCATGGTCCTTGCCGGCATCATCGCCGCCGTCTGTCTTCTATCCTCGGCGCTCGGCGTGCGGGCGGCGATGAAGGTCGACCCGGCCACAGCGCTCGGGAGCTGACCGACATGGCGCTCGGCGACATCCTCATCGAGGTCTCGAACGTAGCCAAGCATTTCGGCGAGGGCGAAACCCGCGTCGATGCCCTGCGCGCGGTCGATCTGACCGTGCGGGCCGGCGAGGTGATCGCACTGCTCGGTCCGTCCGGTTCGGGCAAGACGACGCTGCTCAACATCATTGGCTGCATCCTCGCCCCATCGGCGGGACGAGTGGTGCTGGACGGCGAGCCGGTCTTCGACGGCAAATGGCTGCGGCGCGACCTGAGGCGGCTGCGTCTCGACAAGATCGGCTTCATCTTCCAGAGTCACAACCTGCTGCCCTTCCTGACGGCGCAGGAGAATGTCGCGGTCGTGCTCGATCTTGCCGGCCTGGCCGCCGAGGAAGGCCGGACGCGGGCGCGCGAACTCCTGGACTATCTCGAAGTCGGCCACCGCGCGATGGTCAAGCCGGCGCTGCTGTCGGGCGGCGAAGCGCAGCGTGTGGCGATTGCCCGCGCGCTGGCCAACCGCCCTCGCATTATCCTTGCCGACGAACCCACCGCAGCCCTCGACGGCGCCCGCGCCGGGCTGGTGATGGACCTCATGCGCAAGCTCGCGGTCGAGCAGGAAGCCTGCATCGTGACCGTCACCCATGACGAAAAGATCTTCGACCGTTTCGACCGCCTGATCCACCTGCGCGACGGCCATCTGGTCAGCACATGACGGGCAGGATTCAGGAGGCAGACATGACCACAAGACCCCGCACGCCGATCCTCGCCCTTGAAAAGGTATAACCAAGATGCAGCCGACATCCTATTCCAGAACCCAGATCGCCCTGCACTGGACGATTGCGGCCCTCGTTTTTTTCCAGATCCTCATGCATGACGGCATCGTCAAGGTATGGGACGGGCGGATGGAGGGCACGCTCCCGAACCAGCCGACAATCAATCCCCATGCCATTGCCGGCGCGCTGATCCTCGTGCTGGTCCTGTGGCGGCTGGTGCTGCGCCGTCGGCGCGGCGTCCCCGGCCTGCCGGAAGGCGAGCACCCGGCCCTGAAAGTTCTGGCCACGGGCATGCATGCGGCTCTCAACCTCCTGCTGATCCTGATGGCGCTTTCGGGAATGGCGGCGTGGATTTCCGGCGTCGAGGCGATCGGCGAAGCCCACTCCATCGCGCGGCTGGCGCTGGTTCCGCTGGTCCTCCTGCATGTCCTCGCCGCACTTTACCATCATTTCTGGCTCAAGACCGATGTGCTGCGGCGCATGCTTGGCCGGGCCTGAGGCGGGGTCCGTTCCGCGCGCCGCAACCCGCAACCCATGGCAGGCCGGGCCACACCCGCCCGGACGCTCCCCAAACCCCGAACTTCGGAGGCAGACATGACGAGACGACCGCGCAGCCAGACCGTTGCCGCCGCCGTCGCGGTAATCTTCGGCCTGCTGACCATCGTTTCGGGCGGCAGGGCGCTGTTCGGCGGCGTCGATATGGGCGCAGTGGTGCCATTCGTGCTGTGGTTCAACTTCTTCGCGGGCTTTGCCTATGTCCTGGCCGGGATCGGCCTGTGGCGCGGCGCGGGCTGGGCGCCGATGCTGGCGATTGCCATTGCCACGGCCACGGTGGCCGTCTTCGCTGCCTTCCTGTGGCATGTCGGTGCCGGCGGCGCATGGGAAGCACGCACCATGGGCGCGATGATCCTGCGCAGCGCCATCTGGATAGCCGTCGCGGCCTTTGCATTTCGGTGCCATAAGCCATCCGATTGATACTCACCCAGCCAGCGATGGCGGCTGCCAGCCGCGACCTCGCCAGCCAGGAGCCTGACATGAAGCGCTTTCCACCTGTTGACCTGTCACTGACCCTTTCGCTCGTCACCGTGCTCGGCATGGCAATGGCGGCGGCCGGCAGGTGGCTGCCAAGCGGAGCTTTCGACGCTCTGGAGCTGCCGGGACTGGTGCTGGTCTATCTGGCTGGCGGCCTGCCCACCGGCTGGCGCGCGCTGTCGGAACTGTGGCGCGCGCGCGTGCTTGACATCGACCTGTTGATGATCGTCGCGGCAATCGCCGCCGCAATCGTCGGCGCCCCGTTCGAGGGTGCGGTACTGCTGACGCTGTTCAGCATCTCGACCACGCTGGAGGAACGCGCGCTTGGCCGCGCCCGCCGCGCCATCGAGGCCCTGATGGCGCTGCGCCCCGAGACCGCCTTGCGCAAGACCGCCAACGGCGCTGTCGAGGAAGTTCCCGCCGAGGTGCTGACCGTCGGCGATGTAGTGGTGCTGCGCCCCGGCGCCCGGGTGCCCAGTGATGGCGTGGTCGTCACCGGGCGCGGCGGCATCGACGAGGCCAATATCACCGGCGAATCCATGCCGGTGTCGAAAGAGGCCGGTGCGCAGGTGTTCGAGGCCACGATCAATCTGGACGGCGTGCTGGAGGTTGAGGTCACGCGCAGCGTCAGCGACAGCACCATCGCCCGCATGATCCGGCTGGTAACCGAGGCACAGGCCGCCCGCGCGCCCTCCGAACGGTTCAGCGAATGGTTCGGACAACGCTACACGGTCGCGGTGCTGGCGGGTGCGGTGATCGCCTTTGCCACGTTCTGGTGGCTGGGCGGCGACTGGGAACTGGCGCTTTACCGCGCCGCCACGCTGCTGGTCGCCGCCAGCCCCTGCGCCATCGTCATTTCCGTCCCCGCCGCGATCCTGTCGGCCCTTTCGGCGGCGGCGCGGGGCGGTGTTCTGTTCAAGGGCGGCGGCGCGCTGGAGACGCTGGCCGAGGTCGATATCTTCGCCTTCGACAAGACCGGCACCCTGACCACCGGCCGCGCCGAGATGACGGAAATCGTCGCTCTGGATGGCGACGAGGCCGGGTTCCTGTCGCTGCTGGCGGGGCTGGAGGCGCATTCCGAGCACCATATCGCCGCCGCGATCCGCCGTGAGGTCGCCAGCCGCGGGCTTGATCCGGCGCAGGTGGCCGATGTGAACGCCCGGCCAGGCATCGGCATCGAAGGGTCCGATGCGCTTGGCCCGGTCTGGGCGGGCAATGCCTATCTTGCCGAGGACATGAAGGCCGCAACGGATCACCCCGCGTTGCAGGCGCTGGCGGATGGCGCCAATACGGTCGTCTATCTGGGTCGCGGCGCCACCGTGCTGGGCGCCGTCAGCGTGGCGGATGAGGCACGGGCCAGTTCCGCCGGGGCGATCGCGGCCCTGCGCGACAGTGGTGTCCGCCGCATCGTCATGATGACCGGCGATCGCAGGTCGGTGGCGCTGCGCATCGGCGCCCGGCTTGGGCTGGGGCCCGAGGAGACTCACGCCGAAATGCTGCCACAGGACAAGGTTCGCGCGGTTGGCGAATTGGCCGCAACCGGCCGCGTCGCCTTTGTCGGCGACGGCGTGAACGACGCCGCGGCGCTGGCCCGCGCCGATGTTGGCATCGCCATGGGCGCGGCCGGGTCCGAGGTGGCGCTTCAGGCCGCCGATGTGGCGCTGCTGTCCGAGGATATGGAGCGGCTTGCGGACGCGCACCGCCTGTCGCGCCGAACGTCAAGGGTGATCCGGCAGAACCTGACCTTCGCCATCGGCGCCATGGTGGTTCTGGTCATCGGCGGGCTGTTCTTCGATCTGCCGTTGCCGCTGGTGGTGATTGGCCATGAAGGCGGCACCGTGCTGGTGGTGCTGAACGGGCTGCGGTTGCTGTCGGACCCGATCCGCCGGCCGAAGGCGTCTGTTGCCGGACAGGCGCTGACGGGTGTCGCGCAGCCCACCTGAACCGTGGGGATGCGCTCACCCCCGAAAGACGCGCAGATGCGGAAACGCGCCCTTTTCCAGATAGGCTTCCTCCTCGGGCGTCGATCTGCGGCCAAGGATGGCGTTGCGGTGCGGGTGGCGGCCAAAGCTGGCGATGATGCGGCGCACCTGCCCCGCTTGATCGACGAGCGAGGCATAGAGCGGCCGCAACGGCGCCGGCGCGCGGGCGGCGATGTCGCGGCGCAGGGCGATCAGCCGGTCGATGCGGGCCAGATGGTCCGACCCCTCTGCATGGCCCAGGGGCTGGGTGAAGGCGATCTGGAACCACGGCAGGCCAAGTGCCGCCCAGTCTCCGTTTTCCAACCCTTCTAGCGCCTGCGCCAATGCCGCCGGGTCTTGCGCCCAAGCCCGCGGGCTGCCCCGCCACAGCGAGCGCGGGAACTGGTCCAGCACCACGATCAGCGCCAGCCGGCTCTCGGGCGTCCCTGCCCAATGATCCAGCGCTCCCGCCGCGCCGCGTTCGGTCAGCGGGCCAAAGCGCGCCGCAATCGTACCGTCCGCGCCGCCATGCATCCGCCAGCGCCATAGCTCGGCATGGCGGGCGGTGTCGATATCCAGCGCCCGGCCCTCGGGGAACCAGAAATCCAGAACCTCGCCGATCTGTCTGGCATCATTGCTATCGGTCATGTCATCCCCCATGAAAACGCCCCCGCGCCATGGGCACGGGAGCGGAATTGTTGATGAGGCACACGCGCCTAGGCGGTCGCGGGCACCGCTGCCGGCACAGGTCGGCGCCCGCCGGGCCCGCGCGGGACGCGCAGCAGGCGCATGGCGTTGGCGATCACCACCAGTACCGAAAGCTGATGGATCAGCATGCCCTCGGCCATATGCACATCGCCGTTGAACACGCCCGCCAGCAGCCCGGCCACCGTCAAGAGCGCAATGACAAGGTTCTGGCGCATGTTGCGCAACGTCGCGCGCGAGATCGCCGTGGCCTCGGCCAGCATGTCCAGATCGTTAGCCATCAGCGCGATGTTGGCGGTCTCGATCGCCACGTCGGACCCCGCAGCACCCGTGGCGATCAAGGTATCGGCGGCGGTCAGCTCGGGAGGTCGTTGATGCCGTCGCCGATCATGGCGACTTGGTGCCCTCGGCCTGAAACCGAGGGATAAGGTGGAGCTTGTCGTCGGGCAGACGAGCGGCGGGAACCTGTAGCTGCTCGCGGTTAGCCTGGTGATGTGCCGGATTCCAATGTCATGAAGCCGGGCGATGGCCGGCGGCCGAGGGGCACAATTGATCGAAAGGCACAAGATTCCCGCGATGCACCCATCGAGAGGAACGATCACCAGCGTATGCCCACGCTCCGGAAGCGCGGCCAATGCCAACGCCGAGGCATCGTCAAAGGCGATGCCAGGTTCGAGTAGTCTTCACGATTTCGCGACAAATGCGTGGCAAGTTCCACTCTTGACCTGCATCAACGAGTCTGAATCCTTCCTGCGATACACGAAAGCACAGTGGCCACTATAGAAAGAACTCGCCGCGATGCAGCACATCAAGCTCACCTTCTGGGGCGCTCTGGCACTGTTGACCGTTTTGTGGCTGGTCGCGGAGCCCACGGTATTCCAACCGGCCAATTTCTTCGTGCTTCGGGGAACGATGGTCCAGTACACTGGCATCATCGCCATGGCTGCAATGAGCGTTGCCATGATCTTGGCGCTGCGGCCGCGCTGGCCGGAACGGTGGTTCGGCGGGCTGGACAAAATGTACCGGCTGCACAAATGGCTGGGCATAGCGGCTCTCGTCATTTCGGTGATCCATTGGCTGTGGAGCCAAGGGCCGAAATGGGCGGTGGGCTGGGGCGTGATCGCGCCGCCGGTGCGCGGTGAGAGGCCGTCCCTGGAAAATCCGATCGAGCAGTTTCTCATGAGCCAGCGCGGGACGGCGGAGGGTCTAGGCGAATGGGCGTTCTATGCTGCTGTGCTGCTGATCGCGCTGGCGCTCATCAAATACTTCCCCTACCGGCCGTTCTATAAAACGCACCGCTTGTTGGCCGTCGTCTACCTGATACTCGTGTTCCATGCCGTGGTGCTGACCACGTTCAGCTACTGGACGTCGCCAATCGGCGCGGTGATGGCGCTGCTTCTTGCGGCAGGTACTTATGCGGCGGTCGTAGTCTTGCTACGCCTCGTCGGTGCGGGGCGGCAGGTTCGGGGCAGGATCGCCTCGCTCCATTACTATCCGGGTGTGAAGGCTCTCGAGACAGAGATCGAGGTGCAACAGGGCTGGCCCGGCCACAAGCCTGGCCAGTTTGCCTTCGCCCTGTCCGACCGTACCGAAGGGGCTCATCCCTACACGATCGCCTCTGCCTGGAACGAAAAGGATCCACGCATCACCTTCGTGACCAAGGAACTCGGCGACCACACCAGCCGTCTGCGCGAGAAGCTGAACGTGGGCCAGGAGGTCAGGATCGAAGGGCCGTATGGCTGTTTCGACTTCGACAACGGTCAGCCCCGGCAGATCTGGATCGGCGGCGGCATCGGCATCACGCCGTTCATCGCCGGCATGAAGCATCTGACGCAAGAACGGCGCGTGCATCTGGTCCAGCCTCATCCCGTAATCGACTTGTTTCACACGACCGCCGACTATGACGAGAAGGCCATCGCCAAGCTGACGGCGGATGCGAAATCGGCGGGCGTCCGTCTGCATGTCCTGGTTGATTCCCGCGACGGCCTACTGACCGGCGAGCGTATTCGTGCGGCTGTGCCGGATTGGCGCGACGCCAGCATTTGGTTCTGCGGTCCGACGGGGTTCGGTGAGGCGCTGCGGCGGGATTTTGCCGCGCAGGGACTGCCAGTCGCGAAGCGGTTCCATCACGAGCTATTCGCCATGAGGTAAGTTTGATCTCTAGGCCATGCAATAGAGCGCAGCGGCCCGGATTCCGCGTCGCGACCTGATGCGTAAGTCTGTCGCACAAGCTTTGACTTTTGCATCGGGCTTTTGCGACAGGATTTCCAAGAAAAATGCCGGCGATTCTGTCGCGAAACTTGGGCAGACCATCCTAAAACCTTTGAAGGGATTCCTGCTGCGGTTGGCGCATAATAGAATCAGCTTATAACCACGTGCCGAAGAGTTTTAAGACATTCTCCTCCTCAAGTTGAGCGACGCAGGACAAACAGGGGAGCTCGACACTGCACAGGGCGATTCTGGTCATGTCTAGTTCACCGCAGCTACCTCATTATTGCCTGCCGATTCAATATGTTCTGTCCTCTCAGGATCAACATTATTCAAATCGGCACGGAGACCTTGCATGAATACACAGGCGCAGGACTGGGACGATCTGCGATTGTTTCTTGCCGTAGCCCGAGCGGGATCGCTTTCGGGCGCGGCACGGGTGCTTGGCGTGACCCATTCAACCGTTTTTCGTCGCATCGGCGCTTTCGAGCAGCGGATGGGTGTACGACTTTTTGACCGGCTGCCCGGCGGCTATGCCCTGACGGCCGCCGGCGAAGAGATGCGCGATTCTGTCACCTGCATCGAGGAGGAGGTTGCGGCGCTGGCGCTGAAGGTCACCGGGCAGGATCAGCGGCCAAGCGGGATGATCCGTATCACCGCGACCGACCTGTTGGCCGTCGGGGTTCTTCCGCGGCATATCGCGGCGTTCCGGGCGGAATGGCCGGGGATCGAGATCGAGGTGGTCGTAGCCGATACCGTGCTCGACCTGACACGGCGCGAAGCCGATGTCGCGTTGCGGCTTGGCAATCCGGGGCAGGAAACACTGGTCGGACGGCGGGTCGGGCGGTTGGCCTTCGCTATCTATGCAGCGCCCGGCCTTCATGCGCGAGGGCTGAGCGACCCGGCCGATGGCGACTGGATCAGCTACGGCGCGGCCCATGGTCCGCTCAGCCGCAGTCTGGCGCGCTGGTGGCCGCAAATGCGGCAGGTTTACCGGACGAACTCGATCATCGCCGCCCATGCCGCGGCGCAAGCGGGGATCGGTGTTGCAGCCCTGCCCTGCGTGGTTGCCGATTGCGACCCCGCACTGATTCGCGCCGCCGCATTGCCCGAGGATTTCATGCTGGATCTCTGGGTGCTGACCCATGAAGACCTGCGCCACACCGCGCGCATTCGCATCTTCGTGGATTTCATGGCCGCAGCCCTGGCCGCCGATGCCGATCTGCTGGAGGGGCGCTGCCCATGCAAGGCGATACCGGCAGGGGCATGACGCCTCTGCCGGTCCGGCCCCTTTCTGACTTGCGCAAATAGGCCTCAGTTGAAATTCTGCCAGCCCGGATGCTCGAAATGCTCGCCATAGGCGTTCAACGCCTGAACAATCGTCACCGCGCCAGTCTCGACCTCGCCGGCTTCCAATGCCGAGATACCGGTCATCACCTCCCCGAGGACGATATGGAACTGCTCGTCCACCTCGGGTTCCAGCACACAGTTCTCGACCATGAAATCGACCTGCTTCTGGACATCGGCAGCGACCCCTTTCGCAACCTCGGCCGGCAGGGTGCCGTTGTGGATCGCGTCCAGGTTCGCGGCCATGGTTCCGTGAATCGCGGTCATGCCGGTGATCATGTTTTGATCGCCCTGCCATTTGACGCCATCGTTCAGCGTGATCTTGATGGCCCCCGCGCCATGGCCGTCATGTCCCTGGGATTGCGCGGCAGCAATGCCGGATGGCCCCAGCGCAAGGGCGAGAGCGACAGCGACGGTGGTGAAAGATTTTACAGTCCGCACGGTGATCTCCTGTATCTGCTAAGTGGTTCTGGCCGCGGCCGGCATCGACAGAAGCGCCGGGCTTGGGATAGACATAGGCTGTCCGTTCTCGCACGAGAATTGACGAAACCTGCAAAGACCTGTTGCACGAATGGACAGACCTCAGGCACGAACCAGTCCCTCGCGGCCTGCCGCCGATACCATCGGGCTGTCGAACAGCGCCCCGACGGCATGGGCCCGGATGCCGCCTGCCTCGCGCATGAGAAACAGAGCATCGAGGGAAAGGCGTGCAGCGAGTTCGCCGCCAGCCTGCGGACCCTGCACCATCAGCGCGGTTGCCCAGGCATCGGCTTCGGCGCAGCTGCTCGTGACGACCGTGACCGAGGCCGGCGACGACCGCAGCGGGCCGCCCGTCGCCGGGTCCATCGTATGCGACAGGCGCTGGCCCTGAACGGTGATATGATGCCGGTAATCGCCCGAGGTGGCGACGGCGGCATCTTGCAGCATCAGGACCGAGTGGGGCGCGCGGCGTTCGGGATCGGGCGCCTCGACGGCAACGGTCCAGGGCATGCCGTCGGGCCGCAGCCCGGAGGCCCGCATCTCGCCGTCGATGCCAACAAGGAACCCGGTGATGCCGAAGCCCTGCAACATTTCGGCCAACCTGTCGACGCCGTAGCCCTTGGCGATGCCATTCAGGTCGAGCGTGATGGGTGCATGTTTTCGCGCCAACCCGGCCGTGCGGTCGATCTCCAGCACCTCATGCGCGGGCGGGCGCGTGGTTACCATGGTCGCACGGATAGCTCCGGCATCGGCCTCCTCGGGGCCGAAACCCCAGGCGCGCACCGCATCGCCCATGCCGATGTTGAAAGCACCGCCCGATACAGCCCCGATCCGCAGCCCGAGGTTCAGCACCTCGGCCAAGCCGGCAGGAACGGCCACCCAGGCGCCTGCGGGCGCCCGGTTTAGGCGCATTAAGTCGCTGTCGGGTTGCCATGTCGACATCGCGGCATCGACCTCCGTCACGACCGCTTGCAGGGCAGCCTGCACCGGGGCGGGGTCCAGCCCGGCATCGGCGTGGAAAAGCGCCGACCAGCGCGTGCCCATGGTCGGGCCGTTCAGTGCGTGGCGGCCCGGGTCAGTAGATATCTTCGGCATAGCGCCCCTCCGCTTTCAGCGCGAGCGGGGTAAGGCCCGTCGGCGCGAGGATGTCGGTCAGCGCATCGGCCACACCCGAGGCCATGTCGCGCCCGCCGCAAACCATGATGCGCGCCCCTTCTTGCACCAGCCGGATCAGTTCAGCGCTCTCGGCCCGCAGCGAGTGCTGGACATAGCGCGGCTTTGCCCCGCGCGAGTTCGCGGTGGTCAATCGCGCCAGACGGCCATCGACCTGCCAGCCGGCCAGATCGTCGCGATACAGGAAATCGCTGTCGGGGTGGCGCATCCCGAAGGCCAGATGGATGGGCCGCTTGCTGCTGTTGCCCCGGATGAAGCCCGCAAGCGGGCCGATGCCGGTGCCGGCGCCGATCAGGATCAGCGGCGAGCGTCCTGCTGCGGCATGGAAAGCCGGATTATGCCGGACCAAGGCGCGGATCGCCTGGCCCGGCTCCAGCGCCAGAAGCTGACCCGAGCAGAGGCCGCCGGGATGCTTGCGCACCACGATCTCGACGAACCCGTCGCGCCGTCCGGACGCCAGCGAGTAGAAGCGCGGCAGGTCCGCACCCTCGGGCAGAACGCCGAGGAGATCGCCGGCCTGAAACCGGCCAAACCCCCGACCTGTCAGCCGTTGCAAAAACGTCGCCTCGGGTAGGGCAAAGCGCAGGATCGTGGTCGGCGCCTGCACCTCCGCCCCGTAATCACGGCGCGAGATCAGGGTGAGCCGCCCCGTCACCGGCGGGGTTGGCACATGTTCGAGCGTAAGCTCGATCCCCAGCGCCGCCCCCAGGGCGCGGCCCCAGCGGGCGAAATCCTGCGGCGACTGGCGATCGACCGTGTCGAAGGGCATCAATTGCGCCCAGCCTTTGGCAGCAGCCCGACTCGCGACTTCATCGGCGAACGCGCAGAACGCGGGAAAGCTGCGATCGCCGAAACCAAGCACGGCAAGCGGGGCCTCAGGGACAGATTCCAGCGCCGCGAGGCGTTCAATGAACCCCTTCGCCGTGGCGGGAGCCTGTCCCTCGCCCCAGGTGGCGGCGAGAATGACGAACCGTTCGGCCTGCGGATAGCGCGCCGGCTCGAAACCGGACATTGGCGCGACATGAACATGCTGGCCCGCCGTGGTCAGCGCATGTTGGAGCGTCGCAGCGAAACCCCAGGTGCTGCCGCCCTCCGAGCCCACCAGCAGGATGGTCGCAGCGCCTTTTGCAGGATGATTGCCACGGAGACGCGGTCTTGACCGCCGCCCCGCGAACCAGAGCACAAGACCACTCACCCCCATTGCCGGCACGCCGAGCGCCAGCACACCCAGCACGAGGCCGAGAGATGCGGCCCCCTGCCCGGTATGCAGCATGTAGATGGTTTCAGATATCCGTTCCCACATCGTCAGCTCGGCCCAGGCCAGAAGCTCACCCGTCCCCTGATCGAGATAGCCGGTGCCGCGATCCGTCTTCAGAGTGAAGGCGTCCGTGGCGTCGCCAGGATAGGGAAAGCTCAGCTCGCGCAATTCCGTGACAGCAATCACGGAGAGCGGCTCCATCGCAGCAAGCAAGACCCCGGTGCTGCCGCTGACCTCAGTCGGAAAGGTCGGCGGTGCGGCTCCATCCGGCAGAAGATCGAAGGTCGAGGCGGCCATCCACAGTGCAGTCGCCGAGGACAAAACCAGCCCCGTGACCGCCACGCGGGCGATCCCGGTATGGATGCGGCTCGACGCCGGCCCGCGCAAAGGGGCGAACCAACGCCGCCAGCCGCCCATGCGCCGCGCGACTAGCATCGCGCCGGAGACCGACAGGATCAGCATCGCCACGGCGCCAATGGCCATGGCGATACGACCGGCATCGCCTAGGAATAGCGAACGGTGAAGGTTGGTCAACCAGCGTTTGACCGGATCGGGATCGGCGCTGGCGATACCCTTGCCGGTCGCCGGGTCGATTACCGCGGCGCCGGGCGTGCCGTCGTCGAACCAGAACGCGGTGATCCGGCCCGACGGCGCGCGCCGGATCTGCTCCACCCCCGGATAGGCAGCCAGGATACGTCCTGCGAGATCGGCGACCGTCAGCCCGGCCTCGGCCTGCGGCGTGGAAAGCCGCTCGGCCGCGGGAAAGACCGAGAGCGCCGCGCCGCTCAACGCAAGGGCCATGACGAGAATGAGGGCCAGCAGACCCGGCCAGCGATGCAGCGTGCGGATCATGGCGTTGCCTCACATGTCGTAGCGGAGGCTGGCGACATACCTGCGGCCGGGCGCAGGCTTTCCCGCTCCTGCCGTCGTCAGCGGCACGGCGATGTCGTTCGGGCTGTCGCGCATGTCCTCCACGGCGGCGTCGACATGCAGCGTATAGCCCGCATCGAACAGCGCATCGGCAAGGTCGAGGGTGATTTCGAGTGACCGGCCCGCGCCGACACTGGCGCCGGTGATGCCGTCGACCTGCGCCAGGTCGCCGCCGGTGGCGCGATACCAGTCGCTGAGATGTTCGTAATACTTCGACTTGCCGCCGGCCATCCACAGGGTTCCGGCATACGCCCCCTGCGCATCGGTGACGTAGAGGACGAGATAGGCACCATCGCCACCGTACGTGTTCAGGGTGGTGGTGAGGGTAACCGGCCGGGCCATGGCAAGGCTGGGCGCCACCAAGGCCGAAGTCAGCGCGAGTGCTGCAAGGATGGATTTCATGACTCTGCTCTCTTCTGCCTGATATATCAGTTCACCCGCACAACGGGCGGGGTGCCGTTCTGGAACAGCGGATTGGAGGGGGGTGCCGACGGAGCGACGGTGGGTGCATTGCCGCGATCCCGCTCGCGGATCTGCTGACCATCCCTGTGGCGCAATTTGACGACCTGCAACGTCGCGGGATCCAGTTTGGCCTTGATGCGACGGCCCTGGGCATCGCGTCCCTTGACCTCCCAGCAGCCGTCGTCCGCCTCGATCTTCTCAACATGCCAACCGAGGCCGGTTACCGCCTGCATTACCGCTTCGCGTGGTTGCCAGGCCCCGTGCCCCACATGGCAGTCGTCACCTGCCATCGCCCCCGCCGCAGGCAATACCGCGAGAGCGGCTACGGCGATCAATAGAGTTTTCATGGTTCGAATGTCCTTTACGATCATCTCGGGGGCACTTTCCCGGCTATGGCCGAGGCGAACGCCCGTGTGGAAAGAGGTCCACCTCGATGATGAGGTGGACCCTTGCAGCCATCAGTTGCGCTTCTCGGGCTTGGTGCCGTCGCTCCAGCGTTTGACCTTGCCGTCGATCACCTCGAGCGTTCCGGGATCGACGGTCATCTTCAGGCTGTTGCCGCCCTGGTCGATGACGTTCAGTTCGTAGCAGCCGTCGTCGAGTTCCATTTTCGAGATGGTCCAACCGAACTCGTCGGTCACTTGAATGAGAGCTTCCCACGATTGCATGTTCTCGGTCGGCACGTTGCATTTCTCACCAGCGAACGCGGCCCCGGCGGGGATCGCGAGGGCCAATGCGGTGGCGGTCAGGATGGTTTTCATGGCTATGCTCCTCAGCCTTGGTTGCCTGATGAAACCAATCTGGAGGGGGCGGCTGACGTGATCCTGATCGCCACGGAAAACCTGCGTCAGCTTCTCGTCAGCCTGCCGCGACGAACCGCAGCGGTTGCACAAAAGAAACAGGTCCCGCCAAACAGGCGGGGCCAGAACAGCGGGAATACGTAACGATCAGGTCACGTCATTTGTGCCGGGAGGGCGCTTTCGGCCCGTGACCATGGCACGGGGCAGGTTCTCCCGATGGCGCCATGAGGTGACGGCCACACCCCCAACATGCAAGGCCACGAGAACCAGAGCCATGTTGGCCAGCATTTCATGCACCTCCTTCAAGGTCTTATCCCCTCTGACTTCCCGGTTTCCGTGCTCGCCCGCAACCGTCACGGCCCGGGCTTCCTCGATCGATTGTTCGAGCAGCCAGCCGCTCAGCGCGGTGCCGGAAAGCGTGACCATGAGTGCCACGATCATCGCGGCGCCGGCCGGGTTGTGCCCGAGATGGCGTCGCTCGCGCCCGTGCAGCATGTCCCCGAGATAGGCCAGCGTCGCGGCGGGGCCACGCACGAATTGCGTGAAACGGGCATGGCGGCTGCCAACGAAACCCCAGATCAGGCGAAGGGCAAGCAACGCCGCCACCGCGTAACCGGCCGCCTCGTGAAGCGGCTGCACCTCGTCCGCCGCGAGCCATGCCACTGCAAAGGCGGCAACCAGACCCCAGTGAGAGCTGCGCACCAACGGATCCCAGACCAGCACCGTGCGCGTAGTATCGGCGACGTCCTGAATGCCGTCACCCTTCATCATCTCAGTCATGTTTGTGCTCTCTGCCCTCACGGGAGCGCCGATCATCTCCGTCCTTGTATTCGATCTCGATCACCTGAAGCGTGCCGGGATCGACCGTCACCTCGATGCGGCGTCCTTCCCGGTCTGTGCCTTTTATCTCGTAGCAGCCGTCGTCGATTTTGATGCGCCGCACCACCCATCCGTTTTCTTCCGCGAGCCGCACTACCGCGCTTCTTGGCTGCCAATCTGCCAGCGGCACGGCACAGTCGTCGCCGGCAAGTGCAGCCCCGGACGGAAGGGCCGCGAGAAAGGTCAGAATTGTCAGCGATCTCTTCATGGACCACACTCCGTATAACGGCCATTGGATGACATTCTGCGCCACGAACCTGACGGGATGCTGAAGCCCGGGGCGTCCCGCCATCAGCTTTGCGTCAGCCTGGATCGCCATAATGGCCAGAGGCAAACGAGTAGGAAGATCATGCGGATCCTGCTGATCGAGGATGATACCGTTCTGGGTGCCGCCGTGCGGGACCAGATCGCCGCGGGTGGCCAGTCGGTGGATTGGGTCACGCGTCTGGACGCGGCCGGCGATGCGATGGCCGGCACCGGCTATGATCTGGTATTGCTGGACCTCATGCTGCCCGACGGACGCGGCATCACCTTCCTTCGGTCGCTGCGCACCAGCGGCGACGTGACGCCGGTGATCATCCTGACCGCGCTGGACCAGATTTCGGACCGGATCGAAGGTTTGAACGCCGGTGCCGACGACTATCTGGTGAAGCCCTTCGATCTGGCCGAGCTTTCCGCGCGGATCGGCTCGGTCGCGCGGCGCTATAGCGGCAATCCCAACCCGATCATCGTCCACGGCGCGCTTGCCGTCGACCTTGCCTCGCGCAGCATCCGCCGCGACGGCCGGCCGGTGCAGCTCACCGCACGTGAATGGGCACTGTTCGAGGCGTTCCTCACCCGCCCGGGGCATCTTCTGTCCAAGGCACAGCTTGAGGAAAAGCTTTATGCCTTCGATACGGAGGTGGAAAGCAACACCATCGAGGTCCATGTCAGCCGGCTGCGCAAGAAGCTGGGCGCCGAGGTGATCGAGACCGAGCGCGGGTTGGGCTACCGGCTAGGTTCGCCATGACGATGCCACGCAGCCTTCAGATGCGGTTGGGGGTGTCGCTGGGTATCCTTCTGACGCTTCTGTGGATCGCGGCCGCCGCCGTCACGGCGGTCATGCTGCGGCACGAGATGGACAGGATCTTCGACTCGTCGCTACAGGAGGCGGCGCAGCGCCTGCTGCCGCTGGCCGCTGTCGAGATCGTCGGACGTGAGGAGGAAGGTGTGACACAACACCTTGCCGACCTGCGCGACCACGACGAATTCCTCACCTATATCGTGCGCGATGACGAAGGGCGAATTCTTCTGCAATCGCATGAGGCCGATCCCGCCATCTTCCCTGAATGGGACGGGCCGGGCTTTCGCACGACCGCAACCCATCGCCTGTATGGCGAGGACGCCCTCCAAGGCACGATCCGCCTCACGGTCGCCGAGCCGCTTGCCCATCGCGCGGCGGCGGCACGCGATGTCTGGGCGGGCCTGGGGTTGCCGTTGCTGGTATTCATCCCTGCCGCACTGTTGGCGATCGTATTGACTGTCCGCTCGGGTCTGGCCCCGTTGCGCCGCTACCGCGACCGGCTGGCCGCGCGTTCGCCGCGCGACCTCGCCCCCGTCGCCTGCGACGATCTTCCCGTCGAGGCCGCCCCGGTGGGGGCGGCGATCAATGTGCTTCTGGCGCAACTCAAATCCACATTCGAGGCCGAACGCACCTTCGCCGCCAACGCAGCGCATGAATTGCGAACACCGCTCGCAGGCGCAATCGCGCAGGCCCAGCGGATACAGGTAGAAACGAAAGATACCGGTGCCGGCCACAGGGCCGCCGAGATCGAGGCTTCTCTGAAGCGGCTGGCCCGGATCGCGGAACGGCTTCTGCAACTGGCCCGAGCAGAAGGCGGGCGGTTACGGCTCGATCACCTATCCGATCTTCGCATCACCGCCCGTCTGGTCGTGGACGATATCGAGAGGACAGCACCGAACCGGATCGCGCTCGCCCTGCCGGAGCACCCGGTAATGTCCGACCTCGACCCCGATGCGTTTGGCATCATCGGCCGCAACCTCATTGAGAACGCCCTGCGGCACGGCGCATCTGACAAACCGATCACGGTAAGCCTCAGTGAGGACGGCACGTTCCGCGTCGCCAATGACGGCCCCGTCGTGCCCGCCGAGGCGCTTGGCCGGCTGACCCGTCGTTTCGAGAGGGGGGCAGCCAAAACGGAAGGTAGCGGGCTTGGCCTTGCCATCGTCGCCGGCATTGCGGACCGGATTTCGTCAAAGCTCACCTTGCAATCGCCGAGGCCGGGAAGCTCGTCCGGCTTTGAGGCGATCGTGGTTCTCCCGATAGCTTCACGGAAGCTGAGCAAGGCTGCCGGCTGCTCTGCCCCCTCGAAACTGGATCGTTTAGAGCTGGAGTTTTCGGCTAACCTTCCCCGGCTGGGACAGGAGCTGAAAACGATGAAGGCATCGAAGTTCACGGAAGCGCAGAAGGCGTTCATTCTGAAGCAAGGCGAGGAAGGCACGTCGGTTGCCGAGATCTGTCGGAAGGCTGGGATCGGCCAGTCGACCTATTTTGCCTGGAAGAAGAAGTATGGCGGGCTGCTGCCCGACGAGATGCGGCGGTTGAAGCAGCTTGAGGACGAGAACGCGCGGCTAAAGCGGATCGTGGCGGACCTGACGCTCGACCGGCAGATGTTGCAGGATGTTGTGCGGCGAAAGCTCTGAAGCCGGCGCGGTCGCGTGAACTGGTTCGCGGGATGTGTGCAGACTGGGCGGTTTCGATCCGTAGGGCATGTGGGGCCTTGCGATTTGACTGCTCGAGCTACCACTACAAATCCCGCCGCACCGATCCGGCAGAGCTGAAACGGCGGATCCGGGAGATCTGTGAGACGCGTGTGCGCTATGGCTATCGCCGCGTTTACGTTGTCCTAGACCGGGAGGGCTGGGAGGTCAGCATTAAGATGGTCTATAACGTTTACAAAGCCTTGGGACTGCAGCTGCGGAACAAGACCCCAAAACGGCGGGTGAAGGCCAAGTTGCGTGACGACCGTGCGGAAGCCGTCGGGCCGAATGATGTATGGGCCATGGATTTTGTCCATGACCAACTGGCCTTGGGTAAAAAGCTGCGGATCCTAACCATTGTCGACACCCATTCCCGCTATTGCCCCGCCACGGACGTGCGGTTCCAATATCGCGGCGAGGACGTGGTCACGACGCTGGAACGGATCTGCACAAAAGTCGGCTACCCGAAGACAATCCGGGTCGACAACGGCAGCGAATTCATCTCGCGCGACCTGGATCTCTGGGCCTACGCCAAGGGCGTGACGCTCGACTTTTCACGCCCCGGCAAGCCGACAGACAACGGCTTCATCGAGGCTTTCAATAGTAAGCTCAGGTCCGAATGCCTGAACGCGCACTGGTTCATGAGCCTTGCGGACGCGGCCGAAAAGCTGGAGGATTGGCGCAGACACTACAACGATGATCGACCCCACAGCGCCATCGGATACAACGTCCCGAGCGCGCTGCACTTTCCCGACGGCGTCACCAGCCCGCCGCCGTGACAAAGGCCGGAAACTCCGGCTTTAGATGGTCCAAAATTGGTAGGCAGGGCA